>WNGF01032655.1_pt1 | contig 12247 bp, 10 predicted proteins | sample 5400641 | NCBI WGS metagenome assembly WNGF01 (sample SAMN13153371, study PRJNA577476) | soil metagenome | isolation source: 80 cm soil or saprolite under grassland replicate 2 | place: USA:California | collected 2016-06-15
TCTTCCAGACAAAGCTATTGACGTGATCGACGAAGCAGGCGCTCGCGTGAAACTTCGCGTTCGTCGCGAACAGGGAAACCTTGCCGATTGGAACCAGATTAATGAGTGGTCTCGTTCTTATGTCGAAGGCGCCGGCCTTCGCCAGACAGATGAGGATGCGCTCGTTTCGGCGGAAGTTACTCGCGACGACGTGGAAGAGGTGATCGCGCGCTGGACAGGTATTCCCGTAACCTCGCTGAAGGAAGAAGAGACACGGAAGCTGCTGCGCATCGAGAGTGAGTTGCACACTCGAGTTATTTCGCAGCGTCCGGCCATCTCTGCTCTGGCGCGAGCCATCCGCAGATCGCGGGCCGGTTTGAAGAATCCTATGCGGCCCGTGGGTTCATTTCTATTCCTCGGACCTACCGGCGTTGGCAAAACAGAAGTTGCCCGATGTCTCGCGCAGTTTTTGTTCGGCAGCGAGCGAGCCATGATTCGCTTCGACATGTCAGAGTTTATGGAGAAACACTCGGTCTCGAAGTTGATTGGGTCTCCGCCGGGATATGTCGGGCATGAGGAAGGCGGTCAACTCACCGAACGAATCAAGCGCGCACCCTATTCAGTGTTGCTATTTGACGAGATTGAGAAAGCGCACCCCGACATCTTCAACATTTTGTTGCAAGTCTTCGAGGATGGCTTGCTGACCGACGCGCTCGGCAATGCGATCGACTTCAAGAACGCGATCATCATCATGACGTCCAACATAGGAGCTCGCTTCATCCAGAAGAAGGGCACAATGGGGTTCCAGGCTTCCTCAGACTCTTCGCGAGGTAAGATGGAAGAAATGGTCATGTCGTCCGTTCGCCAAACGTTCAATCCTGAGTTTATTAACCGGCTGGACGAGATAATCATCTTTGATCAACTGTTGGATGATGAGTTGCTCGAAGTGATTCAGCTTCAGATTGAACAGATAAACAAGACTATGGCCAGACACGGTCTCGAAGTGAGGCTGACCAACGAGGCTAAACGCTGGATCGTTGATAAAACCTGCGCTGACCGCTCCTACGGCGCGCGCCCGCTTCGTCGCGCCCTACAGAAGTACGTCGAGGATCCGCTCTCCGATGCCATGATTCAGGGAAACCTTGGCGAGGCCGGCCTGATTGAGATTTTCCTCGATGGTGAAGAGTTAGCGCACCGATCCCTCGGCGTTGAAGCCTCGGACGATGTCCTGCTCATCCATTGACGTTTTAGTCAAAAGCCCAAAAAGTCCAATCTCCAAGGTCAGTTAACGATGTAAACGACTTTGGACATTGGACTTTTTTGCCGTTATAATGCGCGACTTTGCTGAGCTAGCATGGCAACGGGAGAACAACACTTGGGAATCCAAGAGTTCCCTTCGGTTTCAAGGCTTGTGCGGCTCAGGCCGTCTTTTTTCTCGAAAAGATTAGTTTTTGGACCCAGAAACTCCCCGAAGTATCTGAGATTCGGTAAGAACGACTGAGGGAATCGCCTTCCATGCACTCATCTCGCGGGTTTATGCTCATTTTTCTGGGCACAGTTATTACCTTTGTTTCGTTTAGCTCCGCAGCCGAACGCGCCAATGCCCAACAGAGTCAGCGCCTCGTCGAGTCAGTCGACATCACTGGTAACCGCCGGCTTAGAAAAGATGACCTTCTTTATTACGTTCAGACTCGCGCCGGCGATCCTTACAATGAGCAGCAGGTGCAGCGCGACCTCCTAACCCTCCTGCAGCTTGGGTTCTTCGATAAGACCGCCACTCGCGTCCTCACAGAGGAAGGGGCACGGGGCGGTGTAAACATAATATTCGAAGTCAAGGAACTCCCTATCATTCGAGATCTGCAGTTCGAAGGGCTGAAGAGCGTGCCGGAATCAGACGTGCTCAAGGCTTTTCGCGAAAAACGCGTCGGAGTTTCGAAGGAAAGCATCTACGATCCTGTAAAGGTTCGTAATGCCATTCGTGTCTTGAAAGAACTCCTTGCCGCACACGGTCACCCGAACGCAACCATTGAGGAACGCCGAGACGAAGTTTCAGCCACATCCATTGCGGTCACGTTTGATATCAAAGAAGGCGACCGCGTGCGAGTCGTCGACGTTCAGTTTGAAGGCAATCAGGTTTTCAGCGATGGGAAGCTTCGCGGGGCCATGAAGTATGTCAAAGAGGCGGGACTGATCACTCGCTTCAAGGGGAAAGACATCCTTGATCGCGAAAAGCTCGATGTTGACCTCAGGCTCGTGGACAATTACATGCGCTCCAAGGGCTACCTGCAGGCGAGACATGGTGAGCCGCGAGTTGAAGGAGTTGGTCCCCGGCGCACGGGTTTTCCGATTCTGCCGTTGCCTTTTCTCTCCTCAGTGGACGAGGGTCTTCGCGTCACGATTCCGATCGCGAACGGCGAAAAGATTGGCAAAGCTCTCTTCGAGAACCTGAAGAAGATCTATGGTTCGCAGGGCTTTATTGAGTACACTGCCGAACCCACACCGGCTTTTAAAGACAATCCGCAAAATCCAAATGAGGGAATAGTCGACTTCACGATCGCAATCGAAGAGGGAAAGCAGTTTACGCTGCGTCGCCTGGAGTTCATTGGCAACACTTTTACACGTGACAACGTCCTCCGTCGCGAAGTACTGATAAACGAAGGTGACATTTACAATCAGAACGCCTGGGAATACTCGGTTGTAAAGCTTAATCAGCTTGGCTACTTTGAGCCCGTCGATAAAGATAAGGACGCCGATTTCAAGACCAACGACGAAGAGGCCACAGTTGACATCAACCTGAAGGTCACCGAGCGTGGCCGGCAGCAGATCTCTTTTAACGGCGGTATCTCCGGCATTGGCGGCTCTTTCTTCGGACTCGAGTACTCAACCAATAATCTGCTCGGCCGCGGAGAGATACTTTCGCTGAACCTTGCCGCTGGTAACCGGCAGCGCTCTTTTCAGTTTTCGTTTACCGAACCGTACATTAAGAACCGGCCGATTACCGCGGGGTTCTCAGTCTTTGCTTTCACGCAGAAATTCTTCGGGGAAGGCACCTTTCTATCCCAGAATGTCGCCGCCCAGCAGGGTCTTTCGGGTTCAGCGATCGACTTTCTGAATGTTAACGAGGAGAACCTTTTCACACGGAATTCATACGGCGGTTCGCTTTTTGCGAGTGCTCCCCTTTCCGAGTTTTATCGCAAGCGCCGTTTCACTCAATTTTCCCGCATCGGTGCGTCCTACCAGTTTTCGACTTCCAGCGTAAAGGATCCTGCTGTCAACCAGAGCGCTAATCCTGAACAGGTCATTCCTGTCATTTACGCCCAGCCTAACATCATAACAAGCCGGGGTACCCTAAGCTTCAGTTACGACACACGCAATGCCAGCATCGACCCCACGACCGGCAGGGAACTTTCGGTGGCTGTGGCTCTGGCGGGTCTGGGCGGCGATGTTCGCACTTACCAACCAACATTGTCCTATACACAGTTCTTTCCGGTGCGACGGAAGAAATCGGAGCGGCCTGAGGTTTTTGGATTTCGCTTACTCGCGGGAACGGTCGGCAGCTTTGCTACCTCCAGCAAGGTGAGAAACTCCCAATCCCTCGCCTTCGTTGACGGCATACCAATCTTCGAGCGCTTCTTCCTGGGCGATGAGTTTACAGTCCGTGGCTATAACGTGCGTTCGATTAGTCCTATCGCTCCGCTCGACAGGTTTGTAACTTCACAGAATGTAGTCATTGCTTCAAATGCCGCCGGAACACCCATTACCGTGCCCGGAGTCCCTCAATCGCTAGCAAACGTAGGACTGTTTACAGGCACATCGGGCAGCAATGTGGTCAGTTTGCCGCGCTCGTTTACGTCGGTTGGCGCCGACAGCCAGTTGCTTGGAAATTTTGAGTATCGTATTCCTCTGATTGGCAACGTCATCGGGCTGGCTGCTTTCGCTGATGTCGGAACGGCGTTCAACTTGCGCTCCAAGCGCGATCAATTTTTCTCGAGCAACTTTCTGGATGACGATCCATTTCTGCAGACGCTAGGGTTCCTCCCCTGCGCCCGCCTCAGCGCAGGCTTTACTTCGACCAGCTTATCGACGCTCGCTGCTTGCAGTGCAAATTCGCAGCTTGCCATCACCGGAAATCTGGGTCTTGTCATGCGCGACAACCGCCTCGTGACTACACAGGAATTGGATAACGCGCAAAACCTCGGACCATTCAACCCGAGCACTGGATTGCCTTTTGGTTTCCAGGAGGTGTTCCTGCGCGGGCAGGCGCAGACGAACACAGCCGTACGCCTCTCGCAAAGCCTTTTTGATAAGATTGGCGACCTGCGAAGTAGTCTCGGTATGGAGGTGCGCGTACAGGTACCTGTCCTGAATGTACCGTTTCGCTTGATCTTTGCGTATAATCCCAACGCTCGGCAAAACCAGGTCATTGATGGATTTCCGTTCTTCTTTAATGAGAAAAAGAAAGTCATTCGTTTCAGCGTAGGGCGGACCTTTTAATCATTTGAAGCCAACCATGGCGGCCGTGGGCACAACTAAGACAGTTGACCAACCGCCTCAATGTAAGGAGCATTAAAAGAAAGCTATGAAAATAGATCGTTTACTAGCGGCATTCGCGTTTGTCGCTGCCGTTGCTGTTTCTCCGATATGGGCTCAGCCCAAACCCGCTGCCGGGATGCGTTTCTGGATCCGAAGACAGGTATCGGCAAATTCAACAATTTGCTCACCACGTTGAATCGTGAGTTTCAGCCACGCCAGACTGAGCTGCAGCAACTGGAGACAAAGGTCAAGCAACTCACTGAGGAGATCGACAAGACCAAGACCGTTGCAGAACCAAAGACCATCCAACAAAAAGTCGATCTGCTCGAGCAGTCGAAGAAAGACTACCAGCGCAAGGGCGAGGATGCTCAAGCTGCTTACAACAGACGCCGGACGGAAATATTTGCGCCGCTGCAGGACGAGATCGGTAAAGCTCTCGTGACTTTCGCCAAGCAGCGCGGTATTAACGTGATCATTGATGGCAGCCAGGTGCCGTTGGTCTATGCTGCCGACAGCATCGATATCACTCGAGCGTTCATAAACGAGTTCAATAGTAAGAATCCGGCGACCGCATCTGTGACGACGCCCCAGTAAGCTTCGCAAAGGTTCGCCCCAAGCGTGGCCTTCTGCAGACGCGGAGATGCGGCGGAAAGATCCGCGTCCCGCGTCTCTTTTACTGTTCAGTGATGGAAACCATACTCGATTCGCAGGCGATTCAAAGGCTACTGCCTCATCGCTATCCGTTTCTTCTCGTCGATCGGATTATTGAGCTGGTACCGCGCGAACGAATCGTTGGCATTAAGCAGGTCAGTATCAACGAGCCTTTCTTTCAGGGGCATTTCCCCGGGTCGCCGGTAATGCCCGGAGTGCTCGTGATCGAGGCACTGGCCCAGGTTGGAGCAGTATTGGCCTTAAGGGAAATCGAAGATCGCGATCAGAAGCTGGTGCTTTTTACCGGAATCAAAGAGGCCAGATTTCGCCGTCCCGTTGTGCCGGGCGATACCTTAGTTCTCGAAGTGACTGCCATACGCATCGGTTCGCGCGTGCAACGCATGCGGGGTGAGGCCAGGGTCGAGGGGCAGCTTGCCGCGGATGCCGACATCATGAGCATCGTTGCCGATCGCAGCTCGGCGCTGCAGGACAACGGGGGAACAGGTGAAAAGGGTAAGGAATAACAGGGAGAACAACCATGCGCTTCAATACTGCCTTTAGCCTTCACTTCCTTGCCGCATTTAGCTCCTTCTCACATTACCCTTTACTCCACTTCCCCTTTTCCTCGACTCCTTGAATCCATGGCCACCGCCATCCATCCCGCTAGCATTCATCCTTCCGCAGTCGTCAGTGGGCAAGCGCGCATCGGCCGCGATTGCTACATCGGCCCTTATTCAATCCTCGGTGATGAGGTTGAACTTGGCGATGGGGTGCGGTTGGAATCCCACTGCGTCGTTGACGGTAAGACAACTATTGGTGACGGCACTCATGTTTACCCCTTCGTCTCGATTGGTCTTCCCCCGCAGGATTTGAAATACAAAGGCGAGCCATCCGAAACTCGCATTGGCCGGCGCAACCATATCCGCGAGTTCGTCACGATTCATCGTGGCACTGTTGGTGGTGGTATGCTGACCCAAATTGGCGATGACTGTTTGATCATGGCGCAGGCCCACATTGCACATGACTGCATATTGGGCAACGGTGTGATTATGGCCAATGCGGCAACTCTCGCCGGCCATGTGACCATTGAAGATCGGGCAAACATTGGTGCTTACTCGGGCGTTCACCAATTCTGCCGCGTGGGGCGTGAAGCTTACATCGGTGGTTACTCGGTTGTCGTAAAAGATGCCCTGCCATTTGCCCTCACTGTCGGCAATCACGCCAGGTGTTATGGTTTGAATACCACCGGTATGAAACGCACTGGCTATTCACGCGAAGTGATCGGCTCTCTCCATCACGCTTTTCATTTGCTGCTATCGTCGAAACTAAATACAACGCAGGCGCTGGAACGGATGGGCGAGGAGATTAAGAACTGTCCGGAGGTCGACGCATTGATTAGTTTCATTCAGGCGTCGAAACGTGGCGTTACCAAATGAAATACGGACTGATCGCGGGCAATGGCAAGTTTCCTCTGTTGGTAGTTGAAGGTGCCAAACGGGTGGGAGCTTCACTTTCCGTGGCCGCGATTCGAGAGGAGACTGATCCGGAGATCGATCGTGTTGCCGAACGAGTGGAGTGGGTAGGCATTGGCCAACTTGGAAAGATGATTCGCTTCTTTAGAAGCGAGGGCGTTGAGCAGGCGATCATGGCGGGGCAGGTGAAGCATGTTCAGATCTTTAGTCGCGCCGTGCCCGATATTCGAATGCTCAGGATGCTTTTGAAACTCCCCCGCCGTAACACACACTCCCTCATCGGGGCTGTTGCCGAAGAGTTGAAAAGCGAAGGGATAGAGCTGATTGATTCAACGCGTTTTCTTCAGCACCTCATTCCCCAGGCTGGAAAGCTAACGCGCCGCGCACCTGACGCTCAGGAGCGAGACGACATTGCCTACGGACAAGAAATCGCCCATGAGATTGCTCGCCTCGACCTTGGCCAAACTATTGTCGTGCGCGGAAAGGCCTGCGTGGCGATTGAGGCTATGGAAGGGACAGACGCCACAATTCTGCGAGCGGGCGAACTTACTCGAAAAGCACCGGGCTTAGATCAGCCCAGGTCTGACAGTGACGCGAAGGTGGGCCTGGGTAATGTCGCGAGTGAACTCTCCGGTGCGCTCTTGAGAGGACGTGCCAATCTCAGTAGCGGCCACCTCACTGTTGTGAAGTTAGCCAAACCAGATCAGGACATGCGCTTCGATGTGCCCGTGATTGGCGTACCCACAATTGCAGCGATGATTGAAGCCGGCGCTAACTGCCTGTGCATCTCAGCCGGAAAAACCCTGATGTTCGACCGTGACGAACTGCTCGCAATCGCTAACCAGAATGAGATCACCATTGTCGCCGTCTAGCCCCGCGCTTACCCAGTTGATTTCGAGTTTTGACACAATCCAACTGTCGACTGACGCGAGTTTCTTGTTCTTGCACTTTGCGTCTTTGTGTCTTTGCCATTATCTTTCGTTCATCCTTATGACTGCCAACACACATCATGACAACTTTTCAACAAACCGAGCGCACTACTCTCAAGCGGCTCCCTGCGCGCGGTGTCTATGACCGCGAACTTGTCTATCAGATCCTGGACGAGGGCTTCATCTGTCATGCGGGCTTTGCGGTGGAAGGACGGCCTTTTGTAATCCCGACTGGCTATGCGCGCGCGAACGATAAACTCTACATTCACGGCTCGCAGGCCAGCCGCATGCTGCGCACACTCCAGAATGGCGTCGACGTCTGTGTCACGGTAACCCTGCTGGACGGCCTCGTGCTGGCTCGCTCGGCTTTTCATCATTCGATGAATTACCGCTCCGTCGTAGTCTTCGGCCGGGCTGTATTGGTTGATGACGCGGAGAAAATAGCTGCCTTGCTGGCGTTTTCTGAGCACGTGATTGCGGGGCGATGGGCCGACGTCCGCCAACCAACTGAGCAGGAGCTCAAAGCGACAACTGTTCTCGCACTGCCACTAGACGAGGTTTCAGCAAAGGTGCGGACCGGTCCGCCGCTTGATGACGAAGAGGATTATGAACTACCAGTGTGGGCTGGAGTGATTCCTTTGGAGTTGGTCGTTTCTGGCGCGTCTATCCCTGATCCTCGTTTGAAACCGGGTGTTGAAATTCCGCGCTACGCAATTGATTACAAAAGACTGCGATAATTCGAGCCGCAGTGCAATATAATCTGCCCTGGCATTGGTGATAATGAGAGAACGAGAGAGTTAGCAGCGCGGATGGACTTTACTGAACTCATCGATCTTGCCGCCGAGAGGGTTGGTGGAGCAGTGCTGGTTGCCAACGACGAATTCTTTGCGCCGAAAGACAATCTGCTCAAAGCCAGCGAGCCGATTTTTATTGAAGGCAAATACACCGATCTTGGTAAGTGGATGGATGGCTGGGAGACTCGCCGCCGTCGTACGCCCGGATTTGATTGGTGCATTGTTCGACTGGGATTGTCGGGCAGAGTTCATGGCGTGATTGTTGATACCAGTCACTTCAAGGGTAATTATCCGGAGCACTGTTCGCTGGAAGCAACCATCATCGGCGGCCACCCTGGTACCGACCAATTAACGAGCGATTCGACCCAATGGTCGGAGATTCTGCCCAGGTCTGAATTGAAGGGGGATTTCCGTAACCCGTTCCCCACTTCGACCAATCAGCACGCTACACATCTGCGGCTAAAGATTTATCCCGATGGTGGAGTGGCAAGGCTACGGGTATATGGTGAAGTGGTTCCTGACTGGGACAGACTGAAGCGAGTTGGTAATGAAATCGATCTTGCGGCTGTGGAGCATGGCGGACTTGTCCTTTCCTGTAGTGACATGTTTTTTGGCCACCGTCACAATCTGATAATGCCTGGGCGGGCCGCTAACATGAGCGATGGCTGGGAAACAAAACGGCGCCGTGGACCCGGTCACGATTGGGTGGTAATCAAGCTCGGCGCCCCCGGACGGATTCGTCGCCTGGAAATCGATACTGCATACTTCAAGGGTAACTATCCCGACAGTTGCTCGCTCGAAGCGATTAACTCAGGCTCCTTAGCGGCCGAGAGTTTGACCGACGCCGCGGTGTCCTGGAAGCCCGTGTTGCCTCGGACAAAGTTACAAGCTCACACGCGGCATTTTTTCGAGAATGAGATACTCGATGCGGGGACGGTCTCGCATCTGCGCTTCAGTATTTTTCCGGATGGCGGTGTGAGCCGGCTGCGCGTTTATGGATTGATCGATACCTAGAATCACCACATAGCATCGGGATTTAGATAGAAGCTAACGGAAAGGCGAAACCTTTCCGCACCGCACGGCGGCAAAGCCGAAGCCACCTCATTGGAGAGCAATTTGGATCCGGCCTTTCGCGTCCCTGGCAGAAGTGGTCGCGACCGCAGATGAGGCGTGGTGGTCATTGAAACCCAATGATTGGTTAGAGGCCTTCCGGTGCCATCCGAAGATCGGAGAAAAGAAAGCGTCAGCTCAGACTTCGCTCGAAGCACAAAAGTGGTCCGAGCAGGAGCAAGCCGGTGCCGGCAACGCAGCGCAAGCTACAACACAAGCTCTAACTGAGTTGAACCAGGAGTACGAAGAGAAGTTTGGCTACATCTATATTGTTTGTGCTACGGGGAAGAGTTCCGAAGAGATGCTCGCGATTCTCAGAGAACGATTGAAGAACGATCGTGACACCGAATTGCGCATAGCGGCAGGTGAGCAGGCGAAGATCACTCTACTAAGATTAAAGAAACTTGTTCGAAACTGATTGCCAGTTTTGAAATAGTGTAGTCTGCTGTTGTTGACGTCCAACGTCCAAGCCCAAACGCCAGTCATTTACTGACACAACATTGGACCTTGGACTTTCACCACGAACATGAGCACCATCTCAACACACATCCTCGATACGTCCCGCGGCGCACCGGCAAGTGGAGTTGCCGTCTATCTCGAAATGCAAAACACAGACGAGAGCTGGGGCGAGCTCAGTCACGCCTGGACTGATGAAGATGGTCGAGTTAAGCCCTTCTTCCTGCTTGAAGAGCCGTTGCTGGCAGGAACTTACCGACTGGTCTTCGATACTGATGCTTATTTCTCGGCGCTGAATATTGACTGCTTTTATCCACAGGTGTGCATCATCTTCAGGGTCGAAGAGGCTACACAGCATTATCACGTTCCTCTCTTAATCAGCCCGTTCGGCTATTCCACATATCGCGGCACCTAAAAGTCCCTGACTGCGAAAAAATGATCGATCCAACGATTAGTGAGTGGCTCAACCTAATTCTGCGCTGGATACATGTCTTCGCAGGCATAATGTGGGTCGGCACCACTTACTATTTCACCTGGCTGGACGCTCGTCTGACTGAAGAGGAGAAGGCGGTTGGCAATACGGGAGCTGCACCGCAGATCTGGATGGTCCACAGCGGCGGTTTCTACGTGGTCGAAAAGCGCAAGGTGCCGGACCTGCTCTCACGCAAGCTACACTGGTTTCGCTGGGAAGCAGGCACGACCTGGCTGAGCGGCATGGCGCTGCTGGTCATAGTTTATTACCTGGGTGGCGGCGCACTTGTAGACCGGGATGTCAGCGAGATTAGCGTTGGCGCTGCGATTGGGGTGGGCGTTGGATTACTGGTCGTGGCCTGGCTGGTTTACGACCTACTGATGATCTCCCCACTCGGGAAGAATGAAAAAGCATTCGCAGTTGTCGCCTACCTGTTAGTTGTTGCGATTGCTTATGGACTCTCGCAAGTGTTGAGCGGGCGCGCTACCTACATTCATGTGGGTGCAATGATGGGAACGATCATGGCCGCCAACGTCTGGATGCGAATCCTGCCGGCCCAGAAAAAAATGATTGCAGCTATCAATGAGGGACGAAAGCCGGGCGAGGCCCTGGCTGCTCAGGCAAAGCTCCGATCTAAACAAAACACGTTCATGGCCGTCCCCGTGGTCTTCATCATGATTAGCAACCACTTTCCGGGGAACGCAACGCGCGCCTTCAACTGGGTCAACCTCGTAGTGTTGATTCTGGTTGGCTGGGTGGCAGCGAAATTCATTCGCCGAGCTTAGTAGAAAAGCGCTTCCTATCCGTCCGAACCCAGTTCCTCAGTTCCTCTCGAAATTCCCGATGAAAAAAAGCCTCACGTTCCATGGCCTTGTGAGGTAATTACGCAACTACCTTTGAGAATTCGCCAGAGGAAAGATCGGCTCAATGTCCACGGGCACATCTTTTAATCGGTCAAGTGCTCTCTGCATCGGCGGTCGGATCACGGCATACTCATCCAACAAGGCTTTCGCCCTGTCATAAGAGCCCTCAGCCTGCACCGTCAGAATCTCGCGGGTGAGCTTCGTTACGGCATCCTTGATCTTCGAATGATCGACGCTAAATGTCCCGCTCTTTTCATTGACAACGAAAGCGCCCTGATCAGTCAGATAATTGAATTGCAGCGCGATTCCTTTGCCGTGTGCCTCCGTGATCCCAAAGCGAACCGAGCGAAACGCGCTGGCGAGAAAGGTTGTGTAGAGTGAGCGCTCCATTCCTTTGTCGACTACGCCCTTGTCTATTAGGTATTGGAGAGCCCACAGACCCGTAATGTCGGCTTTGGCTTCTTCAAGCGCGGAATAGAGCTCCTTCAACTGCTTGCGTACAGTTGTTTCCTGACCACCAACCGTAATGTTATGCGGCCCCAGTCCATGCATAAGCTCATGGGCCAGAATGTGGGTAAAGAACGATTCAAACGAGAGCAGCGGTTGCTGCGAAGCCGCAAGCACAACGCGCGAGATAGGGATCAGCGTCTTATTAAACTTGGCCTCCTGCACGTTCTTCAGCATCACGCGCTTCGAGCCCTTCTCTTTCACCACGCGCTCATCGTTAGGAAGATTAAAGGCAGCGGTTTGCACCCCGCTGTTGCCTTCGCCTGCGCCGAACACCTCGTTGACTACGCGAATTGGAGAAGCCGAACCGAGTTTTGGATTGCGGTAACGCGCATCCAGCGGCAAATTATTTTCCAGCTCCTGCAAGTACTGGCTGAACCGGGCGAGCTTGGCGGACTCTGTTTCGTCACGCAGCGTTACATAAGCCTCAAATGCTGCCTTGTAGTTGAAGAGCTCGTCTTCATAAGTTTCGTACGGCCCA
>WNGF01008316.1_pt1 | contig 12246 bp, 7 predicted proteins | sample 5400641 | NCBI WGS metagenome assembly WNGF01 (sample SAMN13153371, study PRJNA577476) | soil metagenome | isolation source: 80 cm soil or saprolite under grassland replicate 2 | place: USA:California | collected 2016-06-15
TGATGTTGCGATCGTGCAGGTATCACCGCCCGATGCTCATGGTTATTGTTCACTCGGTGTTTCGGTTGATATTGCGCGAAGCGCTGTGAATACAGCCCGATATGTAATTGCACAAGTAAATCCAAATGCACCACGAACACACGGAGACGGTTTGGTGCACTGCAGCCGTTTTGAAGCAATGGTGTATTGTGAAGACCCGTTACACACCGCAAATTTTTCAGAGAAGATTGTACCTGAAACACAAAAGATCGGGGAGTTTGTTGCGGGGTTGATTGATGACAGGTGCACCATACAAATGGGCATTGGCGCTATACCTGATGCTGTATTAAAATGTCTGCACAATCATAAGGATCTTGGTGTGCACACAGAAATGTGTTCCGATGGAATTATTGAGTTGTCTGAAAAAGATATCATCAATAATAAATTCAAAAGAATACATCCCAATAAAACAGTTTCGTCATTTGCATTAGGTTCAAAAAAATTATATGATTACATAGATGATAATCCTGCCTTCGCCTTTCTTGATATAGATTATGTAAACGATCCGCATGTAATCCGCCGTAACAATAAAATGATCGCTATCAACAGCGCTATAGAGATAGACATTACAGGACAGGTTTGCAGTGATTCAATAGGCACTTATCAATTCTCGGGTGTTGGTGGTCAAATGGATTTTATGCGGGGAGCTTCATTAAGTGAAGGAGGAAAACCTATTATTGCCATTCCTTCGCGCACAAACAAAGGTAGTGCACGTATTATGCCCACTCTAAAACCCGGTGCAGGCGTGGTTACCACAAGAGCCCATGTGCATTATGTTGTTACAGAATACGGCGTTGCAAACTTGTGGGGAAAAAATTTAAGGCAACGCGCTAAAGCCCTTATCAATATTGCACATCCTGATGACAGGGAAGCATTGGATAAGGCTTGCAATGAAAGATTTAAACAGTTTTAATAGAGTCAAATTTCTTTCGCTACTACTATTTGTAGATTCATCATTTATATCTAAAAAAAAATTATTTTTTTTCGTTGTAAACTTTAATGCAATAATCTAAGAAACCCCTTAAAAGAAAATTAATGTAGTCCCACAAATCAAAAAAGACCAGATAGAAATCCGGTCTCGTTTTAAAATCCAATATCCAAAGTTTGCAGGTCACCCACAAAAGAAGCCGAAGAACAGGGGACTCATTAAAATCTCATTGCCTTATTACTCTGGCGGAGTATTTGTTTCCATTAACCTCAACAGCAAGACTATAGATACCGCTTTTTATCACTTTATTGCCAACATTAAATCTTATTATGCTTTGATTGTTTGCATTAATTTCCTGCATTGCAATTAGGCGTCCTGTAACATCAGTTAATAGAAAAGTAATTTTTCCGGATAGTATTTGCTTTCCGGATAGTATTTGCTCAAATTTTATATCAATATAATTTGCGAAAGGATTATTTATGACAATCAGCCTATAATCTGCTTGTGTGATGTTTTTTGTAATGTTATTTTTCTTTGTTCCCTGATTTGTAACAAAACTGGTATTTAATGTATTGCCTTTAATTAATGCAAGCTGACTTTGTATTCCGTCTGGAGGTATGCTGGTAGTCGCTATAATATCATTTTTGCCATCGCCTGTAAAATCAGCATAAATCGGTGAAGCTACCCCCCAATACATACCTGTTCTTAATTTAAAAATAAAGTGTCCATCACCTTTATTTAAAAGATCGGGTGAGTAAGCGCCATCATAATTCTGCGCCGGCTGAAAAGTTCCGTTACCATTTCCGAGTAAAACACTCATTCCTTCACTATTAAACTCTGTGCATGCAGCCACATCAAGATGCCCATCATTATTGAAATCATTTGCAATAATGGTATAGGGTGCCTCTTGTGTTGCGAATGATACCGGGGGTAATAAATCGCCGGTTCCCGTTCCACGGTGAAGATCTATACCCGGTGACTGCCCGGTAACCAAATCAACTTTTCCATCTTCATTAAAATCTCCGGTAGCTATAGAACCGGGAAATGGGTTTACAATTTTAATAAGCGGTGAACTAAAAATTCCATTACCATTGTTCTTACTGATAAAAATTCTTCTTGCTGAATTATTCACATTTTGACAACCGAGCCATTCTGTAATAACAACATCTCTGTCGCCATCATTATCAAGGTCCACTGCCTCAATATCGTTCCAGCCGCATGCATTCATGCTCCATGTTTTCCGCGGACCAAATGTTCCGTCATTATTATTAATGGCTGTATGAAAATCGTACGGTGGTGAAGATATAGCAGTGGCAAACAACAGGTCAGGTTTTCCATCACCATTCAAATCACGAAATTTCGCTTGCACGCCACCCCCTCTTATGGAATAAGCAACTCCTTTAGTGAAAGTTCCGTTGCCATTATTTTTCTCAACAGTAACAGTTACACCAACCGCTGCAATGCTTGAAGCGGATGATACAACATCTAAATCTCCGTCACCATCAATATCTGCGGCATCCAGCGAGCCTGCAATGGCGTTGTTGCTGTTAAATAAAGCGGGTATAGGAAAACGGGCGTTGCCATTGTTTTTATGTATAGTTACCTGCAGCGAATGCCAATCACAAGTGATTACATCAATTTTATGGTCTTTATTTACATCTGCTGTAGTTAAGGTATAAGTGCTTTGACCTGCAGGTTTTAAGACAGCAGGTAAGAAGTTACCGCTTCCATTATTCAGAACAAGCTGGTAGCCATCTTGTATTCGTCCTGAAAAATTAGCAGCAACAATATCCTTCCACCCGTCACCATTCAAATCTGCTACATCCATATCTACAGCTCCGCCGGTAAATAAATTAAGATTAATTAATTGCACCGGTGCAAATGTTCCGTTTCCCTTGTTTCTGAAAAGAGCAATTTGCCCTTCATTGCCATCCCAGGTAAATGAGCTTGAATATAAAATATCATTGTCATTGTCATTATCAATATCAGCAGCTTCAACATTTGCATTAATATCGCCTCCCCATACTACTGGCTGCACAACCTTTTCAACCCTGTTGGAAAAATTATTGCCCCCACTGTTGAAGAGAATATTCATTTTTTCCCCTTCGTTTGCAACTACTATATCTTGCAGATTATCATTATTGATTTTTGCAACAGTGATTTTATAAGGGGTTTGCCCCGCGGGGAAATTAACGGCTGCTGCGAATGAGCCATTTCCTGCATTTATCAAAATAGAAATAGTGCCGCCCGCCGCCCGGTTATTTGCAACAGCAAGATCCATATCTCCATCATTGTCAAAATCAGCAGCAGCGATTCCTATAGGATTAGCGCCAACAGTATAGTTTTTTGCATTTCCAAATATTGCTTTGCCCTGGTTAAAATAAACGGAAATAGTTTTTCCGTCAAAGTCTGTCCCGGAATTAGTAAGCGCCACATCTTTTTTACCGTCGTTATTAAAGTCTGCAACTACAATGTCTTTAGAAGCCTTTGTTGAATTGTATTTAACAGGTGTAGAAAATAAAAAATTACCCTGATTTTTTAAAACCACGAATCCATTGGAAAAATTTTCCTGTGATACTACAAGATCAGAATCGCCATCGTTATCAAGGTCGGCAGATTTTACCTGTGAAGGACTTTGTCCATTTGGGTACATACCAGTTGCAAAGCCATACCATGAATTGTTGAATAAAGGCTGGTTGCTTAATTGTGAAAAGCCTGTGTAAGAAAGAACGCTTACAATTAGTAAGAGGCAAAGTGGTGTAAATTTTTTCATGATCATTAATTTTGAATTATTAATTGTTGCCGGATTATCTTTTCATTCGATATAACAGTTACTGTGTATATCCCATCAATAACTTTTTTGTCTACTGAAATTTGATGGCTTGTTTGATTATCGCTGAATGTATTGCGATAGATTATATGATCTGATGAGTTTGTTATAGTAACTGCACTTTTTGCAATAGCATCAGGCAATGTTAATCTGAAATTTCCCGCAGATGGATTAGGATAAATTTTTAGCTGGTTATCTGTTTGCTTTGTTATGTTAGCAGCAATTATATTTTTTTGAGATAATGTTTGATCAAGCTTAACTATCCAGAAATCGCTGCCCCCAAAATATTTACTTACGTTACCATCATTAGAATTTGCATAACCTGCAACAATATATCCGCTGGTTACAGGAATTATGGAACGAGCTCCATCACTTGAAGAGCCGCCTAAACTTATTGAAGTGAGTACTTTTCCTGTATTATTGAGCTTTGCAACCCACATATCACTCCCGCTATGATTGCCTTTTATATCTCCATCTGTTGAAGAAACATCCCCGGAAACAATAATTCCGCCATCAGCTGCAGGTATTACATCAAACGTCCAGTCAATATCGGAGCAGCCTAATGTTTTCTGCCATTGCAAAACTCCTGTACTGTTCACTTTAATTATCCATATATCAAAAGAGGCATGGTTATTTGTAACTTGCTTATCTATGGATTCTGTAAAGCCACCAATTACGTACCCACCATCTGCAGTTTGATAAACAGAATGTGCTTCATCCCTCATTGTACCACCATACGCTTTTTGCCATTGCATGTTACCATTATTATCTGCCTTTACAACCATGTAATCAGTAAAGCCGTTATAATTTATGCCATCAATACTTTGTGTTTTACCTGCTACAATAAAACCGCCATCGGCAGTTGGTGAAATTGCATAAGCTTCGTCATTGAAAATATTTCCATAAATTTTTTGCCACAGCATAATTCCATTGCCGTTAATCTTTATTACCCAAAAATTTGTGTTGCTGCCATCAGGAGAACGAAGTTTTCCTACTACAATAAATCCGTCATCAGCAGTTGCAATAATGGAGTGTGCAGCGTCATCCCTTATGCCGCCATAAGTATGTGCCCACATAAGCGTTCCTACGGTACTCAATTTTACCACCCAAAAATCAGTTTGTCCGTGATTGTTGGTTACATCACCATCAACAGAACCTGTTTCGCCGGCAATTACATAACCTCCGTCTGCACTTAGCGCAATATCGAACGGAACATCTTCTTTCACACCGCCAAGCGTTTTCTGCCAGAGCAATTTACCAGTTGAATTTATTTTGATGATCCAGAAATCACTAAAGAACCCAAGGCCGCCATGAAAGCCTGTTATCTGACTATCGTTAGAAATAGTTTGTCCTGAAACAAGGTAGTTACCATTCTCTACTTTCTTAATAGAAGTGGCATTGTCTGAACGGGAGCCTCCATAGGATTTGTCTTTTTTATTAAATATTGTTTGTGCCCGAGTAGTTTGCAGAAATATGAAAAAACTTAAAATAACTGCAAATGTTGTTTTGTAGAACTTAGTCATAGCAAGGTTTTTGCGATACATTATAAGGAGTGAGATTAGCATATCCAATTTACGTGATTATACTTGTTTGTTATGTATTTCTTGCCTGAACGGGAAGTAAAGAAGGTTGAGTAAGTAAATCAAGGCAATTAAGCTACTTACTTCATATAATAAAAAGTATCAGTTCGTTAAATGCAAAGCTTTATTTGTACGGATTGTGTTCCCTTAACTTTTTAAGTTATTCTTCTATCAAGTCATAAAAAAGACTTTGCAGGAAATATCATAATTGAAAGGTATGAGCATTCTCGCAGGTAAACATTACGCAATTTTAGAAATAAGTTACATGATTCACACATTTATAATATTGAGCAAGTATGAGAAGGAGTAAAGTAAAAGGGGAAAGCCTGCACATTAAAATTATAACACTACAAATAGAATAGCTTTATGTACTTTTTAGCGTATAGCTAAAAGGAAAAAATTATAATAATGAAAGCATTCGTTTATCATGGCCCCGGAAAAAAATCATGGGAAGAAAAAGCGAAGCCATCTATTGTTGACGCAACGGATGCGCTTGTAAAAATTTACAAAACAACAATTTGCGGAACAGATTTGCATATCTTAAAAGGTGATGTTCCTGAAGTTACTGAATGGCCGTATTCTTGGCCACGAAGGTGTGGGCGTAATAGATCAATAGCTTTGAAAAAAAATGCGCGATGAAAATTTCTGTGAATTATGTTAGTCCGAAAGAAGCGTTATCAGTTATACAATCGAATCAACGTGTATTTATTCATGGCAGCGCGCATACGCCAACTTATCTTTTAGAGCATCTTGCAAAAGAAGCATTCAGGCTCCAAAATGTTGAAATTGTTTCTATCAGCGTTTATGGAGATTTATATGTTGACAAACCTGAATACAAAGATAATTTTCATATCAACTCTTTATTTGTTTCAGCTTCTGTACGTAATGCAGTGAATGCAGGTTATGCTGATTATGTTCCTGTTTTCTTAAGTGAGATACCGGAATTATTCAAGCAAAATATTTTGCCAATAGATGTTGCCATTGTGCAGGTATCACAGCCCGATGCTCATGGTTATTGTTCACTCGGTGTTTCGGTTGATATTGCGCGAAGTGCTGTGAATACTGCACGATATGTAATTGCACAGGTGAATCCAATGGCGCCACGAACACATGGAGATGGTTTGGTGCATTGCAGCCGTTTTGAGGCAATGGTGTATTGTGAAGATCCATTACATACGTCAAATTTTACAGAGAAGGCTGGACCTGAAACACAAAAGATCGGTGAATTTGTTGCAGGTTTAATAGATGACAGGTGCACCATACAAATGGGCATTGGCGCCATACCTGATGCTGTATTAAATTGTCTGCACAATCACAAAGATCTTGGTGTGCATACCGAGATGTGTTCTGATGGCATCATTCAACTTGTTGAAAAAAATATCATCAACAACAAATACAAAAGAATACATCCCAATAAAACAGTATCCTCATTTGCATTGGGCTCAAAAAAATTGTATGATTATATAAATGATAATCCTGCCTTCGCTTTTCTTGACATTGATTATGTAAACGATCCTCATGTAATTCGTCGCAACAATAAAATGATCGCTATTAACAGTGCAATTGAAATAGACATCACCGGGCAGGTGTGCAGTGATTCAATTGGCACTTATCAGTTCTCCGGTGTTGGCGGTCAAATGGATTTTATAAGAGGATCTGCACTAAGCGAAGGCGGAAAACCTATTATTGCCATTCCTTCGCGTACAAACAAAGGTATTGCACGCATTGTGCCCACGCTAAAACCTGGTGCAGGCGTAGTTACTACGAGAGCGCATGTGCATTATGTTGTTACAGAATATGGTGTTGCAAACTTGTGGGGAAAAAATTTAAGGCAACGCGCCAAAGCATTTATTAATATTGCACATCCCGATGACAGGGAAATATTGGATAAAGCTTGTTTTGAAAGATTCAAACAGTTTTAATAGTAATGTATTTTTTATGTGCCCTGCTGGGAATAACGATTAAACTTTACTTCCGCCTAAGGCAGACTCCTGTATAATTGGACATGCATTATCATTTGCAGAGTAGAATTGTTACAGTAAAAGTGAATGACACAACGAACATGATTAACATATCCGAAGCTCACTCTACAACCAATACCCTAAAATTTTTTTCGCAATTCTTCTGACCACAATCAGCTTCTTGTATGATGGCAGTCATTTTAAACCACTTAACATTTGATAATTTACTTCTTTCTGAATTTTTACGTAATTTACTTTTCAAATTTTAAAACTACCTTATGAGTATTTTATTCTTACGCAACCGCATCGCATGTTCATGCTTTATGGTGATTACAGGTATACTCCAACTACAGTTAGCTGCAGCACAAAACTTACTTAACCCATCTACGCAACTTCAATTCGTAAATCCGTTACCGATTCCATCCGTAATTGATGGCCGTAATGGAGGTACATTCACCATTTCCATAAGTCAATTTTACCAGGACCTTGGATTGCGGAATCCTGTTACCGGTCAGCCGATGTTAACGCCGGTATGGGGCTATAATGGTACTTATCCGGGACCCACAATTGTTGCGCAGAAAAATGTGCCTTTACAATTTTTTTGGTCAAATGACTTGTACAACCCGTCCACATTACAACCATTACCTCATTTGTTGCCAATTGATACATCTATTGAGTGGGCACTTTCCGGTATACCCAACTTCCAGATATATGGTGTTCCTATTGTGCCCCATTTACACGGAGGGCATTCAGAAGCAGTAAACGATGGAGGCCCACTTTCTTGGTTCACTCCTTTCTTTACTAAAACAGGACCGGAATTTGTGAAGGGGCAAAACGAACCTTTTACCTATGGCAACGACCAGGATGCTGCTACCCTTTGGTATCATGATCATGCAATTGGTATTACAAGATTGAACGTGTATGCAGGACTTGCAGGCTTTTATTTGCTTACCGATGACAATGAACAACAACTTCAAACAGAACATAAGTTACCGGCAGCTGCATATGATATGGGCCTGGCCATTCAGGATAGAATGTTTACAGCCGATGGTAAATTGTTTTACCCATCCCAACTTGAAGAGCAGAACGAGCCCTCCCCGAGTATCATACCCGAATTCTTTGGCAATTTTATTTTAGTGAATGGAAAAGCATGGCCGGTATTGGAAGTGGAACCCCGGCAGTATCGTTTTCGCATACTCAATGGATCAGACAGCCGGTTTTATAATCTTTTCTTATCAGGCGGTAATAGCTTTTTGCAAATTGGTACTGACCAGGGGCTGTTGCCTTCGCCAATACAAATGGACCAAATATTGATGGGACCCGGTCAGCGCAAAGAAGTAATCATTGATTTTTCTAATCCATCATTATGGGGGCAAACAATCGTTCTTCGCAACAACGCAAAAACTGTAGGAATACCTGCTGACCCAAAAACTACAGGTCAGATCATGGCCTTTCGGGTCAATAAACCTCTTAACACAAACATTCCATTAAGTGTGTTACCAGCAACATTGGGGCCATCAATAACGCCATTGGTTCAAAGCGGGCCAACGAGAAAATTGCTTTTGTCTGAAGGCGAGGATGACTTAGAAAGAATAGAACCGATGTTGGGTACAATAGAGGGCGGCGCTATGGATTTTGATGATCCGATAACAGAAAATATAAAATTAAATGACACTGAAATATGGGAATTGTATAACACCACCGTGGATGCCCATCCTATTCATTTGCATCTTGTAAAATTCCAGGTTATCAGCCGCCAAAAATTTAGTGGCACTGTTGATGAGCAAACGGCCAGTTTGAGTAATATTCGTTTATTAGGTCAGCCCAAGGTGAATAATACGGATCAGGATGGCTGGAAGGATACTGAAATAATGTTGCCCGGTGAAGTAACAAGAATAATTGCAAAATTTGATCTCACTGGTAAATATGTATGGCACTGTCATATCCTAGGCCACGAAGATCATGATATGATGCGGCCATTTGTAGTAAGTGAGGGATTTATTACAAAAGCTCAGCAAAATACAGCACTTCAGAAAAGTATAGTGAAAGATAATCTCATTGTTTACCCGAATCCTTTTGCTATCAATACAACCATACAATATTTGGTTTCTAAACAAGGCCGGGTAAGTATTAAGGTATATAATATGGAAGGACGTGAAGTAAGTATTGTTTTTGAAGGAGAAAAACCTGCAGGTTCTTATAATCTTTCATTTAATGGAAGCCATTTGCCTGCAGGTATATATGTTTGCCGCATGCAAATTAATAACGAGGTTTTGCAATATAAACTTATCATTCAGCGATAAAAGAATTTATTATCGAAGATTGTGTGAACTCAGCAATTTATAATTGTTGAGTTCATTTTTTTTAACGTATTGAAGCCAGCGAATATAATTTATAGAGATATATAATTGTTTTATTCTTGTTGCAAGTAGCCATTCATTTTATTAAATACCGTACTTCTTATTACACCATCAATCGGGCAGCAAATTATTGAGTTTGTCAGCAAGTAGTTTTGGTTTTTATTTTGTCAAGTCCGATTTGATTTGTTGTTTTCATTTTGATTTAGTTGATTTTAATTGTTGTTATCATAGTAATTTTTGATTTCACTGAATTGGAAATTAAACAAGTGGCTTCTGATTTTTGTAAAACCCGTTCTGTCCGTTCACGGTCTTTCTCGTCGGTAATAGTTATGGTCGGTTCAAGAGTAATTTCACTCATCATAAATTTCCCATCTACCTGTTCTAACTTGCCTTTTGATTTGCAACTGAAACTTGTGAACTCCAATTTTGAATTTTCTGCTATAGACAAAAATGTTGTCATCAAACAACTGCTTACGGCAGCAGTAAATAAATGTTCTGGAGACCATATCCCCGGTATTCCTTTTGGAAATTCCGGTGGTGTGGCAACTTCAATGCAACTGTTTGTTTCACCATTGGATAGATTTAATTCAGGTGAACACATGATACCTTTGCGTTCTCTATTCCAGTTTATATCTACATTGTAATAATGTGGTTCCATGTTTTTTTTATTTTATGATTTAAAGTTTGCCAATCTCCACCATTATGAATTTCTGTGTAGCCGTTTGATTTTAAAATACTTATTGATGTGCTTCGCATTCCAAATGCACAACAGGTTATGATGGATTTATTTTTATCCTTTAGTTTGCTTAAATTGTTATTCAAAGTATCAACGGAAATGTTGATCGAACCTTTGATGTGTTATTTGAGAAAATTCATTTTATCATAAACATCCTCAAAAAATTTTACTTCACCTTCATAATACCATGCAGTTGTATAGATGACAAATAATTGCATTGGTTCATCAGCATGAACTGTTATCGGTGATTGGTTTAAAAGGCAACCTTTTTCTGTGAGCGTATCAATTGCGACAGCATTGTTTTTTAAAATCAGGTGTGCAAGTTCTATAGCTTTCTCCACACGCATACAACCATGACTGAAATAACGTTTGTTCATATCGAATAAACCTTTTACCGGGGTGTCGTGCAAATAAACACTAAAAGGATTTTCAAAATTGAATTTAACAATGCCCAGGGAATTATCACAACCTGTTGATTGACGAAGTGTGTAGGGAAAATAAGAAGCTGACAGAGAATACCAATTAACATTTTTAGGGTTAACTCTTTTTCCCTCCTGATTTAGTACATCATAATTGCCTTCATCGAAATAATTTACATTTCTTTTAATGAGTGGTAATAATTCTTTCGCTGCAATTTTATGTGGCACCTGCCAATACGGGTATAAAATAACTTCATTGATAACGCTGTTTAATGTTGGTGTATGTGTTGAACTTTTTCCAACGATCACTTTTGATTCCAATGTAATAACACCATGCTGATAAACAAGAAGGTTAGCTGATGGTATATTCAGCACAACTGAAGATTTATTTTGGGTGCAGCATTGAAGCCAGCGAACATAATTTATAGAAAGGTTTAGCTGTTTTATTCTTGTTGCAAGCGGTACATTCATTTCATCAATTACTGTACTTCTTATTACACCATCATCCATTAAACTAAATAAGCGTTGTACTTTTTTTATTTTCTTTTTAAGTTCTTCTGCTGATAATATTTGGTTTACCGAATCAAGAAAACCAAGCTGATGCAACTTTATAAAAAATGCCTTATTATCAATATTTATTTTTTGCGACTTAATTTTCACTTCTTTAAAGTCGGGGTCACTTATTCGCGCATTAAATTCAATTATCTTGTTCTTAAATGCTTTGTATTCTTCAAAAGCTGGTTCTATATCTTTCAACAAAAAAGTTAATTTGTTTGCATTTAAATGATCAGCAAGCAAAAGAGCAATATTGTGGCAATCGGGATTATAGTTTAATCCATTGTATCCAAAAACAGGTTTAGTGTTTCCATCAACTATGTCGCTAAAAAAATGAATGGCTGCATCGGTTATTTTAATATCTACAAGCATAGAATCTCTGCTGTTATTCAGATGTAAAAAACCGGTTTTGAAATCAACGATAAACTTAAATTGATAATCCTTTTCCGCAAGACCCAAATTTTTTGAAGAAGTAAAAGACACGAACAATGAGTTTAAGGCGGAAGAACTTCCTGGATTAATCCATGCAAGTTTGTAATGAAAATAATTATAGAAATTTCTTACTTCTTTTTGAAATCGAATGTTACTGCTTTGCAACATTGAACGATCAGCAAGCAGTTGTTGTAGTTCATCCGTTTTAACTTCGGCTTTACAGCAGAATGTTATAAAGATTCCGAAAAGAAATACAATTATTTTTTTAGCTTTCATTTTCTTTTGACCCTTCAATGTTTTTTAGTTGCTGCATGTATATTGTCAATGTTTTCAGAAAAAAAAAGCCCTGTTGTTTTTGATTTGCAACAGGGCTTGAAATTGCAGTTAACTTATTTAACAACAATTT
>WNGF01008318.1_pt1 | contig 12244 bp, 9 predicted proteins | sample 5400641 | NCBI WGS metagenome assembly WNGF01 (sample SAMN13153371, study PRJNA577476) | soil metagenome | isolation source: 80 cm soil or saprolite under grassland replicate 2 | place: USA:California | collected 2016-06-15
GCAGGAGCGATATGATCTTGCGCTGGAAAACCTTCGGAAAAGTCTCCGGTTACGCGAGGAGACCAGCGATCGGCGGGGAGTTTGTAAATCACTGAGTAATCTCAGTAAGCTCTACCAGAATCAAGGCCATTATACCGAGATGCTTGAAGTCAGCCGACGCGCCGCCAGACTGGCCGAGGAGATCCATGATCCCCAATGGTTCTGGACCGCCCAAGAAGACATCGGCCGAGCCCTTTTGGCGCTAAGACGCCCGGAACAAGCTCGCCAAAATTTCCTCGCCGCCATCGGCGCCATCGAATCTATGCGCCGGGAGGTCGCGGGGGGCGAACAGCAGCGGCAAAGCTTCCTTGAAAATAGACACGGCCCGTGGCTCGGAATGATCGAACTGCTAGTTTCGCAAAAAGATTACGCCGAGGCCCTGAGCTTCGCCGAACGGTCAAAGGCGCGTGTACTGCTCGACGCGCTTCAGTCGGGCCGCGCCAGCCTCCGCAAATCGCTTTCGCCGCAGGAGCGGCAGACTGAGGAAGATCAGCGTCTGCGGCTGGTCGCGCTCAATTCACAACTCACGAGTGAAGCGCTGCGGGACAAACCCGATTCATCGCGCATGGCTGAGTTGAAGGCGAGCGTCGAGAAGGCCCGGCTGGAATACGAAGCCGTCGAAACCAGCCTCTACGTGGCGCATCCCGATCTGAAAACGCATCGCGGCGAAGCCTCGATCATCAAAGCGGAAGAACTTAAGACATTGCTGCCGGGCGCCGCCGGCGCGTTGCTCGAATACGTCGTGGCCGATGACCGGACCTATCTCTTTGCGATCACGAAGGCGGCAGGCCGGGCCGAAGCGGGACTCCAGGTCTACACGATACCCATCAAACGAGCTGAACTGGCGAAGCAAACCGAAAGCTTTCGCGAGCAGTTAGCCGGCCGCGATCTCGGCTTCCGGGCTTCGGCTCACAAACTTTATGACCTCCTGCTCAAGCCAGCTCAAGGATTGCTGAGCGGCAAATCGAGTCTCGTCATCGCGCCCGACGACAAGCTTTGGGAATTGCCTTTCCATGCGCTGCTCGACGAGGACGGACGCTACGTGATTGAAAAGAGCGCCGTCTCTTATGTCCCCTCGCTGACGGTATTGCGCGAGACGCAGGCGCAGAGGAGCAAACGCCGGCCCGGCGCCCGAGCGGAAACCCCAGGCTATCCCCTGCTCGCGCTCGGTAATCCGGCCATCGGCAAAGAAACGATTGAGCGCGCCGCGCTGACGATGCGCGATGAAAAGCTCGATCCGCTGCCGGAAGCCGAAAAGGAAGTCAAAGCGCTCGGCCAGTTGTACGGCGGCGCCCGCAGCAAGGTCTACATTGGAGCGGAGGCGCGTGAAGATCGCCTCAAGGCCGAGGCTGCGCAGGCCAGGGTTCTCCACTTCGCCACACACGGGATTTTGAACGACGCCTCGCCGATGTATTCCTACCTCGCGCTCGCGCCGGGAGACAAGAGTGAAGACGGACTGCTCGAGGCCTGGGAATTGATGCAATTGGATTTGAAAGCCGACCTCGCCGTGTTGTCGGCATGCGAGACGGCGCGCGGGCGATTCGGAGCGGGCGAGGGCGTGATCGGGTTGACGTGGGCGCTGTTCATTGCCGGCGTGCCATCGACCCTGGTCAGCCAGTGGAAAGTCGAATCGAACAGCACCCGCGAGTTGATGCTCGGCTTTCATCAACGCCTGAGAGCGCCGTCGAAAGCGAAGATGACCAAGGCCGAAGCGCTGCGGCAAGCGGCCTTGAAATTGATGAAGAGTCCGGGCGCCAGCCATCCGTTTTACTGGGCGGGTTTCGTGCTGGTGGGCGACGGCAGGTGACTTTAGTCAGCGCCGCGAATGGCAATCTGATCGAGCGGCGCAAACTCGACAGCTAAAGTTTCTACACAAGTCCGGGATTGATCTTCGTCCCGGACGGACGCCGGAGATTAGCCGGTGGAGAAACCACCGGACGCAATCGAAATCACCCGCGGGAGCCCCGGAAGGGCGACAGACCGGCTTCGGTCTGTCGCCCTTCCGGGGCCGGGAATATATCTCTACTCGCTTCCGGTGGTTACGCTCGGGCTCCACCACCGGCTAATATCCGCTGCGCCTCCGGCGCAAAAGAAATGTGTAGAAACTTTAGCTCGACAGTTTGCGCTACCTTTTTCGATCGCTCCTTTCCCTCAACTGCTCTTCATCTAAAGGGTGAAAAGACGAAAATGTTAGAACCCGTATGAGCATTGATCGAAACTACATTTTCGACTTCCTTATCCGTGGATTTGGGCTTCCTGCTGCGGAAGCCCATCATCCGGCGAAGACGGGTCCGTCTCCGCCTCGATAATTGCGAGCAGGTCTTTGGGCGCCTCGCGCAAATCACGCAAAGTCGGAGCGCTCGCCCTTTCCAACAAAGCTTCTTCCTCCGTCGTGGCCTTGCGAGTCGGCGCCGGAATCACTTCATTGGCAATCATTCTTTCCTGCGCCTCCTCGCGTGGCCTCGCTGAGCATGGGCAATGATCAATTTTCATTCTTGATCGGCACACGCAGCGTGAGCGCGCCTACCCACTGCCCCGGGTTATTCGTCTGCTGGAAGAACTCGTTGGTGAAGTTCGTATGACAGAGTACGCAAGCCTGGTGGAAGGTGTTGCTGAGCGCGACTGAGCGGCGATAGTACCAGCGATTACCCACCTTCTCGACGGACGTGTTCGCCTGGCCCTTGAGCGCCAGGGCCAGCGACTTTTGCTCGAACGAGTCGCTGGGAAGATCGTTGAACCCGCCCTGCAACGGGGGAAATATGCCGATCAGCCGCATATCACGGTTCGAGTCGTTGAAGATCAGCGAGATGGCCTGCTTGCCCTCCTCCACATTGCTCGGCGTGGTCTCGTTGAACTCCTTGAACAGCGCGGCGAGCAACTCATTGAGCATGAGGTCGCTCGTCCGCTGTGCGAAAGCGACTTCCTCATTCGAGGGAGAATCGGTGGCGTACCCGAGGCCTGTCAGACCGGCGGCGGCGAGAAGAACGGCAAGCGCAATGACGCGCTTTATTTTCATGATGCGCATAAACTAACTCCTTGTATTTGAATTTGTGATTTTGGGTGGCGGTATGATTTGGTTCTCCGCGGCGATCTCACGCGATTTACCGCCGCTCAGTCGCAAAGGGAAGATCATCGGCGTCTGTTCGCGATACCGCCGGTAGTCATCTCCGTAAAACCGGATCAGGTCCCGCTCTTCGAATTGAATGGCCACGAAGATGTAGGCCGTCGTCGCCACCGCGAAGACCAGATGGGCCGCGGTCATCCTGGGCGTCGCCCAGAAGATGATCAGCCAGCTCAGGTAAAGCGGATGTCGAACTTGCCGGTACAGCCACGGCGTTCTGAAATCGATCGGAGCCTGATGGCGGCCAAGCAGGTAACGCCAGACCTGCCGCAGCCCGAACAGGTCGAAGTGGTCAATCAGGAATGTGCAAAGCAGCAGCAGCGCCCAGCCGAAGAAGTACAACCCATAGATCGCCCAACTCCCCGCGTGGTTTTCGACGCTCCAAACCACGCCTCCCATGGGCTGCCATTGCCAGAACAATAACAGCAGCGCGAGGCTGGAAAAGAGCACATATGTGCTGCGTTCGACAGGTTCGGGCACGATGCGAGTCCAGGCGCGTTTGAACCACTGCCGCGCCATCAGGCTGTGCTGCGCGGCGAAAAGGCCGAGCAGGCAGGCGTTGATCAACAACGCCGAGGCAAGCGGGACTTGCGCGCCTGAGTCAATTGATTTGGGAACGATCAGGTCGCCGACGAACCCGATCGCATAGAGAAATGTCGCGAAAAAGATCAGATAGCAGATCAATCCATAAACGAAAGCTGTAACTCGTGTGAGCATGGCAATCTCCTCGTTTGTTCTATGTCAGGTCGGTTTCCGTGGCGCCCGCCCGCTCAGGCGCGCGTGGCGACGACCTCCAGGTATATGGCGCAACCGAGTCAGTCCTCCGCGCGATAGAAGTAATACTCCGCGGTGTAAGGCACATCTACCACCTCGTCGATGAATGAGCCGGGAGTGGTTGGAGCTTTACCGCCTGTGGTGTTGACTCGCTGGATGTAGGTCACCGAGCTGAAAACGCCGGGGCCCGCGGTCTCGACCGCCCGGAGCAGCAACCAGTCAATGGCGGTCGGATCCGGGGAAGCGCAGCCCGCCACACGGCTGGCGCGCACTTTGCTGCCACCGTAGCTCTCCCAAGTGGGGCCGGCGTAGTGAATGCCGATCTCCCCATGATAATTGGCGCTGGCGAACAACCTGGCGTCCGGCGCCACAAAGCCCCAACTGGAGCCGTTCCATCTGTAGATCTGCACGCCCCGCGCGTATGCGTGGAAGGCCACTTCATTTCCCGGCGGCGCCTGCAAGTTGTCGCAGGTAGGAGATGGCAAGACCGGCGGCTGGTTGTCGTCGTTAGCCCGTGCGGCCGGAATGGACGCGAGCGCGACCCCGGCGACGATGAGCAGAACGACAAGCCCGATGACGCGTTTGATTTTCATGTAATGCATAAACTGATTCCTTTGTTGATGTCGGTTTGGTCTTTGGGCAACGATGCCGGAAACCGAAGCGGCTTCGCATGCCCGCCGGGCGGTGGGATCCTGGCGCCGTCCGGCGAGTCGGTTTCTCACTGCCCTCACTCTGGTATGCGTCATCCGCCGAAGAACTCCATCATCCGGCGAATTTTTTTTGATTTTTGGTTTGTAGGCGCCTTATCTTTCCTTATTCATGTTCAGGCCGAACTTGCTTTCGTCGGTCGCCGAGGCGGATTAATATGACGATCCCCGAATCGGAAAACGTGACGCGACTGTTGATCGCCTGGGGTGGGGGTGATGAAACGGCGCGCGACAAGTTGATCCCGCTCGTCTACGAAACGTTGCGCCGGATCGCGCGCCATCATCTGCGTGGCGAGCGCGCCGACCACACGCTCGAGACCGCCGCGCTGATCAATGAAGCCTATCTTAAACTGGTTGAGCGATCGGTCTCTTGGCAGGACCGCGCGCACTTTTTCGGCATCGCGGCGCGGTTAATGCGCCAACTCCTGGTAGATCACGCGCGCAACCGACGGCGGCGCAAACGCGGCGGCGACCGGCGGCAGATTTCGCTCACGGCCGCCGCCGAGATCGCGCAGGAGCAGGCCGTGGACCTGCTCGCGCTCAATGAGGCGCTCGAAACCCTGGCCGAGGTTGATCCGCAAAGAACCCGGATCGTCGAGCTTCGCTTTTTTGGCGGATTGACGATTGAAGAGACGGCTCAAGTCATGGGCGTCTCGACTCCAACTGTCGAACGCGGATGGCGCGCCGCCCGCGCCTGGCTGCAAACAGAGTTGAGCCACTTGATTTCAAAACATGAGCCCCGAACAGTGGCAAAAGATTCATGAGCTTTTTGAGGCCGCTATAGAGCGCCCGGTCGAGGAACGCGCGGTGTTTCTCGCGCGCGCCTGCGCAGGTGATGAGGAGACGCGGCGGCGCGTGGAAGCCATGCTTGTCGCCGATGAGCGAGAGGATCTGCTGATGGATCGCCCGTGGCGCCAAGCCGTCGACACCTTCGCGCCATCAAATCCCATCCCCGATGATTCGCAGAGTTACAGCGGCGAGATGATTGGCGTTTATCGTCTGATCAAAGAGCTGGGGCGCGGCGGGATGGGGACAGTTTATCTCGCTTACGACACGCGGCTCGAGCGGCGGGCGGCGCTCAAACTCCTGCCTTCGCATCTCGTCAACAATCCGGAGCGGGTGCGTCGTTTCCAACGCGAAGCCCGCTCGGTGAGCGCGCTCAACCATCCCAACATCATTACTATTTATGACTTTGGCCAGGAGAACGGGCGCGACTACATCGTCTCGGAATTTGTCGAGGGCCGCACACTGCGCGATGTTGTCGGCGGCCCGGATGTTTCACTCAACCAAATACTCGACATAGTGATTCAAGTGGCGAGCGCGCTGGAAGCCGCGCACGCGGCGGGCATAGTTCACCGCGACATCAAGCCGGAAAACATCATGCTGCGGCCCGACGGTTACGCGAAGGTGCTGGATTTCGGGCTGGCCAAACTGACCGAGCCTGAGTCGGGCGGCGACGAAGCTAAAACCAATGTTTCAGTGGCGCCTCCGGATTTCGAGACGCGGACCGGAATGGTGCTGGGAACAGTCAACTACATGTCGCCGGAGCAAGCGCGCGGGCAGAAGGTGGACGGGCGTAGCGACCTTTTCAGCCTCGGCGTCGTCCTTTACGAACTGATCACCGGGCGTCGGCCGTTCGGCGGCGAGACCTGGCATCACACGATAGTGGCGATTACGGACGCCGAGCCGGCGCCGATTGCGCGTGACGCGCAAGGCGCGCCCGCCGCTTTGCAAGAGATCATTAACCGGGCGTTGGCCAAGGACCGCGAGCGGCGTTATCAAACTGCGCGCGAGTTGCTCGATGACCTCAAAACGCTGCAGGGCGGACTGACGGCAAACGCCCGCATTGAGCGGATCGGAATCGGACGCGCGCAGGATGCGACGACAACCGACGGGCAGATCGCCCGGATGGCGGCCCGGTCAGCCGCGATCAATGACGAAGGCGCGCGCGACAAAGCGACGGGCGCGGTCTTGCCGCTCACCACGCCCAACCGGCGCCAGCTCATGGCGGCGGCCGCGATCATCATCCTGGCCACAGCCGCCGCTTTTTTATACTTCGGCCGGGGATTCGGCCCCGGCCGGCCGGCGCTGACTGATAAAGACACGATTCTGCTCGCGGACTTCGTCAACACCACGGGCGATGCGGTCTTTGACGGCACGCTCAAACAAGGCTTGGCGGTGCAGCTTGAACAGTCGCCCTACCTCAACATCTTCCCCGAAGAGCGCGCCAGAGAGACGCTCCGGCTGATGGAACGGTCTCACGATGAGAAAATCTCGCGCGAGCTCGGGCGCGAGATCTGCCAGCGGCGTGGGATCAAGGCGCTGCTCGTCGGGACGATTGCCAGCCTCGGACGCAATTACGTGATCACGCTGGAAGCGGTCAACAGCCAGAACGGGGAGGAGATTGCGCGCCAGCAGACCGAAGCCGAAGGTAAAGAGCAGGCGCTTAAGGCGCTCGGGCGGGCCGCTACTGCGATGCGCGGGCGTCTAGGCGAATCCCTGGCCTCTATCCGCAAGTTCGATGCGCCGATCGAACAGGCGACCACCGCCTCGCTCAAGGCTTTCAAGGATTATACTGTCGGAATCGAGTATAGAAGGAAGGGGCAATACGCCCAATCAGTCCCGGCGCTCAAACGGGCAATCGAACGGGACAGCGAATTCGCTCTGGCCTACGAACAACTCGGGACTTCATACCGCGATCTTCGCAATCTGGCGCTCGGCAACCAATATCTGGAGCGAGCCTACCAACTGCGCAACCGCGTCAGCGAGCGAGAGCGACTCACAATCTCCGCGACCTTTTTCAGGCACATCACTGGTGAACTTGACAAGCGCATTGAAATGAGTTCGCTGCTCACACAGACCTACCCGCAAGACCCCTACGGGCGCCATATCCATGGAAACTCGCTCATGATCGCCGGAGAGTACGAGCAGGCGGCAGAGGCTTACCGCGCGGCGCTCAGACTGGACGCCGATCTCTCCCTCTCGCGCGCGAACCTCGCGCTCGCCTTGATCGGGCTGAACCGTTTCGACGAGGCGCAGGAAGTCATCGAGCAGGGGCTGGCGCGCGGCTTGGACTCCAGCGGCTTCCACAACCGGCTCTACTTGATCGCGTTTCTCAAGGGCGACGCCCAGACGATGCAGCGCCAGGTCGCGTGGTTCGCCGGGAGGCCGGATGAGTATCAGATGCGTGAAGCTCAAGCGCGGTCATTCGCCTTCGGGGGCCGGCGGCGAGAGGCGAGCGAGAGCTTCGAACAGGCCGCAGCGTTGGCTGAGGCGCGAGGCCTCCCGGCGGAGAAGGCCAGAATCCTGGCCAATGAAGCCAATCTGAACGCGATTTTCGGGCTTACCCAATTAGCCGAGAAGCAGGCCGCGCTCGTCCTGGCCCTCCTTGAAAAGGAGAGTATCGCTGCCGAAGAATTATTCCCCTCTCTGATCCAGCAATTGGATTCACAGCCTCTGGCCTGGACGCTGGCCTTGTGTGGTAAAACAGCGCGGGCGCAATCGCTGGCCGACGGTCTCGCCCGAAAGTTCCCCCTGGATACAATGCACAACTCAGTTTGGCTGCCGCTGATCCGCGCAACCTTGGAATTGAAGCGCGGTTCCGCGGCCGGGCCGGACAAAGCTATTCAACTGCTGCAACCGGCGCGACAGTACGAGGCAGCCACCTCCTTCAGGCCGGTCTGGATGCGCGGACAGGCGCAGTTACAGGCGAAGAACGGGGCGCTCGCGGCGGCGGAGTTCCAAAAAATCATAGAGCATCGTGGCTGGGATGCGCTCTCGCCGCTCTGGCCGCTCGCCGCTCTCGGACTGGCGCGGGCGGCGGCGCTGCAGGGCGATGTGGCGAAGAGCCGCCAGACTTACGAAACTTTCTTTCGACTGTGGAAGGACGCGGACGCTGAGCTGCCAGTTTTGATCGAGGCGAAGGGAGAGTATGAGAGATTGAAGTAAGCGCGATTTTCTTCGCCGCGCTAGCGGCGGCCGACTTTAGCCCGGCGCGCAACGTCGGGTATGTCCAGCAAAGCGATTCCACGCCGCGCCGGCGACGCCTGAATTCAACCATCGCTTGTTTGTTATCGTTGCGGTCTTTATCGCTGGCGTCCTTAAATATTACGCCTCTACCCCCTTTTCCCGCCGCGCGTCCCATTTCATATATTTGCTCCTGCGGTACGATTCGACGGCCAGCCGCACGGCCACGATGCCGTAATAGCCGGTCATCACGTCGCATTTCAAAGCCTCGCCGCCGCGGATGGCGTTCTGCAGGTTTCGGTGATGCAGCGTGATGTCTTCGCGGCCGGTCCTCTTGTGAACGATCTCCGGCTTGTCGCCTTCCTTGTTGAAGCGCCCCTGCGGTCGGATGACGAAACCATCGCCCGTGAATTCGAGCGTTGCATCGTGGCCGCGCAGCACGTGCGGGATGGACGCATCGTTGGCCATCGAGGAGAGCACGACGACCGAGAGGCCGTCCGGGTAATCCAGCATCATGTTGAACGTGTCGGGGATCTCAGCCGCGCTGTCGCGGAATTCCCACTTGCCGCCGACGGCGACGACGCGAGTGGGGAACTTCAGGTCTAGCGCGCGGATGACGCGCGTGATCCGGTGGACGAAGAGGTCGGTCGCGATGCCTCCCGAATAGTCCCAATAGCGCCGCCAGTGCAGGAACCGGTCGAGGTCGAACGGTCGCTTCGGCGCGGGGCCAAGGAACGCGTTCCAGTCCAGGTTCTCGCCCGGCCGAACATCTTTGTCCGGCTCGTCGCTCACCCAGAAGTCGCGCTTGTAATTGCGCGAGTAATCGATCTGGGCCTGCACGACCCGGCCGAGCTTGCCCTCCTTGACGTATTTCTGCGCGGTCTCGTAAGAGTCGTCGCACATTCCCTGCACGCCGACCTGCATTTTGACGTTGGTCTGTTGAATCTTTTTGACGACCTGCTTAGCCTGCTCGATCGACCAGGTCATCGGCTTCTCGCAATAGATATGCTTGCCGGCGTCTGCGGCGTCGAGCGTCATCCGGGCGTGCCAGTGTTCGGGCGTGACGATGGCCACGTAATCGATATCCTTACGGTCGAGTATCGCGCGGTAGTCTTTGATCGGAGTCGCGCCGGTCGTCGCGGCAGCCTGATCGAGCCGCTTCTGATAGACGTCGCAGACCGCGGCGATTTCGACGTTGTCCGCCTCCTTCATCTTCATCAGTGAAGGAATGTGCGCCCCTTGCGCCAATCCGCCGCAGCCGATGATTCCGATGCGCAGGCGGTTGTTCGCGCCGAGGACTCTGTTTGCGCTCGCGGCTGTGGCGACGATTGAGGCCGCCGAAGCCGACACGAACGCGCGACGACTGATCTTGTTAGCGTTTTCCATAGTCTACCTTGTGAATGAATTTAAATTGCGGAGACGCGCAGTTTACTAGAGTCATTGCCGGGATTGCCAGCGCGTTGGAAAGTTACAGATGAAAAAGCGAAAAACACCACAAAGGGACAAAGGAACAAAGGGTCAAAGGGAGCCACAGGGTGGTGTTTTTCCCTTCTTTGCCCCTTTGTTCCTTTGTCCCTTTGTGTTGAAAAAGCTTTTGTTGCCCGAATCGGCGCCGGAAACTATACTTCGATTTGGCTCGACACATCTGAAACTTTATAAGGACTAATGACTTTCTCCTTTACAACAGCCGGCGAATCGCACGGGCGCGCCCTGATCGCGACGATCGAGGGCTTGCCCGCCGGCCTGTCCATTGACCAGGACTTCATCAACCACGAACTCTGGCGGCGGCAGCAGGGCTACGGGCGCGGCGGGCGGATGAAGATCGAGACGGACGCCGCGCAAATCCTCGCGGGCGTGCGGCATGGCGAGACGCTCGGGTCGCCCGTGGCGATAATGGTCGAAAATAAGGATTTCAAAAACTGGCTCGAAGTGATGGCTACGGAGAAACCTCAGCAGCCGCTCGAACGCGACCGCAAGGTGATCAGGCCGCGCCCCGGACACGCCGACCTCGTGGGCGGAATGAAATACGACCGGCGCGATCTGCGCGACGTCCTGGAGCGCGCGAGCGCGCGCGAAACCACGATGCGCGTCGCGGTCGGGGCCTTCGCTAAGTTGTTGCTGCGCGAATTCGGAGTCGAGATCGCCAGCCATGTCATCCGCCTCGGCGAGATTTCGATTGAAGACCAGGAAGTCGGCTGGGAGCGGATAAGGGCGATTTACGACGACACCGCGATGCGTTGCGCCGACAAGGCCGCCGAACAGAAGATGATCGAACGCATTGATCGCGCCGGAACCGAAGAAGGCGACACGCTCGGCGGAGTCTTTGAAGTGGTGGCTAAGGGCTGCGCGCCGGGCCTCGGCTCCCACACGAGCTGGTCGGCGAAGCTCGACGGCCAGTTGGCGCAGGCGGTCATGTCCATTCACGCGGTCAAGGCGGTCGAAATCGGTGAAGGCGTCGCGAACGCGTCGAAGCCCGGCTCACAGGTTCACGACGAAATAGTTTATAATCAAGACCTGCGAACCTTCAGCAGAACGTCGAACCGCGCCGGCGGACTCGAAGGCGGGATGACCAACGGCGAAGAGCTGCGCGTGAGAGGGTATTTAAAACCGATCGCGACGCTGCGGAAGCGGCTGCGCAGCGTCAACATCGAAACCAAGGAGCCGATGGACTCCGACTTCGAGCGTTCGGATGTGACGGCGGTCCCGGCGGCCGGCGTGATCGGCGAAGCGATGGTGGCCATTACGCTCGCGCGCGCAATGCGCGAGAAGTTCGGCGGCGATTCGATGGGCGAAATGAAACGCAACTTTGAAAGCTATCAACAGCAAATTTCGGAATATTGAGACTCCGAGATTCGTTTTGATTCAATCGGGGTCAAGGCCAACCTGGCGGACATTTATAAGCGAGTCAGGTTTTCCGAAAATATTCTAGAGATGGAAAGAGAAGTGTGATGATTCTACCAATCGTCAAATACGGCGACCCGGTGCTGCAGATAGAAGGCGAAGAGGTCACCGACATTGACGGCCAATTGGCCAAATTCGTCGAGAACATGTTCGAAACGATGTACGAGGCCAAGGGCGTCGGTCTGGCCGGGCCGCAGGTCGCGCTCTCGAAGAAACTCTTCGTGATGGACGTCAGCGCCGGCAAAGATGCCAAAGACCGCGTCATCTGCATCAACCCGCAGATCGTCGAGACCAAAGGCAAGGTCGTCAGCGAGGAAGGCTGCCTGAGCTTCCCCGGAGTCTATTTCGAGGTCGAACGGCCGGAGGTCGTCACCGTCTCGGCAATCGACATCGACGGCAAGGAATTCACTTTCGAGGTCAGCGGCCTGGCCGCGCGCTGCGTGCTTCATGAAACCGACCACATCAACGGCAAACTCTTTATCGAATTTCTCAGCCCGCTCAAACGCGACCTGCTTAAACGCAAGATCAAAAAGAAGATCAAACTCGGCGAATGGGAGTAGTCGGGACCCGCTCGCCAGGACGCAATAAGATCTGAGAATAAACCCATTATCCGAAAAAAATTTGCGTTCGGGGATTGTGGCTTGGAATACGAACAGAATGTGATATTTTCTTTCTTCTGAACGCCCCCAGGGCTACGGTCGCAATAAGAAAGACATTTCGATGAGTATTTCAATGG
>WNGF01008324.1_pt1 | contig 12239 bp, 10 predicted proteins | sample 5400641 | NCBI WGS metagenome assembly WNGF01 (sample SAMN13153371, study PRJNA577476) | soil metagenome | isolation source: 80 cm soil or saprolite under grassland replicate 2 | place: USA:California | collected 2016-06-15
TCGCTTTCCTCGAGCGCGTTCCGGGTGCCGCCCGGCCGCGTGACTACGAACACATCAAGCGCCAGCAGCTCATCGTCGGGATCGCCGTGAGGGGCGGCTGGCACCCGATGCCGGAGCATCCGCTGGATGGCGATTCGCTTCGCTCCCGATCGATTGACATCTTCTTGACGCGAGCCGACCGGCGCGAGGCCATGGTCGTCGAAATTTGGGACTGGTTCGCCGACGTCGGCGATGCGATGCGCGGGCTCGACGACAAGATCGCGGCGATCCGGCGGACCCTCGCGCCGGGCGCCGACGGCGACATCGAAGCCTGGCGTGTGGGCGGCCTCTGGGTGGTTCGTGGCACCCATCGGAACCGTGGTCTGGTTCGGGAGCTCCGGGATGTGTTCGAATCGAAGTTCTCCGGCTCGGCCGCTGGATGGCTGGCTGCGCTCGAGGATCCGGCGACCGCGATGCCGTCGTCCAGCGGGTTTCTCTGGACCGATGTAAAGGGCACGCGGCTGATCGCGGGGAGACGAAGCCTCTGACGGAGGACGGCACCCCGTAGACTCTGGCGCGTGAAGACGTCCCTGGACACGTCGCGCTCGCAGGCCGAGGCGCTCGACCGCGCCGATCCACTGGCGCCCTTCCGCGAGAGATTTGTCATCGCCGACCCAAGCGTCGTCTACCTCGATGGCAACTCGCTCGGCCGACTTCCGCGAGCCACTGCCCAGCGGCTGGCGCGAGTCGTCGCCGACGAGTGGGGCGCGGAGCTCATCCGGGCATGGGACGGCTGGCTGGACCTGCCCGTCCGGATCGGCGACCTGCTGGCGACGACGCTCCTCGGAGCCCGGCCGGATGAGGTGATCCTGGCCGACTCCACGACCGTCAATTTCCATCGCCTGGCGACCGCCGCACTCGACGCCCAGCCGGACCGGCGAGCGATCGTCACCGACCGGGCGAACTTTCCGACCGACCGCTATGCCCTGGAGGGCATCGCGGGGGCTCGCGGCCTCGAGATCCGCTGGCTCGAGGAGCGGCCCAACGGCCCGTCCGACGGGGGGCCTGAGCCGGCCGAGGTCGCCGGCGCGCTCGACGGGCAGGTTGCCCTCGTCACGCTCTGCCACGTCGACTACCGGTCCGCGGCCATCGCCGACATGACGGCCGTCAACGCGGCGGCCCACGACGCCGGCGCCCTGACCCTGTGGGACTGCTGCCATTCGGTTGGCGCAATCCCGGTCGAGCTCGATCGGCCCGGGGCGGACCTCGCCGTGGGCTGCACCTACAAGTACCTCAACGCCGGTCCCGGCGCGCCGGCCTTCCTGTACGTCCGCCGCGAGCTCCAGGATCGACTGCGCAATCCGATCCAGGGCTGGTTCGGCCAGCGCGACCAGTTCGCCATGGGCCCGAGCTACGAGTCCCGGGCGGGAATCGCCGGCTGGCTGGTCGGGACGCCGCCGATTCTGGGACTGGCCGCCGTGGACGAGGGCGTCCGGCTCGTGGCGGAGGCGGGCATCGGCGCCATTCGCGAAAAGAGCATCGCCCTCACCGAGTACGCCATCGAGCTCTTCGACGCCTGGCTGTCCGGGGCCGGCTTTCGCCTCGGCAGCCCGCGCGACGCGGCGCGCCGGGGCTCCCACGTCTCGGTCCATCGCGCCGATGCCGACCAGCTGACCTGATCGCTCATCGCGGCCGGGGTGGTACCCGACTTCCGTCCGCCCGACGGCATCCGGCTGGGCCTGTCGCCTCTCACCACGCGATTCGCCGACGTCTGGGACGGACTCACCCGCCTCCGTGAGCTTGCGGCATGACTCACTGCAACGAATTCCGGCCATCCGCGTCCCCCGGTACCGACAACTCCCGCTGGAGGACCGGATGCTGGGACTCGGAGCAGTCGAGCTGAAGAGGCGACCCGGCCTCGGCCGCGACGACGCCGAGGGCCCCGATAACGCCGTCCAGACGCGGCCCATCGGCCGGGGAGCCACCCGCGCGACGCCCGACGAGGCGGCCCTCCTGTTCGAGGCCTATGGCGAGCGCATCCGGCGGTACATCGCGTTTCGGGTCCGCAGTCCGGAGGATGCAGAAGACCTCGCCTCGGACGTCTTCCGGCGCGTCCTCAGCGCTCCCGTTCCCATCGACGCCGCCGCCCGGCCGGCCTGGCTGTTCCGGGTCGCCCACAACGCGGTCATCGATCACTATCGGCGGCGCCGATTCCTGGCGCCGCTGGCCACGCTCCTGGATCGGCCGGACGACGCCCCCAGCCTTCCGGAGCGTGCGATGCGCGACGAGGAGCTGCGCCGGATCGACGTCGCGCTGGCAACGCTGGTCGGCCGCCAGCGGGCCGCCATCTACCTGCGCTTCTACGAGGACCTGGAGTACGCCGACGTTGCGACCGTGATGGGAATACCGGCGGTCACGGCGCGGACCCTCGTCCACCGCGGTCTCAAGAAGCTCGCCGGCCAGCTCGGCGGAGAGGAGCGCTGACCGTGGACGATTTCGATCGCCGGCCACCCACCGATCCCCTGGCCATGGCCGAGGCGGTCGCCGCCGGACGGCTGTCGGTCCCGGCCGCCGAGGCCGCCCTGCGGGCCGCGGCTCCCGACTCCCGCCACGCCGAGCAGGCGATCGACGAGTTCGCCGACCTCCTCCTCGCCGCCCGTGCGGTGCGACACCATGCCGACGCCTTTCGGGGCGCCTATGGCCCCGCGTCGAGCCCGGCCGCCCACCCGGCCTCGCTGGAAATGAGCTCGCGTCGCCTGGATCGGCAGGACGTCCACGTTCGTCGCCGCCAGTCGGCCCGACCGTCGCGGTTCGCGCCGCTCGGTGCACTGCTGGCCGCGGCCGTGGTCGTGGTCGCCGTGGTGGTCGTGGGGCCGCGGCTGCTGCCGTCGGTCGCCGCGAGCCCCAGCCCGAGCGGGTCGTCTGTCGCGGTGGCGCCGGCCGTCTCGCCCGGCGTTTCGCCAGTCACCGCCAGCCCGTCCCCGCGCCCGATCGAGACTCCGCAGTCCACGTCCGCCGCGCCGAACATCCCGCCGGTCCCGAACGGTCCCCTGCCCGGCGCTCCGGAGGCCTACTTCTGGTCCGCCACGGACGACAGCTCGATTCGCATCTGGCTCTGGACCCCGGGCCAGCCCTTGAAGGCGCTCGTCAGCTTCGGTGGCGGCATTCCCGGCTCGGCGAGCGAGGTGCGCCGGACTGTCGTCGCCGCGCCCGATGGACGGGCGTTCGCGGTCGCGGAGAAGATGACGAGCTCTGCGAACGGGCAGTTCAGGATCGTCAACGCCGACGGCAAGAGCCGGCCGGCGGTCAAGGGTCTCGGCGACTGGACGATCGCCTGGGCCGCCGACGGCAGCCGGGTCGCCTACGCGATCCTGCCGGAGCCATGGACGGTGGCCACCGCCCGGGCCGACGGGTCCTGGACCGTGCGCACCTATGAGCCCACCGATGAGCCGGCGGCGCTGTTCGCCTTCTCGACGGACGGAACGTCGCTGTACGGCTACAAGACCCAGGGGGAGGCCGACTTCTGGGAACGGCCGGTCCGCCTCAATCTCAAGTCGGGTGCCTACAGCGACCTCAGGGCCTACCCGGCCGGCAATCTCGGCGTCGCGGCCACCAACGGCACCACGAAGGCCGACCAGGTCGATTCGGCGACCGGGCTCGTCGTGGACTCCGGTACCGCGCAGGGGGCCGGCTGGGAGACCCGACAGGGGACCAAGGCAACGCCCCTCGCCCCGGCAGTCGGCGGCGGCCCCGAGGGCCAGCCGGTCGTCTGGGGGCCCGACGAGCTCCTCGTCATCGACCACGTCTCGGCAGGCTCGACAGGCCGCCCCAAGGGCGTGGAGCTCGTCAACGCCGGCCGCCTCGACGACGTGGCCGTGCCGGTGTTCACCCTCACGGGCGGCACCTACCGTGCCGGCCTGCTCGGGGTCCGCACCGGCTATGCCCTCCTGGGCGTAGGCGCCGACGCCAGCCAGGTCACGACCGACGGCCAGCCGTTCTGGGACGAGGCCATCATGATCGACCTGGCGGACGGGTCGACCGCCGTCGCGGTCCCGGACGATCCGGCCGGGCGGCAGGTCCACTTCGCCGGCTGGGGCCTGCTGCCGGGGGCGGCAAAGTAACGCCGGCGCGACGAAGTAACGCCGGCACGACGAAGCCGCCGCAGGCGATCAGGGCCGGACTGGCGCCTCCGGACGGACGAGCTCGACCGGCTCGATCCTGTCGGCCGGGGTGAAGCCGAAGACCTGGCCCAGGAACGAGAGCTCGGCCTCCATCGAGCGACGCAACGCCGCCTGGCCGCGGAACCCGTGGCCCTCGCCCTCGAACGCGAGGTACACGTAGGGAATGCCCTTGGCACGCAGCGCGTCGGCCATCATCTGCGACTGGTTGGGCGGGACCACCCGGTCGTCCAGCCCCTGGAGGATGAGCAGCGGGCAGGCAAACCCGTCCAGGTGGTGGATCGGCGATCGGTCGCGATACGTGGCCGCTTCCGCCGGATACGGCCCCACGAGGCGGTCCAGGTAGCGGGCCTCGAACTTGTGCGTGTCGTGGACGAACGTCTCCAGGTCGCCGATGCCGAAATAGCAGATGCCGGCCGCGAACGCGTCCCGGAACGCGAGGGCCGCCAGCGTCGTGTAGCCGCCGGCGCTGCCGCCCTCGATGCACAGCCGCGCCGGATCGGCCAGGCCGCGGTCGGCCAGGTGTCGGGCGGCAGCCACGCAGTCGTCGAGGTCCACCACCCCCCACTGGCCCTCGAGCCGCTTCCGGTAGGACCGGCCATAGCCGGTGCTGCCGCCGTAGTCGACGTCGACCACTGCGATTCCCCGGCTCGTCAGCAGCTGGATGCTCAGGTTGAGCCCGGTCGACGCGGATGACGTCGGCCCACCATGCGAGCGGACCACGAGCGGCGGCCGCTCGCCGTCCGGCCCGCGAACGTCGCGGTTCGTCGGCGGGTAGTAGAGGGCGTGGGCGGTCGCCCCGGCCGTCGTCGGGAACGCGATCGGCTCCGGCTGAGCGAGGTAGGCGGGGTCGAACTCGCGGTCGGAGGCGGACTTGAGCACCTCCCAGCCGCCGGTGGCCGGGTCCAGGCGGACGACCGCGCTCGAGTCGGTCGACCTTGACCCCACGAAGACGATGTGGTCGCCCGCGCCGACGAGGTAGGCAATCTCGCTGAGGGGCGACTCGATCTCGCGCGGGGTGCCGCCGTCTGCGTCGATGAGCCACAGCCGATCTCGGCCGTTCGTCCGGGCCGCCCCGACCACCCGCCCGTCGGCGAGAAACGCGTAGGTGGGGCGGTCGAAGATCCAGTCGGGCGGCGCGAAGTCGAGTGGCAGGCGGCTCCGCTCGCCGGCCCGGTAGGCGGTCAGGGACATGAGCGTCGCCCACTCGTCCCGCTCGGCCACGAGCCAGAGCTCGCCGGAGGGCGACCATCGCGGCTGGCAGATCCATTCGTCAGGGCCGCCGGCCACCGCCTGCGGATCGGCCAGGGATCCGTCCGGCGCGACGTCCGCCAGCCACAGCGTGGTGCCATCCCACGGCAGGTTGGGATGGTCCCAGCTCAACCAGGACAGCCGGCCCCCGTCTGGCGAGAGCCGCGGCGCGGCGAAGAAGTCGTGGTCGCGAACGAGGATGGTTGGCTCCGTCGAGCCGGCGAGCGGCAGCCCGACGAGGGTGTTCACCGCCTCACCCTCGCCAGTGTGGTCCTCGCGGACCGCCAGAATCCGGCCGCGAGTGCCATCCAGGCGCAGGTCGGCGTAGCGCCATTCGCCTTCGGGCGTGATCGGCGTCGGGGCGTCCGAGCCATGGGTCCGCTGGCGGTAGAGGCGGCCGTCACCGAAGTGGGAGAAGACGACCGTGCCGTCCGCGACCACCAGCGAGCCGCCGCCGTACTCATGGACCCGATTGCGGACGTTGAACGTGGGCAGGGTCACATCGCGGACGGTCCCGTCGGGAGTCCTCCGTACGAGGATGCGCCGGCCGGCCTCCGAAGGCCGCCCCTCCACCCACAGGACGTCGGCGCCGTCGACCCATACCTCGGCGAGCGCGGTCGCCCCACCGATGGCGTCCTCGATGCGGATCGGCGAGCGCCAGCTGCCGTACGGCGCTGCGGCCCTCGGCGAGTTCGTCACGTGCCGTGCTGCCATGACGAGACGTAGGCCTTCTGCTCGGGCGTCATCTCGTCGATGTGGATGCCGAGGGCGATGAGCTTGAGGCGCGCCACCTCGGAATCGATCGCCTCCGGCACGACGTAGACCTTGGGCTCCAGCTCCTGGTGGTGGAGTGCGACGTATTCCGCCGACAAGGCCTGGTTGGCGAAGCTCATGTCCATGACCGCCGCCGGGTGGCCCTCGGCCGCACTCAGGTTGACGAGGCGGCCCTCCGCGATGAGGTTCAGGCGTTTGCCACCCAGGTCGAACTCCTGGATGTAGTCGCGCACGCGGCGGATGTGGCCCTCGGCCATCTCGCGCAGCGCCTGGAGGTCCAGCTCGGCATCAAAGTGACCGGAATTGGCCATGATCGCCCCATCCCGCATCGCCGCGAAGTGCTCGCGCCGGAAGACGTTGATGTTGCCCGTCGCGGTCACGAACAGCTCGCCCCACGGCGCGGCCTCGCCGACCGTCATGACCCGATAGCCATCCATGAGCGCCTCGAGCGCCCGGACCGGGTCGACCTCCACGATCGCGACGTGGGCGCCCATGCCGTTCATGCGGGCGGCGATCCCCCGTCCCACCCAACCGTAGCCGGCGATGACGACGTTGCGGCCGGCGAGGAGGATGTTGGCCGCTCGCAAGATGCCATCCACGGTCGACTGGCCGGTCCCGTAGCGGTTGTCGAAGAGGTGCTTGGTCTGGGCCTCGTTGACGGCCACGACCGGAAAGCCAAGGGCGCCGTCGGCGGCCATCGCCTTGAGCCGGATGACGCCGGTCGTCGTCTCCTCCGTCCCGGCCAGGACCTCCTTGAGCTGGTCGGGTCGCTCGCTGTGGAGGAGCGACACGAGATCGCAGCCGTCGTCCATCGTGATGCTGGGATGCGTGTCGGCGACCGCATTGAGGTGCGCGTAGTACGTGTCGCGATCCTCGCCGCGCCGGGCGAAGCAGCTGATCCCGAACGTCGTCACGAGGGCGGCCGCCACGTCATCCTTGGTGGACAGCGGGTTCGACGCGGCAAGCGTCACGTCCGCGCCGCCAGCCTTGAGGGTCCGCATGAGGTTGGCCGTCTCGGTCGTCACGTGGAGGCACGCCCCAACCCGGAGCCCCTCGAGCGGCCGCTCGCGCTCGAACCGCTCGCGGATGATGCGCAGGACCGGCATCTCGCGCTCCGCCCACTCGATCCGGCGAACCCCCTCCGACGCCAGGCCAAGGTCGGTGACGTCGTGGGCGGGCAATCCGGCCTGGGTAGCGGGGGTGGTGGCAGTCATGACGCGGGTGTCTCCTTGCGGGGGAAGAGCCGGCGCAGCGCGCCGGGCAGGTCGGGCCACGGCGAGCCGAGGCGATGGACGAGTCGCTCTTCGAACTGGCAGTGCTCCTGGTAGCCCAGGCGGCGATAGGCGTTGATGGCGGGCGGATTGTCGGTCCTGACGTTGAGGACGACCTGGTCGCAGTATCGGAGCAGCTCTGCGGTGACGGCACCGGTAACCGCCGTCGCGTATCCCCGACCACGGTACTCGGTGTGGGTCAGGACGTTGCCCACGACCCCGAGCCGAGCGGTCGCGCTGACGACATGGGTGCCCGCGGCCGACACGAGCCGGCCGCCCACCTTCATGCCGAAGTAGACGCCGTTCGCCACCGCGTTCGAGGGGAGCCACGACGCAAAGCCCAGGCCATACAGCCGGTTGAGCTCGCCGATCTCGGCCGGGAACAACCGGCGGACGTCCGAGGGATAGGGCCGGAACCGCGTCCGGTCCACCCACATTCGGACCATCGGGACGCCGGGCTCGACGCGGTAGAGCGCCTCCACCGCCGGCAGCTGCTCCGATCGTGCGGCGAGATAGGCGGCACGCGGCCGGATGACGTCACGCAGGATGGCCTCCACGCCATCGCTGCGGCCCATGACGAACAGCGGCTGGGGCGAGAGGCCGGCGTACTCGAGGACGACCGCGATGAGCCGATTGCCGGCATAGGCGGCGCCCCACCGGCTGCGCGCCCACTCGTAGTCCTCCAGGTCGCAGATGGCATACGCCGCGTACAGCCGATCGCTCTCCAGGAACGTGCGGAGGGCCGAGCGATCGGCGATGGCGCGCGCCACCACCGAGTCTCGACGGCCGGTCAATGCCACGCTTGCCATCAGACGTCCGCCGCGACCGGCCGCCGCCGGGCCGCGGCTGCCTCCACCGCCCGGACCAGTCCGGGACCGAACGGCGGCCGCAGCACACCCTCTTCGGTGACGATGGCGCCGATCAGCTCGGCCGGGGTGACGTCAAAGCCGGGGTTGAGGGCCTGAGATTCGGGCGGCGCGATGACGACGCCGCGGATGGTCGTCAGCTCGGAGCGGACTCGCTGTTCGATCGGGATGAGCGATCCGTCCGGGGTTGCCAGATCCACGCTCGAGGTCGGCGCGCAGACGTAGAGGGGCACGCCGTGGCGCTGGGCCAGCACGGCCAGCGGGTAGGTGCCGATCTTGTTGGCTGTGTCGCCGTTTGCCGCGATCCGGTCAGCCCCGACCAGGACGGCATCCACGCCTCGCGTGGCAAAGACCCAGCCCGCGGCGGCGTCGGCGATGATCGTGTGGGGAACGCCGGCCTGGCCGAGCTCCCAGGCCGTGATCCGTGCGCCCTGGAGGTACGGCCGGGTCTCGTCGACGAAGACGTGGACGTCACGCCCGGCATGGACGGCGGCCTGGACGACGCCCAGGGCCGTTCCGAACTGACCGCAGGCGAGTGGTCCCGTGTTGCAGTGGGTGAGCAGCTCCAGCCGCCGATCGGCCGGCACAGGCAGGTCGGCCAGGGCCAGGGTCGCCAGGCGCTCGTGGTCTGCGGCCGCTTCGGCGATGATCGCCTCCGCCTCCAGCCGGACCACCTCGGCGATCCGCGCGCCGTCCTCGCTGAGCTCGCCAGCCGCGGCGATGGCCGCCATGCATCGATCGAGCGCCCAGCGGACGTTGATGGCCGTCGGACGGGCGTTGCGCAGAGCCGTGACGGTGCCGGACAGGGTGGCCCGGCGGATCCCGGGCCCGGCGTCGCGCAGCTGGTCGGCGGCGAGGGCGAGTCCGATCGCGGCCACCTGGCCCATCGCCGGCGCGCCGCGGACGACCATGTCGCGGATGGCGCGGACCACGTCGCCGGGCGACTCGCAGGTCACCTCCACGAGCTCGTTGGGCAGTTGCCGCTGATCGATGAGGATGAGCCGGCGGTCATCCCAGCGGAAGGCCGTCCGGAAACCGGCCGGGGCGCCGGCCGGCGGGTTGTCCATGTCGCGCGGGGCAGCCCCGCGTCTGGCCTGGTCGACGTCGCCGCGCAGGATCACGCTGGCCGCTTCTGCCGAGGTCCGCTGGAGCTCGCCCGCGACGCCGGCGACGGTCGCGGCGGTGTGAACGATCTGGTCGGCGAATGCCCGGAAGAAGTGCCGGCGGGCGAGGTCGGGGCCCGCACCGGACCGGTCGGCGCTCGCACCGGACCGGTCGGCGCTCGCACCGGACCGGTCGCCATTCGGCGGCGCGCCGACGTCAGGGGCGCCGTCCTTCGAGGCGCCGTCATTCATTGCGCGGTCTTTTGGCTCGCTGTCGTTCAGCCGCGGCGGATCGGAGGACGGAGCATCGGGCAACGCAGGGACCTCGCTCGCGACCTCGGTCAATACTTCACAACGCTGGTGACGCGCCGGCCCTTGAGCCTGTCGCGGCCCTTGAGGAAGTCGAGCTCGACCAGGAAGGCCAGGCCGACCACCTCGCCCTGCAGCCGCTCCACGAGCTCGATCGTGCCTCCCACCGTGCCGCCGGTCGCGAGCAGATCGTCCACGACCAGGACCCGCTGGCCCGGCTCGATCGCGTCCCGGTGGATCTCCAGCGTGTTGGAGCCGTATTCGAGGGCGTACTCGACCGTCACGGTCTCCGCTGGGAGCTTGCCGAGCTTGCGCACGGGGACGAGCCCGGCCCCCAGCTGGTAGGCCATGGGCGCGCTGAAGATGAAGCCGCGCGACTCCATGCCGACCACCAGGTCGACGTGCTCGTCCCGGTAGGGCTCGAGCATGAGGTCGATCGCCTCCTTGAAGGCGGCCGGGTCCTTGAGCAGGGTCGTGATGTCATAAAACAGGATGCCCGGCTTGGGGAAGTCCGGGATCTCCCGGATCTTGGCGCGCAGGTCCTCGGCGGACATCGGTTGCCGGCCTCCTGGTGGAGTCTCGTGGTCGGATGGGCACGCGCAGTCTACCGCAGCCCCATGGCTCGGCCGAAGCCGGCCGCCGCCGGCTCCGCGCCCTAATTCAGATGTTGCGTCCGGTCCAAACCCCGGGATGTCTCGTCGACATCCGAGACGGTTTGTTGCACCGGGCGCAAGGAGGCACCATGGCTTGCACCCCGTGCACATGTCGAGACGTTTGAGCCGCAATCGGTCCGGATATTTGCACCTCTTGCAAGCCTCGGGCCGATGACCGGCCGAACGCCTTACGGTTTGCACCCCGCGCAACGAATGGACCGATTCCGGCCGTCCCGCATGGTCGGACAGCTCTTTGTGTGCACCCGATGCAAAGCCACCAGGACTGGTCGGTTGCACTGCGACCGAGCAGGCCCGATCAGCGGCTCGGCTGACGTCGGTCCGATTCGATCGAGCGGATGCGCGCTTCGTCGACGCCGAGATGGTGGGCCAGCTCGTGCAGGACGGTCGACCGGACGCGCTCCGAGCGCCCGAATTCGTCCGCGTGAGCCTGCTCGTGCGCCCGCCGGAAGATCGTGATCCGGCTCGGCAGCGGCGCGCCGTCGGCGCCCCAGGCGGTCCTCGGCACGCCCTCGTAGCGGCCGAACAGCCGGGTGCCCGGCTGCTCCTGGCCGGGCAGCGGCTCATCCTCGATGAGGATGGCGACAGTTGCCAGCTGTTCGGCGAACGGGCTCGGAATCGTCGCCAGGGCATCGGCCACCAGGCGCTCGAAGGCGTCGCGCCGGCGGTCCTCCTCGTCATCCGGCCGGATATCGATCAGGACCGCTCCGCTACGGGCCGAAGAAGCCGACGGCCCAGGTGCCGGCGGCAAGGTTGCGCTGGCCGGTGAGCGACGGGTGGAAGTAGTCGCCCGTCGACACGTCGGCTGCCGTGAAAGCGTAGTTGAAGGTCGCGTTGCCGTCGAAGCGGCATTGCGGGTAATGGCCGCACACCTGCTCGAGCACGGAGTTGAACTTGATCTCGCGCTGGAGAACGAGCTCCCGCCGGCGGACGTCCCGCTTGGATGTCGAGAGCGGGTTGGCCAGCATCGACTGGCAGATGCCGAAGATCGACCAGACGAACCGCGCCGTGGCGTTGTTCTTCAGGGTGGACCACAGCTGGTACACGTTGGGGATGCTCACCACGTACACCCTGGCGGCCGGCGAGCCGGTGGTGACGGTCGTCATCGCGGTCGTGAACTGGGCCCGGAAGTCGTCCACGGAGGTCATCTGCGCCTCGGTTGGCTGGCAGACGTCGTTGCCGCCCATGAGGACCGTCGACCGGACCCGCTCCGAACGCGATGCCTCGTCCTGGTGTGCCTGTTCGTGGGCCCGCCGGAAGATCGTGATGCTGCTCGGCACCGGCGCGCCGCCGGCGCCCCAGGCCGTTCGGGGGACGCCCTCGTAGCGGCCGAAGAGCCGCGTGCCGGGCTGCTCCTGGCCGGGCAGCGGCTCGTCTTCGACAAGGATCGCGACGGTCGCCAGCTGCTCGGCGAAGGGGCTTGGAATGGTCGCCAGGGCGTCAGCCACCAGGCGCTCGAAGGCCTCGCGCCGTCGCTCCAGAAGGTCGTCTGACTCGGAATCGATCACCGCAGCCCCGTCAAGGGCCCCAATAGCCGGCGGCCCAGGTGCCGGCGGCCAGGTTGCGCTGGCCAGTGAGCGACGGGTGGAAGTAGTCCCGACCCGAGACGTCGGCGGCGGAGAACGCGTAGTTGAAGGTAGCGTTGCCATCGAAGCGGCACTGCGGGTAGTGGCCGCAGACCTGCTCGAGCACGTCGTTGAACTTGACCTCCCGCTGGCGGACGCGCTCCCGCCGGCGGACGTCCCGCTTGGATGTCGAGAGCGGGTTGGCCAGCATGGACTGGCACACCCCGAAGATCGACCAGACGAACCGCGCGGTGGCGTTGTTCTTCAGCGTG
>WNGF01008328.1_pt1 | contig 12235 bp, 13 predicted proteins | sample 5400641 | NCBI WGS metagenome assembly WNGF01 (sample SAMN13153371, study PRJNA577476) | soil metagenome | isolation source: 80 cm soil or saprolite under grassland replicate 2 | place: USA:California | collected 2016-06-15
GTCTTGGAAATCCCCTACGTGAGTCGCGCTCACGGGGACTTGGTATAAGCCCTACCCAATCGGCTACTTTCATATCGATATTGCTGAGCTGCGCACCGAGCAGGGCAAGCTCTACCTGTTCGTGGCGATCGACCGCACCGCGAAGTTTGCTTTTGTCGAACTGCATGAAAAAGCCGATCGGCCGACGAGCGCGCGTTTCCCGGAAGCCTTGATCGCCGCCGTGCCGTATCGGATCCACACCGTACTCACCGATAACGGCCTACAGTTCACCGATCTGCCGCGCATCGGCAATGGCCAGACCAACCGATATCGAGCCCACCCTTTCAGCGAGACTTGCCGTGCCAAGGGCATCGATCATCGTTTGACCAAACCCAACCATCCGTGGACCACTGATGTGATCGACAAGAGCGTTTTTGCAGAAACCGCGGTATTCTCGGCGAGCGCACAGGCGACCTCGTGGCGAAGAGTAGGGATGGGGTGAGACCCTGCCGCGCGGCCCCTTACTGTCGCTCCCCCGGTGAGGCGCCCGTGCGCACCCGCTTTGGTCCGCTTGGGCTCCAGCCGGCGACGAAACGTTTGTAGGCGCTTTCCGCTTGTTCCACCCAGCGCCGCTCCGCCTCACGCTGGCTCCTTATGTTGTAGGCCTGTGCGGATCCCTTTCGACCGCGCATCCCCCTTTGGCCCGCCTTGAGTTCAAGGTCACGCATTTTTCTGGCATGCAATGCCGGGCGGGACCAAACGTAGCTCTCGTTCTTGGTCAGCAGATGCCAGATCAGAACGGCAAGCTTGCGCGCGGTTGCGACAGCGGCGACATGCTGACCGCGCCGGGCCCGCACGCGCAGAAAGAATGCCCGCAGCGGACCGGGTGCCCGCACCGCCGCCCAAGCCGCTTCTACCAGCATGCCGCGAGCGTGGCCGCGACCCTGTTTCGTGATCCGTCCGTGGTAAGCCGGTCCGGGGCCCGACTGCCTGACACTGGGGTTCAGACCCAAGTAGCTCACCAGCTTTTCCGGTTTCTCGAAGCGGCCGATCGTGCCGATGGCCGCTGTCATCGCGAGCGCTACCACCATATCGATGCCGGGAATTGTCATCAGCCGTTTGACACCGTCATCGGCAAGCGCCGAGCGCGCGAGATCGCGCTCGATGACTTTGAGGTCCTCGCCAAGCCGGTCGAACTCACGCAAGTGCCGTTCGATCGCCAAGCGTTCGTCCTCCGGTACGACCTGGCTCGCGAGCCAGGCGCGACCCGTCGGCCCGCATAGATCCTGATGTGGGCAGGCCGGGATCAAGTGGCTGTGCAGGATCGATTGTATGATGTTCTTTAACCGCGATCGCTGGCGGACGACCTGATTGCGCCGGGTGACCTGCCGACGCAATGCTTGGGTTGGCGCATCGGGAATCCATACTTCTGGCAGAAACCCGCTGGCGTAAAGCTGGGCAAGAACGCCGGCATCGATCTTGTCGGTCTTGACCTTGGCATACGCGATGATGCGCACCTGCTTCGGGTTGGCGATGACGACCTTGTTCACGTGTGGCGAGATCACCGCTGCGACAGATGCCGCGTTGCCGGTGGCCTCCACCACGATAATGTCGCTACGCGATAATGTCGTGGCAAATCGGGACAGCACGTCGCGCCGCATGCTGACCCGGCCGAGCCGCTTGAGTTTCCCTTCCTCCCAGGCTACCGCCTCGGCAAACGCCCGGTGGATATCCAGCCCAATGATGCGCACTCTCCCCTCCTCGTCTCTAAACCGTTCGGAAACGGGAGCGGCGGGCAACACGACACCTACTGATCCGCGCTCGCGGCGCATCCGGGAAAGTCGCAGGGGCGGCCATGTAACGAGCTCGGGCTCTCAGCCCAACGTCTGTCGGCGGCCTACCCGCACTTCCGTGCTCCCGGTGCCCCACGTCCCAGATGGGCTCACCATAGCGCTGCCTTCCATTGAAAACAGCGGACGCGAAGGCACCACGGATTACATACCGGATAATGGCCAAGTCGAGCGGATGAACCGCACCCTCAAAGAGGCAACCGTCAAACGCTACTACTACGAGACCCACGATCAGCTGCGCCGCCATCTTGATGACTTTGTCAAGGCGTACAATTTCGGCCGTGAGCTCAAGACCTTATAATTAAGGGGCCTCTCGCCTTACGAATACATCTGCAAGACCTGGATTGCAGAACCCCAGCGGTTCTCGCTCGATCCAACCCATTAAATGCCGGGACTAAACAGCTAGGCATAGTCCTAGGCAGACCCTATGTCCGACACGCTCTCTCGAGGCTGGCGAGCGCGAACATTGAGTAGCGTTGACCAAAGGCACGCGTCAGTTGATGATAAGTGATTCGCTGCCGGCATGGCGGCGACCCGCGAAGACCTGCCGGAAGAGATCGGCGCGCTGCGCGCGGCACTGCTTGCCGAGCGCACCAGGGCGGCGCGGGTCGAGGCGGAACTGGCGGTCGCTCGCGCCAAGGCGTCCGACGACGAAGCCCTGATCGCGCACCAGCGGCTGCAGATCGAGAAGCTGACCCGGCAGCTCTACGGCCACCGCTCGGAACGAACGGTTCGGCTGCTCGACCAGATGGAGCTGGCGTTCGAGGAACTCGAGAGCTCGGCCAGCGAGGACGAGATCGCCGCCGAACGCGCCGCGGCCAAGACGACGAACGTCGTGGCATTCACCCGCAGGCGGCCGGTGCGGCAGCCGTTCCCGGAGCACCTGCCGCGCGAGCGGGTGGTCGAGCCGAGCCCGGCTGCTTGTCTTTGCTGCGGCAGCACGCGGCTGCGCAAGCTGGGCGAGGACATCAGCGAGACGCTGGAGGTGATCCCGCGGCAGTGGAAGGTGATCCAGCACGTTCGTGAGAAGTTCACCTGTCGTGACTGCGAGAGGATCAGCCAGGCGCCGGCCCCCTTCCACGTCATCGCGCGTGGTTGGGCAGGGCCGAGCCTGCTGGCGATGATCCTGTTCGAGAAGTTCGGGCAGCACCAGCCGCTGAACCGCCAGGCCGAACGCTACGCCCGGGAGGGCGTGCCGCTCAGCCTGTCGACCCTGGCCGACCAGGTCGGCGCCTGCTGCGCGGTGCTGACACCGCTGCTGCGCCGGGTCGAGGCGCATGTCTTTGCCGCCGAGCGACTGCACGGCGACGACACGATCGTGCCGGTGCTGGCCACGGGCAAGACCGACACCGGGCGGTGCTGGGTTTACGTGCGCGACGATCGTCCATTCGGCGGCACCGGACCGCCGGCGGCGATGTTCTATTACTCGCGCGATCGCGGCGGCGAGCACCCACAGATGCATCTGGCCGGTTATGCCGGGATCTTCCAGGCCGATGCCTATGGCGGCTACACCAAGCTGTACGAGGCCGATCGCAAGCCGGGCCCGCTCGTCGAGGCGGCGTGCTGGGTGCACGCCCGCCGCCCGTTCTTCCAGATGGCCGACCTGGCGGCGAGCGCCCGCCGCCGGGCGCAAGGCAAGACCCCGGCCGTGGTCTCGCCGCTGGCGCTGGAGGCGGTCCGGCGCATCGACGCACTGTTCGACATCGAACGCTCGATCAACGGCCAGAGCGCCGAACGGCGCCGAGCTGTCCGGCAGGAAGTGAGTGCGCCGCTGATCGCCGATCTCGAACGCTGGCTGCGCCAAGAACGGCCGAAGCTGTCGCGCGGCAACGACCTCGCCAAGGCGATGGATTATCTGCTGAAGCGCTGGCCGGCCTTCACCCGCTTTCTCGATGACGGGCGGATCTGTCTCTCGAACAACGCGGCCGAGCGCGCGCTGCGCGGCATTGCTCTCGGCAGAAAATCGTGGTTGTTCGCGGGGTCTGACCGCGGCGGACAGCGCGCGGCGGCGATGTACAGCCTGATCGTCACCGCCAAGTTGAACGATGTCGATCCGCAAGCCTGGCTAACCGACGTCCTGGCTCGGATCGCCGAGCATCCGGCCCGCGGCATCGACGAGTTGCTGCCCTGGAATTGGCGGCCGCGCGCGGCGCCGCGCAGCCGGGCCGCCTGACCATGGCGGCGATCAGCGCCCTCTTCACGATCGGCTACGTTGCCAACTTGCTGGGCGAGGACGAAGATTGGCTCTTCGACCTATCGACCGACCTGTTCGCCGAAGACGGCTGTCTTTGGGTCTACGGCGTCGGCGAAGACGGCGTGCCGGCCTTCACCCGAGACGGCATCGACAACCTGCGCCAGATCATCGCCGACGAGCGAGCCGCCGGAAGGGCACCGCCCCAGATCCCGCAGCAATAGTCTACCCTGCGGCCTTCACGCATGCTTTCGGTCGACCAGCGGGCGTACCTGATCAAGCCCGCTGGCCCGTAGCGCTCGGTCGAGCGTCGCGGTGACATCCTCGGCCCGCATGTTGGTGCACAGCTTCCAGGCTACGCTGTAATGGGAGAAGTCGTCCAGCACGGTCGACAGGTAGAACCAGCCCCAGCCGATCACCTCCATAGGTGAAATCGGTCACCTCCATAGGTGAAATCGGTCTGCCACAGCTGGTTGGGGCCGCGGTCTTGTCTTTGAACGCGTCAGCGGCCTTGACCACGATGAAGGCCGGGCTGGCGATCAGGTCGTGCGCCTTCAGCAGGCGGTAGACCGAAGCCTCTGACACAAAATAGCGTTGCGTGTCGGTGAAGCGGACAGCCAGCTCGCGCGGCGACAGCGCCGGCTCGTCGAGCGTCAGCTGGACAACGTTGTCGCGCCGCCATCCGGGATACGGTTCCACACCCGATCCGGCCGGGGTGAACGATCGTTCAAGGCCCCCGGCCCACCCCTGTTGTACCGATCATACCAGCGGTAGAAGGTCGCCCGGGGAATGCCGAGTTTCGCCACCGTGTGCCGCACCGGCAGCGGCGATTGCTCGACCAGCCGGATGATTTCCAACTTCTCGGCGGCGGGGTATCTCATGCGCCATCCCCCCAGCTCCAATCGCGCTTTTTTTTCAGCAGGCGGTTCTCGAGCATCAGCTCGGCGACCACCTCCTTCAGCGCGCTGGCCTCCCGGCGCAGCTCCCTTGACCTCGTCTGAGGTCGCCGCCCGTGCCGTGTTGCCGGCCAGGCGCTTCTTGCCAGCCTCCAGAAATTCCTTCGACCAGCGGTAATAGAGGTTCTGGACGATACCCTCGCGGCAGCACAGCTCGGCAATGCTGTCCTCGCTGCGCAGGCCGGACAGCACGATGCGGATCTTCTCCTCTGCTGAAAATTGCCGCCGGGTGGCGCGGCGGATCTCCTTCACCACCTGCTCAGCCGGCTCTTTCGCCGGCCCGGATTTCTGTCCTATCTGCGCTCCTTCAATGGCTACGACGGGCCAGAAATCCTTGTAACTTGACGTCCCGCGCTTCTGATGTCGCTGGCAGCGCGGTGGCAGGCGAGAGGCCGAAAAATCTATGGGCCGCTGAGCCCGTAAGGGAGCGCGGGTCCTCGCCTGCCGTTCCATCGAACCCGAACAGTCGCTTGGGCCGCTGTCGAAGCCCGTTTGCGCAAGGATGGGACCGTATGGACGCGATGGTGCTTGGCATCGATGTGTCGAAGGATCGGCTGGACGTTGCGGTTCGTCCGACCGGCGAGAGTTTTGTCTTCAGGCGCGCCGGTGCGGGGATCGAAGATCTCGTCGCCCGGCTACGTGCCTTGTCACCGAAACTGGTGGCGATCGAGGCCACTGGCGGCTTCGAAGCGGTGGTCGCTGCTGGCCTGGCTGCCGCCGGCCTACCGGTCGTGGTGGTCAATCCCGCGCAGGTGCGTGCCTTCGCGCTGGCGCTCGGCAAACGGGCCAAGACCGATCCGATCGATGCGGCGGTGATCGCCCACTTCGCCGAGGCGACCAAACCGGAGCTGCGGCAAATGCCGGATGCGATGACGAGACTTCTCGCCGATCTGGTCGCGCGCCAGCGCCAGATCGTTCAGATGATCACGGCCGAAAGTCAGCGTGCGCGGCGCATGAGCGACAATCGTCTGACCGAGAGCATCGCCAGGCTGCGCAAGGCACTCGAGAACGAACTTGCCGAGCTCGACTTGTCGATCGAGGATCACATACGTGGATCAGCCGTCTGGGCCGAAAAAGAACAGCTGCTCGTGTCCGTGCCGGGCGTCGGAAAGATCATCGCCCGCTCTCTGATCGCCGAGCTGCCAGAGCTCGGTTCGCTTAATCGTCGGCAGATCGCGGCCCTTGTTGGGCTGGTACCCTGGACCCGCCAATCCGGGCAATGGCGCGGCAGGAGCTTCATCGGCGGCGGCCGCAAAAGCGTGCGCAGCTCCCTGTTCGTCGGCGCCATGGTAGCGGCGCGCTACAACCCGCAGCTCAAACACTTCCGTGACAAACTCGTCGCCGCTGGGAAGCCGAAACTTGTCGCTCTCGTTGCCGTCGCCCGCAAGCTGATCACAATCCTCAACGCCATCCTACGAGATCGACACCCATGGCAGCCAATCCCCGCTTGACCAAGAAGACAGTCGCTCCCTTCCTCAACTCACCCGATCTGTCTCATAGGCGCTGATGCCGGACACACATCGTTCAGCGCCCGGGTCGGCTACCAGCATTGGTGGACGTCGGTACTGCGCTCGACCGTCGACTTCAGCATGAACCACAGCGACGTCCCGGCGCGCATCCAGTCTTCCGGCCGCGCCGCGGTCAACAAGGAGCTCAATCTAGCGCACGCCAACCTGATCTGGAGCCCGGTAGCGTTTGTCGATCTCGGCATCGAAGGCGCGTGGGGCCATCGCGTCACCGTCTCCAACCTCAAGGGCGATGCGTGGACCTTGCAGACGTCCATGAAGTTCCGGTTCTCGTAGCGTGTGATCCGCCACCTGCACGGGGCTACCGATGGTGGCATAGCGTCGCAGCCATCGCGCTTGTTTCAGATTGATCGCGGCACTTGGAGGCGTTAACCGATCCTGAAGCTCGACACGGGATTGGGGCCACGCAACAATGAAAACGATGACGTGGATCGAGCAGGTGGGGACGGATCTTGGCTGCCAGCGGGGCAAAGGGCTGAGCTCGGGGCTGCTCAGGCTTCACTTGTCGAGGCTGTAAGAGTATCGAATAGCTGGATGGTGCCAACTCGCGGCTTATAGGCCGCTAGGCCTGACCGTTGGGGGCTAGCGTGTTCCGAGCGCCACTCCCCAGGGAACGAGACAACCTTTTGGGGAGTAGGCATGCGCGATTTCAGTATTGTCGGCCGATCGGCAGCGATCGCTGAGCACGGCATGATAGCGACCTCGGCGCCGATGGCGACCCTGGCCGGGCTGGACGTGCTGCGGGCCGGCGGCAACGCTGTGGACGCCGCGATCGCCGCCGTGGCGATGCAATGCGTGGTCGAGCCAGAAAGCACCGGCATCGGCGGCGACTGCTTCGTGCTTTACTCGAAGAAAGGTGCGCCGCCACTCGCCCTGAATGGTTCCGGCCGGGCTCCGGCTGCCACGACACTCGATTGGTATTCCGAGCGGCAGATCGATCAGATTCACACGCGAACGGCACACGCTGTTACGATCCCGGGGGCAGTTGACGCCTGGTGCACCCTCAACGGCCAGCATGGCACGAAGCCGCTCGCCGAACTCTTGGAGCCCGCCGCTCATGCCGCCGAGGAGGGCTACAGGGTCACCCCGCGGGTCGCCTGGGACTGGGAGCTAAGCAGGCGCAAATTGCAGGACCCTATCACTGCCAAGGTGATGCTGCCCGGCGGTAACCCGCCGCAGATCGGCGACCGGATGCGTCACCCGGCACTCGCCGCGACGTTGCGCAAGATCGGCCGCGAGGGGCGGGAGGCATTCTATTCCGGTCCCGTGATGCATGACATTCTCGGCCGGCTGAAGGAATTAGGCGGCCTCCACGAGGAGGAGGATTTCGCGGCTCATCACTCGGACTGGGTCGAGCCGATCCACGCCCGTTATCGCGGCTATGAAGTCTACGAGTGCCCTCCAAACGGCCAGGGATTGACCGCGCTGATGATCCTGCGGCAGCTCGAAGGCTTCGACATGAGCGGCGACACGCTCACCGAGGCCGACCGGCTGCACCTGCTCGCCGAGGCGACGAAATCGGCTTATTTCGTGCGCGACGACCACATCGCGGATCCGAGCCAAGCCGAGGTCGATGTCGAAGGCTTCCTATCCGATGCGTGGGCCGAGAAGGCGCGGGCGCAGATCCGGCTCGATCGAGCAATGCCGGGCCCCGACTGGCATGGCGGCACTGTGCAAACTGACACAGTCTATCTCTGCGCAGTAGACCGCGACGGTAATGCAGTGTCGTTCATCAATTCGCTGTTCTCCTCCTTCGGCACCGGCATCATGGCGCCGGAGAGCGGCGTGTTGCTGCACAACCGCGGCACCAGCTTCCGCCTGATCGAAGGGCATCCGAACGTGATTGCGCCGAGGAAGCGACCATTTCACACGATCATCCCGGCGATGCTGGTCAAAGACGGGCGGGCGGTGATGCCGTTCGGCATCATGGGCGGCCAGTACCAGGCAGTCGGACATGCGCATTTTGTGCACAGGGTTCTGGATCGCGGCCTCGATCCTCAACAAGCTGTCGATGCCCCGCGGGTTTTTGCCTTTCGCAACAAGGTTCGGGTCGAGCGCGCCATAGCTGAGCCGATCATTGAGGATCTGAGGCGTCGCGGTCATGATATCGATGTGGCGATGGTGCCACTGGGCGGCTGCCAGGCGATCTGGATCGACCATGAGCGCGGCGTCCTGATCGGCGGTTCTGAGCCGCGCAACGACGGGATCGCGCTCGGATATTGAGAGGCGAACAGGAGTTCTCGAGCCCGACCTCATTGGCAACCAATATCCTGCCGAACGTGAAGCTCCGAATTGGGCCGCAGGTTCTGCGGACTCTGCGGACGATCGATTCTCGGTGGAGGCATTGGCGTTGGTGTTAGATCGCATTTCCGCTGACGCTGCCGATCTCGAAGATCCAAGGCGTTCCTCAGTGGCACTGGCAGGCTCTGGCGCCATTTCAACATGAGCTCCATGTCACGAAGGGGGCCGGCAGGTCGCCGGCCTGGGCAACAGCCTGCCTCGGAATGATCCACGCGCCCATTGGCGGAACTTTTGGAGAAACGATTTGTTCAGCAAATCAGAGTCGGAACCGGTAGAGGCAAGCGAATGCTCACGCCCGAGGATGCAGCGGTGCTTGGCGTCTTGGAGCACCGGCGGGTTGAACTTGAGATGCTCAGGAACAAAGCTGAGACCCGAGACCGCGCCGACGAGCTACAAGCCCAACTCGACGAACTGGGCTCCGATTACGACCACCTCCTCCAAGCTGCGGTGCTGATCTGACCGCTGCGGCGGCATGGCGGAAGAGGACTACTCCGGTCAGCTCCAGGCTCCGCGACCGCCGCGCATACGGCCAGGATCGCGGGCGTGAAGCGGATGCGCCCGGTATCATCGGCAGCGCCACGGTCGCGCACGCGGGGTTGGCGCACGCCGACCGGGCCGATGCCGGTCATCACCTCGCGTTCAGGCAGGTGCCCGTGCCGGACCACGCGGCTCAGGCCAGTAGCGGTCTTCAGATCGACATGCTTGGCGAGGAATTCGGCCACCTCGGCCTCGATCGCGTGGGCCAGCAGGGCCCGCGCTCCGTTACGCACCTCCGTGAGCGGGTCGGCGAATGACCCTGGTTGAAGCAGCTTGACGACGTTAGCATCGGACACGGCGTATCACTCCTTTGCTGGAGAAGTGGAGGCGCGAACACCCCCACGATACGCCGCCTTCATCCCGTCAGCCCGTCACCAACTTTCGCGCATAGCTCGGCCCTCGGGGATCAGAACGGTACCTCGGGTCTCTGCGGGCTCCTCGGCATGACGTCCTCCCCGCAGTTCCGACTGTCACGCAACTCATCTTACAATTTTCTGCCCTCTCAAACAGCCCGCCCGATCTCGTTCGCAGCCCGCAAGGGGCTGGCCTCACGGCCTCCGGCGCCTCCAATGTCGTTTGCAGCGTCGCCGGAAATCAACTGAGCGTCGGGGGAGTGCCTCTGGCTCCCTGCAGCTTGTTCGCGATCAATGCGATCAACCCGCCCACCACTTCTCCAAGTCTGGCGCAACTCTCGCCGCTTGCCTTTGTCGGCCCGACAACCGGTTCTGGACGCGCCACCCCGGTTCCGGCGGGAACGAGTTCAATAAACAGCTTGTTTTTATGCGGTTGCAACGACTGCGAGCGGCCAGCCGGGACAACCCGACACTCTTTCTGTGACCTATGACTATCTGCCACTCACGACCAAGACTTTTACAAAGGGCCAGCAAGTCGCTGCGATATCGCTTCCGCTGGTGCTCTTGAGCAATGGGACCGAACAACCGGTGACGACGACGCTTCAGATCAGTGCTGCCTGCACCGGCGGGACCACGTGCTTGACGGCTACAGCCGTCGGCAACTTTTCGGGCAATGGAACGCAAAAGCGCTCACCTGGCGATCTCAACTTGCGCTGGAAGCTCGTCTTCGACACGTCTCCGAGCTTACTGGATACTAAGCACGCGATTCTCAGCGTCCAGGCTCCGCTCGTCGTAACGGGCCCCTCAAATCCGTCGAATTGCCAGAGCGCTATCAACAGTGGCGCCGTGGATACGGCGGATTGCGGGAACGATCCGGCTTATTTCGGGGTGGTGCCGTTTGGGGCCACACTCGATGGAACGACAGCCAACCCTAACGTCGGATCCGCAACGGGGGTCAACCAGCTATCGGGGCTTCCGACGGCGTTCACCGTGAACGATCCCGGTCTTCTCACCGCATTCTTGAAGGGAACAACCGACGGCATCGCACCCTACCCGGCGCCCGACCGTGACCGGCGCGACGACGTCGACATTCGGGTTCTGTGCGAGTTTCTGGAGCGGAAGCACGATCGACCTGGCTTTGAACCCCGCGGTTGCAGCATTTCTGTCGATCGGCACAGACGGGACGACCTATGTCTCCTCGCCGGTCCAGCCGCCCGCCAACGTGGGCTGCCCATTTTAGATTGGTGCGCTGCGTCCCGGGATGGCCGCTGCCGCAGGTGTGCCGATGAGCTTCCTGATCCTCATCGGCACCCTGCTCCTTGTCGCTGCCTGGGAATTCCTTCGGCCGCGGCGCCGGCGGGAGTTCCCGGCGCTGCGGCGGCGGGTCGGCAATATCGCCATCTCGCTCCTAAATATTGTCCTTGCCAGCTTCACCTTTTCGCCGACGGACACGTTCCGGCCGCAGCTCGAGGCTGCGCTGGGCATCGCTCTCCCCTCCTGGCCGATCGCCGGATGGGGCAGCTTTGTTGCAGCCTTTCTGCTGTTCGACCTTCTGCGTTATCTCGTGCATCGCTGCAAGCACGCGGTGCCGTTTCTGTGGCGCTTTCACGCGCTACATCACTCGGATCCGGATGTCGACGTGACGACGTCAGTGCGCCTGCATCCGATCGAGTATCTTCTTAACTCCGGTGTCTTGTGGGTGACAGTGATCTTGCTCGGCATACCGGCTACAGTCGGACTGACTTACGCGCTGACGGCATTCGCCATCGAGGCCCTCCAGCACGGCAACGTTCGCCTGCCGCAACGGGTGGAGCGGTGTTTGCAGCCGGTCTTGGTTACGGTGGACACGCACCGCATCCACCATTCCGTCGCGTTTGCGCAGGGAAGCTGCAATTACGCAACCGTTTTCTCTGTCTGGGATCGGCTTTTCAAAACCTACACCCGGCTAACGCGGGCGCAACACGACCGGATCGTGTTTGGCGTCCGCGAATTGCCGCGGCGCGACTGCCTGAAACCTTCCGCAATGCTTCTGACCCCCTGGCGAATTCACCGCGCTACGGCCGCGGAGTGAGAGGAACAACCGGCGCCGGGCGCTTCGTGGCCCGCCCCATTTGGACCGCGAATTTTTTCGAAGAACGCGACCAACGTCACATTCATGCACCTAGAGCATTTTTGAGTTAGGTGGGTTCGTATCCGGAATTGGCGAGATAGTTGCGGCATTGGCTCGGCAGGATCTGGTCGAGGAGCGGGCCGATGGTCGTCCATAGAGCGTCTTTGGTACGGGCGGCAGCCTTGCGTAGCAATGCCTTGAGCTGAGCGATGAGTTGCTCGATTGGATTGAGATCGGGGCTGTAAGGTGGCAGGTAGAGGAGGCTGGCCCCGGTCATCGCGATCGCCTCTTCGATACCGGCGACTTTGTGCGCGGCCAGATTGTCCATCACCACCACGTCACCGGGTTTGAGGGCGGGGGCGAGCGCCTGCTCGACATAGGCGCGGAACGCGGCGCCAGTCATCGGACCATCGAGCACCAAGGGCGCGATGA
>WNGF01012816.1_pt1 | contig 12234 bp, 12 predicted proteins | sample 5400641 | NCBI WGS metagenome assembly WNGF01 (sample SAMN13153371, study PRJNA577476) | soil metagenome | isolation source: 80 cm soil or saprolite under grassland replicate 2 | place: USA:California | collected 2016-06-15
ACACCCGCATCCGCCGCCCACTCCGGAAACACATCCCGAAGAATGAGGTAACTCGGGCAATCGCTAGCGCGCTTGAGCCGATTTACCAGCGGTCCCAGAAAAATCGAAGGAGAATGCCAGACAACCGCGTCCCATTGGCGGCTGGACAGCGGGCTTTGAGAGACTCCTCTCAGCATGAAATAGGGCAGAAGGAACTCAGACAAGGCGCGGCGCACGTGTCCTATGTCCTTGGTGCGCGGCGCGGCGATACGCAGAACTTCTACGCCACTCTCGTTCTCGAGACTCCAGCTGCTGTCGAGTCCGATCGCAGGCACGATCACCGTGGGTAAATGCCCCTGCGCTGCCAGCTCGCGAGCCAGGTCCCGGATCAGCACGGCGGTTGAGGAGCGGAGAGGCCTGTAGGTATCCGCGACGAGCGCGATGCGCATTGCGCCTCCGTTCACTGATACCATACGGTGCCCCTGACGAAATCCGCGTAGCTCAGAATGATCTGTACGACTTCGGGCGCGTATTGCCGCGCGGAGTGGACACCCGTCGGCTCGCATCGCAGACAACAACTTCGATCAACAATGGGCTCTGGGCCGATTTTCGCAAGAGCTTTCCAAGCGGAGCCAGCCCTGAGAACACCGCCGGCCGTTGTGGACAGCGCTTGCATTTCCTATCCGCTCCCGGTTGATTCCGCACCGGAATCAGCCAATGAATTTATCGACGCCACGGAGCGCATTGGTTGAACACTCGAGATCATCGGGAATTTCGAGATGGAGACCCACTCCGCTCTTATCCCACGTGAAGCGTCTGGCACTCGAGCGCCAGCACGTCGCGGGGCAGCGCCTGCGATTGACGTCGAAAATGCGGACCCGCTTCTGATCGTAAGGACGCTCGAAACTTTAATCCGTTCCTGAAGAAGCTCCGGCTGGCTTCGGATCAGCAGAATAACTGGCATGCACACCTGACATGCAGGGCGGGCAATATGTCGTGGCTGGAAGATTATCTGGAAGTCTTTTATCCGAAGTCCTCGGGCTGGATCGACGGCGACACGGAGTTTCATAGCTTATGTGCCTCCGCAATTCCCGCCGGGGGAAGTATCCTAGAGATCGGCAGTGGTCCCCCCAACGTGACTTCCCGCTTCCTGTCGACTCTGGGGACGCTTACCGGCCTCGATGTCGATCCGGAGATCTACACCAATAATGCTCTAGACGCCGCCCATGTACTGAGCGGGGATACATATCCATTTGGGGATGACACTTTTGATGCGTGCGTCTCTAACAGCGTCATCGAGCACATTACAGATCCTGACAGTCACATGAAGGAAGTGAGCCGGGTTCTGAAACCGCGTGGTGTCTACGTATTTCGTACGCCAAATCTCTTTCATTATATCACCGTCGCCGCGCACCTCACGCCACATTGGTTTCACGAACTGGTTGCCAATCGTCTGCGGAATCTGCCTGCCGGGAGCCATGCTCCTTACCCTACCCTCTATCGGATGAACACGCGATCCAGGATTATGCGCACTGCGAGAGCCGCCGGCCTCGACGTCGAGCAGTTGCACCTCATCGAGAAGGAGCCGTGGTATGGACGCTCCTCACGGGTTCTTTTCCTGGGCTTTATGCTGTACGAGCGAGTTGTAAACAGTCATGAGCTGTTCGCCGGATTCCGGGTGAATTTTCAGGCAGTTCTCCGAAAAAAGGGAGCTCAGAACGGTATGCGCTCAAACGTTCAGGCGTAACGCACCGACCTTAGCCGCGTGCTCATTTTTCCGTCGCCCGCAAGGCATTCGGATGCAAGTTCGCCATCGGCCGAAGAGGCCCTCCGATTCATTCCGCCCCAGAGAGCCATCATCGTGTACTCCGGGCGCTTCCCGTTCGCGTAGCCGGGATACGTCTTGGCGAGGCTCGGCAAAGCAGACCATTGGTGTCTCGAGACGTTGAACCAAGCCTGATTTCACGAGCGACTTACGGTCTGAATCAGAAACGGATCACGCCAAGCCTGTCGCGAACGATTTCCGGCCGGTGGTCCGCCTTTGCGCACCACTCCATGTACGCCTCGAGAGCGCCATCGAAAATATTACCCGGCCGGCAGTCATCGACGATCATTCGGCCTCCCCTGCTCATCCAGGGCGCGATCGCCCGCAGCGCGCGCGACACGGGCTGGTAGAGATCCACGTCGATCAGCGCAAAGGCCACGGGCGCGAACTGCCGGTAGTCGAGCGTGCCGGCGTCTGCCTCGATGACCTCGACATCGGCATGCCCGTTGATGGCGAGCGAACGCTCGACCCAGCTCCGCCGGTTCCTGCCGAAGGAGGTGGCTAACGTCTGGCGTTGCGCACCTTTCGCCCGCGCACGGACCTCGTGATCGACGTCCTCCAGGAGGAAGCCTTTGAAGGTATCAATAGCGATGTAGCGGCGTCGCTGGCCGACATCCGCAAGATGCTCGCAAAGGAAAATCGTTGTCGCGCCAGCAAAGCATCCGACTTCCACCACCGACCCTTCGACATGCTCTATCTCATCCAGCGTAGACACGAGACAAGCGAGCTGCGCCCGTCGACCATTCCGGCAGTCACTGCAGAATTGGAATGGTCGAAGTACACCTCAACACCGGCCCGGCAACCAGTAGTCGCCATTGGTTCGCGGATCATTGCGGCCATCGCCGCGTACGTAACGGTACATCTTCCGTCCCAGTCGCCACATCAGTTTTCTGGCAACAGCTGAAGTACGAAGCGTCTTCACCAGTAAGTTTCTCCCTGGCGGGGTCGGGCTTGATGTCCCCTCAACTCCACCCTCGCTGTAACGTCCAGATCACGAGCGCATGTGCGGTTTCTCCAGAACACAATTTCCGAGCACCAGCACATCCAGACCGTTGTCGTAGAAACAACGAATAGCTTCGCGGGGATGGTTCACAATGGGCTCGCCCATGATGTTGAATGATGTATTGAGCAACAGGTATTCCACGGTCAGTTTGCCGAACTCATTGATCAGATTCCAGAAGCGCGGATTGAAACTCCGCTTGACGGTCTGCGGGCGGAGCGTGTGATCGGCATGAACGACGGCCGGCACCTGGTCGCGCTTGGCCGGGTTGCACGTAAAGGAAGTAATCATGAAGAATTCGTCGCGCGCGTTTTGCAGGTAGTCTTCTTTTTTCTCCCATAACAGCGACGGACAAAAAGGCCGAAAGGCTTCGCGGAATTTTACGCGGGCGTTGATGATGTCCTTGTTTTCCGCGCGATTGGCGCTCATGAGAATCGAGCGGGCTCCCAGCGCCCGCGGACCGCTCTCCATGCGCCCCTGGAACCAGCCGACAATCTTGCCGTCGGCCAGCTTTCTGGCGGCAAACTCTTCGGCGTCATCGACGCGTCGATACTCGAGTTGGCGCAACTTCAATGCTTCTTCGATCTCATTCCCGGAGTATTCGGGGCCCCAGTACAGATCTTCGACCGCACGGATGGGCGCGCCCGGATTCGCCTGAAAGTAGGCATACAGGGCAGCTCCCACCGCCAAACCCGAGTCCCCTGCATTGGCATAGGTATGATGGTGCTCAATTCGCCCGGATTCCCACAGCCGCTGGTTCAGCTTAACATTCAGCATCACACCCCCGGCGGCGGACAGATTGCGTGTCTGTTCCTTTTCCATCCACGGAAAGACAATGTTCTTGACCTGTTCTTCGAGAACGCGCTGGCCCTCCGCGGCGATGTTTTCCCTGCCGTATTTCTTCACCAGGTCCCGAATCTCATACGCCTCATCGAAGTGAATGTGGTATGCGGCGAGTTTATTCCAGTAAGCAGCACGTCCAAAATCGTGGTGCTTGATTAGCCGTCCATTCGAGAACTTTGGACAGAATTTGTCCAGGAGCCCCTGACATTTAGTGAAATCGCCGTAAGGGGCGAGCCCCATGGTTTTTCCCTCGCCGTCGCCATGCCACCAACCCAGGCCTTCTGTCACATTGCCGAAGAACCAGCCGAGCGAGGCCGAACCGGGAAAGGTCTCGAGTTTTTCGATTTTGCCATTATCGCCACGCCAGAGCGCAACGGATACGCCATCTCCGATTCCGTCAATCGTGGCAATCAACTGCCTTTCGGAGGTGGCATTGGTGTAATAGGCCGACGCCGCGTGAGCGAGATGGTGCTCGACGTGCACGATCTCCGTCTTCGCGTGCAACGGAAAATCCCTGAAGTAAAGGGGCGGCTTCTCCTGCGGGCGATTCAACCTTTCCCAAACGAACTCCAGCGCCCGTCTCTGGCGGCTCTTGGTCTCTTTTCTCGCACCTTTCAGATCCAGCAGGAAATTCAAATCTGGAGCGCGGCCAGCCATTGGAACGGCGACGGCATCGATGTCCGCCATCGTCAGGTTCTGAGACATGAGGCAATAGTCGATGGCGTGGGCGGGCAGACCCGCGTAATGCTTGACCCGTGTAAAGCGTTCTTCCGCCACGTCGGCCACGATGCAACCATCTCTGATCAAGGCGGCGCTGCTGTCATGTGAGGTGTGGATTCCAAGAACATTCATTTTGATATCGTTCCCGTTGAAGAAACCTCGCTAGACGCGGCTTTTTGACGCACCTGAAGCTCCTCTGGAGTCTGTAGATCTTCCTTCCGAGTTCACCACATCACCAAATTGACTCTGTCTCGAATCCGATCGGCTCCCTCTGCCGGCATCGCATAGGCGAAGTCTCTCGCCCAAGCGAGACATTATCGCCAAGATCCGTATCGTTCAGCGTATTCAGCCTCTGTGTCCTGGGAACGCAAGATTCGACGAGTATGAATCATTTTGACAAGTCCTGCGCCCCGACGCGGGTTTGCGCCGGGACCACGAGCTGCCGGCCTTCGCTTCGAAATAATCGAAAGGAAATGGCGATGATGATCATCGCGAGCTGGAAATAGAAGGTAGCGAACTGCCTGTAGTAGAATACGCCGAAGAGGACGATTTGAGACAGGACTACGAAACAAAGCATTGTGGAGAAATCGAACACGCCGGTTTGTGCCTGCTTCCGCAGTGACGCTCGAGTGCAAAGAGCTATCGCAATCGTTAAAAGCAAAGCCCCCGATCTACTCAAATCCTGCACAAATGAGCCAAAGTAGGTCGAAAAATTCCACGGCTGAACGTCGTAGGCAGTGTAATTCTCCCACCAATCCTCTCGTAGGACAGGCTCTCTCTTCTTACCGGCTGCGAAGTCTGCCACTTCGACGATCTGTCTGAAGTAAACCAGACCCCTCGTGGGCGGTGCGTTGACGAGATATTGATCGTTGAAATTGAAGATCTGTGACCCCGCATATATGAAAAGCCATGACAACACTGACTTGTCCTGATCGGCAAATCTAGACTGGGTAATGAGGCTGAATCCAATCACGGCCGGCACTGCTATTATGCGAGCCATTCTTTTCACCTTTGTTTTTTCCGCTGCCGGCATGAAATCCCTGAACAACAAGTAGAGAAAGACGAACGACAACATCCAATACACCAATCCATCTCTGCCGACATACGCAAAGACATAAACAATGTTCACGCTGCTGAGGATCAGCAGTATTTTCGCACGCCGGGCGCTCCCACCTCGTCCTATCGTTGCGAGATTGACAAACGCCAGCAGGATCGAAAGTACAAACAGATTTCCTACAAGTGAAAAGAAGGAGTTTATCAATCCGTACGAACCGAGATTCTGCTGGATTTCTTCAATGTTCCATCGGTTGGCGCTAACGTCGCCGCTGAGTGCATTTATCGCCAACGGCAGAAAAAATACCAGGGCCGCAACCGATGTGACGATCTGGAATGTTTCGAGCCGTCTCAGCAACAGCACATTCTCTATGACCAGAGTGCGGTGATACCTGTCGGAATACGTGAAAACGCCTGACAGAGCGATCAAAAGGCACAGTGATAGAAAAACCATCGGCTCGAGCTGTACCCGGTACGATTCGTCGTACCCGAAAAACAGATACAACGCTATCCCACTCACCCCCATGGCGACGTATACGCAGATAAGAAAGCTGACAGCCCCAAAAATGCGCTTGTTCCAGTACTGATATAGACCGTACATCGCAGCAACGACTACGACCGGTAATAAGAACACGCTGCCCTCCACGCGAAGAATCCCGAGGCCAAGTAGCTCTACTGTTGAACTGAAGTCCGTGGGAAAGATTGCCTGATGAAACTCATGCCATATGCTCGACAGGTGCTCGATGCCAGCGCCGTAGCGGCTGCGGCGAACAGACCCGTCAACAGGACGAAAAAAACGACAGCGATACGGAATCCCGGGGGCCGGGTGATGACTGAGAGGCTCGCCGGAATGGCGCCTGCAGCCAGGGCCGATACCGCCACGTCTCGCAGCAGCCACCGCCAATGCAGCCCCGGCTCAAACCGCCTGTGCACCAGTGGAGTCCAGCCGATGAAATAGACCAGAATCGATACCAGCCAGGCCCAACCTGCACCTATGGCACCAAAATGCAACGTCGCCCACACCAGGGAGGGAATCAGCAAGATCAGGAACAAGACATTCCCTCTCAGATGTAAAGTCAGGTCGCCCTTGGCGTATTGCAGATAATAAGGGAATCCCGCCACGGCCAGCACGGCATTGCCCAGCGCATATAACTGGAGGATGGGCGCGGCAGTTTTGGCGGCGACAGGGTCGCCTGTCCAGGCCCAGATTACCGGTTCCGCAAAGGCCGCCAGTGTAAAGGCCACTGGCAGCCCTATCACGCAGACCAATTGGGTGGCATCACGATAAAGCTTGATCAGGCCAGCATGGTCCCCTTCCGCTTCCAGCCGCGCCATGCGGGGCATGAGCGCGACTGGAATGGGAAGAGTGGCGATCAGGACGCCGCTGGCCGCCACCACGGCCAGCATGAAGTAGCCATATTCTGCCAATTGCAGCAGTTTGGACAGCACCAGTTTGTCGGTCTGCGTCACCAGCACCCATACCGAGGAGGTAAAGGCAATGGTGAGCGAGAACTTCAATACCGCCTTGATGGGGGCGAATGACCACCCCAAAGGCTGCCCCGCTGGCACAGACGGAAGCAATGCATTCGTCTTGGCGGCCAGACCGGCGACTTCTACAATTGCCACGAGCAGCTGATAGGTGAAGAACGCAGTGGGTGTCGGACCGACGAACATCAACACCGGCAGTACGCCCACGAAGCGCAGAGTTGCAATGATGGCGTTGTAACCACCTAGCCACACCAGCGCCTCAGAGCCGGAAATGGCTCCCCGATACAAACCCGCCATCCAGCGCAGCGCCACGACCAGCGCGATCATCCGCACGGCAAACTGCACTTCGTTCAGGGAGAGCGCCTGCACGCTGAGCCAGTCGCGGGCGATGAACCCAGCCGACGCGAACATGGCACTGCCCCCAGCGACCGCGATCGCGAGAAAAATGGCTTGCAACGCCCGCACCAGGCGACGGTAGCTCAATGCGTCCGTCGCCCCACCCCGGAAGCGCGCCGTTTCCCGCGCCACGGTCGGCGTCAGACCCATGTCCAGCAGGTAAAACCACGCCAGCAACGTCGTGAAAAAGCCGACCAGCCCATAGGCCTCGGCACCCATGTACCCGAGGTATAGGGGCATAATAGCGATGCCAATGACCGTGACGTAAATCTGGCTCGCGTAGTTGGCGAGGACGTTGCGTTTGAAACTCATGGCGTGGCGCAATCTACAGTCCTTACGCTCCTCGCCTCCTCGCCGCGCCATGCCTGATGCCGATATCGCGCGCTTCCGCCGGACCGTAGAACGGAACCTGGATTACCCGCAGAGACTCGTGATCAGTCTCGGAGAGTATCGCGAGCGAATCGTCAGTCGAGCCGCAGTCGATGACGATGTGCTCCAAGTTGGCATAATCCTGTGCGAGCACGGAGCCTGGCGCGGAAGTAGTTGCGCGAGTTTATAACAATTAGCTATCACGGAGACGAGTGGCCGGCTCACCGTCCCCCCGCTCGCCGCACGTTTCCGCGAGAAACGCGAATGTCTCGTCGGCACAGCGCGCCCAGGAAAATTTCCGTGCAAGTTCGAATCCAGCCTGCGCTCTCGTCGCCCTCTGTTCCGTCGACTCGATGAGACCGCGAATGGCGGCCGCAATCTCATCCGGTCTTTCGGGATCGAAATACACACCTGCTTCACCCAGGATCTCTGACATCGCGGAGCGTCGGGAGCAGGCGAGCGGCAGCCCTGCGCTCATCGTCTCAAGCATGATCTGACCGAATGTCTCGCAGCTGGACGCGAAGATGCCTATATCGGCGGCCGCGTATACCCGGTGCAGTTTCTCATGGGGAACTGGGCCCTCGTAACGGATAAAGTGGCCCGCAGGATCCAGTTGCCGCAGAGTCTCGCTCAGCCGCTCTAAGGCGGGAGCATACGCGCCTCCAATGAGATCGAGAGTGACCGGAACGCCGGAAGCGCGCAACTGTGCTGTTGCTTCGGCTACGTGCCATTGATGCTTGTAGACATCGACCGTTGAAACATAAAGCAGACGGCAGGGATTCGAGGAGGTGAATTCCTGGGCGGTTCTCTGCACTCGGGGAGCGAAGGAAAAGCGAGACTCAATTCCGTGAGGAACGACAGCAGTTCTTCCTCGCAATTTTCCTGTAACCTCAACAACCCTGTCTTGGGCATAACGCGTCAGAAAGAGGACTCCGTCGGCTTGGCGAAATGTCCGGCTCTGGGTGACCCGCAAGATCGCCTGCTTTACCGCCGGCCACGACAAGCCATAGCGTCGCAGCTCCCGCCACTCGAACGGCAGAAGATTCTGACTCATGGCGACAGCGGGACGGAATCCGCTCGCATCAGAGCCACCGGGCAGGAACAGGATATCCGAACGTGAATGCTCTGCCAGCCTCTTCAACTTTAAACGCTGCCACAATATTCGGAACGGCAGCGCCCGATCGAGCCATGGGTGGGCGACCTTCTCGAGCCAATCCCGGTCTTCGATGCTGGACAGTGTCTCCGACCCGCCCCCGACGATCACCCGCTCAAAGCCCTGACGACGCGGGTCCGCAGCGCGGAGAAGCTCGACAAGATGATTCAGACCACCCCCCGAGCGGATGTTGGACGCATCGATGCACACGATCATGGGAGGATCGGTCTCAGGATGCTGATGTCGCGAGCACCAACAGAGTCTCACCCCCCAGGAGCCGGACGCCGAAGTCCTTGTTCACCGCGTAAGCGATACGTCGTGGCAACGCGGCGAGACGGGTCTTTAGCGAACGATTGGGTGAGTTGAGTGACGCCCCCGTGTAGCGCCACTCCACGATATCGTAACCAGTATCTACGAGTGTGGCGAGGGCCAACTCCTTCGTGTAGTAATGTAGGTGTCCCACCTTCTGACGAATGTCCATGAACGGGTCCCCTCTGACAATTGCATTCGCACTCAGATCGAGGGGTATGTGGAAGACAAAATGGCCGGCACATTGCCTAGATTTTTCCAGGAAGGTGAACGGATCGCGGAGGTGCTCCAGAACGTCCACCATCAGCAGCAAATCGTAGCGGGCGGCGTTGATCTTATGGAAGTCCCCAAGCTGGAAATCGATTCGCTCGCCCGCTGCCTGGTGCTCTTTCCAGAATTTCGCGACTTGCGGTGAGATATCGAAACCGGTCATCGTAGCGTTTCGAAGCGACCTGCGCAGATGAACGAGAACGTCGCCAGAGCCGCATCCTACCTCGCAGATGGAGGCCGGCTCGAGGTTGTTCTCCGCAAGAATCTGCGCAATTTTGCCGGCTTTCCACGGTGCGTCGGTTCGGTCCCAGTTCGGATTGCGGACCAAGTAGGAGCCATCGTAATACCTCGATTCCAGGTCATGCGTCATGTGAACTCCGCGCAGTGGGATGGCCGTTGAACGGCACGGGGCGGACCCCGGCTTCATGAATTCGGTTTTGCCGTCACTGCGGAATTTGAATCATCGAAGTACACCTCGACACCGAAATCACGTGTTGCGCTGTCTTCCCTCACCAGCACATAGTTGTTTTCGAAGTAGCGATCGAGTTCGAAATGCCATTCTGTGAAGAACTCGATGCCCTTCTGTGTCCTGGGAACGTAAGATTCGACGAGTATAAATCATTTTGACAAGTCCCGCGCCCCGACGCGGGTTTGCGCCGGATAACTCACCGGATCACTCATATGAATCGCCCGTTGGTTTCGGTCATCACCAACTGCTACAATTCAGAAAAGTATATCCGGGCGAGCGTCGAATCCGTGCTCCGCCAGGACTATGTCGACTGGGAGCACATCGTTATCGATTGTGGATCCAGCGATGGATCCCTGAATATCCTTTCCCAGATTGCCCATGATCGCCTGAGAGTTCTTCAGGTGCCCTTTTGCGGAGTGGCCGAGGCGCGCAACATCGGGATTTCGCACGCAAAAGGCAAGATCATCGCTGTTCTCGATTCTGACGACTACGCCTTGCCCCAACGCCTGACAAAACAGGTGAATGCTCTGATCTCCATGCCGGACGTCGTCGGGGTTGGGTCCGGATTCGTGAGATTCAGCGAGGCGACCCAGCGAAGGAAGAACTTCGTCTATCCGTTCGACCACGAGCAGCTCGCGATCCTGCTGCAGGCGGGCTTCAGTCCAATACCCCACTCGACTCTCGCTTTCAGGGTGTCCTCCTATGATGCCGTCGGCGGTTACTCGAACACGATAGAGAAGGCCGAAGATTTCGACTTCCTCGTTCGACTTGCGAATACGGGCCCTTTGCATTCTCTGCCGGAAGCGCTGGTCCTGTGTACGCAGCGCGATGACTCTCATACGAAAAGACACAAGCCGGGCGGACGCGATATTACGTTCTACGCGGCGCTTGCCCTGATAATGAATTCTGTCGAACGAGGGGCCGCACGTCCATCGCAGGAAGCGGTGGAGCGGTGGCTTGAAAGCATCGGACCTCACGGAATCCGGGCAATCCTCGGAAGGTGGAGTCTCCGGACAATACGACAGAAGATCGGCAGGCTCGACGCGGGGGTTTTCGTCTATCTCACGAGAATATTCCTCGCCAACGCTCCCAGCATGCTCAGGTGCCGCCGGCAGAAATGGTGGGTCGGCTCCGAAACGCCAAGAGATATTGCGTCCCAGTTGCACGGCGATTGAACGTTGAGCGACAGCTGAGGTGCCTGTCGATGATGATAATTACGGGATGTGCCGGGTTCATAGGAAGCAGCCTGCTCGACCGCCTGCTGTCCCTCGGCCACCACATTACAGGTATCGACAATTTTTCCACGGGTCAGAAGCGATTTCTCGAGCGGGCACTGGAGAATCCGAATTTCCGGTTGATCGAGGCCGACCTGCTTGACCTGCCCGCCCTGACAGCGGCCTTCGGCGGAGGCGATTGCGTTTTCCATCTGGCCGCGAATGCAGACGTACGCTTCGGTACTCAGCATCCGCGCAGGGACCTCGAACAGAATACTGTCGCCACTTACAACGTGCTGGAAGCGATGAGGGCGAACGGCATAAGCCGTATCGCCTTCTCGTCCACAGGCTCGATCTATGGTGAGGCCGCAGTCATTCCAACGCCCGAGGCCGCACCATTTCCGATCCAGACGTCGCTTTATGGCGCGTCGAAGCTGGCAGCAGAGGGGTCACCGATAGAGTGAATATTTTCAACCTCGGCGTCGATGACTTTTGCGAATTAGACGATTCAGTCCGCTGGATCGTCGAGACTTTGGGAATACAACCGGAGGTCAACTACACCGGTGGTAATCGCGGCTGGATCGGCGACAACCCGTTCATATTGCTTGACACGACAAGGATTCGCCGACTTGGCTGGGAACCTCGCGTCAGCATTCGCGAGGGTGTCATCAAGACCGTTCGATTCATTCGAGAAAATCAATGGGTGCTGACGGAACGCGAATGAAAGCCGTTTGTTCGAGTCCCTTGCCGCTGACGCGATGAGTTCGCCTGCCACACCAGGGGGCCAATGACTCTCCTTTCGGGGCGTAACTGTCTGATTACCGGCGGTTCACGGGGACTCGGCGCCGAGATTGCCACCACCTTTTGGGAAGCTGGCGCGAATCTCATGCTGGTAGCCCGTTCCGGGCCCTCACTCCAGGAACTGGCTTCGCGGCTCTCACGGCGCCCGGACCAGACTGTCGCGACTCTGTCGGCCGATCTGAACGATCCGAGCTCCCCCGACCGGATAGCCGCTGAGGCTTTCGCCACTTTCACCACGCTTGACGTAATTGTCAATAACGCAGGTATTCAGGGCCCCATCGGCCCGGTATGGGAGAACGATTGGGCCGCATGGGAGAGCGTGTTTCAGATCAATCTGTTCGCGCC
>WNGF01024344.1_pt1 | contig 12233 bp, 14 predicted proteins | sample 5400641 | NCBI WGS metagenome assembly WNGF01 (sample SAMN13153371, study PRJNA577476) | soil metagenome | isolation source: 80 cm soil or saprolite under grassland replicate 2 | place: USA:California | collected 2016-06-15
CCGATCCCGGCGATCACCTCCATCATCGGCGAGTTCAGCGCCTGGATGCGCACCGTACGCCGGGTCACTCGGAAATAGCGGTCGTTCGCCCGCGCGAAGCGATCGGCTTCGAACGGCTCCATCCCGTAAGTCTTGATCACGCGCTGGCCTCGCAGCGTCTCGGAGAGCAGCGCACCCATCTCACCGATCCGTTCGCGCGAAGAGAACGTCGTGCGCCGGAGACGCCGCGTCACCTCCACGATCGGCAGCAGGAGGACCGGCGCGAGGACGAGCACGAAGAGCGAGAGCCGCGCGTTCAAGGACACGACGTAGACGAGCACGAGCACGATCGTGACGGCCCCCTGAACGAAGTCCGCGAGCCGCGTGCCGAACGCCGACTGGATGAGCTCGACGTCGGAAAGCAGGCGCGCGAGGAGGTCGCCGGTCGTCGAGCGCGAGTAGAAGCTCGCCGACTGCCCGAGCAACTTCCCGTACGCATCACGGCGGAGGTCGCGGACCATCGAGAGGCCGATGCCGTTGAACGCGAACTCGGAGAAGTAGGAGAAGACGTTCTTCGAGACGAGCGCGGCGAGGAGAAGAAGCGGCACCGCGAAGCGGACGGGCAGGCCGGCCACCTGCGCCGCCGCGCGGGCAAGATCGTAGATGGAGTCCAGCCACGCGACGAAGGGAGCCGCGTGTCCGGGTGCCCGGCTGAGCCCCGGGATCGCCGCCGCAGCGCCGGACCCCAGGACGTCGTCGATCACCTTGGTCAGGAGAAAGAGCAGGAGTACCGTCGACAGGGAAACGATCGCCATCGCGGCGAAAGCGGCGAGAGCGCGACCCCGGTAGGGCCGGAAATAGGCGAGCAGCCTCTGGAGCGGCGTCATTGCTGCGCCGAGCGGCGCTCGCTCTCCGGGTCGAGAACCTCCAGGATCGCTTCGGCGGCGCGGTCGCTTCCCCCGGGAGGGCCGAGCTGCCGCGCGACGCCCGCGAGAGCCGTTTTCATCTTCGCAACCCGTTCCGTTGAGCCGAGCAGGTCCGCTCCATCCCGTTCGAGGCGTTCGGCGTGGACCTCTCCCTGGAGCAGCTCCGGAACGACTTCTTCGCCGGCGATTATGTTGACGAGGGAGATGGAGGGCACCCGCACGAGGCGTCTCCCGATGGCGAAGCTCGCGGCCGAGGTCTTGTAGACCACGACCATCGGAGTGCCGCACAGCGCCGCCTCGAGGGTCGCGGTCCCCGAGGCCACGAAAGCGAGGTCGGCCGACGCGAGAAGGGCGTGCCGACCCGCGGAGACGACCGAGAACCCGCGTTCCCGGGCGCCGGCGAAGAGGTGGTCGGGCAGGCCGGGCGCACGCACCACGAAGACTTCGAGGTCGAAGCGCCGGGAGAGGGCGGCGGCCGCCTCGGAGAGCGGCGGGAAGTGGCGCCGGACCTCTCCCACGCGGCTGCCGGGGAGAAGGACGAGACGCCGCTCGCGGCGGCGCGGCACCGGCAGGTCCGACTCGAGCGCCTCACGCACGTCGTCGACGAGCGGGTGTCCGGCGCAGACCGCGTCGGCGCCGAGCCGCCGGTAGATCTCCGCCTCGAACGGGAACAGCGTCACGATGCGCCGCGCCATTCGCGCGATCGTGTTCGCTCGTCCGGACCGCCACGCCCAGACCTGGGGACTGACGTAGTAGACGAGGGGGACGCGATCGCGATGGAGACCCCGCGCCAGGAGCGAGTTGAAGTCGGGAAAGTCGATCAGGACGGCGGCGTCGGGAGGAGAGCGGCGCGCCGCCTCGCGCAGCCGGCGCAGCGCCTGCCAGAGCGCCGGAAGCTTCTCGAAGACCTCGGAAATCCCGACCACGGAGAGCGCGTCGGATCGGACGACGCGCTCGAGGCCCTCCGATTCCAGCCGCTGTCCCCCCATCCCGAACGCCCCGAGGTCGGGACGCCGGCGCTTCAATGCGGCGAGGAGACGCGCTCCGTGCAGGTCCCCGGAGGCTTCGCCCGCGGAAATGAGGAGGTTCAAGACATCCGAATTACAGCACGGCCCGGGCGAGCCCGCTTCGTCTCAGGTCTTACGTCGGACGCTCACGACGGAAACGGGTACATCAGCCACGCGACCGCCAGACCCCCCAGAAGAAGTGCCGCGAGAAGGATGCCGAAAAGACGCACCCGGTCGCGTGAAGAGTCCCGCCACAGGAGCGCGAAAAAGCCGGAGACCAGAAGGCCGTAAACGGCCATGACGAGGAAATGGTCGGTCGGGAGGAGGGCGGCCATCACTTTTTCCCGGCCGCGATATCCCAGGCGTCGAGCATGAGGAGAAGGTTCATCAGCCCCGCCGTCAACAGATAGGCGCAGCCGTATTCATAGGTCGGCGAGAGGATGGTCCCGCCCGGATTGTCGGAGAGAAAACGTGCGGCCACGTTCAAGAGCCCTGCTCCCGAGACGGCGAACGTCGCCAAGATCGTCAGCGGCTGCGAGCGTTCGATCGTGTAGAGCCTTCCCTGGAACGACAGGCCGAGCAGGAACGTCACGGTGACGATGGCCGCATACGCGAGCGCGGTCTTGCGGCGCCCCAGCAAGATGTGACCGAGACCCGGAAAGATCCAGGCGAGAAAAGCGGCCACGCCCGGGCGCGTCGCGAGCGAAGGTTCGGCCCTCAAGAAGCCGCCTCGAAGAGGGGCGCCAGCCGGCGGCGCGTCACCGAGAGTTCCTCCGGAACCACCCGGACGCCCCCGGCGACCGTCATGAAGTTCGTGTCTCCGCTCCAGCGCGGCACGAGATGGACGTGATAGTGATCCTCGACTCCGGCGCCGGCGGCGGATCCCAGATTGATCCCGATGTTCAGGCCGTCCGTGCGGTAGCTGTCGATCAGGATCTTCTCCCCGCGCGCGACGGTCGAGATCAGCTCGGACAGGGTCTCCGCCCCGGAATCCGAGAGACGGGACCGGTGCTCGTAGGGCGCGACCATCAGGTGGCCGTTCGTGTAGGGATACCGGTTGAGGAGGACGAAAACCCGGGGGCCCCGATACACGACGAGCGAGTCCTCCTCGTTTTCCGAGGCCGCGGCTCGACAGAAAATGCAGCCCGTCGATTTCTCCGCCACGAGGTACTCGTAACGCCAGGGGGCGAAGAGGACTTCCGGCATCATCGGAACCGGCGAAGCTACCGGTTGATGAGCTCCTTCAACTCCTTGCCCGGCTTGAAATAGGGAATCTTCTTCGCGGGAACGGAGACTTTTACGCCCGTCTTCGGGTTGCGGCCGATGCGGGCTCCGCGCTCCCGCAGCCGGAAGGAGCCGAATCCGCGGAGCTCGATCTTCTGGCCTCCCTTGAGCGATCGGATGATCGCCTCGAAGATCGTGTCCACGATCGCCTCGGCCTGTTTCTTGGTCACGTCCGTCGCGACCGCGACGCGCTCGATCAGTTCGGCCTTCGTCATGGCAACGTCTCCAAACCCGACCGGGTGAAGGGATTACGACTCGGGCTTCGAAGGCGTCTCATCCGCCTTCTTGCGCGTGCGCCGCTTTTTCGGAGCGGGTTCCTCTCCGACGGCTTCCGCGCGGGGCTCCGCCGCGGATGGCGTCGTCTCGGAGGTCTCCGCGGAGACCGGCGGGGTCACCGATTCGGGCGCAGCGGCTGCCGCGAGCGGCTGGCCCCCTTCGTCCACGCCCGAAAGGCCGATCTTCATCTCGGCCTCGTCGATCCGCAGGATCCGGACGCGGACCGGCTCCCCCTCCCGGTAGTGCTCCTGAGGCTTCTCGCCGCGCGGGAGCGGCGTCTCGGAGACGTGCATCAGCCCCTCGACGAGTCCTTCGATCTGGACGAAGACGCCGAAGTCCGCAACCCGGCTGACGGTCCCGTCCACGACCTCGCCCGGCTCGTGCCGGTCACGGAAGGTCTGGAAGTCGTTCGGCTGGAATTCTTTGATCGACAGCGAGATCCGGCGGTTCTCTTCGTCGATCGAGGTGATGATCGCCTCGACCTCGTCCCCCTTCTTCAAGACCTCGGAGGGATGCTTGATGCGCTTGGTCCATGACATGTCCGACACGTGGACGAGCCCGTCCACGCCCTCTTCGATCTCGACGAACGCCCCGAAGTCCGTCAGGTTCCGCACCTTTCCGTGGACGCGGCTGCCGATCGCATATTTCTGGACCACCGATTCCCAGGGATCCGGGAGCGTGTCCTTGAGTGAGAGCGAAATGCGGCGGGCGTCGGGGTTGACGTCCGAGACGATCGCCTCGACCGAGTCGCCCGGCGAGACGAGCTTGGAAGGGTTCTTAACCTTCTTCGACCACGACATCTCCGAGACGTGGACGAGGCCTTCGACTCCTTCCTCGAGCTCGACGAAAGCACCGTAGTCGGTCACGTTCGTGACGCGGCCGCTGACCCGCGATCCCGCCGGATACTTGCTCGGAACGTGGGCCCACGGGTCCTCGGTCAGCTGCTTGGTCCCGAGCGAAACGCGCTCGGTCTCGCGGTCGAACTTCAGAACGACCACGTCGATCTCGTCGCCGACCTTCACGAGATCCGACGGGTGATTCACGCGCCCCCACGACATGTCGGTGACGTGCAGGAGCCCGTCCAAGCCTCCGAGGTCCACGAACGCGCCGTAGTCGGTCAGATTCTTCACGACGCCGCGCAGGACGCGGCCTTCCTCGAGGAGCTGCAGCGTCTCGCGCTTGCGGGCCTCCTGCTCGATCTCGACGACCGCCTTGCGCGAAAGGACGATGTTGCCCCGCTTCTTGTCGACCGAGATGACCTTGAAATCGAGCTCCTTGCCGCGGAGCGACTCGAGGTTCTTGACCGGCTTGACGTCCACGAGCGACCCGGGCAGAAAAGCCTTGACGCCGATGTCCACGGCGAGGCCGCCCTTGATCCGATCGATCACGCGGCCCCGGACGGTCGAGCCCGAGCGATAGGACCGCTCAACCTCGTCCCAGACCTTCATCTTCTCGGCCTTGTCCTTGGACAAGACGACGTAGCCGTTCTGGTCTTCGGTTCTTTCGAGGAGGACGTCCACCGCGTCGCCCTCGTGAACGGTCACGTTGCCGGAGAAATCCGTGAACTCGGCGAGAGAGATGATCCCTTCGGACTTGTACCCGATGTCAACGATGACCTCGGAGGGGGTGATCGCGAGCACCCGTCCGCGGATGATCTGGCCCTCCTGGAGGTTCTTGAACGAGTTCTCGTATTGCGCCAGCAGGTGCTCGTACTCCTGCGGCGACAGCTCCTCTTCGGTTTGCATCGGTTCGGCTTGCCGACCTCCTTTGTCGTTCTCACCGGGCATGGGACAGGGATAACCCCCTCATAAGTCTCTGAAAACGCGAAATATACTTGCTGTTTCTCGTCGAGTCAACCAGAGTGCGGAGCGGGGGGTCAGGTCCGGCGGACCTGACCCCACCCTGCCGGCTCCGCCGACCGCTCTCTGATCCGCGCCTCGAGCTCGTCCACGATCTCCCCGATCTCCCGGCGGCCCGTGTCGACGACGGTGTAGGTTTCGTCCAGAGTCAGGGGGGAGTCCGAGCGGGTTGAGTCGTCGCGATCGCGCCGCTCGATCTCCGCTCGGACGACGTCCTGCGGCTGGGGCGTTCCGCGAAGGGCGAGCTCCCGCGCCCGCCGCTCCGCGCGCACGGCGAGCGGCGCGGTCAGGTAGAACTTGTACGGCGTTTGCGGGAAGACCCGGGTCCCGATGTCTCTTCCCTCCAGCACTCCCCCGTTTCCGGCGGCGAGGCGGCGCTGCTCCGCGACGAGCCGGCGGCGCACCGCGGGAATGGCGGACACGGCGGACGCGTAGACGGAGATCTCCGGGAGACGGATCGCGTCGGTGACGTCCCGGCCGTCCACGCGCACGCGCGTGTTGCCGCCAGAGACGTCGAGGTCGAGGGAGACGGATTCCGCAATCGAGGCCACCGTGTCGGGCTCCGTCACGGGAAGGGTTCGATGTAGGGCACGTGCAGGCGCTCGGCGAGAGCTTTCGCCACGGTCGACTTCCCGGCGCCCGAAGGTCCGTCGATCGCCACGATCGGAGGGGAGGTCACGGACGGGGGCCTTTTCCGAGATTCCGGAGCCGTTCGACTTCGCCGCGCGAGAGAGGCCGCCACGCGCCGGAGGGAAGCTCGGCGTCGCGAATCGGACCGATTGCCACCCGCTTCAGCTTCGAGACGGGATGTCCGATCCGCTCGAACATCCGCCGGATCTGCCGGCTGCGCCCTTCCTTCAAGACGACTCTTAGCCAGGAGTTGCCCTCTTCTCCCCGGGCCGTCGTCCTTACGCGGACGATCTCGGCGGTCCGCGTCCGCCGGCCGTCGAGGATGATCCCGCGACGGAGCTTCGCGAGCTGCGCATCGGTCGGCACGCCCGAGACTTTCACCTGGTACTCCTTGGGGCAGCCGGTCGACGGGTGCGTCACGAGCCGGGCGACGTCTCCGTCGTCGGTTAAGAGCAGCAGCCCTTCGGTCTGGACGTCCAGGCGGCCGACCGGCTTGACCCCGCGGCGCAGCCCCGGGGGCAGGAGGTCGGAGACGGTGTGGCGGCCTTCGGGGTCGTCGACCGTCGTAACGTACCCGCGCGGCTTGTTCAAGAGAACGTACGACCGTGGTCCCGTGCGCGGCCGGATTCTCTTTCCGTCCACCCGCACGGCGTCCGTTTCGAGGTCAGCCCGCTCGCCCAACTTCGCCATTTTTCCGTTGACGCGGACGCGCCCTTCGCGGATCCAGTCCTCGGCTTCGCGCCGGGAGGCGAGACCCGCGTCGGCGATGATCTTCTGAATCCGTACGGCGGGCAAACCTACGGTTCCTCTTCGCCCGCCTCTTGCGCCGCCGCCTCGGACTCGAAGGATTCCGGCAAAGGCTCGCCGGCCACGGCCGTCGAAGAAGTCTCGCCTCCGCCTTCGACCGTCGCCGCGAGGTCGGCATCGAGATCTTCCGGCTTCGGGAGGTCGTCGAGCTCGTTCAGCCCGAAGCGCACGAGGAAGTCTCGGGTCGTCCGGTAGAGAAACGGCGTCCCCACGACCGGTTTTCGCCCGGCGGTGGTCACGAGCTTCTTCTCGAGCAGCGTCGTCAGGACACTCGCGGAGTTGACGCCGCGAATCTCCTGGATCTCCGGAAGAGTGATCGGTTGTCGATACGCGATGATCGCGAGCGTTTCCAGGGCCGCGAGCGAGAGACGGCTGCGCTCGGTGACCTCGTGGTACTTGCGAAGGAGGGAGTCGAACTCCGGGCGCGTGACGTAGCGCCAGCCGCCCGCGACGTGCTCCAGCCGGATGCCGCGTGAAGGCACGTCGGCTTCTTCGGCGAGGGAGGCGAGAGCCGCCGCCACGGCGGCGGGAGTCGCCTCGAGCGCCTCGGACAGCTCCGCCTCCTTGACCGGCCGCGAAGACGAAAAGAGAAGCGCTTCGACCGCCGGTCGGATCTTCCGAACGCTCGACTCTCTCGGCGCCGGTTCCTCCGCCGTCGCCGGGTTCTCTCTGATCTCCTCCACGTCAGCGGTAAGTATCGCGCACGTCCGAGGTGGCGAAGGCGACGTCGGTCCGAGTGACGTGAATCTCTCCGAACGCCGACCGCTGGAACGCGCGGGCGACCCCGAGGCGGATGAGCTCGAGCGCCGCGAGAAAAGCCGTAACCGCCTCCGCGCGGAACTGCATCTCCCCCAGGAAGTCGAGGAGCGGGAGCGTGCGCTTCTCGTCCAGGCGCGCGACCAACTCCTCCATCTTTTCGCGCACCGAGAATCTCTGGTGACGGATCTCGAGCGCGGGAGGATGGGCCAGGCGATACCGCTCGGTTGCCTGGCGGAACGCGCCGATCAGGTCGAAGAGCGACACCTCCAGTGTCTCCCCGTCGGGCGACGCCGGCGGCGCGGTCGGCGGCCTGGCCCAGAGACCGGGTACTCGGAGGCAACGTCCAAGTCGAGCTCCCGCATCGCGTCGAGATAAGCCGTGTACTGCTCGGTGATCTCCGCGATCGGGATGTCAGTGATCGAGACCTCGTTGACCCGGATCAGGTGAAGGAGGAGATCGAACGGCCCCGCGAAAGCCGAGATCGCGATGGGAGGAAGGGCGCGTTCGGCGGTTTCGTCGGTCATGGGCCCCGCCTGTCATCCCGAGCGGAGCGAGGGATCTCGGAGATTCCTCGGCCTTCGGCCTCGGAATGACAGCGGAGGGGCGCGCTCACGGCTCCGGACTCAGCCGGACGGCCTCCCGAACGCTCTCCATCGTCTCCTCGGCGACGGTCCGCGCCTTCTCGTCGCCCGCGTGGAGCACGTCGCGCACCACGTCGTTGCCGCTCGCGAGCAGCTCGGCACGCTTCTGCCGGATCGGCTCGAGCGCCGGGTTCATGTTCGAGATCAGGTGATTCTTGCAGTCGACGCAGCCCCGGGCGGCCGTCCGGCACTCTCGATCCACGACCGCGACCTCTTCTGCCGGCGAGTACAGGACGTGAAACGGAAAGAGGTTGCAATGGTCGGGGTTGCCCGGATCCTGCCGCCGGACGCGTGCGGGGTCCGTCACCATCGCCATGACCTTCTCCCGCACGCCTTCGGCCGACTCCGAGACGCCGATGGTGTTGTCGTATGACTTCGACATCTTCCGGCCGTCGACCCCGTTCACCTTCGGCGTCGGCGTGTAGAGCGCCTTCGGCTCCGGGAAGACGGCCCCGTAGAGACCGTTGAAACGGCGGACGATCTCCCGGCAGATTTCGAGGTGGCTCGCCTGGTCTTCGCCGACGGGAACCAGGTTCGCCCGGTAGATCGCGATGTCGGCCGTCATGAGCACCGGGTAGCCGAGAAATCCGTGGGTGGCGAGGTCCCGGGACCGCAGCGCCTCGATCTGGTCCTTGTACGTGGGCACCCGTTCCAGCCAGCCGAGCGGCGTGATCATGGAAAAGTAGAGCGCGAGCTCTGCGTGCTGCGGGACCCGTGACTGGAGGAAGACCGTCGCCTTCTCCGGGTCGAGACCGACTGCCAGCCAGTCGAGGACCGCGTCGCGCGTGTGAGACGCGAGAGTCTCGGTGTCCGCGTAGTCCGTCGTCAGCGCGTGCAGGTCGGCGACGAAGAAGAAGCAGCGGTACGCCCCGGTGTTCTGCAGGTCGACCCAGTTCTTCACCGCTCCGAAGTAGTTGCCGAGGTGAACCCGCCCCGTCGGCCTCAGCCCGGAGAGGACGACCGGGTCGGTCACGAAACACCCCGGAAGACGAGCAGGTACACGGCCGAGAGCACCGGCCGCAAGACCTGGGAGAGAAAGCCGCTGTAGAGGAGCAGGATCAGGATGAGGAAGCCGAACGGCGCGATCGTCGCGTAAACGCGGGCGACCGACGCGCCGAACACCGAGATGGCGACGCCGCTTCCATCCAGCGGGGGGATCGGGATGAGGTTGAAGACACCGAGCAGCACGTTGACCACGGCGAACTGGAAGAGAACGTAGGTCAGCGGGGCCAGCGCCCCCGGGGCGAAACGCTCCCCTTGAACCGCCAGACCGAGGTCGAGGATCGCACGCGGCGCGGCCTGCTTGATGCCGAGCAGGATCGCCAGCGCCAGCGTGGCCAGGAAAAAGTTCGAGACCGGTCCGGCAGCGGACACGACCAGATTGGCGAGTCGCGGGCTCCGGGTGTTCGCGAGATTCACCGGCGTCGGCTTCGCGGCGCCGAAAATCATCCGCCCGGCGGAGAGAATGTACATGAGCGCCGGCAGGAGCACGCTCCCGAACGGGTCGAGGTGCCGGAGCGGGTTCAGGCTGATGCGGCCGAGGTCGCGCGCGGTCGTGTCTCCGAAACGGAGCGCCGCATAGGCGTGCGCCGACTCGTGAAACGAGATGGCGAAGAGGATGACCGACAGCTGGATCGCGAAATCGACGATCTTGAAGGCCACGCGCGGTCAATATAACCCGTGAGCCGTAAGCCATGAGCGGTGAGCGAGTAAGACCGGAAGCCCTCCGTCTTGGCGAAACCTTTCCGGGGGCGGGGCGTCTCTTCCCTTCGAGCGTGACGGCGTGGCCGGCGGATTGAGCGACGACCGGAGTCTCCTCGAGCGGATCCGCCGGGGTGACGCCGGCGGCGCGGAAGAGCTCTTCGAGCGCTACGCCCCCGCGCTTCTGCGGTTCGCGAGCCGGATGCTCTCCGACCGCGAGACCGCCGAGGAAGTGACTCAGGAGGTGTTCGTCAAGGTGATTTCCCGGGCCCATCAGTACGACGGCCGGTCGGCCGTTTCTTCATGGCTCTTCGCGATCGCGGCGAACGCTTGCCGGGATCGGAGGCGCCGCGACCGCCGCGCGACGATCGTGCCTCTCGAGGCCGTGGGAGACCTGCCCGCTCGCGGCGAGGGAGCCGAGGCGCTCTTCTCCGACCGCCAACGTCGGTTCGCGGTCCGCCGGGCGCTCGATCGCGAGCGTCCTGGGGATCTCGGTGGGAGCCGTCAAGACCCGAATTTTCCGCGCCGTCGAGACCCTCAAGGCGCGCTTTTCCGAAGGAGAAGCCTCATGGAATGCCGCGAACTGACGATTCACGCGGTCAACCGCCTCGTGAAAGAGGCGGACGCGAGCGAGCGGGACGATCTCGAGCGCCACCTCGCGGGATGCCCCGCCTGCTCGCGGGAGCTCGCAGCGATCGAGGAGACGTGGGAGATGCTCGGAACGGACCGCGACGACAGGATGACCCCCGAGTTCCGCCGCTCGACCGTCGAGCTTCTCGAGGACGAGATGTTCCGGCGCCGGATCCGCTCGTTCCGCCCGCGCCGCCGCGCGCTTCGGGTCCTCGCGCAGGCCGCCGCGCTCGCCGTCGCCACTTCGGCCGGGTTCCTGGTCGCCGCGAGAGGCGGCTTCTCGAGCAAGCCCGCTCCGACCTTTTCTCCCGTAGGGCAGGTTCTCGACTCGAAGACCCCTCCCGACCTCGCGGTCAATCCCCGTCTCTCCAACGTGGCGTACCGGACGGAGCCGGACGGGCGGGTCGGCATCGAGTTCGACTCCACGACCCGCCACTCCGTGCTCGGGCGCCCCGAAGACCCGCAGGTGTCGCGCCTGCTCGCCTACCTGCTGTCGGTGAACGTCCAGACCGCCGGAGAGAAATCGCAGGCAATCGAGCTCGTCTCGGGACATTCCGGGGCAGGAGCAGTCACCGCTTCACCAGACGTCGTCGGTGCGCTCGCGATGACTTTGAAGCGGGACAGGAATCCGGGCGTCCGCAAGAAAGCCGCCGAGGCCCTCGCGTCGTTCCGGTCGACGCCGGAGATCCGCGCCGCGCTCCTGGAGGCTCTCGCGAACGACCCGAACCCCGGGGTGCGTCTCGTGGCGGTGGAAGCGCTTGCGGCATCCGCGAATGAGACTCCGGATCCCAAGACCATCCAGTCGCTCCGGGAGAAAGCCTTCGATCCGCAGGAAAACGGCTTCGTGCGCGCCCGCGCCGCCTCCGCGCTGAAGTCGATCGACCTGTGAGGATGCGTAACCGGAAAGAAGCGGCAGCGTCTCCCGGAGAGATGAGCACGTCGCGAAACTTCGGGAGCCGGGTCGAGAAGACCGATCGCGCCGTCCTCTGGCTTCTTCTCGCTGTCGGAACGGCGCTGATGCTGATCGCTGCCGGAGCTCTCCGGGCCGAGGAGACGGTCAGCCGGACCGACCGGATCTCGGCGACGCTCCTGCCCGGCTCGACGGTGCGCATCGACAATGTCTCGGGCGATCTCGTGGCGGCGCCGGGTCCGCAGTTCTCCGCGGTGGCGACGATCGTGGTCGTCGCTCCGACGAAGGAGCGCGCGGAGGAGATCCTCGGGAAGGTGCGCCTCGTTCAGCTGCGCGAGGGCAACGAGTTCTCGATCCAGACTCTGTGGCCGGAAAGCCGATGGCGATTCGAGAAGGGGCGCCTCGGACGCCGGCGCCTCTCGGCGCGCTGCGACGACTGTCGGATCAACGCGCGTTTCGACGTCACGATCCCGCCCGGAGTCATGGCGGCGCTCGAAACGGTCAACGGTGACGTCCACGCGCAGGACCTCGACGGCGACCTGGACTTGGAGACCGTCAACGGCAAAGTCGAGGCGCGGGGCGTGCGGCGATCGCTCGAAGCGCATACGGTCAACGGGAACCTCGTCGCGGAAGCCGTAGCCGCGTCCAAGGGATCCTCGATCGAGCTTCAGACGGTCAACGGCGCCGTCACGCTGACCCTTCCAAAGGACGCGCGTTTCGACGTTTCGGCCTCCACGATGCACGGCTCGATCGCCTCGACGTTCGCCCTTCCGCGCCGGGCCCAGGACTTCGATGAGGAGGTCGTCCGCAAGAGGGCGCGGGAA
>WNGF01014222.1_pt1 | contig 12232 bp, 13 predicted proteins | sample 5400641 | NCBI WGS metagenome assembly WNGF01 (sample SAMN13153371, study PRJNA577476) | soil metagenome | isolation source: 80 cm soil or saprolite under grassland replicate 2 | place: USA:California | collected 2016-06-15
GAGCGAAATGCTCTCGTCCGTGACGCACCTGCTGGCGCTCGTTTCGGCCCCGGCGCTGGAGACGTCGACCGTTCGCCACGTCGAGGTCCTCCGGCTCCAACCGCGCACGGTCATGATCGTCGTGATCACGTCCACCGGCGGAGTGGCGAAGCGGGTCGCGACCTTTGCCGACCCGGTCGATCCGGGCTTGGCGAAATGGCTGGGGGAGTACCTGAACGAGCGCGTTGTCGGTCTGAGGCTCGGCACGAGCCGACTGCGGCGGGTGCTGGACGATCCGAGTCTCTCTTCGCCCGAGCGGAGCTTCCTCGACGCGCTCGCGCCGGCGTTCACGGATCTGGTGAAGACCGAGCAGCGCCTCTACGTCGGCGGCGCGCCGGCGCTGCTCGACGATGCGCGCGGCGACGAGCTCGGAATCTATCGCCAGATGCTCGCAACCCTCGAGCGGCGAGCGGCTCTGCTGGAGATCCTCGGGGAAGCGCTCGATCCACGACGGGCATTCGTGCGGGTCGGCGGAGAGCTCGAGCATCCGGCGCTCCGCGATGCGGCACTCGTCGGCGCGACCTACGGGCTCACGAACCGTGCGCTCGGAGCGGTCGGGCTCCTCGGGCCGGCCCGAATGGATTACGACAAGGCGATCCGCTCGGTGCGCGGCGCGGCACAGGAGCTATCGCGCTTCGTCGAGGAGGTCTACGAGGACAACTGAGGGCGTCGTTACCCTAGATTCCGTGGCGACGACTGAGCGGGACTACTACGAGCTCCTGGGCGTATCGCGCGAGGCGAGCGGCGACGAGATCAAGCGCGCCTTCCGACGTCTGGCTCGAGAGCTGCACCCCGATGTTTCCGACGCTCCCGATGCGGAGCATCGCTTTCGCGAGATCGTCGAGGCCTACGAGGTTCTCTCGAACTCCGAGCGACGCCAACTGTACGACCGCTTCGGTCACGCCGGACTCCGCAGCGGCGGCTTCCAGCCGACGACCTTCGACCTCGGCAGCCTGACCGACCTCTTCTCGGCGTTCTTCGGCGACGACCTGTTCGGCGTGGGAGGCCGGCCCGGTCGGGGGCGCGGCGCCGACATCGCAGCCGAGGTCGAGATCGAGCTCGCCGAGGTCGCGACCGGCACGACGCGCGAGGTCCCCTTCGGGGTCGCAGTCCCCTGCAGCCGCTGCGGCGGAGACGGGGCCGAGCCGGATACACCGATCCGCGCCTGCCCAAGCTGCGGCGGCAGCGGGCGCGTGCGGCAGGTGTCGCGCAGCGTCTTCGGCGAGTTCGTCCGCACGGGGACGTGTCCGACCTGCGCCGGCTCAGGCAAGCTCGTCGAACATCCGTGCGAGCAATGCCGAGGAGCCGGGCGCGTCATCGAAGAGCGCACGCTCCAGGTCGAGATTCCGCCGGGTATTCACGACGGGCAGCGCATCCGCCTCAGCGGAGAGGGCCACGCGGGAGCGCTCGGCGGTCGCGCCGGCGACGTCTACGTCGAGGTGCGGGTCCGTCCAAGCGACCGGTTCGTCCGCGAGGGCAACGACGTGTACACGACGGTCGATCTCACGGTCACGCAGGCCGCCCTCGGCGCGACGGTCACGGTTCCGACCCTCGAGGGGGAGGTCGAGCTCACCTTCGAGCCCGGGACACAGCCCGGCGAGATTCGCGTCCTGCGCGGCCGCGGATTGCCGGTCCTGCAGGGATTCGGCTCGAGGAATTCGAGCGGCTCTCCACCGATACCACGTACGAGCCGAGTGAGGGCTTCTTCGACAAGCTGAAGAGCGCCTTCCGCTGAACGTCAGCCGCCGCGTCTCGGTCACCGTCTCCGCCGAGCGCGCAGAAGAAGCGCGGGCCCGCATGCTCGCGCTCTTCCCCGACGGCTTCGAGGAGATCGATCTCGCGGATGGCGTCGAGCTCGTCGCCTACACCGACGCCGGCGGTGAGGAGCGGCTCTGGCAGGTGTTCGGCGGCGTGCGCGGGGAGGACCTCGTCGCGGACTGGCGCGACCGGTGGAAGGAGTTCCACCGTCCGCTTCGCCTGGGACCGCTCTGGATCGGGCCGCCCTGGCACGAGCCGCCCGCGGACGCGACCGCGATCGTCGTCGACCCGGGCCGTGCATTCGGGACCGGTGCGCACGCGACGACGCAGCTCTGCATCGAGCTTCTGCTCGAGCTCGAGCCCGGGAGCCTCCTCGACCTCGGCTGCGGCTCGGGCGTGCTCGGGATCGTCGCTGCGAAGCTCGGCTTCGAGCCCGTTCTCGCATTCGACTCCGACGACAACGCGATCTTGGCGACGATCGCCAACGCCGTGGCGAACGGTGTCGAGATCCAAGCGCGCCGTGCCGACGTCCTGACCGAGGAGCTTCCCGCAGTGAGTGTCGCGGTCGCCAACATCACGCGGCCGGCACTCGAAACGCTCGCGCCGCGTTTGCGCTGCGAACGGCTCGTGAGCTCGGGCTACCTGCCCACCGACCCGGAACAGCTGCCGCCGTTCCGCCACGTACGCCGCGTCGCGCGTGAGGGCTGGGCCGCCGACCTCCACTCGAGGCAAGCCGAGTAGCATCCCGGGCCGATGGCGACCTTTTCCGTTCGCTTTCTCGGCTGCAAGGTCTCGCATACCGACGCGCACGAGGTGCGCGAGCGCCTGCTCCGCGACGGACACGTCGAGTCCCCGCACGACACTGGCGCCGATGTCGCCGTCGTGAACACATGCTGCGTCACGCATGAGGCCGTTCGCAAGTCACGTCACGCCGCTGCGTGCGCGGCGCGCACGCACCGGCGGGTGTACGTGACCGGCTGCGCCGCCAACCTCGCCGGCGATGCGTTTGCGGGACTCCCGTCGAACGTCGTCGTCGTCGCGCGTCGCAGCGAGGAGACGCCTGCTTTCGTCGCAGGCGACGTCGGCGCGCTGGGCTGCGTGCAGGCCGACGCGCGGCTCGACCGGGTTCGAGCGTTCGTGAAGATCCAGGACGGCTGCAGCTTCTCCTGCAACTTCTGCGTCATCCCGCTCGTCCGCGGACCCTCCCGTAGCCGTCCCGCTGCGGCCGTGCTCGGCGAGATCCGGCGGCGCATCGAGCAGGGCCATCCGGAGATCGTTCTCACGGGAATCAATCTCGGCTGCTATCGCGACCGGCCCGCAGGCTACACGCTGGCCCGCCTCGTGCGCGACGCCGGCGCGCTGCCCGGGCTGGCCCGGCTGCGCCTCTCCTCGATCGAGGTCAACCACGTCGACGCCGAGCTCGCGGCCGCACTGCGCGAGACTCCGACCGTGGGCCGGCACCTCCACGTTCCGCTCCAGTCCGGCGACGACGGCGTCCTGCGCGACATGGCGCGCCGGTACACCGCGGCGACCTACCTGCGCCGACTCGAGCCGCTCGCCGACTTCAACCTCACGACCGATGCGATCGTCGGTTTCCCGACCGAGACGGAGCAGGCGTTCCGGCGCACCCTCGCCGTCGTCGATGCCGCTGGGATCACCAAGGTGCACGTGTTTCCGTACTCGCCGCGGCCGGGGACGGCGACCGCCGACCACGATCCCGTTCCCGCAGCGATGAAGAAAGATCGCAGCGCCCGCCTGCGGTCCGCCTCCGATGCCGCGTGCCTGGCGCGCTGGCAGGCGAAGATCGGCGAGGAAGACGTTGTCCTGATCGATCGGCCCGGACGCGGGTACGGCGACGACTACTCGCCGTGGCTCGTCGATGCGCCGGTCGGCGAGCTCGTCCGCGTGCGCGGAGCGGCGGTCTCCGAGGAGGGGATCCTCGCTGCCTGAGGACTGCCTCTTCTGCCGGCTCTATCGCGATGGTGATCACGTTTGCACCGCCCCGGGCTTCGTCGCGGTTCACGACATCAATCCACGCGCGGACATGCATCTCCTCGTTATCCCCGAGCGGCACATCTCGAGTTTCCGTGAGATCGGAGAGTTCCCCGCCGAGGAGGCAAAGCGCATGCTCGAGTTCGTGGCGACACTCGCGCGCGACGCCGGCCGGCGTGACGCGCTGCGCCTGCTGCTGTCAAGCCTGCGCTCCGCGGAGAAGGAGCTCCAGCGACCGCTCTCGGACGAGGAGGAGCTCCAGGTGCTCCAGCGCGAGCGGAAGCGTCGCATCGAGGCGGCGGAGGCGTTTCGCTCCGGCGGCCGGGAAGAGCAAGCCGAGGCCGAGGAGCGCGAGCTCGCCGTACTCGAGGAGTTCATGCCGGAGCCGCTCTCGGAGGAAGAGCTCGAGGAGATCGTCGACGACGCGATCGCGGAGAACGGGGCGACGAGCATGCGCGACTTCGGCCGGGTCATGGCCGACGTGATGCCGCAGGTGTCCGGGAGGGCCGACGGTTCCGTCGTCAGCCAACTCGTCAAGGAAAAGTTGGCCTGACGCCCGCTAGTCGCGCCTACACTGAGCGCGTGCAGCAGGTGGAGCAGACCCTCGACGTCTCCAACGACGTCGCGGCCGAGCTCGCGTCGATCGGCGACGGCATCCTCGACGCGCTCCGCGACCGCCTGGCCTGCACGATCCTCCTTCGGGGCAACCGGCTGACGATCGCCGGCGACGACGTTCACGTCGCCGAGGCGCGCGCGGTCGTCGACGAGCTGGTCGAGCTGGTGGAGACCGGCCAGGACATCGGACCAGCCACGGTCGACGCCGTGCTCAACGCGATCGATCAGGCCGAGAACGTGCAGGACGTCTTCAGCGACGTCGTCTGGCGTCACCGCGGGAAGCAGATCACCCCGAAGACCGTGACCCAGAAGCGCTATGTCGACTCGATCCGCAACTGCACGGTCACGTTCGGGATCGGCCCGGCTGGTACGGGAAAGACGTACCTGGCAATGGCTCTCGCTGTCGCCGCGCTGCAGGAGCGTCAGGTTGCGCGTGTCATTCTCACGCGGCCGGCGGTCGAGGCCGGGGAGCGGCTCGGTTTCCTCCCCGGCGACATGCTCGCCAAGGTCGACCCGTACCTGCGCCCACTCTTCGATGCCCTCTACGACATGCTCGACGCCGAGCGGCTCAACACCTACATGGAGCGCGGGACGATCGAGGTGGCGCCGCTCGCGTTCATGCGCGGCCGAACGCTCAACGACTCCTTCATCATCCTCGACGAGGCGCAGAACACGAGCCCGGAACAGATGCAGATGTTCCTCACCCGGCTCGGATTCGGCTCGAAGGTCGTCGTCACCGGCGACGTTACCCAGGTCGACCTGCCGCGCGAACAGGCGTCGGGCCTCATCCACGTGCAGGACATCCTCGGTTCGATCGACGGCATCGCCTTCATCCGCTTCGGTCACGAAGACGTCGTCCGCCACAAGCTCGTACAGCGGATCGTCGAGGCGTACAAGCAGCACGCGGAGGAGACGGGGACGCAGCGGCGGAAGTAGCGAGGATGGTCGAGATCGAGGTCGCGAATCGCTCCGGCGCTCAGCTCGACCTCCAGGCCGCGAGCGGGCTGATCCGCGAGGTTCTGAGCGCGGAAGGGGTGAGCGACGGGGAGCTTGGCCTCCAGCTCGTCGGGCCCGGGGAAATCCGGCGGCTGAAGCGCGAGCACCTCGGCGTCGACGAGGAGACCGACGCGCTGGCCTTTCCCATCGACGGCCGCGACGTCCTGCCGGAGGGTGTGCCGCGGCAGCTCGGGGACATCGTGCTCTGTCCACAAGTGGTGGGCGACTCATGGCGTGCACCGCTGGTGCACGCCGTGTTGCATCTGCTCGGCTACGACCACGGGGCCGAGATGGAAGCCCGCGAGCGGGTGTATCGATGAGGCGGCGACCCTCGATCATCGAGAGCTTCAACTTCGCCATCGAAGGCGTCGTCCACGTCTTGCGGACCCACCGGAACATGCGGATCCACTTCGCGATCGCCGTGGCGGTTCTCGTCGTGGCGGTTGCCGTCGGCGTCTCGAGACTCGAGCTGATTGCTCTCCTGCTCTCGATCACGTTCGTCCTCGTGGCCGAGATGATCAACACTGCGGTCGAGGGCACGATCGACGCGGCCACGACGTCCTTCGACCCGATGGCGAAGCTGGCGAAGGACATCGCCGCGGGCGCTGTCCTGATCGCGTCGGTGAACGCGGTCGCGGTTGGCTACCTGGTCTTCGCAGGCAAGGCCGCGGACAAATCGGCGGACGTGCTCGACAGGCTCCGTGACGCGCCGGCCGAGATCACGCTGATCGCGCTCGTGTTGACCGTCATCATCGTCATCGCGACGAAGGCGTGGACCGGCCGGGGGACGCCGCTACGGGGCGGGCTTCCCTCGGGACACGCGGCGATCGCCTTCGCCGGCTGGATGGCGGCCACCTACATCGTCGGCGACTCGCACCGCTTCGTCGTGAGCGCGCTGACGTTCATCATGGCATTGCTCGTGGCACAGACCCGTGTCGAATCCGGCGTCCACTCGGCCCTCGAGGTCGCCTACGGAGGCGCGCTCGGTGCGCTCGTGACCCTCTCCGTCTTCCAGCTGTTATGAGGCATCGCTTGCGATGCCGCCATCAGGCCGTGCGGGCTCGACCGCACGCCCGTCTGCGCCGCCGACCCGAAACGCCTGGATCGGAGCTGCGGCTGTGAGTCGCGATCTCTACGACCGCGCGGTGGCGATCGCAGAGCGGGCGTACGCGCCGTACTCGAACTACCTCGTGGGCGCCGCGGTCCGTACTCGCGACGGGAACGTCTTCGAGGGCGTGAACGTCGAGAACGCGGCGTATCCGTTGGGCGTGTGCGCGGAGAAGACTGCGCTCGTCAAGGCCGTCAGCGAGGGCTACCGGCCGGGCGACATCGCAGCAATCGGGATCACGGCCTCGCCCTGCGGTGGCTGCCGGCAGTGGCTGTACGAGTTCAGGATCGACGAGATCACGTTCCTGAACTCCGCCGGGGAGCTGGTCACGTATTCGGCGGCCGACCTGCTTCCGGATACCTGGGACTTGCCGGCTTGAGATCCGGATTCGTGGCCGTCGCGGGACGGCCCAACGTCGGCAAGTCCACGCTCGTCAATGCTCTCTGCGGCGGGAAGGTCGCAATCGTCTCCGACAAGCCGCAGACCACGCGGCGCCGGATCTTCGGGATCGCGAACGCCGAGGACTACCAGCTCGTGCTCGCCGACCTGCCGGGGTTTCAGCGGCCGCTCGACCCTCTCACCGAGCACATGCAGCGCACGGTCGATGCGGCCTTCGAGGACGTCGAGGGCGTGCTGCTCGTCCTCTCGGCACGGGAGCGAATCGGCGCCGGTGACCGGTTCGTGGCGCGGCGCGTCTTCGGGTTGGGCGTGCCGGTCGTGATCGCGCTGAACAAGGTCGACCGCTTGAAGGGCGGCCACATCGCCACGCAGATGGAGGCCGCCGCCAAGCTCGGTGACTTCCACGCGCTCCACCCCGTGAGCGCGAAGACCGGCGACGGCGTGGCCGCCCTCCGTGAGGAGCTCGTCGCACTGCTGCCTGAGGGTCCCCTGTACTACCCGCAGGAGCAGCGCACAGACCTGCCGGTCGAAGTGCAGGTGGCCGAGCTCCTGCGTGAGCAGGCTCTGAGGCTGACGAAGGACGAGCTGCCGCACGCGATCACCGTGCAGGTGGAGGAGCTGGGGGAACGAGTCGTCCGCGCCGACGTGCTCGTGGAGACCGACTCGCAGAAACAGATCGTCGTCGGCAAGGGCGGTTCGGTGGTGCGGGAGATCGGCCGGCGCGCGCGGCCGGAGATCGAGCTCCTGCTCGGCCACACCGTCTTTCTCGAGCTGCGCGTCAAGGTGAAGCCGCGCTGGCGGCGGGACGAAGGACTACTCGAGCGTCTCGGCATCTGACCGGCGCGGTATCCGTCACGCTTCTGACGCGCTTGCGTTGCTGACACGTCACGCCTTGCTCACTAGCCTGACGGCTGGTGGGGCGGGTCAGGGGCTCCCAGTTGACGCGCGTGTACCTTCTAAGCCGGAGTCATTCGCTCAGCTGCGTTGTTCGCCTCTGCGAGGCGCGAGCAACAGCCCGAGCAGCGCGCCTGCGGCGAGCAACTGCGCCCAGTCCGGTAATCCGCCCGAACGGTGCCAGCCGATCAGGCGGTGGCTTGGGAAGAGCTTTCGGCCGCCGGGGCGTGGCAGCCGGAGCACGTGCTCGAGATCGGGTGCGGATCCCGCGGCGGCCCCGATTGTCGCGGGATCGAACGGCCCGCGCCGAAGCGCCAGCGCTGTCAGCGCCGCGACGCCCGACCACAGCTCGAAGCGGCGGTTCCAGATGTCCTGATGCGGCATTCGGTCTCCCGCGATGTGCGCCAACGCGGCGAGCATGACCGCCGATCTGCGCGACGGCGCCACCGCGCCGACTGCCGCGCCCGAGGCGACGTGCAGCGAGACGATCACGGGCGTCGCGGCGCGTAGTAGCGTGCGACCCACCGGGCGAGGCCGTCCAGGCCCGGAAAGAGGACGCGCTCGGTGACGTTTGCCTGGTCGAGCTTGCCAAAATGGGAGGTGCGAGAGGGTCGGCGGGGATCGCAATTCTCCTCGCCAGGTGGTGCGCGGTGCCTCCTCGTGCGCGCGCACGTAATCGACCATCCAGACCACCCCGTCACGGTCGAAGTATTCCCTTCTTGTCGTCGCGAAGTGAAGCGCTACGTACGGGGAGTAGGTCCAGTCGAGGAGTCGAGTCGGCAGGCCGTGGTGCCGCGCCTGTGCGAGCCAGTTCCAGAGTGAGCCCACCGGCACCGCGTCCAACTCCGCGTACTTGCGGAAGCTCCGGAGCAGATGGCCTTCGAGGGCGGCCGACCGGCCGCCGAACCGGATCAGACTCTCCCGAGGTCGTCGGCGGCGTCAGCTCGACCACGAAATGCGAAATCGGAGCGGTGCAGGCTGAGGCTTCTCGTTCCAGGAGTCTGCGAAGAGTTCGTGGTGCATCTGCCCCCAGCTTGAGACGCGGACCTCGTCCATGCGTCTCAGGTGGTGGCGTGCGGGACGATCTCGATGTATTCCGTCTGTGGCGGCGGGCGACGCGCGAGCGTGCGGACCAGCGCGCTTGAACGTCGTCAAGCTGATGTAGCGCTCGGCTGCGAGCGCCGAGAGTTTGGACACCGAGCGAGCTTACGCCGACCTTTCACCGGTTCGCGCGAATGACTTTGGCGATCGGCCACGAACGCATGCTTCCCACCCGGGGATACACTCATTCCGATGGCGCAGGCGCCCGTTCTTCCGCGCGGCTTCGAGCTACCGCTCGAGCCCAGGCTGCCGCGCATCGGCTCCGTCGACGCCGTCGCACTGGAGGAGCGGGCCGGTTCCCTCGCGCGCCGCTCGATCAAGCGCGAGGCGAAGGTCTTCGCGCTCGAGCTCGCGATCCGGATGATGGACCTGACGACGCTCGAGGGCCAGGACACCCCGGGGAAGATCGCCGCCCTCGCCTCGAAGGCCATCCGTCCAGACCCGAGCGACGCAGGCGTCCCGTCCGTGGCCGCGATCTGCGTCTACCCGAACCTCGTTCCCGCGGCGGTTGCGCGCGTGGAGGGCTCGAGCGTCAAGGTCGCGTCCGTCGCGACCGCGTTCCCATCGGGACAGTCGCCTCTCGAGGCGAAGCTCACGGAGGTGCGCTGGGTGGTCGAGCACGGAGCGGACGAGGTGGACATGGTGATCGACCGCGGCGCGTTTCTCTCAGGGCGTTACGCGAAGGTCTACGACGAGATCAGGCAGGTGAAGGAAGCGTGCGGCGACGCCCACCTGAAGGTGATCCTCGAAGTGGCGGAGCTGGGCACGTATGACAACGTGCGGCGCGCGTCGTTGCTCGCAATGGCGGCCGGCGCCGACTTCGTCAAGACCTCGACCGGCAAGCTACCCGGCGCGGCAACCCTGCCTGTGACGTTGTGCATGCTGGAGGCGATCAGAGACGTCTACGAGGAGACCGGACGGATGGTCGGCATGAAGCCCGCCGGTGGCATTCGTCAGGCGAAGCAGGCCGTCCAGTACCTCGTCCAGCTGCACGAGACGCTCGGCCCGGATTGGCTCACCCCCGACCTCTACCGACTCGGTGCATCGTCGCTGCTGAACGACGTCCTGATGCAGCTGCGGAAGGAGAAGACGGGCGCGTACCAAAGCCCGGACTACTTCACCATTGACTGAGCTCGAACGAAAGCACGAACGCGCTCCCGTCCCGTCGGAGTGGACGTACGCGTCGGCGCCTGAGGCGCGGGACATCGTCACGCTGCAGGAGCGCTACGGCCACTACGTCGGCGGGGAGTGGGTTGAGCCGCGGGAGACCTACACGACCATCTCGCCCGCGAGTGAGGAGCCGCTGGCCGAGGTCGGCCAGGCGACTCCGGAAGAAGTGACGGCGGCCGTCGCAGCCGCGCGCGACGCGTTCGAGAACGGCTGGTCGGACATCTCGCCGGCGGAGCGAGCGAAGTATCTGTTCCGAATCGCGCGCATCCTCCAGGAGCGCTCGCGCGAGTTCGCCGTGCTCGAGTCGTTGAACGGCGGCAAGCCGATCAAGGAATCGCGGGACGTCGACCTGCCGCTGTCGGCGGCGCACTTCTTCTACTACGCCGGCTGGGCCGACAAGCTCGAATATGCGTTCCCGAACCGCCGCCCGCGCCCGATCGGCGTCGCGGGCCAGATCATCCCGTGGAACTTCCCGCTCCTGATGCTGGCCTGGAAGATCGCTCCCGCGCTGGCTGCCGGCAATACGGTCGTCCTCAAGCCGGCGGAGACGACGCCGCTGTCCGCGCTGCTGTTCTGCGACGTGTTGCGGCAGGCAGAGCTGCCGCCGGGTGTCGTCAACATCGTCACTGGCGACGGGCGCACGGGCGCGGAGATCGTCAAGGCGGAGAGCGTCGACAAGATCGCTTTCACGGGATCGACCGAGGTCGGCAAGGCGATCCAGCGAGAGCTCGCCGGCACCGGCAAGAAGCTCACGCTCGAGCTCGGCGGCAAGGCCGCAAACATCATCTTCGACGACGCCGCACTCGACCAGGCGGTCGAGGGAATCATCAACGGGATCTACTTCAATCAGGGTCACGTCTGCTGTGCCGGCTCGCGGCTGCTCGTGCAAGAGTCGATCTACGAACCGGTCGTCGAGAAGCTGAAGCGGCGGCTCACGACGCTCCGCGTCGGCGATCCGCTGGACAAGAACACCGATGTCGGCGCGATCAACTCCAAGCAGCAGCTCGACAAGATCCAGGAGCTCGTCGCCACGGGCGAGGAGGAGGGTGCCGAGATCTATCAGCCGCCCTGCCGCCTGCCGGAGAAGGGGTACTGGTTCGCCCCGACGGTCTTCACCAACGTGGCGCAGAGCTACCGGATCGCCCAGGAGGAGATCTTCGGGCCGGTGCTCTCGATTCTCACCTTCCGCACGCCCGAAGAGGCGGTCGAGAAGGCGAACAACACGCCGTACGGGCTCAGCGCCGGCGTCTGGACCGAAAAGGGCTCGCGCATCCTGTGGATGGCGGAGCGGCTGCGGGCCGGCGTCGTGTGGGCGAACACCTACAACCGTTTCGACCCGAGCTCTCCGTTCGGCGGCTACAAGGAGTCCGGCTTCGGCCGCGAGGGGGGCCGGCACGGCCTCGAGCCGTATCTCGATCTGGATGGAAGCCAAGCGCTGAGCCCGTGAGCCGTCTCCCGGTCAAGAAGACCTACAAGCTCTTCATCGGGGGCGCCTTTCCGCGCTCGGAGTCAGGCCGGACGTACGAAGCGGAAGGACAGAACGTCGCGCGCGCGTCGCGCAAGGACGTGCGTGACGCCGTCCGCGCCGCGCGCAGCGCGCTGCCGAAGTGGGCCGGAATGACGGCATACAACCGCGGTCAGGTGCTCTACCGCCTGGCGGAGATGGTCGAGGCGCGCACGGCCGAGTTCGCGGAGCTCTCTACGGGCCGGGAGGAGGTCGAGCGCGCTGTGGACCGCATCGTCTGGTACGCGGGCTGGGCCGACAAGCTCGCGCAGGTCCTTGGCTCATCCAATCCTGTCGCCGGGCCCTACTTCAACTTCACGGTCCCGGAGCCGACCGGTATCGTCGCGGTCGTCGCCCCGGACGATCCGCCTCTGCTCGGCCTCATCTCGCGCGTCGTTCCTGCCCTCACCGGCGGGAACACGGTCGTGGCGCTGGCGTCGGAAACGCGGCCGCTGGCGGCCATCGAACTCGCGGAGGCGCTGGCGACGTCGGATGTCCCGGGCGGCGCAGTCAACTTGCTGACCGGACGCCGGGGGGAGCTTGCACCCTGGCTTGCGTCCCACATGGACGTCAACGCCATCGACCTCACCGGCGCGGACGGCGGGTCGCTCGACCTCGAGCGTTCGGCCGCCGACAACGTCAAGCGGGTCGTCCGC
>WNGF01010374.1_pt1 | contig 12230 bp, 14 predicted proteins | sample 5400641 | NCBI WGS metagenome assembly WNGF01 (sample SAMN13153371, study PRJNA577476) | soil metagenome | isolation source: 80 cm soil or saprolite under grassland replicate 2 | place: USA:California | collected 2016-06-15
AAGACCCGCAACATTTCTTTCGGTATGGAAGACCTTTGTGGGGTGCACTACTATCACCTTCTAGTGAAGCCGAAGGGTTCAAACCAGAACGTGTTATAGAATTGGCCATAGACAAGCTTATTGGTGGGAAGTCTTTCATTCATTGGAAAAAAGAATCCCAAAACAAAATTAGTATTATTGAAGCTTTAGCTATCTTTGGGCCCCGTTTATGTATTGACATAGTGCCACAATCTAGACATGCATCTCATTTAATAGCAGGCTATATGCACCTTTGTCTTAATATCTCAGAGGATCGTGAATGTGTTATTACATCAATGCCTACTGAACCCGTGCTGGCTGAGGCGTCTGCTCGGATAATGAATGATCCAAATGTTCGCTTCACAGAACTTATTAATCAGCTTTCTTCAGCGCACAAAAAAGGTGTAGTAGAGGCTGGTTATCGTGGAGAACTTACTGCCAGACTACTGCTTCTTAAAGCCTGGGATAATTGCATTCAAAAGAAACATCCAGGTAGCAGAGATGTTGGCAATGATTATTCTCGTTTCGTGACTATAAATGAATTTTTAAAGTCACTACTCGCAGACAATGTTTATAAAAAAATTGAGGATCATCTTAAAATGCAAGTAAAGTTTACGGGAATGAAGTTTGGAGAAGCTTACATTAAGTTTACACACTTTATCAATGTTACATATACTCCGGAAAGGAAAAACCTCGGGGATGCTCTGATTCGCGGTGTTGCGTTTTCATGTAAACGAAATCAGCGGGGAGTAGATATCATCATACCTATATATATGGGCACTCTTCATGAAAATCTTAACGAAGATCGTATTTCATACATACTAATACAAGTTAAGAATTGGTCTACGGATAATAAAGGTGATGACTACCCACTCTCTGCAACAGCAAAGCTGTCTCCAGCATATATAGACATTGAGAAACTTCCGCATATGCCGTTTTTGTCGTTGTATTTACAATTAGGTGCAATAACAGAGTTTGTTGACGTTCCAACAGAATTTATTCAAACACGTCAAGTCACTTCGTGCAAACGTAAAATCGAAAATGTGCTGGAAGAGTATCAAGCAGGTGATATCAAAACGAGAGGTGAATTTGTCAAGAAGATTAGAATCGACGACAATCAGGATATCTCAGATGCCGAAATTACAGCGTTCAGAGAGCATTTTCAGACACCGCTTGCGTTATTTGGATTATCTCCGAACATTTACAGCTGTTTGGAGCAACTTACACCAATTCCCGCAACCTCGCCATCAACCATTGCTAGTGATCTTACAAGTAACTTTAAGCAATTGTTGACTGCTTGGGTTGATCCTACATTGGGGGAACATCCAGAAGAAACGAAGATAATTAAACGTATGGAACCATTAGTATACAAGATGGAATAACAGGTTATTTATTACAAGATTGAATGGATATTGAACAGTATGTAGTTTAGTAAGGGGAGTGGATTGAATAAGTTTAGTGTAGAGGAACGTTGTAATCCAATATTTGTTATTCTTAACATGTAATATTATTTAAAAAAAATACCGTGCTATAATCACGTTTTTACGATTTGTGTAACATCAATGGACTTGACATTTGATTTTGACAATAATATAAATCAGTAATAAAGCTGGGCCCTGGCTCAATTTGCGTTTACTTTTTGCACATGTATTTCTGGGGTTTTATTACATTATATGGATGTCTACAATATTATTAAAAATTTTATTCGCAGTTTTTATCTATGCTAATAAACGAACTTTTGAATAATTTATATCTTTGCAACCGAAATTTCCCAAGATACTACATCTACTCTGACTCGTTATGATAATTATAAAATTTTCGTCAATTATATGCATATATTTATTCTGGTTTTGAAATTACATATACTGCTTAGGAGAGACATATTTATGTATAATGACGTATTATATCAAAGTATGAGACACATTCAAATTTTTTTCTTGCCCAAAGTGATCGGCGTAAACAATTGTTCACGCACACGTGATTTTGATGAAAATAAAGCATGGACATCCACATAATTCTGATCGAGACAAATGGTTACATAGAACCTTACTTTATTGATATATAAAAAAAAACGTATCGCTATTACATAATAATGTGAATACACAAAAAAATCTAGTTACTTCTATACCAAATAATCCCCCAATCCAAACGAACCACGTTGCTCTTTCCGTTGTCTTAGCATAAAATTTTTTTCGCCATCTACAGATAACTCGTAGCTATGTATCCAAGTTATGAGATAACTTTTTTTACCCTTAACGTCTACAGCTGAAATTTCTTTTTTAGTCGTTGCATTTATAAAAACTATGTTCTCTGTAATTACAATTTGATCATCATTCGCATCCACAAGAAAAACCCTCGCGATATCTTCATTCAACCCTTCGATCTTTACCCGGATATTCTTATGATAAGTATTAAAGTCTTTTATTTCCCCTCTCATATATGAAAAAACGTTTGTAGACATCGTGAATGCTAAGAAAAACAAGATTATCAATATATACGTGAAGTTGTAACTAAACCCGGCTCGAAAATTTATTCATTCATAATGCGTACCTTAAAAAAATTGTGGAAATATAAAAAATGACGCCTTGCAAATCCGGCTTATTTATATTGTTTCATTCGCTTGACCTGGAACCTGCTAGAAAAAGAGATTAACATAGTCGTGACTGCCTTCGGCAATGATATGATAATAAAATGCTTTTCACCTGCAATTAACGGGATCTCTGCCCCATAAGGCAACTCTATTAGAATCACAAGCGCCAAGAGGAAAGTATATTTCGTCAATTATGGGAAATTAAACCTTCCAGTCTGGCGATCTCTCATTCAAAGTGTAAAATAAGACAAATTTTGGCGATCTCGGATCTCAAGTTCCGTAACATATGAATTTTGATATGAGCCAGACTCTACGTAGTATTATTACTGACAAAGAACAATAAACTCTCCTCATTCATATCTTTTTGTGTCTCATTTGCATTTTTTCTTATCGAAAAGCTTTATTAATATTAATACTATATATATATGAAGAGAAATAATTTAGCGGTATCACAAAATAATCTCGTGGAACAAAGATAGAAAATTATATGCTCTGAATTCTATATTAATATATTAATATTCGAATATTAATGTTTATGTTTGTAGTCTAATCCATATACATTATTTTTTGTGTTTTCATGTAATTTGGCTATTATTAGAAGTTCATAGAACGTGTAAGAGGTCAGTTGATATATTTGTGCGATTATATGCAGGGATCCCAAAATCGGATCAACTATACATGGTTTAGATTCTTGCTCTGTTACATTGTGACTAAAATTATGCATATTTATTTTTCGATTTTTTCCCAAATATTATTACTATTACTATACATAAATTTTATTTTACATTTACGATCCAGATGAAAAACGGTCTATGATACTTTGAATTTGAGATATGGTGAGACGAGAGATGGAATCTGCGCTATATGATTCAATTAAACCAATCTATCTTCCCCTATCTTACTAAACAACTTATATATGTTTTTTGCGTCTTCTTACGTAGATTCTCTGCTGTGATGTCTGGGAGATGGGTTAATATTTCCTTATATACCATATTTCTCGCTGTTTTAATAGTGACGCGCTCATTAGCTAATATATAGTTAACTTTGTTTTCATTCATCTCAGCATACCGATACCAGGACTGAATTTCTTTTTGATTCCCTTTAATCGCATCTTTTTCAGCTTGTAACGCTCTTTGGAAAAATCGGGCAATAGTCAGTGCTGAAGGGTTTGTAGTTTCGGTATTAGAACGCTCTTCATTACTACTAGTTTCAGCGATCTCAACACCTTCAGTAGGTACAGATAATTAAACCCTGTATTATTTTTTGCCCACGTGTAATTATAGGTTGCTTCGGTGTTTCTTCAAGAATTTTCCCATCTGATGATTCCTCCTCTGATGAGACCTCTTCCGATGATCCTTCATTGTTGGTTTCATCATCCTCCTCTGACGATTCTTGTAATTTTTCTGATGGATTTCCTAATGAGCTTATTTGTAGATTCTCCCCTAATATATCAGCCACGAAAGAAGTCTGACTTGGTTCGGCTACCATTTCACATATTGGACAATCAGTAGATGTTCTATTTACGATGCAATCGTGGTGGAAAATATGTTTACACACTAATATTGTAATCGGTACACTAAGTTGTGGAGAAATTTCAATTTCGCATACAGGACAAATGTTAGGTTCTTCGGGATTAAGAGATAATATATTTTCGAGCCTTTGGCTCATATCAGATGGAATAGAAGAAGGTGTTGTTTCGTAAAAAATTATTTTATAAGCGAATCTTCTTAAGGTATCCATTTTTAGCGAATGATTTTTTTTTTCGAAATATAAAATTTATAGTACTCTGATATTAACCTATAACTTGTTTTTATAGATTAAACCTTTGGCACAGTTATATTCAGGTGAATGGAATTCATATCCTGCTATTGTGGACAATTTAATGGTGAGTTTCTGAATTAATCAGCACTCATTTTTAATTAATTAATGCGTACTTTATCACGAAATTGAAAATAATTTAATGATATGGGTCAGAGACCCTATGCTCCGCATATAGAACCTGAATTAATCAGACTTTTTATCATACCCGATTTCAGACTCCGAGATGTAACAAACGTGATTACCGTGAACCATGGTTCACGATCAACTTTGAGTATCACTTTTGGAAATGTTAGTGAAGATTAATTATATATTCGAAGCTTTATTTCCTCAACTAGAATTACACAAAAAATGAATCGGTTTTAGATATGTATATACTTGATAAAATTAATAGGTCTAAAACCCTAAATACACTATAACTCGTTAAATCATATACACTTATAACACACTATCTTATAACACATAAATAGGTCATATAAATGGATAATTTTAGCAGATTAATAGCTCATTCTGGTTCTAAATGCAGTGATGATGAATGGAATGAATATTGTCGGATGCCACAAGTTCGTACTGATGAAACTCCTGGAGATTGGAAATCGCGAATTTGGCCTCGCTTGCAGTATTTCAGGGATAACGACCTTTTACCTACCGGAGGAAGCAAAAAATATCTTGAAGCTAGGAAGCTAGAAGAATGGTGGTCAGAACTAAATATGAGGTGGTGTAGTTACGCGCCTGAAATTGGAATGGCGATTTGCTTCTCCTGCGAACAATTAGTATATACCGGAAAAATGACTAAAAATATGGGTAATAATTATAATCATATTGGAATGGAAAGGCACTGGGCCTCTCATTGTACTGGAAATCAATACTGTGGTGTGAGTTATGAAGAATACCAAAAAATCATACAAAAACCCAAATCCACACGTAAATATGATGACAACTATGCATTACGTCGCTATGAATTATGGACGACAAATGCAATTAGAAGGATCAAACGTGCAAGAGAAGTTGGGAAAAAGATTAGAGCATGTATTAAAATACAAAGGAAGGTTGTGGAGTGGATTTATCGTCCAGATGGATTGATGGCGACTGAACTCGCTTTGCATTATGCGTGCTTACAGAACATTCGAGCAGAAATGTGCCAAGTTAGCAATTTATAATTATATAACATATTTATTATTTGATTTATTAATTTATAGCGGAGCTAGTGTCTCTGACACATATTAATTATTTATTTATTTAATGTTTCGATACCCCTTGAGGGCTGGTATCTTTTTTTTGTACTTCGCGGATCACAAAAGTCAGATTTTCAGGCGTGTGTATTCAGACTCCGACACGTAGTAATCATGATCATCATCACCAATGATTTGACTTCCTTCCAAAATGTAACAATCATGATCATCGTCCACAAGTGTTGACGATCGACTTCGGGGTACACTTTTGGAAATCAATCATCGGGTTAAGAAAGGGCTCGATATTTTATCTCAGCAATTGCTCGGGAGACGTTTGGAAAATTCATGCTAGATTATCACTAGGGATTAATGGTATTTTTTTGTTCTGTATTTTTCGAATTCCTGGAATTTTGAGAATTATTTATTTCGTAATAATACTATACCACTCATGGGAAATCCTCCTTTCAATCCATATTATTTGGGTAAACTTACTGAACTTTGCCCATCGATACAATGGAATATATGGAAAAGCCTCACAACAGGGAAATACCCTATTACTATAGAACAAGCTAGTGGTATTTATCCGGAAATAGAAAAAAAGATTGATCGTGAAATTCTGAATTATAAGAATAGAAAACAACGACAGTGTCGGAAACCCTTACTTGAAAATTTATCATATATATATAACATAGATATGAACAATAAGGAAACTCAGACCCAGGCACAAAGTGCCATTTCTCCCAAAATAAATATTACTCCAATTTGTATACGTGATCATGAGGAAGAGATTAATCATCGGGTCAAAAAAGGGCTTGATATTTTTCATCAGCAATTGCTTAAATATAATGTAGATACATTTGGAAAATTCATGCAAGGCGTCACTAGAGATTATGAGGAACAGGTTAATGCAAATAAGAAATTGCGATTTGAGATTGAGAAAATGAAGTTGCAACTGCAGGAGGCGGAAGATACGTTATTTAAGCTTAGCGGAGCTAGTTTCACTAAAAATTCTCGATAATAATGTATAGCGAAGCCAGTATTGAGACACATATCTTTATTATGCGGTCAATAACTTGATCTCTTTTTCCAGATCTAGAGGATTCATCCATCCGACTCTGATGGACATAGGATCAGAGATTGGTACAGTGGTGTCGAAGACAATGAATTCACGATTTCGCAAATAGTTATTGATAACTCTAGAAGCTTTGCGTGGATCTTTTTCTATGTATTGTCTTATAATTCGTGCAATGTCTTCTGTAGATCCCCCACCATCAAATAATACAAGATGGGTTGAATTTTCACGAAGGATTTTTGGCATTTGAGTGAATTTATGTGAAATATATATTGCGGAAATATTGCTATGGCGACCTCTGGTAAAAAATGGGATGATACGATTTTGAATTGATTGGGGTTCAGTGCACAAATCCTCAAAAATAAATACTGTACACCTTTTTGGATTTTTGTACTGCTTTAGATCTGGAATTTTATCAGGTGTAAATGCAGTAAATGTAACGTCCTCATAGTACGGTTTGGAAGGATCTGCTATTTTCTTATAGAAATTTCGAAGTAATCGGTATTTGGGTTCATTGGTATTGTGCCCTACTAATACAATATCATTACATCGTATGTGACGTTCACCAATTTGTTTTTTTTTCATTTTCATATCATAGTATTTATCTCTGGAAAAGAGATATAACACCATATTGGATTTACCGGTGTTTGATCTTCCAAAAACTCCAATATAGAATGGCCACTTTGGGGCATCTTCATCGTCTAAAGATTTTTTTGGCGGTTTAACTTCGTCGATATGATATATATAATAGTACTTCATTCTGATATAATTTCCGAGATAAAATATTAGTCACAATTCTGAATATATTAATATTTTTCTTGCCAAAGTGATCGGTGTAAAGATTCTTTATGCGCACGTGATTTTTTGAATTACATTATTGCGATCATGTGTCGTAAATGTTAAAATTCTAAAAATAATACTTGCACAGCCTCATTAATTTTTTTTTTGGTGGTTTTTGATTCATCAATAGTATACACATAATTCTGATACTAACTATATTTTTTTGCAAATTTTTCCTAGAAATGAGTATAAACATGTCGAATCTTGCAGAAGCTCAAATTTATGCCGAAAAACGTGGAGGAAAATGCCACCTTCAAACTGGATCTACAACTTTCTTATTCTTGTGTCATAGGAAGCACTTATGGGAGAGGCCACTCGAAGTTATTACAAAGAGGTATGACTGGTGTCCTCTATGTCCTCATTCGAAAGGGGAACGTACATCAAGGTATATATTCAAAGATCTGTTAGGAAAAGAATTTCCACCATCCAGACCTAAGTTCTTAAAAGGGTTACATCTCGACGGGTACAATAAGGAATTGCAACTGGCCTTTGAATTTAATGGCCAACATCATTTCCAGGTTGTTCCGAAGCATTTTCACCCGAATGGCAAGGCTGATTTGGCAAGTCAGCAACTACGTGATCAAAAAAAGTGGGATCTATGCAAACAGGAGGGTATATGTCTCATCTCAATACCATATTTCGCAGATATCGAATCTTTTATAAGAGAAGCTTTAACCAAGAACGGCTATCTCCAAGACTGTCCCAATTGATAATGGTGTATTTCGAAAATGCTCTGGTTTTGAAATCACATGGTTAACAGTTTGGTAATGATATTTCTGGATAAATTCATCTGGCGGATATTCAAGATTTTTCATATCTACGATTTGCAATTCTTCTATCTTAAACGGCCGACGTGGATTTCTACCCATTAAATGTCTTGTAGATTCAACTGCTTCTTTTTCAAGATAATATAAGACCAGCTGTGGTGGTTTTTTTCCAACAATGATTTTTTTGATTCGATAGACCCGCAGGCTCCAGTATGGGTCAGTTGCTCGACGTGTATGTCCACCTTCTAACTCGCCAGGCTTTAATAAGTATCGAACAGTAGTATCCTTTGGTATTTGCTCTTCATCTTCTCCAATTGGTCTCTTAGGTTTTATTGAAGGTTTAGATATCACTTTCTCCAATGTCATAGCATGGGAAGGGCTCATCCTGATTAATCGTGTAGGACTGTTGTTCATATTATCAAAAATTACTTCGAGAATCATATTCCATAATGTAGAACGCTCTCCTGCTGGTAATTTAGATTCTATAGCATATTGAATTTTGTAGATTATTTGTGCTAATCTTCATTTTAATGCTTTAACAAATGCTAGACTTTCAAAACTATAAAGATCAACAACCCAGATAGAAACATTATATCGTTGCATTCCCCGTGAAAAATATCTCGACCACCATCCAGCATTAATAATTTTGGCCATGTGAGAGGATTGTTGGAATCATTGTAAATTTCTTCGATGGCATTCCAAACTTCTAAACTATTCTTCGATGTTAGAGAACGTCCATTTTTATTGCGAGTTGCGATGTCTATGACTACCAAAGTGTAAAGGTATATTTTTTCACCATCCTGATCGTCATAACCATGGGCTAATAGGTCACACTGATGAACTTTATTAGGAATGGATACCTTCTGAAACCCCGCTCCCGCTTTGCATTTTTGCGGAAAGAGATGCATTTGATGAACATACTGGTTCTTTAACCATTTTTCAATATCTCGTAGGCGAAAATGATTGTATTCTTCTTGTTGACAGGCTTGTAATAATTTTTTAGCATTTGAAACAAATCCAGGTACGTGATAGTAGATTACTCTAAGAACGATTTTTACTTCCTCATCAGCTCTGATGATAATAGTAGGTACACTCATTGCCATGATTGCGAAATGTTATAATTGATACTATAAACCAAGGCTGAATTTTTTGTCATGAGTTTCAATTTCGATCCTGCCTATTTAGCATTGCTCAAAAGTAATCGTGAACTGAGAAAGGAACTTAATTCTGAGGCAAGTATAAACCAATCGAACGAGAAAAAAATCTGCATTCTCATAAAAGAACTAGAACAATGTAGTAGGTCCATTTCATTTCAGGATACTACAATCATAGCCCATGAAAAGGAGATTCAGGAACTCAAATCCCAAGTATCCGATTTGCAAAAATGTCTTCGGTCTGCTCTAAAGGATGTGGATAAAAAAGAGAGTTATGTTCTTGATCTAGAGCAACGGTTGTCTACACTCGAAGAGGAAGTGCTCGTATTAAAAAAGAAAATTCGAGAAATTACCTCTCGGAAGTATAATAAATCTGCAGGAATCAAAGATTCATTTAACATAGTTAAGATGTCTCAGCTAAGGTTCCGAACGAATCGAATCGAATCGAATTTTAAAGTGATTCGATTCGATTCGATTCGTTCTAGTTTCAATTCGATTCGATTCAAACTCAAAAAAACTGGATTTGATTCGATTTGATTCGAATCAATTTGAATTCTTAAAAAAAATTTTAATGTTATATTTGTATCTTTTAAATTTCAATATAATAAAAAATTTAAGTTGATATTATATTATTATTACTCAAATGATCAAATGATCAAACTGATAAGTAACTTTAGATCTGAATATCAAAGTCGAAACTTTATTAAAAGGTTATGAAATTTTGATATTATACCGTTATATCATCCAATATCACATCATTTCTATATATAGTTATATGACAAATAGTAAAGATTAACTCCTGAATGGACGAACGCAAATTTAAAGTTACAAATATAATAATAAGAATAACAATAATGAATGATAATGGTAATGACAGCAATAATAGTAATGACTTCGTTATTGAAAATGAAGTTTCTTCAATAAGCAAAACTCAAAAAAAAAGAAGTATTGCGTGGAATCATTTCACAATTGTAAATGGAAAAGCTAAATGCAACTATTGCACTAAGTAAAGCATTTATTCAAATTATATAGAATTTGAATTATTATTATTCACAATAACTTAATTATGAATAAACTAATGATAACATATTAGTAGTAAATATACGTTAAAGGGTAGCAGTACTACCAATTTAATAAATCATCTCAAAAATAACCATCCCAGTAAGCTTAATAATAGTAATGAAGGTAATTTAAGAAAAGGTACATTAGATAGTTTTGTGCAATTAACGCCACGTATACCAGTAAGTGTTATGTTTTAATATAATATTTTAGTAATAATGTAGTCATGTACTGATTATGTTGATTTAAATTATAGAGCTTCTCGAATGAAAATTTTCGTAAATATCTTATTAGATGGATAGTTTGTTGTGATCAACCCTTTCTTGAGTGGAAACAACATAATTATGTTGTTTCCACTTAGTCTAGGTTATTTCCCCTCAGGTATGACGTGTGTTTTGCATTTGCCTTGTCATTCGAGTGACGTACATTTTGCATTTGCCTTGTCATTTGAGACTGTGGCTAATTTTTGTATATCAAATTAGTGATCCCGGGTGATTTAAAATACAAGGTGCTCAGTGAGGTAGGTTATGAAGGAGTGACGTACGTTTTGCATTTGCCTCGTCATTCGAGACTGTGGCTAATTTTTGTATATCAAATTGGTGATCCCGGGTGATTTAAAATACAAGGTGCTCAGTGAGGTAGGTTATGAAGGAGTGACGTACGTTTTGCATTTGCCTTGTCATTTGAGACTGTGGCTAATTTTTGTATATCAAATTGGTGATCCCGGGTGATTTAAAATACAAGGTGCTCAGTGAGGTAGGTTATGAAGGAGTGACGTACGTTTTGCATTTGCCTCGTCATTCGAGACTGTGGCTAATTTTTGTATATCAGATTGATGATCATAACCGATTTCCATTGCAATAAAATAACTGAGGTATGTTATGAAGTAGTGTAAGCCTCATCGCGAGTTTGATGGGTCAAACATATTTCATACATCATTTGATATCACATGTTAACTTAGCGATCTTGACCGTTTTCCGTTGCAAAAAAAAATAGCCGAGGTAGGTTATGAAGTAGTGTAAGCCTCATCGCGAGTTTGATGGGTCAAACATATTTTATACGTCATTTGATATCTTATGTCAGCTTAGCAACCTTGACCGATTTCCATTGTAATAAAATAACTGAGGTAGGTTATGCTACCGGGTTGGCTTTATTGCCAGTTTGATGGTACCAACAATGCATTCAATCACATATCGTTATTTGCTGGCCTAATGTGAGGGCTATTATATTTTGATTATCTGAAGATTTGTATTTTAATATAATAAAAAATGTCTGATGATTGTACTTGTCTATTCGGTCATGAGCCTGGTGAAATTTGTGAAAATGCCTATATAGAACCTGAAGAATGTAGGCATTGGAAAGCTACAAGAAGCGTACCATGTAAAGTATGTGGTAAATTGACCTTTTCAACTTCTGGTCGATGCCTATCGCATATTAGAAGGCACTATGATAAACTTCGATTAAATGTTCGAAAACCCGATATAAAACAAGTGACGAAAAAAATAATCACGTGAATGCTATCTAGCCATGCTATCGGATATGTTATAAATAGCGGAGCTAGTGTCTCTGACACATAAGAGGGCGGATATATAACACCATTTTTTACTATGAATAAATCTGAAGTTTCCTACTGTGACATATATCCGAATACATATCATCAAAAAGTGAAGCCTTCTGCCATTTTTCTTATATAATATTACTGAACTTATATACCCCGATCACATACCCAATCACATACCC
>WNGF01018199.1_pt1 | contig 12230 bp, 12 predicted proteins | sample 5400641 | NCBI WGS metagenome assembly WNGF01 (sample SAMN13153371, study PRJNA577476) | soil metagenome | isolation source: 80 cm soil or saprolite under grassland replicate 2 | place: USA:California | collected 2016-06-15
GCGAAGGCTTGGGCCAAAGCCTCATAGATGGGCAGGTTTTTCATTGGGGTGCTCAACGGAAGAAATCTCAACTCGTTCAGGAATCCTTCTCAGTGTACCGGAATTGAACTTCAGACAAGTATGCCCGCTGCGTTCATCCCCGCGCTAATCCAGCCGCGCGCCCGAGCGCCGCACGACCTCGCCCCATTTGGCGGAATCCGTCCGGATCAGTTCGGCGAACTCTTCCGGCGTGCCCCCCGCCGGCTCGTCGCCGATGACGGCGAAGCGCTCGCGGAACGTCTGCGATTGAATCGCCCTGTTGATCGCCGCGTTGAGCTTGTCGATGATCGGCCGTGGCACGCCGGCCGGCGCGATGGCGCCGCTCCAGGTCGGCGCCGCGTAGCCGGGAACGCCGGCTTCGGCGATGGTCGGCAGGTCGGGAAATCCCGGCGAGCGCCGCGCCCCGCTGACCGCGAGCGCGCGCACCGCGCCCGACCGCGCGTGCGGTGCAATCGAAGATCGTTGATCGCCGCCGCGCCGCCGCGATAGGGAACGTGCACGATATCGGTGCCGCTCATGTATTTGAACAGCTCGCCGCCGACGTGGCCCGGCGATCCATTGCTGGAGGAGGCGTTGAGAAGCTTGCCCGGGTTGTCTTTTGCGTAAGTGATGAGCTCCGGCACCGACTTGAACGGCACCGTCGGCGAGACCGCGAGCAGGAGGTGCCCGCGCGTGACGACCGCCACCGGCTGCAGGTCGCGCTCGATGTCGTAAGGCAGCTTCGCCACCATGTGTCGCGTGATCGCGAGCGCGCCGATCGGTCCCATGCAGATGGTGTATCCGTCGGGCTCAGCCTTTGCAGTCAGGTCGAGACCAATGGTGAGCGCCCCGCCCGGCCGATTATCGACCACGATCTGCTGTCCCAGCTCCTTTCCGAGCTCGGCGCCAAGAATGCGCGCCACCGTGTCGGTCGCGCTGCCGGCGGCCTGCGGGACGATCAGCCGGATAGGCCGATCCGGGTATTGCGCGGCCGCGCCGGTCGCAACCGCGCAGGCGAGCAGCGACAAAGTGAACCGAAGCATGCGCACGCTGCGGGCTTCACGTCGCGCTTTGAGATCACGGTTCGGCATTGCACGCAGTGTAATACAGCTCATGCGAGGGACAACGCGCTTGCACCCCTTTAGCACAACGCGCGGCGGTGCTAGCGTGACGCATCCCTAGAACGGCGGGAGTCGCCGCGACATCCCGCCCGGCCCGGCGAATGGCCGGCGCGGGAGGAGGATTCCCAATGAAAGAACTGATCAAGCAGTATTTGGACCATGGGATGTCGCGCCGGCAGCTTATGACCGGCCTGAGCGCGCTCGGCATGAGCACCGCCGCCGTCAAGTCGGTGGCGCAATCGCTCGAGACGTTCGGCCAGGGCGCTCCTCCCGCGTCCGCGATGCGCGAAATGAAGGGAACGGGCGGCGCGCTGTTCGTGCAACAGCTCAAGGCCGCCGGCGTTGAGCACATCTTTTTCAACCCGGCGACCAGCGATTATCCGATCTTCGATGCGCTGGTGGACGAGCCCGCCATCCACTTGATCAAGGGCATCCACGAAGGCGCCGTGGTCGCCATGGCCGACGGCTATGCCCGGGCGTCGGGCAAGACCGGCGTCGTCATCGTCGCCAATATCGGTCTGCCCAATGCGATGACGCAAATGGTCAACAGCTGGAAGGACCAGATTCCGGTGCTGGTGGCCGTCGCCTCGGTGGAGCAGGACGCGCTCGGCCGCGACCTGTTCCAGGAAAGCGACCACTGCGAGGTCATGACCCAGCCCATCACCAAGTGGTACTGGGCGGCGAAGACGACCGCGTCGATTCCGGAAACCCTCCGCCGCGGCATGAAGTTCGCTTCAACCTCGCCCTGCGGCCCGGTGTTCCTGTCGCTGCCGACCAACACGCTGCGCCAGGAGGCGACCGCCACGATCTGGGACCAGGCCAAATTCGACGTGCCGATGCGCATCCGTCCCGACAAGGACGATATCGCGAAGGCCGCACGCATTCTACTCGAGGCGAAGAACCCGCTGATGAGCGTCGGCGACGAGGCCAGTTGGTGCCGCGCCGGCAAGGAGCTGGTCGAGCTCGCCGAGCTGCTCGGCCTCCCCGTCACCGGACAGGGCGGCTCGCTCGGCTTCTGGTCGAAGCCATTCCCGACCCGCCATCCGCTCTATATCGGGCCGCAACTGCGCGAGATGCGCTATCCGGGCAAGGTCGACGTGCTGTTGAACCTCGGCAACCGCTACGGCGAGCGCGCTACGCGCGGGATGCAGTTGATCTCGATCCGCCTCGATCCCACGAGTCTCGCGCGTGGCGCGCCGGTCGACCTCGGCATAGTGGCCGACGTGCGGCTCGCGGCCGCCGATCTCATCACCGCGATCCGCAGTCTCGCGACGCCGGCACGGCTCAAGGAGATCGCCGAGGAGCGCACCGCCCGCACCCGCGCCTACACCGCGGAGATGTTGGAGTTTCGTCAGAACATCGCGCGCGAAAACGCGCAGCGCACGCCGGTGAGTCTCGAGCGCATCGGGCTCGAGCTCGAAAGCGGGCTCGACAAGGATACCTGCTACGTTTGCGATGTCGATTCCGGCAAGACCATGGACCCGCTGCTGTCCTTCGGCGGCAGCGACAAGCAGTACATGGGCACCGGCCCGAACGTGCTGGGATGGGGCCTGGCGGCGGCGTTCGGCGCCAAGCTCGCCCGGCCGGACCAGCCCGTGGTTTCCGTCGTCGGCGACGGCAGCTTCTGCTTCTCCGGCCCGCAGCCGCTGTGGACCCAGTCGCGTTACAAGGCGCCGATCATCAATATCGTGCTCAACAACCGCAGCTACAACAACGAGCGCAATCGCATCTGGCATTACGGCGGCCGCCAGTTCCAGAGCGGCCGCGACATGACCTGCTATCTCGGCAACCCCGACATCGACTACGCCAAGACCGCCGAAGCGTTCGGCGTCGAGGGCGAGGTGGTCAAGGAGCCGGACAAGCTCAAAGGCGCGATCGAGCGCGCCAAGCGCGCAACCGCGGACGGACGCCCCTATCTCTTGGACATCCACACCTATCGCGACGGCATCGGCGCAGCCTCGAGTTGGCATCCGCCCTATTCGGTCGCGGATTTGCGCCAGCGCAAGGTGTGACCATGCGGCGGGTGCTGCTTCTTACGTCATTGCCGGGCAGAAGCGCGTCGAAGACGCGCGTGAACGCGCTTATGACCCGGCAATCCATCATCTTCGTAAGGACTTTTTGCGAAGGGGGATGGATGCGCGGGTCAAGCCCGCGCATGACGGCCTGGAAGGCCGCTTACCTCAGTGCAGGCGCGCTCGCGGCGCTAGTTCTCGGCGCCGCCACGCCGCTGCATGCGCAGACCGCAAGCGCCTTGCCGCCAGGAGAGGGCCGCGAGCTGGTCGCGACCGCCTGCTCGCAATGCCACACCCTGAGCGTCATCATGGCGGGTCGCGACGGGCCGGTCGGCTGGAAGAAGCACGTCTACAACATGGTGCTACGCGGCTCGCAATTGACGCCGCGCGAGGCGGACACCGTCATTGGATATCTCATCACCAACTTCGGGCCTATTGCGCCGGCAACAACTGCGAGCGCACTGCCCAGCGGCCCGGGCAAGGAACTCGTCGAGACGCGGTGCGCGGTGTGTCACAACCTCGATAGAGTAACCGTGGTCAAGCGGCAACAGCGCGATTGGGAGACGGTCGTCGCCAACATGTACGAGCGCTGGGGCATGTCGGCGCCCGACGAGGTCAAGGCGATCTCCGCCTATCTGGTCGCGCAATTCGGCCGGGAATGAATGGGAGGACAACCCATGTTCCTCAGAAACTACTGGTACGTCGCCGCCTATGACCACGAGATCGGCCGCCGTCCGCTCGGCCGCATCATTCTGGGCGAGCCCATCGTCTTCTATCGCTTGGAAGATGGCACGCCGGTCGCGCTCGAGGATCGCTGCGCGCACCGTCATTTGCCGCTCTCGATGGGGACATTGGTCGGCGACACGCTACAGTGCCATTACCACGGTCTTCGCTACGACAAGACTGGCACCTGCGTGCGCGTGCCGGGCCAGGACACGATTCCGCGCTCGGCCCGGGTCAGAAGCTATCCCGTGGTCGAGCGCTACCATTGGCTGTGGATCTGGATGGGCGATCCCGCGCTCGCCGACCCCGACAAGATCACCGATTTCCACTGGTTCGACGATCCGAACTGGGGCGCCAAGGGCGAGTACCTCCACGTCAAAGGCAACTGGCAGCTCGTCGTCGATAACCTGCTCGATCTCACGCATCTGGCCTTCGTGCACGGGACCACGATCGGCAATCCGGCGCTGGTGGAGCAGGCGCAAGTCAAGGTGCAACGCGCGGCGGATGGCGTCACGGTCACCCGCTGGATCATCGACGCGCCGCCGCCGCCGACCTTCGTGAAGGCGGGCGGCCTCACCTCCAACGTGGACCGCTGGCAGATCATCAATTTCACCCCGCCCGCGTTCCTGCGCCTCGACGTCGGCGCCACGCCGACCGGTACCGGCGCGCCGGAAGGCAAGCGCGTCGGCGGCATCGGCATGTGGAATCTCAATGCCATCACGCCGGAGACGGGGACCACGAGCCATTATTTCTGGGGCCAGGCGCACAACTTCGACGTCGGCAACCCGAAGACCACCGACATGCTGATCGAGCAGATCAGGACCGCGTTCCTCGAGGACGTCGCGGTGTTCGAAGCGCAGCAGCGCAATTTGCTGATGATCCCCAATCCGCCGCAGACCGACATCAACGCCGACGCTGGCGTGATCCAGGCGCGCCGCATCCTCGATCGGCTCTACCAGGAGGAGCAGGCGGCGACCGCGAAGATGGCGGCGGCGGAGTAGAGGTATCAAGCAGACGGGAACTGGCCGGTTAGCGCAGATGCATTTAGACAAGATCGAATGGACCAGCCACTCATCGGGCTTTAAGTCCTGCATAATCGGCGACTACAAGATCTGGAAGCATTCGGATGGAAAGACCTACGATATTTATCACAAGGCAGGGTTAGAGATTTGGGACAACCTCGGTCCCGCGGGGGCGCAGGCCTTACTCCACAAGCTTTCAAGCCAAGGGTGGCGCCGCGTGGCGGACGCGGACCAAACTCAAACGGCGGAAGAGGCGAAAAAGATTCATATCGCTAAAATGGGACAACCGCTGGGGATGTCTTTGCTCCATATCGCTCGGCTGACAGACCCAGCAGAATCGGGCGGAAAGAAAAATCTCACGATCCAGGCACTTCCGGACCTCATTGCTGATCCTGATTTGAAAGCAAGAGTCACGACGCTCGTAACGGAGGCTCTCAAGCAAACAGAGTTCTGCCGCGACTGGAGAAATCGCCTTATTGCACACAATGACTTGAAGCTTGCACTCGAGCATCCGACAGAGCCGGTTGCGGACGCGAGCCGTACCCAAGTGAATACAGCGCTCGATGCAGTTGCAAAAATCTTGAACGCTCTAGCCGGGCACTACTATCAATCAGGAACAAGATTCGACCTGACGCCGCGACATAACGGAGCTTTTACGATGCTCTATGTGCTGAACCAGGGGGTCAAGGCGAGAGACGAGCGTGCAAAACGCCTTGAAAGCGGAGTACTGGCGAATGAAGATCTAGACACCGGGGACCTGTAGGCGAGTAAGCAGCGGCGAACGCTCCGACGGCCTCGGCTCGCGCCTTCTCCGGTGCGCGGTCCGGTCAGCGCACGTAAATGTCAGTCAAAACGCCGTTTCCGGAACAGATCCGCAATGCTCGGAACTCCTTCAGGGATCGTTGTCACGCCGGCAAGGGCCAATGCTTCGAAAAAGCGCCGCAAGACAGATTCAAATTGCTCCAGAGGCATCATCTCCTCTGGCCCCAGCAAGAATATCCTGATCCTCCGCTTTGCGTCATCGGAAGCGCTCAAATCGACAATCATCGGCCGTGGACTGTTGGGGTCATCTATTGAATGGAATTCATACACACCTCTAGCCAAAAACCTTGCGTGCTCCGGAAACACCCGCTGATGCTTACGGGCATTGATACAAACAGAATAGGCCTGCTTCTCAAAATACCAAGTGCCGCGAATGGACGGCTTGAAATATGCGCCTGGTAGCACCTCGAAAGGCAATTGCCCCGCCTTGTACCATCTACCCTTCCCGCCAAATTGCTGCGCAAGTAGCCGCGCAACCGCTTGAAGGGTTGCGTTCTTCCACTCAACTGGATACTTGCTCAAATGGCGCGCTAGATAGTCATCATTCACAAGGCCGGCTGTAATATCGCCCATTCGTGGCCAAATTTGCCCATAATTCAAGAAGCCTCTGCCTTGCAACCGCTCTATAATGTTGGCTGCTGTAGCGGGCACGTCGATATTAGTAAGGTTAGGAAAAGCAAATTTTGGGCAGTCCAGTAGTTCAAAGCATTTCCGAGTTGCCATCTGATATCACCACGCTCGCCCGATTCGCCGAATCACGGATCACCACCCCTGATATTGCGGCAACAAATCGCCAATAGGGCAAGCGCCGTGCGAGAGATTTCCAACGATTAATTTAGGCTCCGGCCGCCAAGTCCAATTTCGGATGCAAAGCAATTTTGAATGAGGTCGTTCGGAATTCGATCCCGAAGGCCCCTGCTCTCAGGTGACGAGATATAGACTTGATGCCATGGTCCACCCGGTTTGTGAGTCATCTCGCGAAGTTGAGACGCAGTGAATTGCATATAGTGGGTTGCCACGCTCAAGATGAATTCACGAAGCCCGGCCTCTACGTCCGCAAAATCAATAACTTCCTCCCTTCCCGTCTCGTAATTGAGGTACCGCGCTAGTTTCGTAATCGGAGCATTACCGAACGTCTTAAACTCCTGGTACACGACCCGAATCACGGGTCCATGCTCCCATGCCTCAAAATGGTTCTTAATTATCGGCCGACCGCGTCGAACCAAATGAAACGCATGCACGTAATAAAGCACTTTGTTGAGCTTTAGATTGGTTAAGTCAAATCGTATCGAATCAAACTCCGACAAAAGCAAGTTCGCGATTTTTCTGCCATCGTGCATAACGGGTACGCGATGATGAGCTATGCATGAAGCTGTAGCTTGGCTTCTTTCCGCTTCTCGTCAACAATCTGAACAGCCTGCTCTGCCGTGTATATGTCAACGTGTGGTTTAAGCGAATTCAGCTTGCGGGCGCGCTCGATGACCGGGTCGCGCGGATTCTTGGCTGTGACGAAGTAGGCGGTCGCAATTTTTTCCAAATGACGAACGTCACTAGTCGCGAACCAGTCGGCCAGAAACTTGCTAATGGCGCCGTACCTTTCTACGCTTTCCTTGTTCACCTTGTAAACTCGCTCTCCGAAATCTGTGACTCGGATGCTTGGACCGTAGCCTTCCTTCGGGAAATGAAATTCAAGAATTCCGACCGCACGCATCTCCGTCAATTCATTATTAAGATCGAATGAATACGGACCATGTTTATAGATGACAAACTTATATCCAAAGTTCGCCTTCGCGATGTCCTGCAAGATGTACATTGCCTTTTGAAGGTGCGTTTCTCCACACCAGCTTCCTCGCTCGCGTAGCCGCTTTATCAAGTCCATCACTAAGGCGCAGCGAGAACTATATGAAAGTCGCTCCATGGCAGGCCCCTACTGAAGGTTGAGCAAGTTGTCCTTGTTCGCTTTTCGCCACTGGATGGCGTCGTCATAGACCGATTTGTCGCAATAGACGGTATCGACACCGATTGGCGGCATGTTCGCCAGCACTTGCGAGCGCTGCAAAGAAGAGACGATAGTTCCGTCATATTGAAGCACAGGGAAGATCGGAGCCGCAGCTTTAGCGGGGATGTGGTCGTACCGAATTAGCTCCTTGCCAAATTTTTCCTCAGCAGCAGCTCCAATCACCTTCCCCGGAATAAGAATCCCTCCGGCTCTGTCTGCGGAAGCTGCTTCGTACACACGTCGAAAATGTTCTCGACATTGAATCCGCCGCGCAAGTTGATGGTTAGGTGACTTGGGTTTTTCATACGCGGTGCGGATCGCGGCGAGAACCTCCACGTCCGACATTTTCAGATGAATTTTGAGGCTTGTGGAAAACTTTCCTTTGCGAAGCCACTTCACCAGGAAATCCTTCAGGTGGATGTCATACACGCGACGGATGTGATGTAAGTAAACTTGCTTATACATGAAGTGTCGCGCCAGCATGAGACCTTCCGACGATTCCAACCCACCCGCCTCAAGTCCCAATGCGGGCTCATCCGATTGTTCATATTGTTTCGGCAAGATTCGAAGCGTGGTGATGAGCCGGTGCTGATCATAAGTGCCATATTGCACGCCAGCGTGATAAGCATCGCGCAGCAGGTAGTCCATTCTGTCTGCCCCGAAGGCATCGCCAACGATGATTTCAGCCAGCACCGTCTCCCAAGTGCTCAGCACCAGCGGCTCCGCGCGCTTGGACCCAACCGCTAGTTTGACTATATCGTCAGCTCTCAGCGGCGGAGTCATCGCAGCCCAAATCTCCTCCATCTCCGCGCTGTAAATTATGTCTTTCGTTAGCCGCTCGTGGTCGTAGTCGTCGGGCAGAAGCTCTGCTTCGGCCGCGTGGGAAAATGGAAGATGCCCTAGATCGTGGCACAGTGCCGCCATTCGCAACACCGACTTCCAATAGATCTTCCCCTGCTCATCCGGGATGATGTCGCGCACACTGTTGTCAAAGAGATTTTCGGGCGCAGTCACCACGTCAAAGATTCGAGAAGCAAGGTCCATCACCCCTAGTGAATGCTCGAATCGCTTGTGGGTGGTGCAGGGTACACGAGATAGGTGAGCGCAAGCTGATGAATGTGGCGCAGTCGTTGAAAGGGGCGCGAGTCGATAACTCTTCGCTCATCAGTTCGAACGGAGATGAAAGTATGGATCGGGTCCCGAAATTCGTGGGTGTACTTCATCGGCCCGCGCCCCCGAATCGGCCCATATAATAGGACAACTAATACGCGCATGGCTGATGCGTTCTGATCTATAATGCGAACAAATCGAGAACATAGCTACGCCGCCGTTGTAGGTCCACCGAAAAAAACGAGCCCTCTTTGTAGATTTCGTACCGCACTCCGATCGCTGGGGGCACGCTGCCAAAGCGCCGCGTTGAAGAACGCTGAAACGCCATCTCGTTGTCGAAGGCGGCGGCGTGGCCATAGTAGCATTGCGGCACCAGCAGGCCGGTGGCCGGGGGTTACGGTATCGGGGATTACGCCCGCCATGGTGGACACGACCGGCAGCCCGTGCGCGATCGCCTCCGCAAGTGCCAGCGCCGAGCACTGCGACCCTGTCGCCGAGACCATGCGATCCTAGTATCGTAGCGGGGATGAGCGAAGCGATGTCCGGGATTCCCTTCAAATATCGCCCCCCGATTTCGCTTCGCTCATCCGGGCTACAGGCTACAGGCCAATAACATCAAACCACCCCCTCCCGCGGATACTCGATCCGCCGGTAAAACCCCCTCACCTGCCGCCCATCGAGCGTCATCGCGAGATAGCGGAACGCGTCCGCCGCGTGCGAGGTCCAGTCGTGCACGGGGTGCGCCCGCAGCGCCTGCAGCTTGTCGTCGTAGTCGGCGCGGTAGAGCTTGAGCGCGTCAAGCCCGCGCGCGCATTTGGCCCCGTCGAACCAGCAGCGCGGCAAGAACATGCGCACGGCGTTGATGCCGTCCTCGATCCGGTGCAGCGGCGCGAGCGTGATGTGCTTGAGGCCGAGGCTTGCCAGCACCTCGAGCCGGCTCTTGCCGGTGCCGAGCTCCTTGGCCTGCGCGTCGTGCGGCACGATGTGGCCGGCATAGACGTAGGGGCGTGAAGCGATCTCGCGCACGTAGTGGCCGAGATCGACGCCGGCGGCCTCGTAGTAGTCGATGATCCTGATCTCGCGGCCGATCATCTGCGCGAACCAGATCGCGGTGGCGTCGCGGATGCCGAGGTCCCAGGAGGTCCACACCAGCGCCGCGGGATCGTAGGGCACGGAAGCGATGCGCTTTTCCGCCTCCGCGCGCATCATCAGCTTGCCGTAGTAGGAGCCGACCACGGCGGCGTCGAAGGAGCATTCGAACTCCTGCGCGTATTGCTCCTCGGTGAGATCGCGCCGGGCCGATTCGAGTTCGCTTTCGGGAATGAGCCCGGTCTCGCTCGCCTTGAGCATCATCGAGAACCAGCCCGGCTCCGATTGCGAGCGCCGCCACAGCTCGAAGAAGGCATTGCGGCCCTTGGGCGTGCCGATGAAGACCGCCCAGCCCTGGCGGTCGGCGAGCGCCGGGCGGATGATCTGCGACCACACCCGCGGGTCCATGTCGGCGTATTCGTCGAGCACCACGCCGTCGAGATAGATGCCGCGCATGGCGTCGGGATTGTCGGCGCCGTAGAGCCGCACCTGCCCGCCGTTGCTGTAGTCGATGCGCAGCTCGCTCTCGTGCGCGCTGGCGCCGGCCGCGCGTCCGGGCTCGATCGCCGCGCGCAGATAGTCCCACGCCACCGCCTTCGACTGGCGCAGGAAGGGCGAGAGATAGGCGTAGCGCGGCCGCAGCTTCTGCGATCGCGTCGCGCCGCGGTGCAGATCGTGGATGCAGGCCACGGTCTTGCCGGCGCGCCGGTGGGTCACGATGCAGGCGAAGCGCTGCCAGCGGCGGTGGAAGGCGACGAACTGCCGGCGGGGCCGGCAGTCGACCGGAACGCGAACTATTCGGGATCTTTCCATTCGAATATCACTTTTCCCGGCGGCTCGTCCGCCGCGGCGCCCGCGACCGACTTGCCGTCCATGCGGTCGAAGATTTCCTTGATCGCGCCGAGGTCGCCTTCGAGCGCCTTGGCGGCGAGCTTGCGCGCGATCAGCCGCAGGATGTCGGCCTTGGATCCGTCATCGCTCTCGCGCCGAAGCTCGGCCGCGAGCGCCTCCCACATCGGCCGCGCGGTCTTGCCGCCGCCGGGCGGAACGTCATCGATGCTCATGTCACCTCCATTGGATGGTACGTGGATTATGCAGTCGCAGCCGCGTGTCCCGGATGCGGTGCAGCGCGGAGCGCTTGCGGAGCCATAAGCGCGTTTACGCGCGTCTTCGACGCGCTTTGGCACCGCTGATCCGGGACCGCCAAAGACTCGGACGATCCCGGGTCTGCAGCGCATCACTTCGTGCTGCGCTGCGCCCGGGACACGCCGAGCAACTTCACGCGGACGAATAGGCAAGTGCGCTTGCGTCAGGACCGCTCTCCGCGTTCCTCCAGGCGGCAACGCCGCGCGCGCCAGCAGCGCGCGCTGTGCCGCAGAGCCCGAGCCGCCACCATCAAACGCGCCGTGCCCGAGATAGGCGAGCGCCGCGATCATCGCCGCCTGATCCTCGGCGTAGCAGCCCAGCCCAAAATTGCACTTGCGGCAGAGCAAGCCGCGGATCCTGCCGGTCGAATGGCAATGATCCACGCACAGCGTTTTCTCCGGCGGCTTGCCGCAGATCGCGCACACGCCGCCCTGTCGCGCCAGCAGCGCGGCGTAATCCGCGCGTGAGATGCCGTAGCGGCGTTTGAGGTGTCCGCCCTGACGGCGCACGCTGATCTCCTGCTTGTGCGTCCGGTGGTAGGCGCGACGGCGCGCGCTCTCGCGTGCGCGATAGTCCGCGTCGCGGGCGTATCGTTCCTTTCGTCCCACGCGTTGTCCGACCCCCCCAGCCCCATCGAAATCCCGGCGACAGACCGCCTCCCCCGCCAGTCGACGACGTGGCGCCGCCGCGCGGGCAGAGCCGGGCGCCGGTGTCGGATCGTCGAAGAGGGAGAGAGAACAGCGTTGCGCGGCGCCGCCAGCGATTGCTCGCGTGCCGTCGTTACCTCGCCGGACGACATGATCGCGCCGGGCCAGGAGCCCGACCGCCAATCAGTCGCAATTCCGGTGAATACACCTTTTTAGCCTTTTCTCGTTACGAAGTCAACTACAGAATGAAGGCGAAAGCGTCCCGCCAGCGGCGGGTTGGCCCGGATGAGCGAAGCGATATCCGGGTGCTTACCCCAAAGCACACATCAGATGTTGTGGTTGCCAAGAATTAGCATGGCAACCTCCCAGCAATCCAAGCCGGTACCGGCGGGTCGATCTTATGATAACTCTGCATTTGAAGCGCGGGAGCGAACCCGCATCAACGTAAGAGGTGCAGTTATGAGGGTTTGGACAATCATCGGTCTGCTGTTCACGGCCGCAACCGTCGCGACCATTCCAGT
>WNGF01019054.1_pt1 | contig 12230 bp, 12 predicted proteins | sample 5400641 | NCBI WGS metagenome assembly WNGF01 (sample SAMN13153371, study PRJNA577476) | soil metagenome | isolation source: 80 cm soil or saprolite under grassland replicate 2 | place: USA:California | collected 2016-06-15
TGTCAAGTACCGGTACCCGGCTGACATTCTGATTCCGGGACCTACCTGACACTTCGGGTGAGGGTTATGCGGCGTTGCTGCGGCGGGGTCGGCCGCCGGGGTTGGCGAGGGCGCCGTGTTCGCGGGTGCGGTCGTGGCGGACTGGATGGGTGCGGATGAGCTCTTCGCCGATCGAGATCTCGACGTGCTCGCCGACGACGGCGACCTGCACCTGGCGACGCTTGTACTTGTTGCCGGCCCGGTAGTTCGAGCCGGCGAAGCACACGTTGCCGGACGAGTCGACCTTGCGTGTCACCGACACCGCCGAGGCCGTCGGCTTCTTTGCTGGTGCAGCATGCGCGCGTCGCAAGCCTGCGGTCTCCTTGTCGATCGGGTGCCGGCGCGCGTGGGTGGCGATGAGCACACCGCGGTGATGCAAATGCACGAGACCGCCATCGCAGATCACGGTCACGTCTTGGCCGGCGAGCCACACACCCGCTCGATAGGACGCCGCGGCGAAGCTGATCTTCCCGTTACGTCCGACCCGCCGCGTCGTCGACGGCACCAACGCGACATCGTCATGTTCGACGACCACATCGGGCCGGGCTGGTTCGGCGACAGCGAGCCGGAACCGTTCCCACGGTGCGACCATCCCGATGCTCTGATGCGGCCGGTCATGGTTGTATTCGTGCACCCAACCGTCAAGCTGGCTCTGCGCGTCGTCGATCGAAGCGAAGGTCCTACCGTTCAGGAACTCGCGGCGCAGCGTCTTGTGGAACCGTTCTACCTTGCCGGTCGTGGTCGGCGACCGGGGCGCGGTCAACAGATGCTTGATGCCGTTCTCCCGACAGATCCGATCGAACAGCACTTCACCGGGGCCGGGCCCGAACCGGCCGGTGAACACCTTGCCGTTGTCGGTGAGGATCTGCGTCGGGACGCCGTGACGGCGCATCGCCAACGCGAGCGCGTCACAGGTCGGCCGTGCCGTCGCGCGCGCCACCACATGGGCGGACACGCAGAACCGCGAGTGGTCATCGATGCCGGTCACGATCTTCGCCTCGGACCCGTCGACGAGTCGCACACCGCCGACGACGTCCATCTGCCACAGCTCCATCGCCCGCGACCGTTCCCACCGCTTGTAATCGGAACGCTTGCGACGCCGAGCCTGTGGGGTGATCAGGCCGTGTCGGACCAAGCACCGATGGATCGACGACAGTCCCGGCACCGGATCAATACCCGCCCGGCCGAGACGATGCGCGAGCGTCCGCGGCCCCCATCCGGGATGCTCACGCCGCAGCTCCACGATGCGCGCCTCGACCAGCGGGCTCATCTGATGCGGACACGACTGCGGCCTCGACGACACGTCGACCAGACCGGCCAGCCCGCGGGCCGCATACTTCCGCAGCCACTCGTGCACGGTCTGGCGGGCCACGCCATTGCGGCGGGCCACATCGGTGACCGTCGCGCCGTCGTTCAGCACCTCGAGCACGGCCTGATAGCGCTGTTCCACCAGTCCCAACTCCACGAGCACGGCTGGCCTCCCTCGCCGGCGACTACTGCCGCAAGCGAAGAAGGGGTGGAACCGGCGCGCGCGGATACCGACTGTCAGCCAGGAACCGGAACCACCGTCGCCCAGGAACCAGAACCGCGTCCCCAAACTGTCAGGCGCCTACCGGAACCACCGCGTCAACCATGAACCGGTGTCGCACAGTTGGCACCTGATGCACGGTGGTCGATGACCACCGTGCATCACGGTGCATCGCGCAGAAGGTCGGTGCTCTGGCACCGACCCTGACCTGCTGCTTCGATGGTGGCGGGGGGCGGGATTTGAACCCGCGACCTTTGGGTCACTCGGTCGCGCCCTGGACGCGGCGATAAGACCCCCGCGGCTCTCAATCTGCAGGTTCGTGTGCTGATTGCTCGGTCGTGACGCGGAAGACAGGAATCTGCGGCGCGATCCGTTCGAACGCATCGATGGGGGCATGGCGATCGACCGGTATGTGGGGCCGGGCTCCGGGCGCGCACGCCAAGTATCGGCGCAGGATCGGCGGCCGAGCTTTCGGATCGACGTCCTCGAGGCACACGGCCTCGCGGCGGCCATGGCGCAGCACCGCCCGGCCACCGGCCGCCCGCACGTTGCGCACCCAGTTCGCGCCCTCGCCGAGCATCGCCACCAGGTAGCGCTCGCCTTCGTGCCCGGCGATGACTACCGGAAACGAGATGACGCGGCCCGTGCGCCGTCCCGGAACCTCCAGCGAGACAGCGCGACCGCGATCGACGCGGTACTCGTGTTGACCCAGCGATCCAAAGTCACCCGGCGGGGCCGGTAGCGGTGCCGAGCTCCGCCAGCCGCCGCTCGAGCAAGCGCCGCTCGGCGTCGTCGTGGACCAGCGCCAGCGCACGGCGGTAGGCGTCGCGGGCTTCTTCCGTTCGACCGAGGCGGCGCAGCAGCTCGCCCCGCGTCGAGTGCAGGTAGCGGTAGTCCTCGAGAGCGAGGCGATCGACGATGCCGAGCCCCGCCTCCGGACCATCCGCCTCGGCGACGGCGACGGCCCGGTTCAGCTCGACGACCGGCGAGTCGGTGAGGCGGGCAAGCTCGCCGTAGAGAGCGGCGATCTGGGGCCAATCGCGCGGCTCGTCTGCGTGCAGGGACGCGATCGCCGCCTGCACGACGTAGGGACCCTGTCCGCGCAGGGCGAGGGCCCGGTCGAGCACTGTCCGCCCGTCGGCGATCTGCGCGGTGTCCCAGAGCGAGCGGTCCTGGTCGGCAAGCAATACCACGTCGCCGCCCCGAAACCGCGCCGCGCGGCGGGCATCGAGCAGCAGCATCATCGCCAGCAGGCCGTGCACCTCGGGCTCGTCGGGCATCAGCTCGGCGAGCGCCCGCCCGAGCCGGAGCGCCTCGGCCGCAAGCTCGCCGCGCCCGCCGTAGCCCTCGTTGAAGATCAGGTAGATGACCGCGAGCACGGCGGCGAGCCGTTCGGGCAGCAAGTGGTCAGGCGGCACCCGAAACGGGATCCCGGCGGCCTTGATCTTGCGCTTCGCTCGCACCAGCCGTTGCGCCATCGTCGGCTCGGGAACCAGGAAAGCACGGGCGATCTCGCCCGTGGTGAGGCCGCCGAGTGTGCGCAGGGTGAGAGCGACCTGCGCGTCGGTGGCGAGTGCGGGATGACAGCAGGTGAAGACGAGCTCGAGTCGCTCGTCCGGAAATGTCGTCGCTTCCATCGTGTCCTCCGCCGCCTCGGGCACCTGGAGCAAGCGGGTCTTCGCGGCCAGCGTGCGATCGCGGCGAATGCGATCGATTGCTCGGTTGCGCGCCGTCGTCACCAGCCAGCGGGGGTTCACGGGGCATCCGTCGCGCGGCCAGCGCTCCGCGGCGATCGCGAAGGCCTCCTGGGCGGCTTCCTCGGCGAGGTCGAAGTCGCCGAGGTAGCCGATCATTGCCGCGAGCACACGCCCCCATTGATCGCGGAAGGTCTGCTCGAGGATCGCTACCACTCCATGACTGGCCGCACCTCGATCGCGCCGCCGAGGCGCGCCGCCGGGATCCGCGCGGCGAGCTCGATCGCGGCGTCGAGGTCTTCGGCCTCGAACAACAGGTAGCCGCCGAGCGCTTCCTTGGTCTCGACGAACGGGCCGTCGGTGGTGAGCGTCTTGCCGTCCTGTACCCGGACGGTGGTGGCGGTCTCGGGGGGCTGCAGCCCATGGCCGGGGGTGACGCCCGGCGTCTCGTTGATCGCTTTGTACGCGGCGTAGATCGCCTTCTGCTCGTCCTCCGAGAGGCGCGCCCAGTCGTCCGGCGACTGCGGCGTCGGGGTAGTGCCCTGATGGATCAGCAGCATGTACTTCATCGCTTCCTCCTTTGGGAATGGTGGCCTATAAGACGAACGGGGAGCGACGAAATCGACAGCTGCGCGCAAAGATCGACGCATCCTGGCTCAATTCGAGTTGGCATCGAACATCGGCAACACGCGCACCAACGGGAAGGCCCCGAGCTCGGTGCTCGGGGCCTCTGACCTGCGGTTTCGATGGTGGTGGGGGCTTCCGCCCCGAGCCTTGAGGCGCGTCAGACCCGGCCGCGCAACATGAGGTGCCAGTACATCCATGGCAGGCCGTAGCGCTTGAGCAGCCACATGTCGCGCCGTTCCTTGATCGTGTTCACAAACGGGATCGTCGGGTGGGGACGCCCGGTGTAGTCGAACTCGGCGAGGACTACCTTGCCGCGGGCGGTGACCAGCGGACACGACGAATACCCGTCGTAGCCTGTCACCAGGTCGTTGCCGGCCATCGCCGCGATGAGGTTCGCTACGACCACCGGTGCCTGCTTGCGCACCGCGGCACCAGTCTTCGAGTTCGGGCTCCCCGCAGCGTCACCCAACGCGAACACCTCGGGATAACGCACGTGGCGCATCGTGACGCCGTCGACATCCACCCAACCCAGCGGGTCGTCGGGCCGCGCGAGAGGGCTCGCCTTGAGGAAGTCGGGCGCGCTCTGCGGTGGCACGACGTGAAGCACGTCGTAGGTGACCGTCTCCGTGGTTTGCTCGTCCCCTTCGCGGACGCGAAAGACCGCCTCCCGCGCCGCCGGACGCACCTCGACCAGCTCGCGGTGAAACCGCGTGTCGATCCCATAGCGCTCGACGACCTTCTCGAGCACCGAGCGGAACTCGGGTATGCCGAAGATCGAGTCGCCCGGTGAACACGCGATCAACCGCGTCGACGCAAGCGTGCCGGCGCGGCGGTAATGGTCCGCGGCGAGATACGCGATCTTCTGCCATGCCCCGCCGCATTTCACCGGCGTGTCCGGAGACGTGAAGACGACCGTACCGCCCTCTACGCCGCGCAGGAACTCCCACGTGCGCGGCGCGAGCTCAGGCGTGTAGACGCTCGACACGCCGTCGCGACCCAGCGCCTCGGACAGCCCGGTCACCCGTGACCAATCAAGCTGGAGGCCGGGCGCGACGATCAGGAAGTCGTAGTCGATCGCGGTGCCGCGATCTGTGAGGACGCGCCGTCGATCCGGATCGATCTCGGTTGCCGCTTCACGCACCCAGGTCATGCCGCGTGGCACGTAGCGCGCTTCAGTTCGGACCGTGTGCTCGACGGGAACCAACCCGGCACCAACCAACGTCAGCAACGGCTGATACCTGTGCTGCTCCGACGGCTCGACGAGCGTCACATCTTCGACACCAGCGCGGCGCAACCGAGCCGCGACCGTGATTCCCGCCGCGCCGCCGCCGACGATGACGATCCGCGCCCGAGGCGTGCCCATGCCCGTGATCATTGCGCAGCGCGTCGTGCCAGCCTCGCACCGCACTCAACAGGTCGTTGACCGACGGACGGTCGGGCCCGGTCAAGCGGTACGCGTACGCGAGCCGACCGCCCGGGATCGATCATGAAGTCGCCCCCGAGCTGGAGGGTCTGAGACCGCTCGAGCATGCCGGAGTGGTCCCGGATTGGGCGCTGCTTCCATCCGGCGCGCCGGCGTCCTGGAGACCACCGAATCGGTCTCGAGTGGTGACAACTTCGGTGATAGGCGCGCGGATCGTCTGCGCGTGTCATCCTGTCGCGGAGGGTGGAGTAGCAAGGAGCACGCGATGGTCCAGACGACGTTCGTGTACGACCCGATGACGCCGGGGTTTCAGGACCGGATGCACGACGACTATCGCGTGATGCGGGACGAGGTTCCCGTCTACCACGATCCCGAGGGTGGATTCGTCGCGTTGTCGCGCTTCGACGACGTCTGGAACGCGGTCAACGACTGGCGGACGTTCTCGTCCGCGGGGGTGCAGGAAGCGGACGCGCTCTTGCCGCAGATGATCTACATGGATCCACCGCGTCACACCGCGCTGCGGGGTCTCGTCTCCCGGGCGTTCACGCCCAAGAGGGTGATGGACCTCGAGGGACGGATCCGCACGATCGCGCGCGAGCTCCTGCATCGCTTCGTTGACGAGGGGCGATGCGATCTCGTGCCTGCGTTCGCCGCTCCGCTGCCGAGCACGATCGCGGGGGAGCTCATCGGAGTGCCCGAGGAGCACCTCGAGGCGTTCCGCTCGTGGACCGAGCAGTTCATTGCCATCAGCGGACCCGACGACTTCGCGGACGCAGCCGCGAAGATCTACTCGCTCTTCGGCGAGCTGTTGGCCGAACGACGGCGCGCTCCACGCGACGACTTGATGAGCGCGCTGCTGGCGGCTGAGGTCGATGGCGCCCGTCTCACCGACGAGGAGTTGCTCGGCTTCTCGTTCCTGCTCTTGATCGCCGGCAACGACACCACGACGAGCTTGATCGGCAACGGCGCCGAGCTCCTGGCCCGGCATCCCGAGCAAAGGCGGGAGCTGATCGACGACGTTTCACTGCTCCCCAACGCGATCGAGGAGATGCTCCGAATCGAAGCGCCCACGCAAGTGCTGCCGCGTACCGCGACCCGCGATGTCGAGGTGCGGGGGACGGTGATCCCCGCGGGCTCACGCGTCCTGTTGATCTGGGGCGCCGCGAACCTTGACGACCGCGAGTTCGACGATCCCGAGCGCTTCGACATCCACCGCACCATCGGACGCCATCTCGCTTTCGGGCACGGCCCCCACTACTGCATGGGCGCCGCGTTCGCCAGGCTCGAGGGCCGGGTCGCGTTCGAGGAGCTGCTGCGGCGCATCCCCGACTACGAGCTCGACGGGCCCGCCGTGCGGTACCCGTCAAGTTGGGCGCGGGCGTTCGAGACGTTGCCAATCCGCTTCGGATGAAGGTCGGCATCAACCTGCCGAGCGTCAATCCCGTCGCTACCGGACAATTCGTCAGCGAGTTCGCGCAGCGAGCGGATGAGCGCGGGTTCGCGTCGCTGTGGGTCGGCGAGCACGTCGTGCTCTTCGACGAGTACGACTCGACGTATCCATACGACCCGAGCGGCAAGCTGTTCCTCGGCGGCACGACCGGGATGCTCGAACCGTTCGAGGTGCTCACGTTCTGCGCGGGCGGCGCGCGCTGCGACGATTACGTCGAGGTCATGCGCAGGCTCTGGACCGAGGATGTCTCCAGCTACGACGGCGACTACTACCACCTCGACCCCTGTCGTCAGTACCCGAAGCCGCTCCAAGACCCGCACCCCCCACTGCACTTCGGAGGCGAGAGCGACGCCGCGCTCCGCCGGGTCGCGCGACACGGTGACGGCTGGCACGGCTTCAACCTCCCACCGGACGACGCCGCCGAGCGCGTGCGGCGTCTCGGCCGGCTGCTGGACGAACGGGGCCGCCGACTCGACGACGTCGAGGTGACCATCGGCACCTACTTCCTCCCCGTCGACCGCGCCGCGCTCGAGCGGTACCGGGACGCCGGCGTCGACCAAGTCGTCGTGTTGGACCTCTCAACGACGATCGACGATGCGCTCCGAGCCATCGATCGGCTGGCCGAGGACCTCGTCGCGCCAACGGCCACTTGGTGATGTCTCCAGCGAGCCCAGGAAGGAGACGGCGTGACTGAGACCTGTCGCGCGGGCGTGTTCCTCGGAAATGGTGAGCACGATGTTCGGGAGTTCCCCGCGCCTGACCCACCGCCCGGCGGTGCGGTGCTGAAGATCGAGGCCGTCGGACTGTGCGGCAGCGACCTCGCGCAGCATGAAGGCGTCGAGGTCGTACCCGGCAGCGCGTTCCCAGTGGTGCCCGGGCACGAGATCGTCGGGACCGTCGCCAAGCTCGGGACGGGCGCCGACGCGCTCGGTGTCGCTGAAGGCGACCGCGTCGCCGTGAACGAAGTGCTCTCGGCGGAACCTCCGTTTGTCGTGTACGGCTACACGATGAGCGCGGACGAGCCGCCCGGTCTCTACGGCGGCTATGGCGAACTCATGGTCGTGCTGCCGGGCACCCGCCTGCACAAGCTCTCGACCGACAGGCCCCCGGCGGAGCTCACCGTGTTCGAACCTCTCGCCAACGCCGTCAACTGGGTCGAGACCGTGGGCATCGACGCCGACGACACGGTGGTTGTCGAGGGCCCGGGTCATCAGGGGCTCGCGGTACTCGAAGCTCTACTCGCAGCCGGCGCCGGCACCGTCATCGTCACGGGAACCGCCGGCGACGAGCTCCGCCTGGAGACCGCGCGCCAGATCGGCGCTCACCACACCATCGACGTCTCGCAGGCCGACCCCGTCGAGTACGTGCGCGACCCGACGCACGGTCGGGGTGCGAACGTTGTCATGGACATTGCACCCGTCACGGCAACGGTGCCACTCGCGCTCGACCTGGTTGGCCACCGCGGCCGTGTGTTGCTCGCCGGACTCAAGCACTTCGCGCCCGTCGGGCTCGTCACCGACAAGATCGTGGTGAGCGCGTTGCGGGTGTTGGGCGGCAGTGGGTTCACGCCGGCGTCCATGGAGAAGGCGGTTCAACTCATCGAGAACGACGCAGTCGACACGGCGGCGATGCGCGGGGACACCTTCACGCTCGACACCCTCGACGAAGCGCTCGACGCGCTCGGCCGACGCAACCCAGCGCGGGACACGGTACGGGTGAGCCTGGTTCACAGGTGACGCGGCCGGCGGCAGGACGAGCGCGCGTGCCGTCATCGGCTTTACCAACAACGGCACAGCCAACGGAAAGTGCCACCCGATTTGGCCGGCCCGAGCACTCGCAGGTTCCCGCCGTCACGAATGCCGACCTACAGAGCGGCGTCGGCGACTCGGTCGACTTGGTCGACGCTGCGTGCGAGTGGCCATAGGCACACCTCGACCACACCTACCTGCTTCAGGCTGTCGAGCGTTCCACGCACGTCGTCGGACGAGCGCAGCATGCCGTCCTGCACCATCTGCACCAGACCATCACCGCCGAAGCCGTAGTAGCTGCGCGCGTTGCGGTCGGCTTCCTCGGCGACGTCGTGGCCGATAGCCACGTAGCGGGCCGCGTAGAGCGGCGGTGCCTCGCGTTGCGCTTGCGCGGCACCGCCTTTGACCACCTCGTAGGCGCCCGCCAGCGCCTCGGGCGGCATGGGCCCCCGCCACGAAGGCGTCGGCCAGCCGACCGGCCCGCCGAAAAGCGGAATCCGAGTACCCGCCCAGCACGATGGGAAGGTGTGGCGGCTTCGGCCCCACAGGTAGTAGGGCACCATCGGGCTTTCGTCCCGCCCACACCGAACGGCACGTGGCGATGCACTCCTCGAGCTTCGGGCCCCTGTTCTTCGGCTCCTCGCCCAGCGCGAGGTAGTCGTCGTCGCGCCCGCCAATGCCCAACCCGAGACGGAACCGTCCACCCGAGACGGCTTGGAGCGTGGCGGCTTGCTTCGCCAGCAGGACTGCTTGACGGGGTGGGGCCACCAACACAGTGGTCATGAGCGCGATCCGCTCCGTCGCGCCAGCCGCTCCTGCCAGCGCGATCAGCTCCTCGTGCGAGCCGTAGGCGACACGGCCGATGGTGCCGAGCACCGAGAAGCCGCGTTGCTCCGCTCGCTGAGCCCATACGACGAGTTCAGGCCCCTCTACGTCCAACAGCGCGTTGGGAAGACCGATCCCCACGTCCATGTCCTGCTCCTTGCGGCAGAGGGCGAGCCAAATCGAGCGTAGGCACGCACACGGCGAGGGCCAATTCCAGCGCAACGGTACGTGGGACCGACGTCGCCACGCGCCCGACCGGGCGAGGTCGTGCTCGTCCGCGACTCAGGAAGTTCCAGTTCGTTGCGGCCTTGACAGTTGCATTGTGCCGGTCTTACGTTGCTGATCGGGCTGTGCTTGGTGCTTCAAGGTGGAGTCGACCACCGCGGAGCGACCTTGCACTGCGCCGAGATGACGGCGCGGGTGAAGGGGAGGTCGGGCATGAAACGTGTGCTTGCCGTCGTGGTCACCGTGGGCGTGAGTCTTGTTGGCTTGGGTTCGACCGCCTTTGCCGGCAAGCCCGGTCCTGGTGACAAGCAATGCGTCCCGGGAAAGCAGGGGAATCCGCACCCGGGATTCAAAGCGGGAGCGTGCTAGAACCCGTAACTGACGGCCGTCGCTGATCCCAAGAGTGGCCGGGCAGTGCGCAACGCACGACCCCTCGCGCGCCGACGCGATCGAATCCCGCGCGCGTAGTTGGTGACCGCCGAGCTCGACGGGCCCGACCGCCAGCGCGCGCTGCACCGCCACGGCCGCCTGCGCGGTCGGGAACACCGCATGAAGGCTTCCAATCCCTAGAAACAAGCGGCCGAGATAGGTCAGCCCGCCCTTGAGCCAGACACCGGTCGACGCGTCGCCACGCACCACGACGTCGAGCTGGTTCAATTGCTACTAGGCGTCGCGCAACCTCGCCTCTCGCCGCGTCCATCGCGTGTGTTACGTCAATCCACACCGGACGCGGAGTACGAACGTTCGAGGGCGGCGCGATCCCACCCGGCTGATTCGGCGCCTGCCTCGTAGGTGGTTTGCAGGAACTCCATCAGCGCCGCGTCTGGGTCGGGCGCGTTGCGTACCGCCTCGTACGGCAACAGGAACTGCGCGAAGTCGTCGTCGTAGCGCGCAGCGGACGGGCCGACCGGCCAGTCCTGGAACCCGGCGGGTTCGGGATAGGTGTAGGAGTACAGGGACCCTTCGCCGTCCGGGCCGGGCCAATAGCCCGCGCTGCTGACCTCGTGCGAGTACGCCTCTTCCATGACGTATGGCGCGCAATTCGGTATTGCGCGCGAATAGCGCGGGGCCGGCCTGCCGGAGAACCGCGTCACTGCGAGGTCGAACCCGCCCCAGAAGAAGTGCACGGGACTGACCTTGCCGATGAATAGGGCGCGGAAGTCGCCGAGGACCCGGGCGATCTGCACGAGGATCTCCCAGAATCGCCGCGCATGATCCGGGTCGTAGGTCTTGTGGTCGACGTCCTCCGTGAACGGGATCGCATCCGGGATCTCGACCGGCATGGGCCAGATCCGCGTCGCGAGATCAAGGTCGTCGAGCGTGCGCATCACGTCCTCGTAGAACACCGACACCGGTCTCGACTCGAGCGGGATCGACGCGTCCTGGCCGTCCGTCACGGTGAACCGCAGGACATGGGCCGTGAAGTCGAACTCGATCGTGAAGCTGCGTCCGTCGCGATAGGGCATCAGCGACGTGGACAACCCCCGGTCCGTCACGTAAAGGGTCGTGTTCCACCAGTGGTTCACGAGAGGTGCATTGGCCATCCGGATCTTGCCCACGACCTGCGTCCAGAGGTGCAGCGTGTCGCGGGTCGATTGCCAATCGGACACGCGCAACGACGGCCAGGCGTGACGCGCCGCACTCGGGTCAGATTGGTTGTGTCCCTGGATGCTCACACGTGACCGTCCTTCCTGTTGAGCTGCTCCAGTCGCTCATCCGGACCGGATTGTCGTGGTGATCGGCGTGCCGCTCCGGATCGCAAGGATCACCGGGGTCCGCTCCGCGATCGAGACGAGAGGCTGGTGCTGCTCGGCAGGAAGGTCGAGGGGAACGGTGATTGTGCGCTCGATCGTGCCCCGACCGTCGTCGCCGACGTCGTAGTGGACATCCACGTCGATGTTCGTGAGCTCCCAGCCTTTGCGTTCCGCGTACATGCGCAGTGTGGTCGCCGTACATGCCGCGAGTGCGCTGAGCAGAAGCCCGAAGGGTGATGGGCCGACGTCGCCGCCGCCCGCGGCGGTGGGTTCGTCGGCAACGAGCTGGTGCGCGCCGACGCGAATCTCGACGCGGTAGGCGGGTGCCGTCGAGCCGGTCGAGCCGACGGCGTGGGCGACGCGACGCACCGTCGTCATCGGCCCGGTCCGGCAGGGGCCAGGCCGGGAAGGTCGTCGCGTTGCCACGCCCACGTTGGGATGTCGGGCGGCTCCGACACGCGCCCAATGTCGACGGCTGGGAAGCCGTCGATCTCGGTGCCGGCCGCGAAGCGCGAGCGTTGCTTGACGACTGCTCCGGCGCGCACCACGCAGCCGGCGCCGAGCACGCTGCTGTCACAGACGATCGCTCCTGGCTCGATGACGGATCGGGCGCCGATGCGACAGCCGTGGATCATGGCCCCGGGGCCGACGATCACGCCGTCGTCGATGATGAGATCGTTGTCCGGTAGCAGGTGCAAGACGGTGTTCTCGAGGATCTGGACGTCGCTGCCGATGCGCACCGGCCCGTGGGAGTCGCCGATGATCTTGACGCCGGCGCCGATGATCGTGCGTTCACCGACGACGACGTCGCCCGTGAGCTCCGCCGTGGGAAACAGGGTCGCCGACGCGGCGATGGTCGGCAGGGTGCCTCGGTACGCGTACAGCTGGTCCATCACGATCTGCTCCTGTGTTTGTTC
>WNGF01010798.1_pt1 | contig 12229 bp, 10 predicted proteins | sample 5400641 | NCBI WGS metagenome assembly WNGF01 (sample SAMN13153371, study PRJNA577476) | soil metagenome | isolation source: 80 cm soil or saprolite under grassland replicate 2 | place: USA:California | collected 2016-06-15
AGAAGCTTCACGGGGATCTTCATGGCCCTTTCCTCGGCCAGTTGGCGGCGCTTGGTGCGGAGTTCCTTCGCCTGAGCCCTTAGCACCTTGGCGATGCTCACCCCGAACATGTCGGCCTGGATCATGGCCAGGACGAAGCCGTTCAGCTCGTCCACGTCGGTGCGATCCGCCAGGCTGCGCAGGGCCTCCACCCGGGGAACGCCGAGCTGCATCTCCTGGAGCATTCGGCCGAACTCATCGGACAGCGGGCCCGGCACGCTCTTGCGCACGTGGGCCACGGCGGCGTCGAAGCCGAGGCCGGCCTCCACGCTGATGGTGAGGAGGTCCATGGTGTCGGGAAGCGCCCGGCGGATCGTTTCCTGCCGGTTGATCGCCCTCTGCCCCAGGCCGGCGCCGGGAAGAAGATAGCCGAACGCGCCGATGAACACGGCCGCGCCCAGAGTCGCGTTGGCGGACAGCCCCGCCAGGCCCGACAGGGCGAGCGCGAGGACGGCACCACCGAAGGCACCGAAGATCTTGGTCGCAGCCATCTTCTCGGCGTCCCATCCCTCCGGACTTCCCGCCAGGATCAGTTTGCGGGCGATGCGCTGCCGCATCCCCAGAGGCGTGATGCGCTTGGCCGCTTTGCCGAGGTTGTTGACGAACGGAATCAGCGCGCGCTGGAGAAACGGCTGGGACAGCTCCTGCTGCCGAAGGTTCGGCACCTCTCCGACCTGGGCTCGCAGGAGCTCGACCGATCTGCGGCTCTGTGCCAGTCGGGCCGCCAGGGCCATGCCGCCTAGAACGATGGCCCCGAAGGTGGCCATGAGGCCGAGGGGCAGGTAAAGGCTAGACATCGATCTTCACGACCTTTCGTGACCAGTAGATCCCGATGACCATCAGAGCCGAGGCGAGGCCGACCATGATGAGCCCAGGACGCGTGGTCCAAAGGAGCCTGATGTAACCCGGATTCACCTTGGCGACGTACAGGGTCATCAGGAACGGCAGGGCGACCAGGATCTTGACGGATAGGCGGCCCTCTGCGGAGAGCACCTTCACTTGACGTCGCACGGTGTCGCGCTCCCTCACTGTTTCCGCGACAGTGTCCAAGATCTCAGCGAGGTTCCCACCCACCTCTCTTTGGACGTTGACAGCCATGACGGCCCACTTGAATTCCGCGGTCCCGACCCGTTCGCCGAGCGCGTTCATGGCCTCCTCTACCGGCCGGCCGAGCCGGATCTCGGCGACGAGTCGGGAGAACTCGTGAGCGGTCGGGTCCCCGATCTCCTTGGCCACGGTATCGAGCGCCCCGAGGAAGCTGTGACCGGCGCGCATGGAGCTTGCGAGGATCATCATCACGTCGGGAAGCTGAGAGTGGAGGTTGTTGACCCGCTTGTTGAGCTTGATTCCTTGATAGATCCAGGGGATGGCGCCGCCTGCAATAGCGAAGATGAACGCGAACACGAGGTTCTGGAGGAGCAGCTCTATCAAGAGGCCGGCTCCCAGGCCCGCCAGGACGCTGGTGGCCACGAACTCCCCGACCCTGACCGGCATCCCGGCCTGCTCCAGCCGTCGCTCGATGGCGTCGTTGAATCCACCCACCTCGGCAAGTTGTCGCCCTGCCGCGGCTACCGGGGCCGGGATCCATCCCCCCCATCCTTCGAAGGGTCCCTCTGAATCCGATCGGTCTTCGTGGACCTTCGGCTCGGGTGGAGCAGCCATCTTCCGAACCAGTTCGTGCTCGCGACGGGCCCGAGCCCCCGCCCCGAACACCATGGTGAAGAGCAGGAACATGGCCGCGAATGACAGGCCGAGGAGGATGAGCATCCCTGAAGTTCCCCTCAGCAACGCCGATGTCCCGTGGCCAGGGCCGATGGAGGGCGGTGCTGCGGGATTGAGAACCAGGGAAGTGTCAGCTCCGAAGGGCGTCGTTACGGTGAGCTCCACCTGCGAACCCGGAGGAGATACGGACCTATATGTCACGACGTACTGATGCGACAGCTGCGAGACAAGAGCCTGGTATACGGCAGAGAGCTCACTCTGGACGGCCGGCGTGAACGTCCCCCCCGTCCTGGTCGCCAGCGCCCGGAGGACCGCAGGATCCGTCTTGGTTCCGAAGCCGATTGCGTAGATCGCGACATGCTTCCCGCGCGCCGCCGCGATGGCGGTGTCGAGCTTGGCCCGACTGCCGACATCGGCACCGTCGGTGAGCAGAACGATGTTGTGCTGGGCATCGCCGGCGAAGAGCTCGCTGGCAGAGACGACCGAGTCGTAGAGCGAGGTTCCGAACTGGGTCTGCTTGATCGAGTCCAGAGCCTGCAGGGATGAAGCATGGTCCGTGCTTATCCCCTGCAAGACCCGCGGGTGATCGGAGAACGTGAGGAGGCCCAGCGGGATCCCCGGTCCGAGCTTCGTGACGAAGTCCCGGGCGGCGGATACCGCCGCGGCAAGAGGGTCACCCTGGACGCTGTTGGAGGTGTCCAGGGCAAGGATGACGTCGAACGGACGGCCGGACCGTACGAGCGTCTCCACACTAAGGACCTGGGCCCGTCGCCCATTTTCGGTCACCGTGATGCCATTCGGTGTCACCGGCCCGTCGACGGAGACTGTCATCTCCATCTTCGGGTAGCCCTTCGGCTCGACTTGTCGGATGTGGACCGGAGCGGCGGCGCTCGCGGAGCCGACCGCTCCGAGCAGCATGAGGAAGACTGCGAGCGACACGACCGAAGCCCTGCGCCTCATCGAGCCTTGCCCCCTGCGTCGGGCATGAAGAGTACGGGCGGCACATTGACGCCGCGGTCACTGAGCTTGTCCATGAAGTGGGCGCGGATGCCTGTCGGCTTCAGGTGGCCGAGGAACTTCCCGTGCTCGTCCATACCGGCCTTGTAATCGAACAGGAACAGATCCTGCGTGGTGATCATTTCACCCTCCATCCCGACGACTTCGGTGACATGGGTGAACCGACGCGTCCCGTCCTTCATCCGGGCCTGATGGACGATCAGGTCGATGGCCGCCGCGATCTGCTCTCTCACGGCTCGCATGGTGAGGTCCATACCCGCCATGAGCGTCATGGTCTCCAGGCGCGAAAGCACGTCTCGAGGGCTGTTCGCGTGGATGGTCGAGATCGAACCGTCGTGACCGGTGTTCATTGCCTGGAGCATGTCCAGCGCCTCGCCACCCCGGACCTCACCGACCACGATCCGGTCGGGGCGCATGCGCAGCGCGTTGCGAACCAGGTCTCGAATCGCGACCTCACCCCGTCCCTCGATGTTCGGCGGACGGGACTCCAGCCGCACCACGTGGGGCTGCTGGAGACGGAGCTCGGCCGCGTCCTCGATGGTGATGATCCGCTCGTCCTCCGGGAGGAATGAGGAGAGGACGTTCAACGTGGTCGTCTTGCCGGCACCCGTCCCGCCGGAGACCAGGATGTTGATCCGGCCGCGAACGCACGCGTGCAGGAACCTGGCCACGGGGTCGGAGATAGTGCCGAACGAGATGAGGTCTTCCGCCTCGTACGGGTCCGCGGCGAACTTTCTGATGGTGAGAGCCGGGCCGTCGATGGCGAGGGGCGGGATGATGGCGTTGACCCGGGAACCGTCGGGCAGCCGAGCATCGACATACGGCGAGGACTCGTCGATTCGCCGGCCGACCTTGGAGACGATCTTCTCGATCGTGTGACGAAGCTGAGCCACGCTGTGGAACTGCGCTCCGGTCCAGTAGAGCTTGCCTCCCCGTTCCACGTAGATCGAATCGGGCCCGTTGACCATGACCTCGGTCACTTCGACGTCCCGCACGAACGGCTCCAGCGGGCCCAGGCCCATGACGCTATCGCCGATGGACTGGATGATTTGGGCCTTCTCCTGCGCCGAGAGCGGGGCCTGCTCTTCGGCCAACAGCTCGCGAAGATGCCGCTGAACAAGGTTCTGAAGCTCCTTGTCCGAGATGGCGGCGTCGTAGAGCTTGGGCCCGAGGCCCTCCACGAGGCGTTCCTGCACCTGATTGCGGATCTCGGATACGCGATCGGGGCGATCGGTCTTTGCCAGTCGTTCTGCCAGCGACACGTCGTCCTCCTATTTCTTCCTGAAGAGCCCGCGCTTCGAAGCACTGGACTCGGGTGCGCGTTCGATGAAACGGTCAGCCAGGGCGAACACGGCCTTGGACACTTCGGCCTTGGGCTGGTGGATGACCAACGGAAGGCCCATATTGAGCGACGTCGGCACAAGACGACTCGACGGGATCATCGAATCGATATGGAGCTTCACGGCCCGCTGGATCTCCTCCGGCGTCAGACCGACCTTGCTGTCCGCGCGATTCATGACGACTCGGAAGCGTTCCTCCGGGTACCCCAGGGAGCGCAGTGTCTGCAACGCCATGGTCAGGTGCCGCACCCCCACCACGTCGAGGCCGGTGATCAAGCAGACCGTATCCGAGAGGTCGAAGGCAGCCAGGGCCGCGTCCGAGTAGTCCGCGGTCGCATCGATGACCGTGTAGTCGAAGTTGCTCCGGAACGTCCGGAGGACCTTGCCCACGGCCTCTCCCGAGATGACGGGGCCGCTCTGATCCGGAACCGCCCCAAAGCCATACAGGTGATCGTGGAGTTCCTTTCCGAATGCAAGGATGGCATCACGGTCTTCTTGATCTCCGAGCCCGAGGAGGTCCTGGACCGGATGTTTCGGTTCGGTCCCGAAGTAGGAGAAGACATCACCCATGTCGAAGTCGAAGTCGAGGAGTGCGGTATCACTCTTCGTCTGGACGGCGATGGCCGCGGCGAGGTTGCAGGCGAGGAACGTCTTTCCTGTGCCCCCCTTGGAAGAGAACACCGAGACCACGGTTCCCCGAGGCCTCGCGTCTCCGGCCGAATCGTCTTCGGTCGAGAAGGACCGGAGGCTTTGGGACCAGGCCGCCGCGCGTACCAGTGCATCCCGAAACTCCTGACCGCCTCGAGACAGATCCACCACATCTCGGATCCCGGATCGCATCGCGGCAGGCAGGAGTCCGTTGAGGGTGCGGTCCCGGACCAGAACCACGGCCGTGGCAGGTGAGGATCGGCTCACGAATTCGGCGAGTCCGAAAGCCTCTTGCTCCTTGATGGCCGCAGACAGTACGAGGACGTCCGGGGACACCTGGCCTTCTGCGAGAAGACCCTCCACCGCGGACACCGTGGGGACCCACTGAACCGACTCGGCCGCGATATCCAGCGCCCTCGCGACGTGTTGCCGGAAGGTCTGGGGAACGCCAACGGCGATGATCTTGGTCTCCGTCATTTGGCAAGCTGGCTGATCGTGACCGGGGGCTGGGGCAAACCCTGCTGATCCGGCGGAAGGAGCGCAAGCCAGACGTGCGCCTGCTCCTGAGCCAAGATGACCTTCGCTGCGTCCACCGGTTTGAGCTCCAACGTGACGAGGTTATTGCCCCCCTTCCCCGCTCCCGAGGAGTCACCGATCTTGAGCACGCGGACGTCGGGGACAAGCGTTGCCGTGAAGGACACTCCGGCCTTGTTGTCCAGCGTCGTGTAGAGGACGACATGGTCACCGGCCTGGACGAAACCACCGACGACGCGCTGAGACTCGAGCTGGACCGCTACGGCCTGATAGCCATCCCGCGTGCCGAAGACACCGCCGGTCGATTGGGTGCTGCCCTGGAGTCGCGCCCGAACGATCTGCTCACCCTGCAAGATGAACGATGCCGTGGTCTGGCCCTGCAGCTCCGCCAGGGTGGTGACCGCTCCGTCGACCAGGGCGTTCCTGGGAATGGACACGGTCGTGAACTGTCCCTCCTGGATGAGGGTGTCGAGTTTGGTCCCGGCTGTGATGTTCTTCTTGGAAACGATGATCGTGACGTTGTTTGCGGCGGGCTTGGCCTCCTTCTTCACTCCTTGGACGTACAGGAAGATGGCGGAGGTCGCCCCCACTGCGAGCAACAGGGCCACCGCCATGGCGAGTCCTCTAGGTTTCATCTCCATCCTTTCTTCCGTGTCGAACCGTCATCAGTGATTACTCCGGGACTGCTTCATTCGGAAAGACGCACCGCCCGCAAGCCTGTATCGGCACCCTCGCCCGGGTTGATTCCACCGCTCTGAAAGCCCTGCCAGGATGCAAGAAGGCACGTGGCATTGGCGTTCTTCTGCCGAATGCCACACGCGCCGGGTGACGGCGCAATGTCATATTCCCAGTCAACCCTGGCGTCGAGGACGATCTGATTGAGGGGGTCCAGGCTGACCCAAGTGATCACTTGGGTCGCTGGGTCATACGTGTAGTCCACGTTCGGACCTGGCGCCTGCCCGTACTGATACACCTTGTTCCCATTCGATTCCCTGATCCGCGGATAGAGCTTCGTGGCGTCCCCTGGGAGATGGAGATTCAGCAGGCCGCACTGTGCCTGAGTGTTCAGGTCGTACGTGTGGTCCGGTCCCGGGGCGGTCGTGAAGGTCCTGGAGATCGGAGGGGTGCAGAGGTTGTTTTGGCTTCCCGGGTCTCCATACGCAGCCGGGTCGTTCCCGTGCAGGACGTTGTCGATACGGAGGATCGTGAAGCCGATGATGTCGTACTTCGCCGGGGTGCAGGGGGGTGGACAGAGGTTGCCGTCCTTGTCCACCTGCCCGTGGGAGCCGGCGCAGGGAGAGCCGGGCACGGGCTCCGGGCAGTTCACCGGGAAGATCCGGAATGTTCCGATCTGGTCCTGGAACGTCCTGAAGTGATCAGCGGAACGCCCCGTCACTCGACAGACGTACGTCGCATCCGGGAAGTTGAGGCCCAATTGCCCGGTCGGGGCCCTCTGAGCGATCCAGTCGTCAACCTGGTTGTTTCCGACGTTCGTGCACCCCGGGAAGACCTGTGGAACGTCGATCCGGGGAACATCCCAGCCCCAATGAGGATCGTTGCGATCGGAAATGAGATTCAAGAACGACCATTGGGCGTCGCCGATACCCGAGTCGTCGAGCCAGAAACGACACGTGATGTTGATCTCATCATCTGGCGGGGGCACCGGCTTGTCGCAATCGTTCTGCATCCAGTCGAAGCGGACCATGATGGGGTTCGGCTGGCCGCCGCCCGCCGGCCCCCAGATCGCCTGGGCCTTCTCCCGGACGGCGACGTCCTTGCCGTAGCCGAAGATCTGCGCGAAGAACGCGCTGGTGTGACCGAGATACCACACAGTGACCTTGCCGCAATCAGTGCAATCACTTCCGGGGATTCCAGGGTCCACCTTGAAACCATCAGGTGCGGGGCCGTCTGGATCATCTGGCGGCGCCGCATACCGTTGGGCATTGGGTACATTGTCAAGAGCGTAGGAATCGGCAGCACTGCGCGCCGGCAACTCGTTGCTGCCAAGCTGGGCCTCGTCCCTGGCGAAGGAGATCGCCGCCGCCAGGGCTGCGGAGTCATTGGAGTTCACCATCGCTCGGTGCTTCAGCAGGAGACCTCCGATGTCGAGGGCCAGCACGAGCATCCCAAGAAGAACGAACATGGAAACGATCACCATCACCGCTGCCACCCCACGCTCCTCGCGCGGCCGGAGGTGACAATGGATCATTCGCATCGGAAGACCCCTTTGACTTCCTTGTCGAAGCTGAGGTCGGGTACGAATGGGATCAGAATCGAAAAGTGCTGTATCCAGCTGACCGATACCTCGGTTCCGACGACATTCGGGTCGCTCGTGCAGACCTTGCTTGCCGTTGGTGTCCCCGGAGAGAAGACATCGGCGGGCGTGCAGGGTGCGGCGCAACTCATGCTGTTGAAGGTTCGCGTCACTATCAGGGCATCCGTGCAGCCGCTGCTGCTGTCCGGCTTGCACCGCACGGCGGCGTATCGCGCACCCTCCCGTGCCGCTCCGACGTACATCTCGTATTTGCTGAGGGTGATCCCGAACTCGATGATCCCGAACAGGATCATGCAGAGCAGGACCAAGATGACGGCGAACTCGACCGCGACCGCCCCCTCTTCCCCCCTCTGTATCCTGTCCCTGATCATCTCAGCCACTGTCCTCTTCGCACTCGGGCTTCCGAGTGGCTCATCCGGCCGGTCAGCCCTCACTCTGTGTTGTCCTCGCGGTGAGGGCTGACCCGTATCCATCTCCTTGGCCAATCCGCGACTAGCAGCTCGCGCTCGTCGCGATCGGGCTGATCGAGGTGCTGGCGCATACGAACTTGCTGTTGATTGCGCTGGCGAGCACCGCCGCGCCGACGATGATCCCAAGGGCGATCAGGACCAGCAGCACGACGTACTCCGTCGCCACGGCCCCGGTCTCGTCCTCCATCCGGGACCGGACACCGGCCCACATCGTCTGCATCTTCACGTACAGACCGAGAAGCACTTGCTCACCCCCTTCGCTCGCCACCATGCCGCCCCTCCGGTCGTCGGGCGCTCAAGGAACACGCCGGTTCCGCGGTGAAATCCTCATTCACTCAACTCACCTTCGCTACAGGACCCTTCGTCGGCCCCTCGCCCTCCGCGTCCGCCACGAAGAGTGAGCGGCCGACGAGGCCGCTCTTGAATCGCCCGCCTAGCAGCTCGAGCTCGTTGCGGTGCTGGTGATGGTGGTACTGGCGCAGTTGAACTTGCTGTTGATTGCGCTGGCCAACACCGCCGCGCCGACGATGATGCCAAGAGCGATCAGGACCAGCAGCACGACGTACTCCGTCGCCACGGCCCCGGTCTCGTCCTCCATCCGGGACCGGACACCGGCCCACATCGTCTGCATCTTCACGTACAGACCGAGAAGCACTTGCTCACCCCCTTTGCCCTGTGCGATCGAGGAACGCCCTCCAGGCGTTCTTCCCATCAGTGCTAGATTGACCGGCCGAGAGTAAGGGGGAAGCAGCGGCTGGACCATTCCGACTTCGCCGGATGAATCGTACGTAGTTCTACGTACAGTCTTAAGCCGGTCCATTTGCCATCGGATGAAGGCATTGGCTGATTGACCGGTCTTCTACCATGGCTTGGTGAGCATCCAGGTCCAGGCCCCCACGGAACAGGTCCCATCCAGTGGTCGATTGGCGCTGACGCTTCCCCAGGTGTGGGCCTTGGTTGCAGTTGCCCTCCCCATGTTCGTCGTGGTGGGCAGTCTCAGCACCGTCGACCTCGCCTATCACCTACGAGCCGGGGACGTCATGCTCCAAACCCATTCCTTGTTGCGGATGGACACGTTCTCGTTCACCGCTGCCGGGAGACCCTGGCTCAACCAGCAATGGGGGAGCCAGGTACTCCTGGGCTCGATCTTCAGGGGGCTGGGCTGGGCGGGGCTGGCCGCCCTGCATGCCCTGTTGGTCGGTCTCGTCTTCTTCTTCATCTTTCTAGCGTGTCGGGCCAAGCGCTCCCCCGCCCGTACATCGGCGTGGCTTTCCCTCGCCGCGATGGTGGTGTCCTTCCCGAACCTTTCGTTGCGACCCCAGCTCCTGGGTATGGCGTTGTTTGCGCTCACCCTTTGGCTTGTCATGAATCGGGACCAGTATCCCCAAGGAGTCCTGGTCATCCCGGCCGTTGTGGTCATCTGGGCGAACGTGCACGGGAGCTTCTTCCTTGGACCCCTGCTCTTGATGCTCGCCTGGATCGAGGACCGGCATGAGCGCTCCCGGCTGGCTCGTCGAACGTTGGTTGTCGGTGGGGTCGCCTCCTTCGCGACGCTCCTGAATCCGTTCGGCCCTCGCGTGTGGAGCTACGTGGTCAGCCTCTCCACCAGCCCTACCATCACCGCCCACGTCACAGAGTGGCAACCGCCGAGCATCCGAGGCCCAGGAGGGGCTCTGTTCTTCCTTTCCGTGGCAGCGGTGGCCCTCCTGTTGGCCCGGAGGAACGTTCCGGTACCGTGGCCGATCATCATCTGGCTGGGCGTGTTCTTCGTCATGGGATTGACCGCCGCCCGGAGCACGGCCTGGTGGGCGCTGGCGGCGGCGCCGGCTGTGGCGGGCCTGCTTCAGGATCGGCCCGCACCCTCTCGAAGGGAACTCCCGGCGTCTACCCTGAACACCGCCATCGCGATCCTCTTGATCGTTCCCGGTCTGGCCCTGTTCCCGTGGCACCTCGTGGGGAGTCCGCTCGATGCTCCGGGCAAGCACACCGCCGAGGCGCCCGTTGGCATCACCCACAGCTTGGAACAGGTGCTGGGCCCGGGGGACCGGATGTTCAACGCCCAGATTTGGGGCTCCTGGTTCGAGCTCGCACTCCCCGGTAACCCCGTGTTCGTGGACTCGCGGATCGAACTCTTCCCCGATTCAGTGTGGCGCCAATATCAGTCAGTCTCAGCCGGGCGGCAAGGCATTCCCCTCCCTCCGCAACTGACGGGAACTCCATGTTTCGGGATGTGAAGCACGTCACGAGTTCGCGGATGTGACCGAGCAGATCCAACATTCCCTCCGAGCGTGACGCAGAACGTGAAGGTAACCGCATTGAGGATCGAGTCATGAAGAAGGCCCCACCCGAGCTGGATACCAGGATCGAGCCCTCCGCTTCGACGGGAGTGGGCAGCTCCAAACCGAAACGCCAGTTGGTTCTTCACCCCCTGTTGTTCGCTGCCTTCCCGGTCGTTTACCTGTGGGCCCACAACGTTCAGGAGGGGGTCACCTTCGGGGACATCATCTGGCCCCTTTTCCTGGTCGTCGGGGTCACCGCTCTTCTCTTCGCCGCCGGATGGCTGGCTCTTCGCAGGGACGCTGCCAGAGTCGGCCTCGCACTCTCGGTCTTGGTCCTGCTGTTCTTCTCGTACGGCTATGTGTATCGAGCCCTTGAGGACGTGAGGATAGGGGGCTTCCGAGATGATCCCGTAACTGGATTCCTGCTCAGCAAGAATTTCGACCTACTCCCGGTCTGGGCGGGTCTGTCCGGACTTGGCGTCTGGCTTTCCATGCGCGCCCGGAAGAGGCTATCGGGCTGGACACAGGCCATGAATTACGCGGCAGCCGGGCTCGTGTTGATCAATCTGGCCACGGTGGGATGGAGTCAAGCCCGAGGGGTGGGGCAGGGAAGTCCGTTGGCCCGGGGATCAACGCCTCAGTCGACGCTTCGTTCGGGAACCGCCCGCCCAGACATCTACTACATCGTCTTGGAAGAGTACGCGGGGCAGAGGGCGCTCGAAAGGTTCTTCGGCTATGACAATTCGCCCTTCCTGGACTTCCTCCGGCACAAGGGCTTCTATGTGCCCACCTCCAGCACGGTCAATTACCCGAGGACCTCTCTCTCCTTGACGTCCTCGCTCAACATGAATTACCTGAATGCCGGGACGGGCCGCCTGTCCGGCGAGGCCAGCACAAAGTCGTTGCTTCAGGATCATGCCGTAGGCAGATACCTAAAGTCGATCGGGTATCGTCAAGTCCAGCTGGGTTCGTGGTGGCAGCCCACCGCCAAGAATCCCAACGCCGACATCAACATCAGTTTCGGAAGTATCTCCGAGTTCTCTACGGTGCTCTATCAAACCACCCCGTTCTATGCGATCGCCCAGCGGTTCGGCCTTTTCTCCGCGAAACTCGACTTCCGGACGACGGAATACGAACGCGAGAAGTTCCAGTTCGCCAAGCTGGCCCAGGCGCGGAACATCGTCCGGCCGAAGTTTGTGTTCGCCCACATCATCTGCCCACACGAGCCTTACGTCTTCGACGCGAACGGCCGCTTTCTCCCCGAGGATGCCGTCCAGCTCGGCACGATCAAGAAGGTGTACGTGGATCAGCTCTCGTTCGTGAACAAGCAGCTCATGGCCCTGGTCGACAAGCTGCTGTCGGGTCCTCGAGCGTCCCAACCGGTGATTCTCATCCAGTCGGACGAGGGGCCGTACCCGGGCAACCCTTCTCAGTGGCCGAGCCAGCCTTCCCAGAACGCGTTGCTGCAGAAATTCGAGATCCTGAATGCCCTCTACCTCCCCGGCTCCTCCTACGCGCAGCTGAGGCCCGACATCACACCAGTCAACGAGTTTCGGGTGGTCTTTCGGGAGTATTTCGACCCAGCCTTCCCACTCCTACCAGACCAGAACTTCGTCTTCAAGGATTTGCAGCACCTGTACCAGTTCACGGAAGTGACGGACCAGGTCCGGCAGGCACTGGGCGCTTGATACGGAGTGCGGCCGCGGGTTGGCGGCACGCAGCGGTCAGAGGCTCAGTCCCGCGCGCCCATGGTGATGATGCCGGATCGAGCGGCCGCGGCGATCGCCCCCACGCGGCTGTCCGCCCCCAGCTTCTTGTAGATGCGGAACAGATGCGTGGTCACGGTTCGCTCCCGCACGCCGAGCCGGGACCCGATCTGCCTCGCCGTGAGCCCCTCGGCCGCGA
>WNGF01008337.1_pt1 | contig 12226 bp, 8 predicted proteins | sample 5400641 | NCBI WGS metagenome assembly WNGF01 (sample SAMN13153371, study PRJNA577476) | soil metagenome | isolation source: 80 cm soil or saprolite under grassland replicate 2 | place: USA:California | collected 2016-06-15
ATGGGTTTCACCCCGTAGGGTGATTTCACCCCGTTAGGGGTGAGATGTTTATAGATCGAGGAACCAAACCCTCCGGCGGCGTTCGGAGGAGCCGAATGAATCTGGAGTGCTAAAGCTCAAGTTGAATTCCGCTCCTCCGGGTTTCACCCGTTAGGGGTGAGATGTTTATAGCTCAGGGAACCAAAACCCTCCGGCGGCGTTCGGAGGAGCGGAATGAATCTGGAGTGCTAAAGCTCAAGTTGAATTCCGCTCCTCCGGGTTTCACCCCGTTAGGGGTGAGATGTTTATAGATCGAGGAACCAAATCCTTCCGGCGGCGTTCGGAGGAGCGGAATGAATCTGGAGTGCTAAAGCTCAAGTTGAATTCCGCTCCTCCGAACGCCGTTGGTTCTGGCACTTCTACTCAGACTATAAATATCTCACCCCTAACGGGGTGAAAAGTGGATCGTGTCTTTCTTCTTCGTAACATTGACCTGGCTTGATAAACAAACCAATTGGACGCGGGGCGCTTAGCACCGCGAACGCTCAATACAATGCCAGGGCAACGGTCTCAGGTCCGGTCATGTTATTTTTCGCCGATTCGCGTTGAAGCTCACGTTCCGTCCGGGATGTCGCTAACTCAACTGCCTCCGCTTCTCCCGCAGTCTTGATTTGACGAAGAAAATAAGTGTCACCGTATCGATGAAAGACAAGTTCACTTCTCGTAGGTGCGCGACGGCTTTCAAAGGGTTCGGTTTCAAACGTGACGTGCGAGCGGAGCCTGAAGTTGTCCATTACCAGTGCTTTCGAAGAATCGTTGATTCGTCGAATGGTATATGTACCCGCCGGAAGAGTTTTGCCTCTGACAATAAAGTCAAACGGAATCACTACCCGCTCTGCCATGCCAGGGTTTTGCGCGTGGGTGGGTGACGCGATAAGCAATGCTACTAGAAAGCACATAACCGCCACGCCCATGAATTGCTTGCTCATTATTTCTCCTTCGATGGAAGCCGACCGAAGCAAGCCGTTCCAGTTGTTAAAGGAATCGGAAAACAGTCCCGATTGCTTCACCTCTTATTGCTCTCAGCTGAGAATCGCAACGATTCTCGATGCCAACGAATTGAAATCCGCGTGCCATAGAACTCTGGTGAAAATGTTTTACGTGCACGGGCAGAATCCGCCGAGGCGACACTGGCTTTAAGTTGCCGAATATTTAGAATTCGCGGCCCTCTCAGTAAGGATTACTATGCTGTCGGTTGACGAACGGTTTTTCCTCTGAGGAGCGCGCCCGCTGTGGCTTCCTTTCCTGGGGCCACCAAAAAGGCCACACGGTACAGACGGTCTGGAGAGAAAGGATGAAGAGTTCTGGCGAAACATACCTGTGGCTGCGCAATCACACTGGCATGGTGGTTGCCGAGCAAATGCGCTTAGAAAGCGTAATTCTTTTTTCGCAGCATCATTGGAAGGAGTTTAACGATGAATGAGCAAGACAATGTCGCGGTAGTGAAGGCCGCCTACTTAGCATTCCAACAAGGCGAGATCCCGTCAAAGCAACATTCGAGGGCTTCGCGACCTTGAGCAAAGCAACATCGAGGATTGGATCAGCCCCTATCAATTGGGCCGGTTCAGTCGTGCCGTCATCCAACGTCACTTCAATCAATTGCCGGCCGAAGACCAGGTGAGAGTTCGTAAGAATCAGGCCTGAATTATCAATAATGAAGCCGGAACCGAGGACGTGCTCGACGCGATCATTCATTCGATACGGGTTGATTGATACAGCTGAGATAAAGACGACCGATGGCGAAACCCTATCAAAGATCGCGGTCAGTGGCTCGGCGCATGGCTGTGCGGCAGAGTTTGGTTTCTGTTGGGCTACGGCATGTCCGCGCGTAAGGCAATTAACAATAATCAGAGATATAGATATTTAGGGCGTTTAGCTGTATCACACGCACCAAGAGCAGTGGAGGTTGTAGTGTTCCACCAGGTGGGCGGTCGCTCAACCTCTGCCTCGTGGCGTTAGTAATTGAACTCTAGGGCGAATTGAATGAGTCGAGGGTTGTTGCTACTCGAGGTGATGCGGCCGAAATCGCCGGGATTGATGATTCGCCCGGTGTTCGGATCGATGCTGCCGCCTGAGGACGTAATGGCGTTCAGATTAGCGATCGGGTTAGCAAAGTTGACGTGATTGAACAGGTTGAAGAACTCGGAGCGAAACTCGATGTTCTTTGCTTCACCAACCGGAAAGCGTTTGATGATTGAGAAGTCCACATTAATTTGTCGTGGCCCGCGCAAGACGTTGCGGCCGACGTTGCCGAAGTCGGTTCCGGTCGCGCCCGCAGTGGCTGTTCCGTTTGAACTTGGAATCAGTTGACCGGCAAGCACAGTAGGACGCGCGAACGCAAACGAGTTAAAGAAGTAACCTGCCGGAATGTTGCTGATCGCGGTGCTGCGTGTTGCGCCAGGTGCCCAGCTTGGCCGTGAGAGCCCGTTGGCCTGCCCCAAATAGAATGAACCGGCATTCGAATCGACGATGTCAATTGGCAGGCCAGACATCGCGGTGATGATCCCCGCAACCTGCCAATCCGAGAACAGCAACCGGCCAGCAGTTGACCTCGCAGCCAAAGCTGGTCCTCGTAAATCCCACAGATAACTCAAGACAAAACGGTGGGTACGGTCAAAATCTGAGACGCCTCGATTGGCGCGATTATCAAGCTGGTTGCCGAGTATGTTGCTCGTGTCGGAGCCTGCTCCTGTCCCGGTACCCCCGCCTGAGGCGTTGTCAATTGACTTGGCATGAGTGTAGGAGCCGAGCAGTTGCAACCCCTTCGACAGCCGCTTCGTCAAACTAACCTGGAGCGAGTTGTAGATTGATTGCGCGGTGGTCTGTCTTTGGCCGAAGCCGGCGATCGATACGCCCTGAAACGGCGCTCGCAGTTGTGCGTTTAAAGGAGTATTGGTCGTTATTACGGCTAGCGTCACATCGTTCATTACAGGATGCTGCGGGCTGGCGAGCTGTGCCTGGTTGATGTCGATATTGCGGAACAAGTTGAGCCCGCGCGTTCCGACATAGGCGACCTCGAATAGCAAGTCCCTTCCCACAGCGTACTGGACAGTCGTGTTGTACTGGTGAAAGTAAGGAGTACGAAGGTTGCGGTCAAAGACCTGATTCGTAAGGTTAATGGTGGGAACAAAGGTCGGAAACTCGTCTATTGACGGCACACGGAAAAAGGGCTCTGCGAACGACGGCGGCCTGTCCCTTCTGCCGATGACGTAATTTGGCGGCAATTGTATGCCCGTCGTGAGGTGAAAGGCTGATGACCGCGAGTAGAAGATGCCATAACCGCCGCGCACAACCAGACGGTCCGAGTCGAGCGGCGAGTAAGCAAAGCCAATGCGCGGGGCGAAGTTGTTTGAGTCAATACTGTTAACCACGCGCTTGCCGACGTTCGGTACGTCCGACAGATCGTACTGAGGAATAACGTTTCCCGCCTGCACGAATCCTCCGAGGGGCACCGTCAATCCGGTGACCGCGGTATCGCTGAGCGGACGCGGTTTGTAGAGCGCGGGATCGAAGGTCGAGATGAGCCCGCGTGTGTCATGGAACGGGAGGTCCAACTCGTAACGCAATCCGAAATTGAGCGTCCATCTACGCGAAGGCTTCCAGTCATCTTGGACGAAGAAGTTGTAATCGGTCGTGCGCAGACTGCGGTAGTTAAGCCCAGTGCCCAAGACCGATAAGGTAACAATACCGGTCAGGAAATCATTGAAGGTGTTGAAATCGATCTGGCCCCGGCTGTTCTGGTTCGACTTGACGTTGTATTGGTAGTAAATGACTTCGGCGCCCGTCCGGGTGCTGTGCTTGCCGCGCGTGATCGAGAGAACATTTCCAACTGTCGCTGAAGGCATAGTCAATGCCACGTCTGAATTCCCGGTCGCCGTGCCGAAAGCCACGCCGCCGGCATTAGGCGCGATGCGAATCAGCGGCAGGCCCGGAAAGGTATTGGCGTTGGCTCGGCTGATTCCCACATCAGAGTCTTTCACCGCCGCCTCCGGAAACGACTCCTGGCGAATGAAGTTGTAGCCGATGCGCGCTTCGTTGATGACCCTCGGGCTGAACGTGTAAACGTGCTGAAGAGAAATTAGTCGGTTGTTGCTCTGTTGGACGGCGCCGAAGCCTGGAACGTTTGGGCCACTAAATAACGCCAGGGTTTGGGGCGCATTCGAAAAGAAGAATTTCACCGCGAGCCAGTTCCCTTCGTTGATACGAAAGTCAACATTGGTGTTGAACTGGTCCTCCTCGAAACTCGAGGGAGCCGAGCCGGAATACCGGCCGCCAGCCTGCGGAGTTGGAATCAGGAACTGGCCATCAGGCAACTTCACGTTCAAGAGCGCCAGCGATATCGGGTGGATCGAGGGAACATTAAAGGTTGTGCGCAGGGTTTGCTGGGAACGGTCATCGGTCAGAGCTGGGTCGATCAAAACATCGGACGACAAACTGTTGGCCGATGCCGCGTTGCGCTCCCGTGTCCCTTGATAGGAGACGAAAAAGAATGCTCTATCTTTCCTAACAGGGCCGCTGAGCATACCGCCGAAGACATTGCGCTTGAGCACCGGTCGCTTCACGTCCACAGCTTTGAAGAAAGGGTTATTGGCGTTAAGCGCGTCGTTGCGTAAGTATTCATATAGGCTTCCGTGAAGATCGTTGCTGCCGCTTCTGGTGACGACTTGAATATTGCCGCCGCCCGAGCGGCCGAAGGTGGCATCATAAAGCGAAGTCTGCACCTTGAATTGCTGGATGGTCTCTGGCGCGGGCACCGCCAGCCGCAGCGAGTTGTTACTGGCTATGCTGTTGGCATCCACGCCGTTGATCTGGTAATTGTTCTGTGTCGTGCGTGCACCGTTTACCGAGATATCAAGCGAGTTGCGGCCCACGGCGGTGTTGTCAGTGAGATCGAGCGCAGTGCCTGGCGACAGTCCCAGGATTTGCGTGAAGTTCCGCGTTGCCAGCGGCAGCTCCGACACCACTCTTGAGTCAATCACGCGGCCAAGTTGTGGACCATCTCTATGAATCAGCGGGGCAACATTGATCTTGACCGATTCTTGAATCGTCCCAACTTCCAGTCGGACATTGACCGAGGTGGTATCAGTAATGTTCACGGTCACATTGTCGACTTGAACCTTCGTGAAACCGTTGGCCATGACGCTTACGTCGTAAATGCCGGGCGGTAGCGAAGGCAACGTATAGTAGCCTTCCCTATCAGTCGCGACTCTTCTTTCATCTCCAGTTCCTTTTCTAACAACGACTACGACCGCTCCAACAATGCTGGCTCCTCGTACATCCTTGACCATCCCGGCAATGCGACCCGTAATCGGACTTTGGGCAAGCGCATTCAGACAAGGCGAATGGAGAAAGAGAAGAGGTAAAAGTAAAGCTGCTGCCCTTCTGGCGATCATCGTTTGTCCTTGAGTCCAGTATCGGTTTTATGTTCAAGTCAAGATGCTTTTCATCGACTTTGGGCTTTTGACTCTCTTACAGAGCGAGGCCTTTGCGTCGTGCGAGGTCCGCGAACCGTGGGTCTGAGCGAAGACTGTCGAGAAAAATATCGATCTGGATATAGGGCGGTCCCGACCGATCCTCATATGCCTTTTCCAGCCATTCGAAAGCTCGATCCTTTTCGCTAAGACCGGCATAGATGATCGCAAAGTTAACGGGCGCGACATGGCTCTGTTTGGCTTGCTCCTTCAACTCCTCGAGCATCTTCTGCGCTTGGGCTCTCTTCCCCGATACAGCATAGGTGTATGCGAATCTTGCAAATCTTCCCGGCTGCTTCGGATCGAGGGTATTGGCCTTTTGAAACTCAGCGATGGCCTCTTCATACATCCCCTTCTGCACAAAGGCGCGCGCGAGGTTGTTGTGAAATCGGGGGTCGTTCGGCTGCATGTCGATTGCCTTGCGGAAGAATTCAATTGCCTGGTCGTATTGGCGCGCTTGGAGAGACATCAATGCGACCGCCCCAACCGCCGACGCCGACAGCGGATCAATTTCTAGCATCCGCTTCGCCTCCGCGACAGCTTCATCATTTCTCCCTATCGCTGCTAGGTATTTAGCGTAAAGGCTGTGAACCCCCCAAGCCCTTGGGTTAAGGTCCATGGCCCGTTCAAACTCCTTCTCGGCAGCCGGCCAGTCGTCTTCATCTTGCCTGATGGCCCCCAGCATGGCGTGGGCTTCGGCGAGGGTGTCATCGATCTCCAGTGCCTTTAGCAACAAGGGCTTCGCTTTTTCCCTGGCATCCTTTGAGGATAAGGACAAATAATCCCTGTAATCCCTTGCCAGCCCGATATAAGCCGGTGCGTAGGCCGGGTCTTTTTTGATCGCTTGCTCGAAGTATTCAATCGCCTTCTGGTGCCCTGCGTTTGTTCCGCTCTCCAAGAAGAAGCGGCCCTGAAGATACGCTTGAAAAGCTTCGGGGTTTTCGGTATAGCGCTTGGCAAGTTGGTTCTTCTCATCACCGCCCAACCGCAACCGCAACCCCTCAGAGATGTGCTGCGCGATCTCCATCTTCACCGATAGGATGTCCGCCAGCTTGCGATTGTACTGCTGGCGCCAAAGAACGTGATTGTCGCGCACGTCTACCAACTCCGTACTTATCGCCAGATCATCTCCTCGCTGCACCAGCCGGCTCATTAACACTGCTCGCACATCTAGCTCTCGCCCCACCGCTTGCGGGTCCGTTTGTTTACCCTTGTAGCGTAAGACCCTGCTGAACGCGATCACTTTGAGATTAGGTAACTGTGCCAAGCTGCTGATGACATCATCACTGAGTCCGTCTGAGAGGTATTCCGTGGCAGGATCACCGCTCACATTTGCGAAAGGCATGACGGCGACTGAATCTATTGCCTCGCCCCTATTTGCGAAGTATGAGTAATAAGTGAGGGCTGCAACTGCAATTGCAAGGGTAGCGAGACAAAGCAACGTGCTCCACGTATGGTTCTTAATCTTGCTGAAAATGTAATCACGGCTCCCTGAGTTTGGCACTTCACCGGCGCGAAGTGTTGGCTCATGGATAGTCTCAATGGCTCCCTGACTGCTCAGCACTTCCGTTTCTTCTGTGGTGATTCGCGCACTAGAACCATCGGCCAACAGCGACTCAGCGCTTTCCGCCTGAAACTCTCTGACACCTGCGATAAATCGGTAACCGCGCTTCGGCACCGTCTCGATGTACCGATGATCGTTTGAGTTCTCGCCTAGCGCCGCCCGAAGCGTTGAGATATTCCGTGTGAGGTTTCCTTCTTCGACAAAGCTATCGGGCCAAACCGCCTTCAGTAGCTCGTCCTTCCCAAGCATGTGTCCGCTGTTCTGCACCAATAACTGAAGCACTTCATAGACCTTCGGCGTTAGTGGCACAGCTTTTCCGTCGCGCAACAGTCGCTGCTCTGCTGTGTCTAGTCGGAACGGCCCGAACTCATAAACGGGGCTTGAAATGGCTTTCTGAATTGCTTCCGAACTCTTTCTGGGAACTTTCCGAGTTTTCGAAGGACTGACGAATCGCGCTCAGAGTATTGTCCGCCGCGTGGTGAACAAAAAGTAGGCGCGGAATCCAGTTCACCGGCTTGAATGGCGCTCATTTTAGCGCAGTTAAGTCCCCTGAAACAACGCGCCTACGGGTCAGGTTCGACCGTCACCCTACAAACCAAAGGAGATTAGAATCATGTTCAACATTAAGGCACAATGCGAACGTCCTTGCCCCCAACGACGCCAGCGCGATTTCGTTTTGCTAACTCTCAGCGCGCTGTCCCTGACCATCGATCTGTCGCGCACTGTCAGAGCAGTCATCACACTTTGCTTGGCCATCGCGGTTTTTGTCGCTGTACCAATGGTCGCAGCAGCGCGCATCACAAGGATCCAGATCACCCGCGTAGTGTCACCGACCTTCGAGGGGACTTCCTTCGGGAGCGTTGGGCAGTACGAAAAGCTCGTCGGGCGTGCGTTTGGCGAGGTCGATCCGACCGATCCGCGAAATGCGGTGATCGCCGATATCGAGTTCGCCCCGAAGAACGCCAGGGGCATGGTCGAATATTCGACGGATGTCTACATTCTCAAGCCGGTGGACACCTCGAAGGGCAACCACAGGGTGTTCTTCGATGTAAACAACCGGGGCGACATCCGCGCCGTCCGCTTGTTCAACGACAGCACCACCGGGAATGATCCGACGACAGCGGCCGACGCCGGCAACGGATTTCTCATGCTCCAGGGGTACACAATCGTTTTGAGCGGCTGGGACGCTACGGTAACGCCCGGCGGCGGCCGCTACACGATTACGGTCCCAGTCGCGAAAAATCCGGACGGCTCGTCGATCGTCGGTCCCGCACTCGAGGAGTTCGTGATCGACAACGCGACAAGTATGACGGGTGCCCTTACGTATCCAGCAGCGACCCTGGACAAGTTCCAGGCGAGCCTCACCATGCGCGTGCACTACACGGATCCGCCGGTGCCTGTCCCCGCCACTGACTGGGGCTATGTGAGTTCCGTCGGCAGGGCGATCAGACTGTTGCCCGTCGGGACACCGTTCCAGCAGGGGAGGCTCTATGAATTCACCTATCCCGCAAAAGACCCGCTCGTAGTGGGCCTGGGCTTTGCGGCCCTTCGTGATCTCACGGCGTTCTTGCACCACGCCGCGACGGATGACGAGGGCACTCTCAACCCGCTCGCTGGCGACGTGCGGCACGTCTACTCTTTCGGCAGCTCCCAGCCAACACGTTTTATCCACGACTTCCTCTATCTAGGCTTTAACGAGGATGAATTCGGTCGGCCTGTCTTTGATGGAAACTTGAATTGGATTGGCGGCGCCAGCGGCGGCTTCTTCAACTATCGCTTCGCGCAGCCGGCGAGAACCCATCGTCAGCACATCAATCGCTGGTATCCAGAACGCCAGTTCCCATTCGCCAACCAGATGATCTTCGATCCAATCACCGGGAAGACTGACGGTCGCATTGCTCGGTGCCTGGTAACAAGCACTTGCCCGAAGATCTTCGAGGTGAACTCGGAAAACGAGTACTGGGTCAAGGGCGGGTCACTGTTGCATACCGACACTCTCGGGAACGATCTCGTCGACCCCCCGAATGTCCGATTCTACTTTCTCGCCGGTCTCCCGCACGCTGGCGGTATTGGGCGCGGCATCTGCGCGCAGCTAAGAAATCCGCTCCTACCCAACCCCGTTTTGCGCGCCCTCCTGGTGGCACTGGATGTGTTTGTCTCATCAGGCATGGAGCCGCCAGCAAGCAGCCTGCCTCGACGCACCGATGGCACGCTGGTTACCTCCCTCCCTCAGATGCTGGTAGGCTTTCCCAACATCCCGGGAGTCACATACAACGGGCTAATGAGCACCGGAGACCTGTTCAATTTCGGACCGTCTTATGATGACGGCATCGTGACGCTTCTTCCCCCACTTTTCCTGGGTTCTCCCTATCCGGTCTTCGTGCCCAAGACTGATGCCGATGGGAACGATATCGCCGGTATCCGCCTGCCGGACATCGCCGTGCCGCTGGCGACGTATTCCGGCTGGAACTTGCGCGCCAGCGCCTTTGCCGGGGACGATCTGTGCGATGCGTTCGGTCAGAAGATCGACTTCGCGCAAACCCTCGCCGAACGACTGGCGACCGGCGATACGCGGCTCTCGATCAAGGAGCGGTACCGAAACCACGGACAGTACGTGAGCGCGGTGGCAGAGGCAGCGAGCCGACTCCATCAGCAGGGCTTCCTCCTCGATGAAGACGTTCAGGCGTACATCGAAGCGGCCGCCGAAAGCAGCATCGGCAAGTAGTAAAAGAGTCAATAGGCTGGCTCAGCCGCCGCGAGCGCCGGCAAGATCCGGCGCTCGCGGCCATCTCTCGCACGTTCAGGTGTGACCGCTTGGGCCTACATTACGGCAGTCGGGAAATCACTACGCGCAGCAAGACAGTTAGAGGACTGACTGTTGTCATTCAATCTTCAAGGGGAGTTCTTTGAGAACTCAAGCATCACACATTAAGGTAGTGCCGCCGCCGACGTCAGCATTCATTATAGTAGCGGAGCACACTCCAAACATCGAACGAATGATGCGTGGTGTTATGATCGCGTGCGGCTTAACCAGAAATGACATTGAGCGGTTGTTAAAGGAGCGTCGAGAGCGAATAAGGTATTCTCAACGACTCGCAAGCTGACACTTCGCATTGCGGATCAGATTATGAAAGCGGCGCTTTACTTTAGAGTCAGTACAGATGAGCAGAAGGAACGCGCTTCGATCGAAACACAGCGCGAGTTCGCCGCCCGATATTGCAAGGCTCATGAGATTGAGGTTATCGGCTCTTACAGTGATGAGGGGTTCTCGGGAACGGTGCCGGTTGCTGAACGGCCTGATGGTTCCCAACTCTTAGCCAATGCTAAGGGCAAGAAATTCGACACGATACTAGTCTAGTTTACAAGTTAGATCGCCTTGCCCGATCGACATTAGAGATTCTCAAGGTCGTCGAGACGCTAGGACAATGCGGTGTTTCAATTAAGTCAATGACGGAGCCGTTTGAAACGGACTCGTCAGTAGGCAAGTTCTTGGTTTCGATGCTGGCGTCGGTGGCTCAGCTTGAGCGCGATGCCATTCGTGATCGTTCCGGCGCTGGTATGGAGCGTCTTGCGCGGCAAGGTAAGTGGCTAGGCGGAAGACCGGCATTCGGTTATCGGGTCGTTGATGGCAAACTCGCCGTCCAGCCTGAACAAGCGAAGATCGTTGAAGAGATCTTTCGCATGTTCATTTCGGGCAGTAAACAGAATGCAATTGCTCGCAATTTGAATGCGCAGGGCGTGATTCATCCGATGGGTCTCGGCAGGGAAGGCGTGAATCGCCTATGGCATGAGGCTACTATTTCGAAGCTCCTACGAGACACTGTTTATGCGGGCACTTTCAGATGGCGAAAAACGACGGCGCGAAAGAGACTTGGGCGAAGAATCACTGTTATCAAGGCTGCCGAATCCAAACAAATCTCCTGTTCAGTTCCAGCTATCATTTCGACCGCGGACTTTGAGGAAACACAGCGAATACTTAAGGAGAATCTTCGTCGTTCTCTCAGAAATGCGAGACACTTTTACCTTCTTCGCTCGCTAGTCAAATGCGGTTGTTACGGTCGCACTTACGTCGGCTTCACGTCCAATAATCGCCGCCGCTACCAGTACTATCGCTGTGGTAGTCATTTTCGTAAAATCGGCGTCGAACCGTGCCAAGGTAAAGCTGTTCGTTCCGATGTCCTGGATCAAAGAGTTTGGGAACACTGTGCTGAATTCATCCGCAATCCTAGGGCTGTTCTTGAAGAAGTGAGACAGACCATGCTGGCCACCCAGCGGGATCAGAATGATCTCAATAATCAGATTGAATCGTTGGATTCCATTCTCACTGGCAAGCTAGCAGAGCGCGCGAGAGTCATAAGTCTTGTACGCCGCGGGTTGATTAATGACAAAGAGGCTGAACACGAATTAACGCGCCTCCAACAGGAAGTCAGTCAGATCCAAACTGAGCGTGACGAACTTGCCAGAGGACAAGAAACTGCAGAAAGCCTTGAACTGCGAATTCTCAATGCGGAAACGATGTTGAAACTCATGGCAGATCGAGTATCCAAGGCAGACGATAAGACCAAACGTGAAATCGTCCTTGCGCTCGTAGACACTATCACCGTCGAGACGATCGGAGAAGGAAGGAGTGCTCACACGACCGCGAGAGCCCGTTACGCCTTCGATCCTCCACCCATCCAGCGTTACACCGAACGCGTTAACCAGCGCTATCCCGAGAGATCATCTCCAGTTTCCACTGTTGTTGATTACCTTGCGTGCGCATGGGCGCAGGAAAGCACAAACACGAGTGTCCATCCGCCCAGTGCCCAGGATAGCCGCCGGATGTGGACGCTGTAAAAAGAATTAATCATGAGTAACACCTCGTTAGTTGGGCAGAGGGCACATTGGATCCGGTCGAACCGTTCAGCGGTTCTGCAATTGACCGGAGTTGCACGGGAATTGCTGTGCCCGAAGACGTCGTCCTGTTAGGGGATAGATGGGCTTCTGAAGTTACGAATCCCACCCATGGCAGTCACGGCAGTGGGTGGATGGTTCAGATCCAACCTGTTCGTCCCAAAGAAGGGCCGATGAAACTGAACTCGCTTTTGAATGCGCTCAGCCGCTTTGTTTTGGAGGCCGGATCTGAACAATCCACCAACTTCCGTTGGTGGGA
>WNGF01008339.1_pt1 | contig 12224 bp, 9 predicted proteins | sample 5400641 | NCBI WGS metagenome assembly WNGF01 (sample SAMN13153371, study PRJNA577476) | soil metagenome | isolation source: 80 cm soil or saprolite under grassland replicate 2 | place: USA:California | collected 2016-06-15
GTTGTCCAGCAGCCCCTCCTTCTCGAACACCTCGAGGTTGGCGAGGGCGACGGCGGCGGAGACCGGGTGGCCGGCGAACGTCACGCCGTGCAGGAACGTGGCGGGGCCCTCGCTGAACGGCGCCATCAGCCGGTTGCTCACCAGCATGCCGCCGAGCGGGGCATAGCCGGATGTCACCCCCTTGGCGAAGGTGATGATGTCGGGCGTGTAGCCGTACCGGTCGCAGCCGAAATAGTGGCCAAGCCTGCCGAAAGCGCAGATCACCTCGTCGGACACCAAAAGCACGCCGTAGGTGTCGCAGATCTGCCTGACCCGCTCGAAGTAGCCAGGCGGCGGCGGGAAGCAGCCGCCTGAGTTCTGCACCGGTTCGATGAACACGGCGGCAACCGACTCGGGTCCCTCGCGCAGGATCGCCCGCTCGATCTCATCGGCCGCCCACCGGCCGAACGCGGTGAGGTCGCCCGCGACGAAGTCAGGCGCACGGTAGAAATTGGTGTTCGGCACCCGGACCCCGCCGGCGGGCAACGGCTCGAACGGCGTCTTTATCCCGGCGAGCCCGGTGATGGCGAGCGCGCCCATGGACGTGCCGTGATACGCGATGTCCCTGCTGATCACCTTGTAGCGCGCGGGCTCGCCGACCGCCTTGAAGTACTGCTTGGCAAGCTTCCACGCGGATTCGACGGCTTCGGAGCCGCTCGTGGTGAAAAACACCCGGTCAAGGTCTCCTGGCGCGCGCTCGACCAGCCGCTGCGCAAGCTCGACCGCGCGCGGATGCGCGTAGGACCAGAGCGGGAAGTACGCGAGTTCGCGCGCCTGCCTGGCGGCGGCCTCGGCGACCTCCGCGCGGCCGTGCCCTATCTGGCTGACGAACAGCCCAGACAGGCCGTCGAGGTAGCGTTTGCCACGCTGGTCGAAGACGTAGGGCCCAGAGCCGCGCACGATCACCGGCACCTCGCTGTCCGCGTAGGACGACATCCTGGTGAAGTGCAGCCACAGGTTGCGCCGAGCGGCTTGTGCGTATGCGTCGCCTGGCTCGACCGGCTCGGCGCCGCGCGGGTGTGTCATCTGGTCCCCCAGGAGTAGGTCTGCTTGCGAAGTTTCAGGTACACAAACGTCTCCGTGCTCGCCACTGACGGCACCGTCCGCACCCTGCTCAAGATCTCCAGCAGGTGGTCGTCGTCCTCGCACACCACCTCGATCAGGAGATCGAACGATCCGGCGACGATGACGACGTAGTCGATCTCCTCCATCTCCGCCAGAACGTCAGCCACCCGCTCCGGGTCGCCCTCGCACCTGATCCCGATCATGGTTTGGCGGCGGAATCCCAGGGTCAGCGGGTCGGTGACGGCCACGATCTGCATCACGCCCGCCTCGAGGAGCCGCTGCACGCGCTGCCGCACCGCGGCCTCGGACAGCGCAACAGCCTTGCCGATCGCCGCATATGACCTGCGCCCGTCCTGCTGCAACTGCTCGATGATCCGCATCGAGATCCTGTCCGGCACGATCGGTGGGGCCGCCCCATCGCCTCGCCGGCGTCCCCGATCCGCTCGGGGCTGACCGTCCAGCTCGGCGGCAATGAGCGGCGTCCCCGGGGTGTGGGCCATGATGTGTGCCTCCTCGCTCGGCAATCGTGCCACGCACCGCTAAAATGTCAACTGATTCCGTTGCGATCCGCTAACTCGACGACGGAATCACTTGCAACTAGTTCTCTCATCTGCAAAAGTTCAGACCCAGCGATCAGTACGCGCTAACGATCTGCGATGAGCGGCACTCCTGAGTCAGCCGTGTGCTAGGGGGCTAACGTGACAGGCACCGCACGTACCGGACCTTCGCCGGCGGCGGGTTCGACGGCGCCGCTGCGCAACTTCGTCAACGGCGAGTACGCCGACGCCAAGTCCGGGCGCACAAGCAGTGTGATCGACCCGTCCACCGGCGAGGCGTACGCGCAGGCGCCGGTCTCGGGCCCGGAGGACGTCGACGCAGCGCTCAACGTGGCCGCCGCGGCCTTCGCCGGCTGGCGGGACGCCACGCCCGCCGAGCGGAGCCTCGCACTCCTGAAGATCGCTGATGCGGTGGAGGCCCGCGGCGCGGAGATAGTGGCGGCCGAGTGCAAGAACACCGGCAAGCCCGTGGCGCTGACCATCTCGGAGGAGCTTCCTCCTGTCGTTGATCAGCTGCGCTTCTTCGCCGGCGCAGCGCGGCTGCTCGAGGGCCGCGCGGCAGGTGAGTACATGCGCGACCACACCTCGATGCTCCGCCGCGAGCCCATCGGCGTGTGCGCCCAGGTCACGCCGTGGAACTACCCGATGATGATGGCGGTGTGGAAGTTCGCGCCCGCGCTCGCCGCCGGCAACACCGTGGTGCTGAAGCCATCAGACACCACGCCGGTGAGCACGCTCCTGCTCGCGGAAACCGCCGCCGAGTTCCTGCCGCCCGGAGTGTTCAACGTCGTCTGCGGCGACCGCGACACGGGCCGCGCGCTCATGGCCCACCCGATCCCGCAAATGGTGTCGATCACCGGCTCGGTGCGGGCGGGCATGGAGGTCGCCGCGTCGGCCGCGGCCGGACTCAAGCGCGTCCATTTGGAGCTTGGCGGCAAGGCGCCCGTGATCGTGTTCGACGACGCCGACCTGGAGAAGACCGCGGCGGGCGTCGCTGGCGCGGGTTATTTCAACGCCGGCCAGGACTGCACCGCCGCGACCCGCGTCCTCGCGGGCCCAGGCATCGCGTCGGAGATCAGCGCGGCCCTCGCCGAACAGGCGGGCGCCACGAAGGTGGGCGGCCTCGATGTGCCTGACGCGGACTTCGGCCCGGTCAACAACGCCAACCAGCTCGCCCGCGTGCAGGGCTTCCTTGACCGCCGTCCGGAGCACGCCCGCGTGGTCGCCGGCGGCGCCCGGATCGGCGAGCGTGGTTACTTCTTCGCGCCCACGGTGGTGACCGGGTTGCGCCAGGACGACGAGATGATCCAGGACGAGATCTTCGGCCCAGTGATCACCGTGCAGCAGTTCAGCTCCGAAGAACAGGCTCTGACCTGGGCGAATGGCGTAAAGTACGGCTTGGCGGCCAGTGTCTGGACCAAGGACCATGGCCGGGCGATGCGGATGGCGCGCGGGCTGGACTTCGGCGCGGTCTGGATCAACACGCACATACCGATCGTGGCGGAGATGCCGCATGGGGGCTTCAAGCACTCGGGCTACGGCAAAGACCTGTCGATGTACGGGTTCGACGATTACACGCGGATCAAGCACGTCATGAGCTACATCGGCGAGTGACGCGCGGACTGAGAGCGGCGCAGGTGTGGCGGACCCGGCGAGTGCGGAAAGAGAATAGCGAGATCAGCGGCGCAGAAAGCAGGGATACCCGTTCGCGATGACCGAAACTCATGCGGCCCAGGTGCCGGAGGGGGTCCCTCGGCAGGACCCTGAGCGGGAACGTGAGGCCGGCGCCGTCGCGGCGGACATCCCGGCTATCGAGCTGGCCGGCGTGTCAAAGGATTTTCACGTTCACGGCGAGGTCGTCGCGGCGGTGCGGGGGATCGACCTCGCCATCCGCCGGGGCGAGTTCTTCTCCATGCTCGGCCCGTCCGGTTGCGGCAAGACCACCACGATGCGGATGATCGCCGGTTTCGAGGAGTGCACGGTCGGCTCGGTGTACCTGGACGGCCGCGATGTGACCGGCGTCCCGCCGAACAAGCGCGACGTGAACATGGTGTTCCAGTCCTACGCGCTGTTCCCGCACATGAACGTGCGCGAGAACGTCGCGTTCGGGCTGCGCCGCAGAAAGATCGCGGAGGCCGAGATCACCCGCAGGGTCCGAGAGATCCTGGAGATCGTCGGCCTCACCGGCCGGGAGAAGCGGCGCCCGCGCGAACTGTCTGGCGGCCAGCAGCAACGGGTGGCGCTCGCCCGCGCGCTCGTCAACCGGCCGCGGGCGCTGCTGCTCGACGAGCCGCTCGGCGCATTGGACCTGAAGCTTCGTCAGGCGATGCAGGTAGAACTCAAGCGCATCCAGCGTGAGGTCGGCATCACCTTCGTCTATGTCACCCACGACCAGGGCGAGGCGCTCACCATGTCGGACAGGATCGCGGTGATGAACGACGGCGTCATCGAGCACCTCGGCTCGCCGAGGGAGATCTACGAGCACCCAGCCAGCCGGTTCGTGGCCGGCTTCATCGGCACCTCCAACCTGCTGACCGGATCGGTCAGCAGGTTGGCGGCCGACAACGCGGTCATCGACGTCGGCCCGGATGAGCGGATCGTCGTTCCGACCCGCGACCTTTCGCTGTCACCGGGCGACGAGGTCGAACTCACCGTGCGCCCGGAGAAGATCGGCCTTTCGCTGGCCCAGCCGGCCGGCGCGGCAGGCGAACGCTGCCTGCTGCGTGGCAAGGTGACCGAGGTCGTGTACCTCGGCACCGCCACAAACTTCAACATCACGACGTCCACCGGGGCCGAGGTCATGGTATTCGTGCAGAACGCCGCGTCCGTCGACGCGGAAGTCGCCACGGTGCAGCGGGATGACTCGGTCTGGCTTTCCTGGCAGCCACAGTATTCATATGCGATCGGAAGTAGCACGCCATGAATCAGCGCAACTCCCTCATCGATCCTGTCTTTGTGCGCGGGATGACGCAACGTCGGGTGAGCCGCCGTGACGCCTTCCGTATCGGCGGGCTCACCGCGGTCGGGGCGGGCCTGGCCGCGTGCGGCGTCTCGGGCGCGGGCAAGAAGACCACGCTCACGCAGGCGCAATCCGCGGCCAAGAAGTTCTGGACCGGAAAGTCCAAGCACGGCCACGTGAACTTCGCCAACTGGCCGCTCTATATCGACACCGGGCACAAGACGCTGAAAGAGTTCACCAAGGCAACGGGCATCACGGTGAACTACAAGGAGGTCATACAGGACGACTCGTCGTGGTTCGCGAAGATTTCCCCGCAAATCCGGTCCGGCTCCTACATCGGATACGACGTCATGGTGGTGACCGATGGTTTCGAGTTCTCCGAGCTTGTCGCCCTCGGCGAACTGGTTCCACTCAACCAGGGCATGCTGACGAACTTCTACAGCAACGCTTCGCAGAAGTACAAGCACCGGTCATTCGATCCGGGCAACACCTACAGCATCCCGTGGGCGTCGGGAAGCACCGGCATCGCCTGGAACCCGAAGTACATCAAGACGCCTGTCACCAGCATCAAGGAGCTGTGGAACCCGGCCTACAAGGGCCACGTCGGCATGATGTCCGACGTCCAGGAAATCGGCAACTTCGGCATGATCAAGCTCGGCATCGATCCGGAGAAATCAACGGCCGCCGACTGGCACAAAGCCGCGAGCGCGCTGCTGCAGCAGCGCAACGAGGGCATCGTGCGCCAGTACTACGACCAGTCCTACATCAACGCGCTGACCAAGGGCGACACGTGGATCACGATGGCCTGGTCTGGCGACATCTTCCAGCAGAATCTCTCCTCGGGAAGCCATCTCAAGTTCGTGATCCCAGATGAAGGCGGCAACATCTGGACCGACAACATGATGATCCCGAAATATGCGCAGAACCCGGTTGACGCGATGATGGTCATGGACTGGTTCTACCGGCCTGGAATCGCCGCCCAGCTCACCGAGGGCATCAACTACATCACCGCCGTGCCCGCGGCCAAGTCGATCATCGAGTCCGATGCGGCCAAGGCCAAGGGCAGCGACAAGGCGACGCTGAACGATGTCGCGAACAGCACGCTCGTCTGGCCATCGCAGGCCGTCTACAAGCGCCTGTTCAACTATGTCAGCGTGACCGGCCAGAAGAAGGGTCAGTTCCAGTCGATTTTCCAGCCGGTCGTCGCGGGCTAAGCGCGGTGCGCAGACTCCAGTCGGCGCTGGTTCCCTACCTGCTCATCCTGCCCGGCGGGCTGTGGCTGGCGGTGTTCTTCGCCGCGCCGCTTGCCTTCCTGATCTCCATGTCCACCCAGACGGGAGACCTGATCAGCGGCTTTCGGCAGGCGCTGCACTGGCAGAACTACACGGTCGGGTTCAGCAACTACCATGATCAGCTGATCCGCTCGCTGATCTACGGCGGGACTGCGACGCTGGTCTGCATCGCGCTGTCTTACCCGACTGCCTACTGGATCGCGTTCCGCGGCGGCAGCCGCAAGTCGACCTACCTGTTCCTGATCTTGCTGCCGTTCTTCGTGTCGTTCGTGCTGCGGACGATCTCGTGGCAGTACATCCTCGGCGACAACGGCCTGGTGCTCGAGCCGCTGAAGTCGCTGGGCGTGATCCCGCAGAACTTCCGCGTGCTCGCGACGTCCACCGCGGTCATTGGCGGGCTGACGTATAACTATCTCCCGTTCATGATCTTGCCTATTTACGTGGCTCTGGAGCGGATTGACTTTCGCGTGGTGGAGGCCGCCTACGACCTCTACGCGGGCCGCGTTCAGACCTTCCTGCGGGTGATCTTCCCGCTTTCGCTGCCCGGCGTGTTCGCCGGCGTGCTGCTGAACTTCGTCCCTGTGGCGTCCGACTACGTGAACGCGGCGGTGCTCGGCGGCCCCAAGAACACCATGATCGGAAACATCATCCAGGATGAGTTCCTCAACCTGCAGAACTATCCGGTGGGCGCGGCGTTGTCGTTCACGCTGATGGCGATCCTGCTCGTTGGCATCTTCGCCTACGCGCGGGCGCTCGGCACAGAGCAGGTGCTCGAGGCGGGGGCGGCGTGAGCGTTTCCGTGCTGACGCCGCCCGGCGGGGCTGGCGCCGACGAGCCGCCCGGCGGGGCGGGCGGCACCGAGGCGCCCGCCCGAACCGGCCGGCCGGCGGGCCCGCGTAAGCGGCTCGGTGACCGGCTGCTTTTCATCTACACCTGGCTGGTGATCATCTGGCTGGCCCTGCCGATCTTCGCGGTCATCCTGTTCAGCTTCAACAACCCACAAGGCCGCTTCAACTACTCGTGGGTGGGTTTCACGCTCAAGTGGTGGGGGCCCAAACTGTTTGAGTACCCATCGCTGACGACGGCGATGGTCAACTCGATCATTGTCGGCGTCACCGCGACCCTGTTTTCCACCGTCCTTGGAACCCTGATCGGCCTCGCGCTCGGCAAGTACCGCTTCCGCGGCCAGGGCGCGACCAACCTGGTACAGTTCGCGGCCATTTCCGCGCCCGAGATCGTGCTCGGGTCATCGCTTCTGTCGTTCTTCCTCACGCTGAAGCTTCCGCTCGGTTATCTCACGATCATCATCGCGCACGTGATGTTCTGCCTGTCCTTCGTGGCGATCACGGTGCGAGCGCGGGCGCTGACGCTGGACCCCAACATCGAGGAGGCCGCTCGGGACCTGGGCGCGGGGCCGTGGGACACCTTCCGCCTGGTCACCCTGCCGATGATCTTCCCAGGCGTGCTTGCGGGCGGGCTGCTGGCCTTCGCGCTGTCGATCGACGATTTCATCACGACCAACTTCGTGGCTGGCTCGGTCCAGACCTACCCGCTGTGGATCTGGGGCGCGACGAAGGAAGGCCTGCCGCCGCAGGTCGACGTGATGGGCACGATAATCTTTGTGGCCGGGGCGCTGATCGCGGTCAGCAACGCCGTGTGGTCACGCCGCCGCGCCATTTGACGACGGGCAACCCGGGCGGGCGAGGCTGCGCCTTCGCGGCGGCAGGCCACGCGGTGGGATGTCGCCGCTTTCAGTCGTCGAGCGCCTCGATGAACATCCGGGAACCGGGCCTGTCATGTCGGCAAGCCGGATCAGCCGACCCAGCCAGCGCAGGCGCCACGCTGGGTGCCCTGTCTGGTCATCGCCCGCGGCAGCGCAGGCGGTCCCTGCGGGACGGGTGCTAAGCCCGGACCTTGCCGCGCGCCACCGCGATCCCTGCGACCAGGAAGAGCGCGACCGCGACGACGAGCGAACCGATGCCGCGGATGGTGTGGTGGCTCTTGGTCTTGCTGAGCTCCTTGCCTGGAAGGAAGCCCGGGATGGTGGCCGCCGTCTTGGTCAGGTAGATCACACCGGCTATCGCGAACAGGACCGCGATGACGGCCAGGATCACGGCAAGGGCCACCGTGCCGCTTCGCCTGCCACCCGATGCGCTGACAGAACTCAACGTGTCCTCCCTCAGCGAACCTATGCTGCGTGCCGCACGCTACCGCGTGGCACAGGCCCGTTGGCTACCGTTGGAGAAACGCCTCATAACACTCTGATTACACCCAGTAAAGAGATGGTCAGCGTACGGCAATCACCGTCCCGTGAACGCGTCGGCCAGAATCGACAGGCCCTCGGTGAGCAGATGGTCGGGGATCACCAGAGGTGGCAGGAATCGCACCACGTTACCGAACGTGCCGCAGGTCAGCACCATCACCCCGGCCGCGTGACAGGCCGCGGCGACTCGCTTCGCCACGTCGGGCGCCGGCTCGATGGTCCCCGGCCGCACAAGCTCGATCGCGAGCATCGCACCGCGCCCGCGCACGTCGCCGATCTCGGGGTGGCGCTCGGCGAGTTCGCGCAGCCGCGGCAGCATCACCGCCGCGATCTGCCGGGCTCGGCCCGCGAGGTCGTAATCGGCCATGGCCTGGATCGCGCCAAGTGCGGCGGCGCACGCGACGGGGTTGCCGCCGTACGTGCCCCCGAGGCCTCCCGGGTGTACCGCATCCATCAGCTCGGCCCGGCCGGTGACAGCGGCGAGCGGCATCCCGCCGGCGATTCCCTTCGCGGTGGTGATGAGATCGGGGACGACGCCCTCATGGTCACAGCCGAACCAGTCGCCGGTGCGGCAGAACCCCGTCTGGATCTCGTCGGCGATGAAGACGATGCCGTGCGCGCGGCAGAAGTCGGCGAGCCGCGGCAGGAACCCGTCGGGCGGCACGACGAACCCGCCCTCGCCCTGGATCGGCTCGATGATCAGGGCGGCCACGTTCTCCTCGCCGATCTGGCTACCGATCAGCCCTGTGACTTCGGCGAACGCCTCCTCGGCGCAGTGGTCCGCGCCAGTCGGCCAGCGCATCGGGAAGGCCATCGGCGCTCGGTAGATCTCTCCGGCGAACGGCCCGAACCGGTGTTTGTACGGCATGTTCTTCGCCGTCAGCGCCATGGTGAGGTTTGTGCGCCCGTGGTAAGCGTGATCGAAGGCGACGACGGCCGACCGGCCCGTCGCGTGCCTGGCGATCTTCACCGCGTTTTCGACCGCCTCGGCGCCGGAGTTGAACAGCGCGGAACGCTTCTCGTGGTCGTCTGGGGTCCGCAGGGCCAGTTCCTCGCAGACGCGCACGTACCCCTCGTACGGGGTGACCATGAAGCAGGTGTGGGTGAATCGCCGCACCTGTTCGGTCACCCGCGCGACGACCTCGGGCGCGCTGTTGCCGACGCTGGTGACTGCGATGCCTGAGCCGAGGTCGATGAGCGAGTTGCCGTCGGCGTCGATGAGCACGCCGCCGCCCGCGGCGGTGATGAACACGGGCAGCACGTGGCTGACGCCCGCGGCGACGCAGCGCTGTCTGCGCGCGAGCAGCTCGCGCGAGGCGGGGCCGGGGATCTCGGTAACGAGCCTGCGCTGCTGGGGCAGCGTCGGCCCACCCGCGGTGACCTGGGGTTGTGCCATGTGAGCAGCCATATTGCGACAATAGATCAGTAGGCTACATAACGGCTGCCGCTGGCGCGCGCCCATCGTCGCCTGTGGCTCCGAGCCTGGCGCGTCACCCGTGATCCGTGTTTGTGGCGCGTCTTTGTGCGCCGCCCTGGCCGGACGCGACGCTGACAACTGTGCCGCGCACCCAGGCGTCTAGTGGTAGGCACCTCGGTTCGGCTTCGGATTGGCTCTGGCCTTCACCCCGAATAGGGAAAGCCTATTATCTAGATATGCAGTCAATTGATTACTTAGCGCGACAGCGCTCTGTCAATGATGCCGCCAACGGGGCGTTGGCGGGGCCCGCGGCTGCGGCCTTGGCATCGGTGGCGGTGCGGACCGCCGCCATCATCCGCTGCATGGCTGTGGGATACACCGGGCTTCAGATTGCCATCTGGCACGCGTATTTCGTGGCTGACCCGTTGCGGCTTATCGCCCCTGCCGCCGCGATGGCATGGGGGGCCACGCTCGTTGCATGGCTGGCCCGCCACCCGCCGACGGCCGGGCTCGCCGTCGCCGACTCGGCAGTGCACATACCGCTGGCGCTGTCCACCGTGTGGTCGGTGCCTGCCGCGATGCGCGGCGACACCGCGAACTGGCTTTATATCCTGCTCGCCGGCCAGACCGTGGTCCCGCTGTGGTTCGCGCCGCTAGCCGCCTCGGCGCCGATGGTGCTCGCGGTGGGTGCCGCGCACTGGGCCGGCGCCGCCTTTCTCCCGTTGGCCGGCACCGGGCGGAGCGCGCTCAGCGCGGCCACGGTGCTGTACTTCGCGGTCGGTACGGTGGCCTGGCTCGGCCATCGCATGCTCCGCAACCGCGCGGTGCTTGCCGACACCGCTCTCTCCGAGGCGGACGCAGACGAGCATGAGCAGTACGTCACGCTGTCGAGGAGCACCGAGAGACGTGAGCACGAGCGCCTGCTGCATGACACGGTTCTCAACACGCTGACCGCACTCGCCCGCGATGACGCGGTCGGCCACGATACGCGTGAGATCGTCGGCCGCTGCCTACACGACGTCGCGTTGATGGAGTACGCGCTCGGCGGTGCCGCCCAGGCCGGCCCGCCATCTGGCGGAACGGTTGGCGGCCTGGTCGCCGCCGTCGAGGCGGTTGCCGCGGAGATGCGCGGCCTCGACGTGGGCGTGGGAGTTGACGCGCCAGGCGCCGGAGCGTTCGGTGTGCCGGTGCCGGTGATCGCTGCGCTCACCCGGGCCGTGCGTGAGTCGCTCGACAACGTAGCCCGCCATGCCGGCACGGGCCAGGCCTTCGTCGGGGTGGCTGTGCGCGCGCCCGGCGCCGGCGCCGAGGACCGCGGCGGGCTCGTGGTAACCGTGCGGGACAACGGGGTGGGATTCGAGCCCAGTCGCGTCGGCCCCGACCGGCTCGGGGTCCGGCGCTCGATCGTCGAGCGCGTCGCCGACTGCGGCGGAACGGCGTCACTGCGATCCACCCCCGGAGCGGGCGCCACCGTGACGCTGTGTTGGCCCGGGGAGGCACGGCGCCTGCCGGGGGACGCCCCCGAGCCCCCGGTGGCCCGTCCCCCCGCCGGGCCGGCCCGGGGCTGGAGCCCGCAGTGAATAGGGACGCGATGCTGCAGGGGGTCTATGACCGCGAACTGCGCAGGGTGGCCGCTGTGGTGGCGGCGATCTGGCAACTCTTGCTGCTGGTCCAGGTGCTCATCTACCTTGGCGACTACCGCCAGCCCGTGGTGCCGATCGCCGTGTGGGCTGGGATGCTCGCCGCGGCGGTGTGGCTGGTGCCCCGCGCGTGGGCGGTCGGGCTCACCGGGCTTGATTCCGCTGCGGCCGTTGCCGTGGCCGTGATCGCGGTGCTGGTTGTCGGCTTGGAGCGCCGCCAGCACGGCGCCACGGGAACGGTGGACTGGTCGGTCGTCGGCACCGGCTGGCTGCTCGCGCTGGTGGCCGTGAGCCGCAGGGCTTACGAGTGGGTCTGCGGCGCGGTGCTCGTGTTCACCATCCACGCGATCGTCGCGGCGCGGGTGCTCGGCCTGGGCGCCCTCGGGCTGGCCCGGCTCGCGTCGACCGCCTACACCCTGCTTGTCATTCTTGTGGTGTTCGCCGCGGTGCGTCCGATGTTTCGCGCCAGCGCCCGTATTGCTGCCCGCCGCGCGGAGCTTGCGAGCAGGTCGGCGGCTGAGCGGGCGGCAGCGGCGGCGGTGCGCGAGGACAGGCGCCGTCGGCTGGCTGTGCTGGAATCCGAGGCCCTGCCGTTGCTGCGCGGCATCGCCGATGGCCGTCTGGATCCGTCGGCCGCAGCCGTGCGCGACCAATGCGGGCAGAGCGCCGCAGAACTGCGTCGGGCACTGGTTGACCGAGCAAGCGCCCGCAGCGAGCTTCTCGCCGAGCTTGAACCCGTGCTCGCCGACGCCGGTGAACGCGGGCTGCCGGTCGAAATCCGGACGGTCGGCGACCCTGGCTATGTCAGCCGGCAGGTGATCCGCTGGGCTGTCGCGGCCGTGGACCATGTGCTACGCGCGCTCGGGCCGCAGCAGGTGGTGCTCACCATGCTCGCGCCCGGCGACGAGGTGGAGCTGTACCTGGTCTTTCGTGGTCCGCTCGCGCAAGGCCCGCTGGCACCGCGCGCGCCGGCTGAGCGCCCGCCCGCTGAG
>WNGF01008344.1_pt1 | contig 12221 bp, 8 predicted proteins | sample 5400641 | NCBI WGS metagenome assembly WNGF01 (sample SAMN13153371, study PRJNA577476) | soil metagenome | isolation source: 80 cm soil or saprolite under grassland replicate 2 | place: USA:California | collected 2016-06-15
TCATGATCGAGTCGATGGCCTGTGGGACGCCCGTCATCGCGACGCGCTGGGGGGCCGTTCCGGAGGTGATCGAGGACGGCCACTCGGGGCTGATCGTGGACGACTACCGCGAGATGGCCGCCAAGCTCGAGGAGGCGGACGCGCTCGACCCCCTCGAGTGCCGCGCCTATGCCGAGGAGCGCTTCTCGCCCGAGCGGATGGTCGCGGACTACGTCGCCGCCTACGAGAATGCTCTACAAGCCTGAAGCCTTCGAGGCGCTGACCGACGAGCCCTGGGACGAGGGCCGCGTCCGCGACGGCATCCGTGGGATCGTCGCCGACTACGAGCAGGCGTACGATCCCGACACGCTCTGGCCGGCGGCGGAGTGGGATGCCTTCAACGCTGACGGTCCGCTGACGACGCTCTACGCAGGGGCTTCCGGAATCGTCTGGGCCCTCGCGCGGCTCGGGACGGAGCTCGACACCACGGCCGTCGCGCGCAGCGCCGTCGAGGCCTGGCGGGAGAACCCAGACTTCGACGAGCGCGACGAGCCGCCGGTGCGCACCCAGGCGAGCCTCTTCTTCGGCGAGACCGGTCCCCTCGTCGTCGCCTGTGTGCTCGGCGCGGACGAATTCGCGGACGACCTGCACACCCGCGTCCTCGAGAACGTCGAGGCGCCGGCCAACGAGCTGATGTGGGCTTCGGTGGGAACCATGCGGGTCGCCAAGGCCATGTTCGATCGCACCGGCGAGAAGCGCTGGGCCGATGCATGGCGCGCGAGCGCGGACGTGCTGCTGGAGCGCCGAGACGAGGATGGACTTTGGGAGACGATGCCCTTCGGGCGCGGGCTCGGCGCGGCCCACGGTGGCTCGACCACCGCGAACATCCTTGCGCAAGGCGCCGATCTGCTCCGCGACGTCGACCCCGTCGGCCCGACGGCGGCCGGCCTTGCCAAGCACGCGGTCATGGAGGAGGGGCTCGCCAACTGGCCGATGGTCGCCGGCGACGATCTCGTCGGCTACGACGACCAGGTCCGCCTGCAGTGGTGCCACGGCGGCGCGGGCGTCGTCGCGAGCGCGGCCGGCTACCTCGACGAGGAGCTCCTCCTCGCCGGCGCGGAGGCCGCCTGGAAGGCGGGACCCCCGAATCTCGACAAGGGCCCGGGCCTCTGCCACGGCACCTCGGGCACCGGCTACGCCTTCCTCAAGACCTTCGAGCGCACCCAGGACGAACAGTGGCTCGAGCGGGCACGCCGCTTCGCCGTCCATGCGCTCGGCCAGGTCGGCCGGCTCGAGCCCCGCTACTCGCTCATGACCGGCAGCGTCGCCGCGGCGCTCTTCGCGAACGACTGCCTCGAGCCGCGTCCTGCGTTTCCGATCGTCGACGCGCTCTGATGGAGATCAAGCCGGTCACGGCCGACCGCTGGTCGGACTTCGCCGACCTGTTCGCGCGCAAGGGTCCGCGCGGAGGCACACCGATGACGGCCTACTGCTGGTGCATGTGGTGGCGGAAGCGGACGGGAGACGACGCGAAGAACAAGCGGAACATGCGCGCGCTCGTCCGAGCGGGCCGCGAACCGGGCCTGCTCGCCTACGAGGACGGCGTCCCGGTCGGATGGGTCTCGGTCGCGCCGCGTGAGGAGTACGGACAGCTCGTCAGCTCGCGCGTCTATGGACCGAAGGAGGAGGAAGAGGACGTGTGGTCGATCGTGTGCTTCTACGTCGACCCGCGCACGAAGAAGCAAGGCGTGGCGGCGGCGCTGCTCGAGGCCGCGGTCGAGCATGCCTTCTCCCGCGGCGCGGCGATCGTCGAGGCGTATCCCCACGAGGGCAACGGCGACTTCATGGGTGCGCCGGAGTGGTTCGAGCGGCTCGGCTTCGAACCGGTCCGGACGGCAGGTGTTCGCGTTATCGTGCGGCGCGAGAGGCCCACCCATGCCAGCGGTCGACCTCGATCCAGGCGCTGACGCTCTTTCGCTCCCGATCGTTGTACGCGTGCCCCAGGTAGCGCATCGACAACCGGTCGATGTCGGCGAGATCGGGATCGGGCTCGATAGAAACGACGCGCCCGATGAGGCTGATGTGCTGGTACCAGCCGTCCTTGCCGAGGGTGGTCAGCGCGACCCGCGGGTCGCGGCGCATGAAGCGGAGCCGCAGCCGGCTCTCGTCCATGTTCACGAGCACGCGCCCGTCCTCCCAGTCGTACCAGGTGGCGACCGTGTGCGGCGAGCCGTCGCGCCTGAGCGTCGCGATCACGGCCGGGTTCGGCTGCCGGAGAAACTCGTCGACCTCGGGAGGCACGGGAAGCTCGGGCACTACAGATTCGCCTCTACCCAGTCGCTGAACGCGCGAATCTCCTCGGAGTCGAACTGCTCGTCCTCACCGGGCTCGCTGCCGTAGAGGGTGAGCGCGCGCTCGACGAGAGCCGTGAACTCTCCGGGCAGCTCCCGCAGCGCCCACTCGGCGCCCTCGACCTTGGAGAGGATCACGCGCTCCCGGGAGAAGGCCAGTGCGCGGCAGCCGTTGAGAATGGTGTAGACGGGGATCCGGTCGATGCGCTTGCGCGCCCAGCGGGTGTCGCGAATGAGGCAGTCCAGATAGTCCTCGTGCGGAACCGATGGCAGTGTCTCTTCCGGCGGAGCGCCGAAGAGCGCCACTCCGCGGGCCCGCGCGTTCGTGACCTCGGAGGCGAGGTCGACGCTCGTTCCGTCGTGGATCTCGCTCGAATGCGAGAAGTGGAAGTCGAACGGGCACGGATGGCGCCAGGGATCGACATCCGCGCGCGAGACGAAGCTGATCTCGATCCGCGACAGGCTGCGCAGCAGCGTCGTGAGCGGCTCGCGAGTCTCCGCGGCCATCCGACGCCGGGTGAGGACGATCACGTCCACGTCGCTGCGCGCCGGGTTGTAGCAGCCGAACGTGAGCGAGCCGTACACGTACAGGCCCTGCAGGTTCGCGCCCAGCAGCTGCCGCAGCTCGGCCACGAGCTGGTCGAGCGTCGACGCGGCCGGCTCAGGAAACCGCATGTCGCTTCTTCCAGTAGCGGGCGAGCCCGGCGTAGGACTGCCAGTAGGGGGCGGCCAGCTCCAGTCTCTCGTCGTACGAGCCCTCGCTCTCTTCGTAGTCACGGCGCGCGGCCGCGACGAACTCCTCCTCGCTCATCCCGCCCTCGACGCGCTCGGCCCACACCTGCAGGTACTCGCGCGCGCGGGCCATGTGCTCGGCCGTCTCCTCGAGGCCCTCAACGACCCCGAAATGGATGAGCGCGAGCCGTTCCGGCTGGTGCCGGAGGACCTCGTCGAAGGTGCGCTCCCAGCCCTCGAGATCGATGTCGGGAGGCGGAGCGTGGGGGAGGACCTGCTGCGCGCCCAGCAGCCGGACGCCGCACGCATCCCCCGCGTACAGCGTCCCGTCTCCGTGCACGTAGCAGACATGGTGAGAGGCGTGGCCGGGCGACGGGAAACAGGCGAGCCCCACGACGTGGTCGCCCACCACGTGGACGTTCTCCTCCGGCACCGGCAGCGGCTCGCCGAAGAGCGTGTCCAGCGTGTCGCCGTAGATGCGGCGGGCGCTCGAGATCAGCCGCGCCGGGTCAACGAGATGCGGCGCGCCGATCTCGCTGACATGCAGCTGGATGTGCGGGAACTCGCGCACGACGTGTCCCGCCGCGCCGGCGTGGTCGAGATGGATGTGCGAGAGGAGGATGTGGCGGATCTCACCGAGGTCGACCTGCTCCCGTAGCTGCTCGAAACAGCACGCCGGGCCGCAGTCGAACAGCGCCGGGCCGTCGTCCGTCGGGAGCAGGTAGATGCCGATCACGCCCTCCGCGCCTTGCTGGTGCAGGTCGATCGGAGTGTGGTTAGGTTCGCGCTCCACCATCGAAAGGAGAACCATGCTGATTGCCACGACGAACGAGATCCCCGGTCACGAGATCGAGGAAGTGTACGGCGAGGTGTTCGGGCTGACGGTGCGCTCGCGCAACGCGCTCTCGCAGCTCGGCGCCGGCCTCAAGTCGATCATGGGCGGCGAGCTGAAGGGAATGACCAAGGCGCTGCACGAGAGCCGCCAGCAGGTGATCGACCGGATGGTCGAGGAGGCTGAAGGAAAGGGCGCGAACGCCATCGTCGCGATGCGCTTCGACACCTCCGAGATGGGCGATGTCTGGACCGAGATCTGCGCCTACGGGACCGCGGTACGGATCCGCAAGATCTAGCGACGCCGCCGGCATCACTTCTGCTCGTCCACGGGGCGGGCAGCGGGCCATGGGTGTTCGACGGCTGGGCCGCGAGCTTTCCCGGGGTCACGGTCGCTGCCGTCGACCTGTTGGAAGGACTGGACGTCGCGCGGGCCTCGCACGCCGACTACGCCGCCGTCGTCGTCCGGGCAGCGAGGTCCATGCGGGATCCGGTCGTGCTCTGCGGCTGGAGCATGGGCGGTCTCGCGGTGCTACAGGCCGCTGCGCAAGCTCGTCCGCACGCGGTGGTCCTGCTGGACTCGAGCCCTCCCGCGGAGGTCCAAGGCTTCGATGGTTCCGTCGAGATCGAGGACGGCGCTTTCGATCCGGAGGAGGTCTACGGGCCGTTTCCGGCCGGGGTGCGAGCGCGGCGGGAGTCGCTCCGCGCGAGAACCGAGCGCAAGCGCGGCATATCGGTTCCCTCGCTCCCCTGTCCCTCGCTCGTCGTCTACGGCGACGAGTTCAGGGACGAGCGCGGCCCGCCGCTCGCGAAGGTGTACGGCTCGCACGAGCTCGACTTCCCCGGGCTCGACCACTGGGGGATCGTCAGCGACACGCGCGTCCGCGAGGCCGTCGCCCGCTGGCTCACTTCGGCGTGATCGGGGACGTCCGGCACGTGTCGAGCACCGCCTGGACGTTCGTCTGGCAGTCGTTGACGAGCGGGACGTAGAGGCCCTCGCTCTTGCCCTCGTAGATCGCGCGGTTGACGCACCCCTCGTCGACGTCGTTCTGGTCCTCGCAGACGATCTCGCCCTTCCCATTGAAGGTCTTGTACTTGTCGCTCTGGTCGACCCACTGCACGTCCTCGAATCCGATCGGACCGCCAGTCCCGATACCGAGCTTCTTGCTGCCGGTCTCGATCCACGCGTGATGCAGGAGCGGCACGGGCTTGAAGCCCGTCAAGATCGAGCCGTTCTTGCACACCCGCACCTTCAGCCCGGACTCGTCTCGCACTGACACCGGGTCGGAGTTTCCGTACGCGTACAGGTTCAGCTGCTCGCCGGCATGCAGAAGCGGATCGCGCGCGGTGAAGCGCCCGGTCGCGGGGTCGTAGTCGCGGAGCCCGAAACGGATGAGCCCGGTGACGTCGTCTGCCAACCCGCCGGCAAACCCGATCGGCACGGTGAACGACCCGCTCGCGGCGACCACCCCGCCCCAGGCGTCGTAGTGGACGGTACGGACGACCGTGCCCGTCGTCGCGTCCGCGATCAGTCGCGGGGAACCGACCTGGTCCGACCCGACGACGTAGCGAGTGCCGCTGCGCTCTAGGGCGACGATCCGGCCCTCGTCGTCGTAGCGGTAGATCGTGGTCACTCCTCCGGCCTTGCTGGCGGTTACCCGGAACGGATCGCCCAGGTCGCCGTACAGGTACTGCTCGGTCGAGCCCCCCTGGGTGCGGGCGACCCTCCGGCCGAGCGAGTCGTAGCGGTACGTCACCGTCGTCGCGCCGACAGTCGCGGACAGAAGCTCGCCGCGGGTGGAGTACGTGAAGGTGTCCGCGCCCCGACCCGTGACGAACCCGTCCGCATCCGTCGAGTAGGCCGTGGCGCCGAGCGTGAGCTGCCGATCCTGGAGGTCGTAGGTAGCGCCGCCCGTGGTTCGGTTTCCGTTTGCGTCGTAGGCGTACGTTCCCGTCTCGGCACCGGTGACGGACGTGAGCTGCCCGTCGGCGTCGTACCCGAACGTCCGTGAGCCTCCGCCTCCGCCGCTCTCAGCCGTCGAGCTCACCTGGCCGGCGGCGTCGTAGGTCGCGTCGAGCCGGTAGACCTCGGTATTCGAAGGGCCCGCCGTGACGATGCGCTGCGTCAGCCGGCCGAGCCCGTCGTACTGGCTCGCGATCCGCCCGTTGCCGGCGCTCTCCGCCGTGGCGAGCCCTGCGCCGTCCCGGGTGGTCGCCCAGGGGCCGTCCGTCGTCACGAGCAGATCGGCGTCGTGCCCGACGGTGCTCGAGGAGCCGTCAAGGCTCCAGCTCGAGAGCACGATCCCGGTGCCCCACGTGTATTTGAAGTCGCCCGAGGCGGTCCCGCTGACGAGGTCGCGCTTCAGGAGGTCGCCGGCGTGCTCGTAGTCGATCCGCTCCACGGGGCCGCCACCCGCGGCGGTGCGTGTCGCACTCGCAGGCCGTGCGGTCGTGTCGCCGTAGGAGATCGCCACGCTGCCCTCGGGGAAGGAGAGGCCGGACGGCCGGTCCTGCGCGTACGACGCTGTTATCTGCCGTCCGCCGGGCAAGGTCCGGCCGGTGGGCCGCCGGTCGGTATCGAAGCCGAGCTGAAGCGCGGATCCGCCCGGGGCCGTGAAGGAGCGGAGGTTGCCGAGTCCGTCCCAGACAAGCTGCTGCTGGCCGCTGCGTGGGGTCGTGACGCCGGTGAGATCGCCTGCGGCGTCCCGCGTCAAGCCGTAGACCTCACCGTTGGGCGTCGTCAGCTGGGTCAGCCGGCTTCCGCCGTCGTAGGCGAAGTGGGTGGCGCCGCCCGCGCCGTCCGTCTGGGTGATCAGGCGGTCCAGGTCGTCGTACGCATAGTCGAGGTGGAGCCCGGAGGTGCCCTCGTGCGTGAGCCGCCCGCGGCTGTCGTACGTGTACGCGAGCTCGTCGAGCGAGGCCGCGGGCCGGTACGCCGCCACGCGTCCCTTCGCGTCCAGCGTCCACTGGCGCGTCCGGCCGGCGGGGGAGGTCTCGGCGAGGGTGCGGGTCGAGCCCGTGTACAAGCCCGTCCAGGTTTGCCCGTCCCGGACGGCCGTCTCCGACAGCGTGACGATCGAGAGCGGGTCTGCGCTGCTGCCGAGATCGACGGTGCGCGTTCGCGTGACGAGCCGGCTCGGCCCCGAGCTCGGCTCGAGGATCTGCTCCTTGGCCGGGTAGACGACCTGCGGCCCGAAGCGGGGGTCGGCGGCCATCGTCCGCTTGAGCACGCGCCCGTCCGGGAAGGTGGTCGTCTCGATCCCGTTGGGCGCGAGCACCGACTCGGTGACCGCGCCCGCCGGCGAGGTGACCCGCCGCCGGACCGAGCCGTCGGGAAGCTCCTCCCAGCGGAAAGTGGTGGTCGCACCCGAGGCCATTGCGCGCTTGACCTCGAGCCCGTCCGCGAGGTCCGTGCGGGTGAGCGTCTGAGTTCCGCCGTTCGGATCGTGCTCCTGGGTGAGCTGGCCGAGCGTGTCGTAGGTGAAGGTCGAGGCGCGTCCGTCCGGATCCGTCCAGCTCGCGATGAGCCCGCCGGCGTCGGCGTAGGCGACGGTCGTGGTTCCCCCGGTGCCCTCGTGGATGCCGGTCACGTAGCCGTCGGTGTTGGTCGTGAGCGTGGTCCTGCGCCCTCCGGGCGCGACCATCGCCTGCGGCCGGCCGGTCGAGTCGCGCTCGACGGTCGTGACGCGGCCGTCGACGTCGGTGACGCTCTGCAGCCGCCCCGCCGTGTCGTAGGCGAACAGCGCTGTGCGGGCGCCGGTCAGCGCGTCGAAGGTGGAGAGATGGCGCCCGTTGCGGTTGAAGAGATAGACCTCGTCCCCGCTCGGAGACGGCGTCGCGATGTCGGTGAGGACGGCGCCCGGCAGGCTCGGCCGCACGGCGCGGACGCGGTTGTTCTCCCCGTCGGCCAGGTAGATGGTCCCGTCCGGAGCGACCGCCAGCCCGGAGGGGTGGCCCATCTTCGCGGCCCCGGCGGGCCCGTTGTCCCCCGCGTACCCGCCGCCGGTCCCGTCTCCGGCGATCGTCGAGATGATCCCGTTCTGGTCGACCTCGCGGACGCGTCCTAGCTCGCCGATGTACAGGAGCCCGTCCCGCGAGACCGTGATCGAGCTGATCTGGTACAGGGAGGCGCCGACCGCGTTTCCGCCGTCGCCCGAGCTGCCGGAGCCGCCGGCCACGATCTCCGAGCGGCCGTCGAGCCGGATGTGGCGGACGATCGGCACGGCCGGGTAGTCGACGACGTACAGGCTGCCGTCGGGCCCGACGGCGACGTCGTTGGCCACCGACGAGAGCCGCACCTGGGTAGCCGGCAGGCCGTTGCCGTAGGGGTTTCCGGAAGGCGGCGGGCCGCCGCCACCGACGACGCGCTGGATCGTTCCGTCGGGAGCGATGGCGCGCACCGTGGTGACCAAATCACCGTTGCGGGTGTTGACGAAATACACGGTCCCGTCGGGGCCGACCGCGAGGTGGTGGAGGCCCTCGAGCGTGGCCTGCGTCGCGGGGCCGCCGTCGCCGGTGCTTCCCTGCTGTCCGGTACCGGCGATGATCGTGTAGTTCCCGGTCGAGAGATCGAGCGCGAGGATCTGGTAGTGGTACTGGTCGACCATGTACAGGCGGCCGTCCGGCCCGAGGTCGACGTCGCTGATCCTTCCTCCGGCGCGTGTGAAGACGGTATACAGGAGCCCGTCCGGCGTGATCTTCCGGACCTTGCCGTTGAGGACGTCGGAGAAGTAGACCGTGCCGTCCGGCGCCACCGCCGCCCCCCACGGGGACGCGAGCTTGCCGCCCACGGCCGGAACGCCCTCGGCGGCGTCGCCCCCAGACAGGCCACTGCCGTTCCAGCCCGCGGCGAGCGAGATCTTGTTCAGCGGCTGCGCGTCGGCGTTGATCCGCTCGCCGGTGCCGAGGTAGAGCACGCGCTGCGAGGGGTCGTAGACGTGGTGGACGTCGAGATCCCAGCCGCCGATTCCGGTGCCGCGGGCGTCGAGCGTCCCGACGGGGACCGTCCACTGCCGCCAGATCGTCACCGGCATGCGCGTCTCGACCGTGCCCGTGGCGCTTGGCCGCCTGTCGCCCGGGCCTTTCGGCCCCGCCGTGATCTCGTAGCCGGAGAACTGCCCGAACGCCTTGCGCTGGTCGTCCCGGCTCCCGTAGTAGCGGCCCTCGTACGTGAATCCCACCGACACCGTCGCGTTCACCCACCCCTGCACGGTTCGCCCGTACGCGTCCTTGCCGTCCCAAGTGAAGTACTCCAGGATGTTCGGCTTCGCGTCGTAGTCGTTGGCGAAGGAGCGCCCGGCGACCTCGATGCGCAAAGAGATCTCCCCGAGGGTCCCGGGGATCGTCGACCCGGTCAGGGGGAGGCGGATCGTGCGCGAGGCCGCGTGGCCCGGGACGCGGCTCGTGTCGTAGTTGAGGCGGTAGGGCGTGCCTCCGATGGCGATGTCTTCGCCGACCGTCTGCCGCTCGACGCCAAGCCGCGAGCCGGCCGCGCCGCACACCGGGCAGCCGGGGTCGCCGTTCGCGGGATTTCCTCCGTTCGGCGGGACGGCGCCGTCCGGCGGCCCGTAGGGCCAGTTGTAGTCCTTCGACGAGAAATGCCTGAGAGGCACGCGCCAGAGCGGAGCCCCGGCCGGGTAGATGGTGGCCAGGGTCTCCCGCTCACCCTTCGTGATGCCCAGCGCGGCGAGCGCCGCGTCGCTGTCCGCCGTGCCGTCGCCGTCCGCGTCGATCGCAGCGACGCCCCCGTTGATGCTCAGGATCTGCAGCACCAGGCCGTTCTCGAGCGCGGACCACCGGCCCTCGTCATCCTCGTAGGTTCCGGTCGGCACGTGCGCCCCGATCTTGAAGCCGACGAAGTTCTCGGTATAGGCGTACACGGGCTTGTCGAGGACGACCTGGTCGGCGCCGGCGTCGAGCTCCTCGTCGGCCGTGTAGGCGACGGCGTACGTGTAGCCGGACTGCGCGGGGAGATCGCCCGGCATCGCCTGCTCGCCCTGGGGGCCGCGCGTGTACTCGGTCGCGCGCATGGACAGCGCCGGGAGCTGGACGGCGCTCCCGCCCGGAGGAGTGATCTTGGCGTGGAAGCCGGGCGGGAAGAGGAGCGTCGCCCGCCGCTTTCCGTCCGTGTCCTCGACCGGCGAGCCGCGGTGGACCTGCCAGTGGTCGGCGCCGGCCCCGATCCAGCTCACGGCCGAATCGGCAGGCAGAAGGACGGCGTCGTCCAGGACGAGGTAGTCGTCCGCCGGCGCATCGACCTGCCGCTGGAGCGGAAGGTAGCCGGCGCGCAGGAAGACCAGCGTGAGCTGCCCGCCGCCGTTGACCACCATGTCGAACCGGCCGTCGGCCCGCGTCGTCGTGTAGCCCAGCTTGGGCTGGTCGAGGATAGAGACCCGGACCGCCGGAATCGCCTTCCCGGCGGAGTCGAGCACGCGGCCGCGAAGCACGCAGGCCTGGAGCGTCTTCATGGCGTTGGGATCGACTCCGCGCTGGACGGCGCTTGCGCCCTCCCAGAGAAAGCGCGTCGAGTCGGCGACCGAGGTGGGCGCGCCGACCGGGTTCGCAGGCGCGTCGAGCTGCGCGGGGAGGACGGCGGCGAGGACCCCCGCCGAGGAGGCGCACGTCGCGGGGGCTTTGCCGGTGCAGGCGAGAACGTGGTACGCGCCGGGCGGAGCGCTCGTCGGCACCGTCTTCTTCGCGGTCAGCTTGCGCGAGGCGCGCGCGGCGAGCTTGGGTGCCTTCGTCGTGCCGGGAAGCGCCACGTCGCCCGCGCTGCGCTTCTTGTCCAGCGACAGGTACAGGCGGATCTTGGCCGCCTTCGAGCGCGCGCCGCCGAGGTTGCGCGCTTTGAGCGGCACTTTGAGCGGCTTGCCGAGCTCGACGCTCGCCGGCGTCGAGACGACATTCGCGCGCACGTTCGGGCGCGGAGGAGTGACCTGCACGGCCTTGGCCTTGCACGCCTTGCCGACGCAGGCGAGCAGGTTCCAGCGCCCCGGTTTGGCCCGGGAGGGAAGCTTCGCGTCGCGGGCGACGGTCGCGAGCCGGCCGGGATCGAGCTTCGGGACACCGCCCGACGCGAGCAGGAGGTCCTTGCCGAGCCGCTTGTCCTTCGAGAGCAGGAACGCGAGCTTGGCGGGCCGGCCCGCAGATGTTCCCGGATTCGCCGCTGTCGCCGTCACCGGGAGGATCCCGTGCGCCGACACCTTCTTGTCCGCATGCAGCGAGACGACGGAGATACCGGTCGCTGCGTGACTCCCCTGACCCCAGATCAGGCTCGCCGCGGCGGCGACCCCGACCGCGCGTGACAGTTTCACCGCCTGATCATAGGCTTGGCGGGCCTGAAAATGGTAGTCGGGATTTCCCTACAGTTTGCTAGCTTCCGGCCGCGGCCGTGGTGCGCACGAGCGCGGCTTCCAAGTCGGCGATCAGGTCGTCCACCGACTCGATCCCGACCGACAGCCGGACGAGGTTGCGCGGGGTCGCGAAGGGCGCGTCCGCGGTCGAGGCGTGCGTCATCCGTGCGGGGTGCTCGATCAGGCTTTCGACGCCGCCGAGGCTCTCGGCCAGCTTCCAGATCGCAGTCCGCCCCACCAGCTCCACCGCCTCCTCCTCGGAGGCCGCGAGGAACGAGACCATCCCGCCGAAATCGCGCATCTGGCGGGCCGCGATCTCGTGCGCCGGATGCGAGGCGAGGCCGGGGTAGAGGACGCGCTCGACCGACGGGTGCGAGTCGAGGAAGGCAGCGACGCGCCGCGCGTTCTCGCAGTGTTGGCGCATGCGGACTGCGAGCGTCTTGATCCCGCGAAGCACGAGCCAGCAGTCGAACGGGCCGGGGATCGCGCCGAGCGACTTCTGCAGGAAGTAGAGGCGCTCGGCGATCGTCGGATCGTTGGTGGCGACGAACCCGCCGACGACGTCCGAGTGGCCGCTCAGATATTTGGTGGTCGAGTGGAGGGCGATGTCCGCACCCAGCTCGAGCGGCTGCTGGAGGTAGGGCGAGGCGAAGGTGTTGTCGACGACGACCACGGCTCCGACCTCGTGCGCGGCCTCCGCGGCGGCGCGGATGTCGATCACGTTCAGCAGCGGGTTCGTCGGCGTTTCCAGCCAGACTAAGCGCGTGCGCTCGTCGAGGTGGGGGGCGAGGCCGGCGTTGATCTCCTCCGCCGAGAGGAAGGTGAACTCGTAGCCCTTGGGGTCGTAGACCTGGGAGAAGAGCCGGTAGACGCCGCCGTAGACGTCGTTGACCGAGACGATGCGGTCGCCCGGGTTGACGAGGTGCATGACCGTCGTGACGGCGGCCATCCCGGAGCCGAAGGCGACGCCGTGCTC
>WNGF01016244.1_pt1 | contig 12219 bp, 6 predicted proteins | sample 5400641 | NCBI WGS metagenome assembly WNGF01 (sample SAMN13153371, study PRJNA577476) | soil metagenome | isolation source: 80 cm soil or saprolite under grassland replicate 2 | place: USA:California | collected 2016-06-15
GGCGCGGCCGCGCTGACCCTGATCGTCCTCGCTTGGCCGTTCGGCCTCACGCCCGCCGCGGCGATGGAGCTCGTGCGGGGCGCCGCCGAGACCTACCAGTACACGTCGCTGTACGCGTTCAACGTCTGGGCCGTCGTCGGGGACTTCTGGAAGCCGGATGAGCCATACGTCGTATTCGGGGCGGTCCTGCTCGTCGGGGGCCTGGTCGCGTCGGTCGTTCCGCTGTGGTGGCGCCGGGACACGCCCGCGCTGCTGGCGGCGGGCGCTGCGACGGTGATGGCGTTCTACTTCCTGCCGACGCGCGCGCACGAGCGCTACCTCTTCCCGGCCATCGCCCTCCTGCTCCCGCTCGCGATCTCGCGGCGGCGGCTCCTCCTTCCATACCTCGTCCTCGCGGGGGGCTTCTTCGTCACGCTGTACTTCGCGTTCACCCGTTACCAGCAGAACGATCTCCATGCCCCGCCGTGGCTCGACGCGACGCTATTCGGCCGGACCGGGCAGAACGCGATCGCGATCGCGATGCTCGGTGCGGCGGCCCTGATCGGCTGGCGACTCCTGCGGGGCGAAGCGCGACTCGAGCCGACGCTCGACGTCCGGGGCCTCGTCCCGCTCACCGTGCCGGTCGCGACGAGGCGGCCGACGCCTGCCCGTGCCGCGCCCGAAGGGCGACGGCCCGGGTGGGCGCCGCCGGCCGGGCTCGCGCTCGGAGGAGCGCCGGCGCGGCGCGACCTGCTCGTCGCGTTGCTCGTCGCGCTCACGGTCCTGCTCACGCGCGGCTACCGGCTCGATCAGCCGCGCGACATGTACTTCGACGAGGTCTACCACGCGCGCACGGCCTTCGAGCTCCTCGCGCAGCGTGCACCGTACGAATGGACGCACCCCCCGCTCGCGAAGGAGCTCATGGCACTCGGGATCCTCGCGTTCGCCAACGAGCGCGTGAGCGGGAGCGAGGCCGCACCGAAGGACGTCGTCGCCTTCGCCGTCGACGGCGACGGCACGCGCGCCTACGCCCGCGCCGACGGCACCGTGGAGCTCCGTGACCGCGACGGCGCGAACGGCCGCGGCATCGGCCGGGTCGACGGCACGCCGCGCGCGCTGGCGATCGACGCCGGGCGCGTCCTCATCGCGACGGACCGGGCATTGACCGAGCTCCCGGCCGGCTCCACGCGATCGCTCTCCGCGTCGCCGACGGCGCTCGTCATCTCAGCCGGCCGGGTCATCGTCGGATCGGCCGGTGGCACGACGATCTTCCCGCCCGCCGGCGCTCCGGCGGTCAGCGTGACGACGCCCGCGGTCGGCGTCGCGGCGCGGCCGGACGGGAGCGAGCTCTACCTGCTCGCTCCCGACGGCACGGTGCACGTCGTCGACCCGGGGTCAGGCAACGAGCTGCGCATGTACCCGAGCCTCGCGCGGGAGCGGGCGATCGCGTTCGCCCAGGGACCGCACGTGATCATCCTCGCGCGCGCCGACGAGCCGGTGCTCGACACGATCGATGCCGAGGACGGACATCGGGACCTCGTCGCCCTGGCGAACGGCCGGACCGGGACCTTCGCGAGCGGTGCGACCGCGCTCGCCGTCGTGCCCCGGACGGACTTCCTCTACGCCCTCGTGGACGGCCATGCCGTCGTCGTCGAGTCGCACGGCGGCGCCGCGTTCGCGAGCATCCCGACCGCCGCGACGATGCTCGGCGTCGACGGCCCGGCCGACACCCTCGTCCTGCTCGGGCCCTCCGGCGCGGACCGCGTCGACACGGGTCGCAACGCGTTCGCGTGGCGGCTGCCGGGAGTCATCGCGGGCGCGCTGCTCGCGTTCTTCCTCGTGCTCCTTGCGCGGCGGCTCTTCGCCTCCCGCCTCGTGCCGGCGCTCGTCGGTATCGTCGTGATCCTCGACGGCTCGATGTTCGCCCAGGCCCGCATCGGGATGAACGACAGCTACGTCGCCGCGTTCATCGTCGCGGGCTGGTACTTCATCGTCGCCGCGCACCGCCCCCGACGGTGGGCCTGGGCCGACATTCTGCTCGCCGGTGCCTTCCTCGGCCTCGGCGCGGCCTCGAAATGGGCCGCCTTCTACACGCTCGCGGGCGTGCTCGTCGCGGCGATCGCGGTCACCGTGCTGGCGTACCGCCGAGGTGAGCCGGGCGGCGGCGGTCCCCTCGATCTGCTCGCCGGATACGGGCGCAACGCGGCACTGCTGTTCGTCGCGTTCGCGGTCGTCCCGGTCGGGGTGTATCTCGCGAGCTACGCGAGCTGGTTCGGCGGGCCGATGACCCCGTACACGTGGGACCTCGTCGACCTCACGAAGCAGATGTACTGGTACCACTCCGGCCTCACCGCTCCGCACGCGGCGGCGTCACCGTGGTGGAGCTGGCCGATCCTCCTGAAGCCGGTGTACTGGTACTACGCGCCCTCGGAAGGCAGCAGCACGGCGCTCATCTACGACGCCGGCAACGTCGTGCTGTTCTGGGGCGCGCTCGTCGCGACGGTGTGGTGTGCCGTCACGGCCGTTCGCACCCGCTCGATCGGGCTCGGCTTCGTGGTGTTCGCGCTGCTCGTGCAGTACGTCGCCTGGATCCCGATCAGCCGCGTGCTCTTCTTCTACCACTTCTTCACCGCGCTGCCGTTCTACCTGCTCGCCCTCGCCTGCGGGCTCGCGTACCTCTGGGAGACCGGACGCGCCCGTGCGGCCATCGCGTTCCTCGCCGCGGCGACCGCGGGGTTCGTCTTCTTCTATCCGTTCGTCTCGGGCGAGCCCGTGCGCGCCGATCAGGCCGCGATGTTCTTCGTGCTCCCGACGTGGCAGTACGAGTGCCAGTTCTACCCGTCCTTCGTCTGCCCGCTGGGCCATCCGGTCGCGCCGGCCGCCGCGATCGTCGGCCGACTCGGTCTGTCCGCGGTCGTCGCGCTGCTCGCCGCGGGCGCCTTCGCCTGGTGGCGGTGGCGCGGGCCGGCGGCCCTCCCGACGCTAGGGCGTCGCGGTCGCGGCGGGTAGGGGAGCCGCGGGCCGGTCGGTCCCCGCCGGCGCGAACGTCGCGGCCGCGATCCCGAGCGCCACGCCGAGCGCGATCGCGAGCAGCACGACGAGGGCGGCGCGCAGCGCGTCCCTCCGTCCACGCGCGGCGTAGACGACGACCGTCACGTTGTCCTCGCCGCCCCGCTCGTTCGCGAGCGTGACGAGCGTCGCCACCGCCTTCGCCGGCTCGTCGCGGACCGCGCGCGCGATCTCGGCATCGCCGACGTGACGGGTGAGGCCGTCGGAGCACAGCACCAGTCGGTCGCCGCGCTCGAGCCGCTCGACGAAGATGTCGGGCTGCACGCCGCGCGGGTCACCGACGAAGCGCGTGATGCTGCTCGCGCGCTCGCCGCTGTGGTCGGTCGTGACCTGTCGTGCCGCGTCGGCGCGGACGATGTACGCGCGGCTGTCACCGAGATTCGCGATCGCCGCTTCGCCGCCGCTGATCGCGGCGGCGACGAGGGTGGAGGCGGCGAACGGGTGCCCGCCATCGGCCGTCGCGAGGACCGCGTCGTTCGCTTTCCGGATCGCGCCCGCCAGCGCGGCCCGGGCTCCATCGCGGGGTCGCGCGACGGCGAATTCGCGGGCCAGCGCCTTGATCGCCGCATCGCTCGCGAGCTCACCGCCCGGTTCTCCGCCCACACCGTCGGCGACGGCGAGCAGCATCGTCCGGCCGTACGCGTGCGCCAGCCAGCGATCCTCGTTGTCCTCGCGCACGCGGCCCCGGTCGGACCGCGCGGCGACGTCAGTCCTTGCCACCGCACTTCCCCGCGGTGACGACGAGCCGCGCGGCCGTTCCGGGCTCGAACGTCGTGTTCGCCGCCGGCTCCTGGCGCACGACCGTGCAGGGCTTGCCCTTCGCCTGCGCGTCGATCACCCACGGGACCGGGGAACGGAAGCCGGCCGCGATGAGGATCCGCGCCGCCTCGTCCCGGTCGCGCCCCACGACGTCGGGCGTGTTCCGCGCCGCCGGCGCGGACGGGGCCGCGCCCGGCGGCCCCGCGGTGCCGGCTGGGAAGCGGACGAAGAACAGCACGACCCCGAGGAGGAGCGCGAGCAGGAGGCCGAGCGCGAGGATCCCGTCGAGTCGCGGCCAGCGCCACCGGCGGGGGCGCGGGCGCGGGAGCGGACGAAGCACGCGCGTGTCCGGCCGGCCGGCGCCGCCGAACCCGTCGGCGAGCGCGAGGGCGAAGCCGCCGGCCGTCGGGTAGCGCCGCGCCGGATCGCGGGCCAGCCCCTTCGCGATCGCCGCGTCGACGCCGGGCGGGAGGTCGGGACGGATCCGGCGCAGCGCCGGCGCGCCGGAGGCGAGCCGGTCGCGCAGCACATCCTCGCTTTCGACGCCGGCGAACGCCGGGCGGCCCGCGAGCAGCTCGTACGCGATGAGCGCGAGGCCGTACACGTCGCTCCGCGCGGTCGGCGGCCGGCCTTCGATCCGCTCCGGCGCGATGTAGCGCGCGGTCCCGACGAGCTCGCGTTCCTCCGTGTCGCGCGCGGCGCGCGCGATCCCGAAGTCGGTGAGCTTCGCGTTGCCCGAGCCGTCGACGATGACGTTCGCCGGCTTGACGTCGCAGTGAACGAGCCCCGCCCGATGTGTCGCGTCGAGCGCGTCGGCGATCTGCCGCAGGATCGCCAGCGCCTCACGATCGGGGAGCGCGCCGCGGTCGGCCGCGATGTCCCGGAGCGAGCGACCGCGGACCTCCTCCATGACGATGAACGCATCGGCGCCGTCGCGCCCCTCGTCGTAGACGGCGACGATGTTCGGATGGCTGACCGAGGCGGCGCGCCGAGCCTCATCCGTGAAGCGCTCGCGGAACGCCTCGTCGGCTTCGGCACCCAGGATCTTCACCGCCACGTCACGATCGAGCCGCTCGTCGCGCGCCCGCCAGACCTCGGCGGTACCGCCGCGGTCGATGCGCTCGGTCAGTCGATAACGACCGGCGAGCAGCCGGCCACCGATGACCTCCGCGGGTCCGCTCAACGGATCGTCGCGGCGGACGCGCATGTCGCTTCGCTCACGACCGGACCCCGCGCACGTCCGATGCCGCTACGCCAACGCGACCAGCGCGGCGAGCGCACCCTCGTAGATCTCGTCGCTCCGCGCGATCGTCAGCTCCTCGCCCAGCAGCTCCGTGACCCCCGGCTTCCGTCCGACCGGCACCAGCCGCTCGAAGGCCAGCGAGCCGTCGATCGTGACCGAGGTCGCCGCGTGCGGGGTGCCCTCGATCCGCTTGATCACGAACTCCGCCCGGCGGCCGCCGGCGGACGCCTGGATGCGGACGCCCGAGAGCTTGCCCTCCTCGACGCCGCGCATGTAGCGCGGACGCACCCGCATCCGGACGCGCTCGCCGTCGGGCCGGCGCAGCACCGCCAGCAGGCCGCCCGCCTCGGCCGGCGCGAGCGATTCGACGGCCCGCCACCCGAGCCGCGACGCGAGCCACCCGATCAAGAGCAGGGCCTGTGACGGGTGGATCTCCCGACCCTCGGCGTCGACGACGAATCCGATGCGGAGCCCGGTGATCCCGTCGAGGAACGGCCGCCACATGGCGACGTCGAAGAACTGGCTGATGAGGTCGCGCCACGGCGTGATGCGCGCCCAGTTGAAGTCGGTCACGCCGTGGCGCCCGTGGCCGGCGCGCGCGATCGCGTGGAGCCGCCGCAGGACCTCCTCGGGACGCGAGAAGTCCGCGGAATCCACGATGAACCGGTCCGCCAGGGCGAGCAGGTCCTTGAACCCCCGAGCGTCCATCGGAGGCGTCTCGGTCCACCACAGGAAGACCGGCAGATCGGGCAGCAGCAGCGGGATCACGGCGCTCGCGAGGCGATCGTCGGTGTCACCGCGCGCGCGAATGAGGATCTGCTCGTAGCTCACCTCCCTCGCGCCTTCCGAGCGGGGCTTGTGGCAATGCATCTCGAGCTGCGCCTCGACCCCCTCGACCCGCCGATCCGCGAGGATCACGATCGTCCGAGAGGGGTGGCGGCTGGCGAGCTCCTGGACGGTCGCGGCCGCGCGCCGTGCATGCACGTCGCGGGTCGCGAACACGACCAGGTTCAGGACGGACGCGCGGGTGACGAGCATTCCCTGCTCCAGCGCGTGCGCGTCCATCGACCGGCGCAGCCGGGAGAGCTCACGCTCGAGCGCCGCGACCCCTTCGGCGCGGGTTCCCCAAACCGCTTCGTCGATCACGGGCTCGGCGGTCATGGCTCCCGCCACCGCCGGCCATCGCCGGCGATGAGCGCGTCGGCCTCGGCCGGGCCCCACGTGCCGGCGGCGTAGGACGCGAGCGGGGCGGCCTCGGCCCGCCAGGCGTCGGCGATCGGGTCGACCAAGCGCCACTGCTGCTCGACCTCGTCCTGCCTGGTGAAGAGCGTGCCGTCCCCGCGCAGCGCGTCGAGGATCAGCGTCTCGTACGCGTCCGGCGCGTCGACCATGAACGCGGCGCCGTAGACGAAGTCCATGTTGACGGAGCGGATGCGGATGCCCTGGATCGGGACCTTCGCCCCGAACCTCAGCGAGATCCCCTCGTCGGGCTGGATCCGGATGACGAGCTCGTTCGGACCGAGACCCTCCGCCGCTGCGCGGCTGAAGACCTGGTGCGGCGCGACGCGGAACTGGATCGCGATCTCGGTCGCGCGCTTCGGCAGCCGCTTCCCGGTGCGCAGATAGAACGGTGTCCCCTCCCAGCGCCAGTTGTCGACGTATGCCTTCAGGGCGACGAACGACTCGGTGCGCGACGTGGGCGAGATCGCCTCCTCGTCGCGATAGCTTGCGACCCGCCTCCCCTCGACGAACCCGGCCGCGTACTGGCCCCGCACGACCTGCGCCGCGACATCGTCCGTCGAGATGGGACGCACCGCGCGGAGCACCTTCAGCTTCTCGTCGCGGACGGCCTTCGCCTCGAACTCGATCGGTGGCTCCATCGCGATCAGCGCCATGAGCTGGAGCAGATGGTTCTGGACGATGTCGCGCAGCGCGCCGACCTGCTCGTAGTACGCCCCGCGCTCCTCGGTCCCGAGCGACTCGGCCACGGTGATCTGCACGTGGTCGACGTACTGCCGGTTCCAGATCGGCTCGAAGATCCCGTTCGCGAAGCGCAGGACCACGATGTTCTGCACCGTCTCCTTCCCGAGGTAGTGGTCGATGCGGAAGACGTTGTCCTCGTTGAAGACGCTGTGCAGCCGCTGTGAGAGCGCCATCGCGCTCGCGAGGTCGTGCCCGAACGGCTTCTCGACGACCACGCGGCTCGTCTCCCGGTCGGCGAGCTCGTGCGCCTTGAGCGCGTCGACGATCGGCACGTGCGCGGATGGCGGCGTCGCGAGGTAGAAGAGCCGGTTCCCACCCGTGCCGACCTCGCGGTCGACCCGCGCGAGGCGCTCGCGGAGGTCGTCGTAGCCGGTCGGGTCATGGGTGGAGACGTAATGCACGCGCTCCGCGAAGCTCTGCCACACGTCCTCGTCGATCGGCTTCGTCCGGCTGTACTCCAGGAGATCGGCGTGCAGCGCCTCGCGGTAGGCCTCGTCGGTCAGCGGTGCCCGCGCGGTCCCGACCACCGCGAACGCCGCCGGCAGCAGGCGCTGGTGCGCGAGGTTGTAGAGCGCCGGGATGATCTTGCGTGACGACAGATCGCCCGTGCCGCCGAAGATCACGAGCGCGCAGGGTCCCGGCGTCCGGCCCAGGCGCTGCCCGGCCCGCAGCGGGTTGGCCACCGCCGTCGCCATGCTCACTCGGTCTTGCAGGCGCTGCCCGGCCCGCAGCGGGTTGGCCACCGCCGTCGCCATGCTCACTCGGTCTTGCTCGATCTCTGGCCTGCGGCCAGAGACACGCTCAAGGCTGGTGGTATTCGCTCCTCGCTCCATCTCTGGCCTGCGGCCAGAGACACGCTCAAGGCTGGTGGTATTCGCTCCTCGCGGCGAAGCCGCTCGTCGCTCATTCCGTTGTGGCGAAGCCGCTCGTCGCTCATTCCGTTGTGGCGACGCCGCTCGTCGCTCATTCGGTCTTCACCTGATGACCGCCGAACTGGTTGCGGAGGGCGGCGGCGACCTTCAGCGCGAATCCGTCCTGCTGGCGCGAGGCGAAGCGCGCGAACAGCGAATGGGCGAGCGCCGTCATCGGCACGCCGTGATCGATCGCCTCATGGATCGTCCAGCGTCCCTCGCCGGAGTCCTCGACGTAGCCCTTGATCCGCTCGAGCTCGTTGCCCTCGGCCTCGAACGCGCGCTCGGCGAGCTCGAGCAGCCACGAACGCGGCGCGAGCGTGTCGAGCAGCGGCCGGACGATCTCGACGGCGTCGGCCGGACCCCCGACCATCATGCAGTAGCCGATCTTGAGGCCCCAGATCCCACCGGAGACGCCGATGTCGAGGTACCGGAAGCCGCGCGCGCCGTAGCGTTCGGCGCGCCGCATCGAATCGCGGAAGTTCGAGTTCCCGCCGTCGACGAATACGTCACCCGGGCTCGCGTGGGCCGCGAAGCCCTCGAGCGCTTCGTCGGTCGGCGCGCCCGCCGGGACCATCGACCACAGGACCCGCGGCGCGCCGAGCTTCGCGACGAGCTCCTCGATCGAGTACGCCCCGATCGCGCCGGCCGCGACCGCCTCGTCGACCGGGCCGGGGCTGCGGTTCGCCGCGACGACGCGATGACCGCCGCGCGCCAGCCGGACGGCCATGTTGCCGCCCATTCGCCCGAGGCCATAGATACCGATCTCCATATCCGGACCCCCAACGCTCCGGTGCCCGCCCGACCGGAGCTCATGCGCGCCGCGCCGCTCGCGGACATAGTGTCAGACGGTCCGCGGCAAGCCCTGTGCTGCGGGCACGTAGCGCCGCCACGGGGCCGGAGCACGGGACGAAAGGGCTAGGGTAGGCCGATGGCGAGGGCGACCGAGACCGAGACCGCGCCGAAGCTCGAGCTGTACCGGGACATCGCGCGGCAGCTTCGCGCCGACTCGATCCGTTGCTCGACCGCCGCCGGATCCGGTCATCCGACCTCGTCGCTCTCCGCCGCCGACCTCACGGCCGTGCTCCTCGCGGGTCACCTCCGGTATGACTGGTCGCGGCCGCGCGATCCGGCCAACGACCACCTGATCTTCAGCAAGGGCCACGCGTCCCCGCTCAACTACGCGCTCCTCCGCGCCGCCGGCGCCATCACCGACGAGGAGCTGCTCACGTTCCGCAAGCTGGGCAGCCGGCTCGAGGGCCATCCCACGCCGGTCCTGCCATGGATCGACGTCGCGACCGGGTCACTCGGGCAGGGCCTCCCGATCGCCGTCGGCATCGCGCTGGCCGGCAAGCGTCCGCTCGCGGCGCCCTACCACGTCTGGACGCTCACCGGTGACAGCGAGCTCACGGAGGGATCGATCTGGGAGGGCCTCGACCACGCCGGACACGAGGGCCTCTCGAACTTCACGGCGATCTTCGACATCAACCGGCTCGGGCAGCGGGGCCCGACCGAGCTGGAATGGGACCTCGACGCGTACGCCGCGCGGGTCTCCGCCTTCGGCTGTGAACCTCTGGTCATCGACGGACACGATGCCGCGGCGATCGACTCGGCATTCGCGCGGGCACGGAGCGCCGAGCGCCCGACGGTGATCGTCGCGAGGACCGTGAAGGGCAAGGGTGTCTCGTTCCTGGAGGACAAGGAGGGCTGGCACGGGAAGGCGCTCAACGCCGAGCAGGCGAAGCAGGCTCTCGCGGAGATCGGCGATCTGCCGTCGCGCACGTTCGCGACGGCGAAGCCCGACCCGTGGACCCCGCGTCGTCGCGAGACGCACGCGCCGCAATGGAAGACCTATCGCGAGCCGGTCGCGACGCGAAAGGCCTACGGCGAAGCCCTCGCGGCGCTGGGCCAGGCTCGCGAGGACGTCGTGGTCCTGGACGCCGAAGTGAGCAACTCGACCCACGCGGAGGACTTCAAGCCCGTCGCGCCCGATCGATTCTTCGAGATGTTCATCGCGGAGCAGCAGATGGTCGCGGCCGCGGTCGGGATGCAGGTCGTCGGGCTCGTTCCGTTCGCGTCCACGTTCGCGGCGTTCCTCACGCGGGCGTTCGACTTCATCCGTATGGCCGCGATCTCCCGAGCGAACATCCGGCTCTCCGGATCGCACGCCGGCGTGTCGATCGGCGAGGACGGCCCCTCGCAGATGGCGCTCGAGGACCTCGCGATGATGCGCGCGGTCCACGGCAGCACGGTGCTCTATCCGTGCGACGCGAATCAGACCGCGCGCCTCGTCGGGCTCATGGCCGGCCGCGAGGGCATCAGCTACATCCGAACGACGCGGGAGAAGACGCCGATCCTCTACACCGACGAGCTCGACGGCTTCCGGGTCGGCGGATCCCGGATCGTCCGCGGGGGAACAGCGGACGATGCCGTCGCGGTCGTCGCGGCCGGCATCACCGTGCACGAGGCGGTCAAGGCGGCGGAGGAGCTCAAGGACACGATCCCGCTCCGGGTGATCGACGCCTACTCGGTGAAACCGATCGACACCGATGCGCTCGTCGACGCGGTGCGGGCGACGGGCGGCCGGCTCATCGTTGTCGAGGACCACTGGCCCGAGGGTGGGCTCGGCGACGCGGTGCTCTCGGCGCTCGCGGAGGCCGGCGCGGTCGGCGAGCTCGTGGGATTCGCGCATCTCGCGGTGCGCGAGATGCCGGGATCGGGGAAGCCGGCCGAGCTGCTCGACGCGGCCGGGATCTCGGCGCGGCACATCGTCGACGCGGCCATGGGGCTCCCCGGCGCGTAAGGCCTCCCCGTAAGCCAAGGCGCGGCTCGTTCGCTACGAGATACGCCGTTCGCGATACGTGGCGTTTTCGCGCCCACAGGCAAGGACACCGCTACTGCGAGGTCATCCGGACATGCACGAGGAGGTCCGCGTTGCAGTCGAGCTGCATGAAGCCCTGCTGCGAGAGCCCGGAGAAGGACCGGGTGAAGGTCGCGGTTGGGTTACCCCGGTCGCTGATGTAGGGAGAAGGCGGGTACTGGACCGCGTGCCCGGTGAACCGGTCGTCGAGCGCGAAGCGATCGCGCAGGTACGTGGCGAGTGCTGCCTGGTCGCGAAGGTCGTGCGGACCGCCGATGGTCGGGTTGTCGATGTAGCTGCCGAAGCCAGCGCCCGTCGCCGGCGCGTTCCAGTTGAAGAGCGCGAGCACCCCGTCGAGGTCGTGCGCGTTGTAGCTCGTGAAGAAGGATTCGGCGAGGTACTCGAGGCGTGCGCGCGAGCAGTACGTACGGCTTGGCTCGGTCGCGGCCGGCAACGTCGGCGTCGGCCTCGCGGTCACCCCGGCGATCGGTGCCGCGACGATCTTGAGTTCGGCGTAGTCCGGGAGCGCACGCTCCGCCTTGCGCTCGAGGGTCTGGGCATCGAGCCGGCGCAGCGCGTACTTTCGTGGCGTCTCGTTCGTGCCGACGATCACGTAAAGGCTCGTCCCGTCGGGGGAGACCGCGAAGCCGTAAATGCCTTCGGGTGCCATGCTCTCCGCGGTAATGAGGCCCGTGGCGACGTCGATCCGCTGGATCGAACGAGTCGAGCGGACCGAACCGTTGGTGTCGTAATGGACGTCCCCGGCGTATGCAAGCAAAGCGGTCCCATCCGGCGTGAACGCGATTCCCCACGACTCCTCGTCGTTCACGGTCTTCGCCTGGACGTTGAGCGGGCGCAGCCAGTCGAGGAGGCTCGTCTTGCGGCGCACGCTCTGGGTCGTGACCGCGAGCGTCCGGGTGTCAACGAGGTCCAGCGTCGTGCCCTCGTGGGCCAGTGCGGCGATGCGCGTGCCGTCGACGCTCATGGCGATGCCCGGCCGAACTGTGAGTGGCATCGCTCCAGGCCCGCCGCTCCCGGCGTACACGGTGCCGGCACTGATGCCGGTCAGCGGGATCGGCGCCGACAGCGCGCCGGTGACGGTCGACTGCACGACAAGCGAGTAGGGCAGCGACCGTGGAACGTCTGACAGCAGATCGAGCGGCGCCGGCGTCGTGAAGTAGTAGATCGCGCTGAGGTCCCTTGCGGCCGGCGCAGCCTGGATCTCGCCAACCGGTCCAGGTGGCACCGTCCTGACGACGTGGCCATCGTCCACAGACACGATCACCTTTGCGTCGCTCAGCGCGTTACTGTTCGTCCCGAGCCGACCCATCGCCATATCGCCGGCTGCGCTCAAGTGATCGGCAACCATCGGCACCTGCGGCACGAAGTAGCCGCGCAGCTGCCCGGTGCGCGCG
>WNGF01022922.1_pt1 | contig 12216 bp, 2 predicted proteins | sample 5400641 | NCBI WGS metagenome assembly WNGF01 (sample SAMN13153371, study PRJNA577476) | soil metagenome | isolation source: 80 cm soil or saprolite under grassland replicate 2 | place: USA:California | collected 2016-06-15
CCGTAATCGCCATCGAGAACGTGCGGCTGTTCAATGAACTCAAGGAGTCGTTGGAGCAACAAACGGCGACGAGTGAAATCTTGGGCGTCATCGCCAGCTCGCCAACGGATATACAGCCCGTGTTGGAAGCGATCGTCAAGAATGCTGCGCGCGTTTGTGGGGCTACCGACGCAGGCGTTGCGCTGGTCAACGGCGAAGCTTATCGCATCGCCGCAACCTACGGAGCGGTTTCACAAACAAATGTTGGTTTTGAGTTGGTTGTAGACCGGGAGTCGCATTACGGTCGGGTCATTACGGACCGTCAAGTCGTCCATATTCCAGACTTTGTGGAAGTCGCTTCCGATTTCCCGAAGAGCCGCGGACTCAGGCGGGGCTATCGCACCATGCTCGGGGTTCCGTTGCTGCGTGATGGAATAGCCGTCGGAGCGCTCGGTTTTATTCGAAAAGAAGTTCGCCCGTTCACCGACAAGCAAATCGCGTTGGTCAAAACTTTTGCCGATCAAGCGATCATCGCCATCGAGAACGTGCGATTGTTCAAAGAACTCCAGGAGCGCAATGCGGAGTTGCGCGAGGCGCTGGAGCATCAGACGGCCACTTCAGAGGTGCTCGGCATCATCAGCCGCTCGCCAACGGACGTGCAGCCGGTCCTCGACGCCATCGTCGAGAGCGCAGCGCGGGTTTGTGGAGTTGATGATGTGCTACTGCGACTCCAAGAAGGCAGCAATTTGGTTGCTCGGGGTCATTTTGGTCCCATACCCGTCGGGAGGGTTGAGCTCAGCATTGACTTACCACCGATTCGCTGGATGCGCGATCAGATGCGGGACCATGGGACGCTCCACATACCTGATATTCAGGCGCAGAACGATTTTCCACGAGAGGGCTTTGCCGGCAGTTGGCGCACGTGGTTGGCGGTACCCCTTCGTCAGAAGGGTGAAATCATTGGGCACTTGGGCGCACGTCGCCTTGAGGTGCGCCCCTTCACCCCGGCGCAGATCAAGCTCCTCGAAACCTTCGCCGACCAAGCCGTCATCGCCATCGAGAACGTGCGCTTACTGCAAGAGTTGCAGCAGCGCACCCGTGAGCTGGTGCGATCGGTTGGAGAATTGAAAGCGCTCGGCGAAGTCGGTCAGGCGGTAAGCTCAACTTTGGATCTCGAGACCGTACTCACGCGGATTGTCTCCCACGCCGTGCAACTGAGCGGCACGGACGGCGGCGCGATCTACGAGTATGACGAGCAGTCAGAAGAGTTTCTCCTGCGCGCCACCGACCATATGGAAGAAGAGTTGATCAATGCCTTGCGGGCGCATCCGCCGCGACTGGGCGACGGGGTCGTGGGCCGTGCCGCGTTAAGCCACGAGCCGATTCAAATTGCCGATATAACGGATACCGTTGCCTATGCGCCGCGCATGCGCTCGCTACTGGCGCGCTTCGGCTTTCGCGCCAGCCTGGCCGTACCGCTTTTGCGCGAAGACCGCATTATCGGCGCCTTGGTGGTGCGCAGAAAATCGACCGGCGAGTTTCGTCCGGAAGTAATCGAGCTGCTGAAAACCTTCGCGACGCAATCCGCCTTGGCGATCCAAAACGCGCGGCTGTTCCGTGAGATCGAAGACAAAAGCCGGCAGATCGAGGCGGCCAATCGGCATAAATCGGAGTTTCTCGCCAGTATGTCGCACGAGCTGCGCACGCCGCTCAACGCGATCATCGGTTTTTCCGAAGTGCTGCTCGATCCGACCATGCAAGTGACCGACGAGGAGCGGTTGCAGTTCATGACCGATGTTTTGTCCAGCGGCAAGCACCTGCTCAGCCTGATTAATGAAATTCTCGATCTGGCCAAGGTCGAAGCCGGCAAAATGGAACTGCAGATCGAGCCCGCGCTGCTGCAAGACGTCATCGAGGCGGTTTCCAATACGATGCGGCCGCTGGCGGTCAAGAAATCCATCGACCTGCGGGCCGAGTGCGACGAACGTTTGGCTCTGATTCCGATGGACGGTGCCCGCATAAAGCAAGTGCTTTTGAATCTCGTCGGCAATGCGGTCAAGTTCACTCCAGAGACGGGCAAGGTATGGATCCGGGCCAACGCCGAGAATAGCGAAATTTGTCGAAATGCACGGCGGAAGAATCTGGGTGGAGAGCGAAGTAGGGAAAGGCTCCGCCTTCACCTTTACCCTGCCGCTCGATTCGCAGTGAGGGGTGAAGAGTAAGGAGTGAGGGGTGAAGAGTAAGGAGTGAGGGGTTTAAAAAATCCGAAGCACCAATATCGAAATCCGAAACAAATCGAATGAAACCCAAAAGCACGAAATCCGAAATTCGAAACAAAATCAAAACGGTGAAGGATAAAACAGCAATTGTTCGGAATCGGTGTTTTGAATTTTTCGGTTTGAAGTTCAATTGACTTAGTCTGTTTCGGATTTCGTGCTTCGGATTTCGAATTTGCAGGACTAGGAATGCCGGCTACTAAACGACCGCCAAACGCACGACGCTTCTCGCTAAAGGAGTCTAACTCCAAGCTTAGCCGGGAAAACAGGGCGCTAAGACAGGAGCTCGAGGAGCGCAATGCCGAATTGCGTGAAGCCCTAGAGCATCAGACGGCAACATCTGAGGTGCTCGGCATCATCAGCCGCTCGCCGACGGACGTGCAGCCAGTTCTTGACGAGATTGTGGCAAGCGCCGCGCGGGTTTGTGGGATCGATGATGTGCTGCTGCGACTCCACGAGGAAAACACCATGGTTGCGCGGGCTCATTTTGGTCCCTTACCGATACCCGTTAGCAGGGTCGAGATCAGTATGGATGTGCCACACCTGCGCTGGGTGCGCGAGCATGGGACGTTCCACATTCCCGATGTCCGCAGGCAAAAAGACTTCCCAACGTTAGGGGCCTTCGGCAACTTCCGCACCTTCTTGGTCGTTCCCCTTCGTCAGCAGAGGGAACTTATTGGGACACTGACCGCACGTCGCACCGAGGTGCGCGCCTTCACCCCGACACAGATCAAGCTCCTTGAAACCTTTGCGGACCAAGCGGTGATCGCCATCGAAAACGTGCGGCTGTTCAACGAGTTAAAGGAATCGTTGGAGCAGCAGACTGCGACGAGTGAAATCCTGGGCGTCATCGCTAGCTCGCCGACGGATATTCAGCCTGTGTTGGATGCTATCACTAAGAACGCAGCTCAGCTGTGCGAAGCGACCGACGCCTCGCTTTATCGTGCCGAAGGTAATGTCATGCGGCATGTGGCGAGGCACGGGTATTCCACCGCCTTACGTATCGGCGAGACCAGAGCGATAACTCGCGGCTTGATGAGCGGCCGCGTTATGATCGACCGGCAGACCCTCCACATACATGACCTTTTGACTGAGGTCGAAAGTGAGTACCCGGACGCGAAGAACGCTCAGCAATTAACAGGTACGCGGACTTATCTCGCCACGCCATTACTGCGAGAGGGAACGGCCATTGGTTGTATTGTGATTCGACGAAAGGAAGTCCGAACTTTTACCGACAAGCAGATCGCTCTGCTCAAGACCTTCGCCCACCAGGCGGTCATTGCCATCGAGAACGTGCGCCTCTTCAAAGAACTCCAGGAGCGCAACCTGCAGCTCACCGAATCTCTTGAGCAGCAAACAGCGACGAGTGAAGTACTCCAGGTCATCAGCCGGTCGACATTTGACCTTCAGCCCGTCCTCGGGACGCTCGTCGAAAACGCGGCTAGACTCTGCCGCGCCGACACAGGGTTCATTTTGAGGTTGGATGGCGAGGTCCATCGATGGGCGGCGGACTTCGGCGCTTCGGATGAGTGGAGAGAGCACGTTGAAAAGAATCCAATCCCTCGCGGGCGGGCTTCGCTTACAGGGCGGGTCGAGATCGAGCGTGGGCCAGTTCATGTGCTCGACGTTTTGGCGGACCCTGACTATCAACTATCCGAGCATCAGAGAATCGGTGGTTACCGCACCATATTAGGCGTGCCCATGTTGAGGGAAGGCATCCTCGTCGGTGTGTTTTTCCTCAGCAGAGGCCATGTCGAGGCATTCACAGACAAGCAGATCGATTTAGTGACGACCTTCGCGGATCAGGCGGTAATCGCGATCGAGAACACGCGCTTGCTGCAGGAACTACAGACGCGTAACCGTGATCTCACAGAGGCGCTGGAGCAGCAAACAGCGACCAGCAAGATTCTCGAAGTAATTGCCAGTTCGCCGACCGACGTTCAGCCCGTGTTGGATGCCGTTGCGGAGAGCGCTGCGAGGTTATGTGAAGCGAAGGATGCTGTAATCTATCGCACTAATGATGAGGTCCTTCAGGAAGCTGCGGTATATGGGCCGATGCCGCGTGGGCCATTGGTGAGAAACATCACTCGGGGGAGGCCCACGGGACGAGCCATCATCGACCGCCAGACGATACACATACATGACATCGCGGCAGAGCGTGAGGAGTTCCCGGACTCCGTTCAACCGGTTACCGGGACCCGCACCCTGCTCGTCACGCCGTTGCTGCGTGAGGGTAACCCGATTGGGTTGATCACGATCCGCCGCACTGAAGTTCGACCATTCTCGGATAAACAAATCGCACTCCTCAAGACCTTCGCCGACCAGGCGGTGATCGCCATTGAGAACGTGCGCTTGTTTAAAGAAATCCAGGAGCGCAATGCGGAGTTGCGTGAAGCCCTGGAACATCAGACGGCCACGGCCGAGGTGCTTGGCATCATCAGCCGCTCGCCGACCGACGTGCAACCGGTGCTCGACGCCATCGTCGAAAGCGCCGCAAAAGTATGCGGGATTGATGACGTGCACCTGCGACTCCGCGAGGGGAATAAATCCGTTTTGCGGGCTCATTTTGGTCCCGTGCCCATTGGTCCCGTCGAGATCGGCATTGACGCGCCACCGATCCGCTGGGTGCGGGAGCACGGCACGCTTCATATTCCGGACGTTCGCGCTCAGAACGAGATCGAATTACTGTCTCCGGGTCCACTGCGCACGTTTTTAAGCGTCCCTCTTTGTCAGCAGGGCGAACTCATTGGAGCACTGACGGCGCGTCGGATTGAGGTACGCCCCTTCACGCCGGTGCAGATCAAGCTCCTCGAAACCTTCGCCGACCAGGCCGTGATCGCTATCGAGAACGTCCGGCTGTTCCAAGAACTCAAGGAATCGTTGGAACAGCAAACGGCGACGAGTGAGATCTTGGGTGTAATCGCTAGCTCGCCCACGGATATTCAGCCGGTGTTGGATACCGTGGCGGAGACAGCGGCGCGGCTGTGCGATGCAAGCGATGCGGCGATTTGGCGTACTGACGGCGATGAGTATTGGCTTGTCGCCTCGCATGGTTCGATTCCGGTGCCGCGGTCCGAGATGCGTCGACCAATGACTCGCTCCATCCCAAATGGTCGGGCGATGATCGACAAAGAAACGGTACACATCCACGATATTTTGAGACCAGAGTCCCAAGAGGAATTTGCTGACAGCTTTCGGACCGGCGACGTCCGAACTATTCTGGTCACGCCATTACTTCGCGAAGGGCTTGCGATCGGATCAATTCATGTCCGTCGAGCGGAAGTCCACCCCTTCACCGATAAACAGATCGCCCTCCTCAAGACCTTCGCCGACCAGAACGTGCGACTCTTCCGGGAACTCGGCGAGCGCAACGCAGAATTGCGCGAGGCCCTGGAGCATCAGACGGCAACGGCCGAGGTGCTCGGCATCATTAGCCGGTCGCCAACGGACGTGCAGCCGGTCCTGGACGCCATCGTCGAGAGCGCGGCGCGAGTTTGTGGGATCGATGACGTGGTGCTGCGACTCCGCGAGGGTAACACTATGGTACCGCGGGCTCATTTTGGTCCCATACCCATTACCCGCGTCGAGATCAGTGTCGATGAGCCACGGTTTCGCTGGATGCACGAGCATGGCACATCCCACATTCCCGACGTCCGGGCGCAGAACGATTTCAGGTTCGGCGGTGACTGGTGCACGATCTTGTCCGCTCCTCTTTGCCAGCAGGGGGAACTCATTGGAGTACTGGACGCGCGTCGGACCGAGGTTCGCCCCTTCACCCCTGCGCAGATCAAGCTGCTGGAGACGTTTGCTAATCAAGCGGTGATCGCGCTTGAGAATGTGCGGCTGTTTCAAGAACTGAAGGAAGCGCTGGAGCAGCAGACTGCCACGAGTGAGATTCTTGGTGTGATTGCCAGTTCGCCGACCGACCTCCAGCCGGTATTGGACACTATCGCCGAGAACGCCGCTCGCGTGTGCAGCGCAGACGATGCAATGGTTCGGCTTGTCCAAGGTAACCAACTGATGAGGCTGGCCCACCACGGATCGATCACACCCGATGACTCAGTACGACCAATTGATCGTAATTCCGTTGCCGGTCGAGCGGTCGTTGATCGCCAGATAATCCAGATCGAGGATTTGAAGGCAATCGCCGCGGCTGAGTTTCCCGCGACGGTCGCTATTGCCGAACAAGCGGGAATTCGTACTACGGTTGCCGTGCCTCTCTTACGTGAGAGCGTTGCCATCGGAAGCATATTGATCCGACGAACTGAAATCCGTCCGTTCACTGACAAGCAAATTGCACTTCTAAAGACCTTCGCGGATCAGGCCGTCATTGCCATCGAAAACGTTCGTTTGTTTAAGGAGATCCAGGAGCGCAATGCGGAATTGCGCGAGGCCCTGGAGCATCAGACGGCAACTTCCGAGGTGCTCGGCATCATCAGCCGCTCGCCGACCGACGTGCAGCCGGTGCTCGACGCCATCGTCGAAAGCGCCGCGCGGGTTTGTGGGATCGATGACGTGGTGCTGCGACTCCACGACGAGAATACCATGGTAGTACGGGCTCATTTTGGACCCATGCTTCCGAACTTCGCCCAAATCAGTATTGATGCACCAGAATATTCTTGGATGCGCGAGCATGGCACATTGCACATTCCCGATGTTCACGCGCAGAGGAATGATTTCCCGGTGTTGGGCGTCATCACTGGGTTTCGGACCTTCTTGGCCGTTCCTCTGCGTCAGCAAGGAGAATTTATTGGCTCGCTGAACTCGCGTCGCACTGAAGTGCGCTCCTTCACGCCGGCGCAGATCAAGCTGCTAGAAACTTTCGCGGATCAAGCCGTCATCGCGATCGCGAACGTGCGATTGTTCCAAGAGCTGAAGGAAGCGTTGGAGCAGCAAACGGCGACGAGTGAAATACTGGGCGTTATCGCCAGTTCGCCGACGGATGTGCAGCCCGTGCTTGATGTAGTGGTGGAGAGTGCCGCACGGTTGTGCAACGCCACCGACGCACTAATTTGGCGTGTGGACGGTGACATCCTTCGGCCAGTGGCCGTCTATGGGACCATGCCCGCTCCAGCCATTACGATACCCCTCACTCGTGGAACGCCCTCTGGCCGAGCCGTTATCGACCAGCAGACCATCCAGGTCCATGATATCAAGGCAGAACTTGAAACCGAGTTCCCGGATGCCAAGGCCCGGCAGCAGGCTACGGGCACTCGTACTATACTTGTCACACCCCTGCTGCGGGAGGGTCTCGCAATCGGGACAATTATGATTCGCCGCACAGAAGTACGTCCTTTCTCGGAAAAGCAAATCGCTCTTCTCAAAACTTTCGCCGATCAGTCGGTCATAGCCATCGAGAACGTTCGCTTGTTCAAGGAATTGGAGCAGCGTAATCGCGACCTCACCGAGGCGTTGGAGCAGCAGACGGCGACGGGTGAGATCCTTTCCGTTATTAGTAGCTCGCCGACTGATGTACAGCCGGTCTTCGACACTATCGCGGAAAGTTCGATGCGTCTGTGCGGGGCTCTCTTTAGTTCCGTCTACCAGTTTGATGGCGAATTGATTCACATGGTTGCCGAACGCAACTATCCTCCCGTCGCCCGCGAGCTTTCACAGCGCCTCTTTCCGACAGAGCCCAGTCGCCAGCTGTTCACGGGTAGGGCGATTCTGGAGCGGGCGGTTGTTAACGTTCCTGACGTCCAGAACGATCTCGAGTGGTATAGTAACGCCGATCGAGCTGGTATTTCTCGCACCTCGGGTTTCCGCAGCGTTCTTTCGGTGCCGATCCTCCGCGGCGAGAACCCCATCGGAGCAATTACCGTCTGGCACGCCGAGGTCGGGCCCTTCACTGACAAACACGTAACTCTTCTGGAGACCTTCGCGGATCAGGCCGTCATCGCCATTGAGAACGTTCGGCTCTTCCAAGAGCTGCAGGCCAAGAACCGCGACCTGACAGAGGCCCTAGAACAGCAGACCGCGACCAGCGAGATCCTGCGCGTGATCGCCAGTTCCCCCACTGATTTGCAGCCAGTTCTGGATGCGGTAGCTGAAAGCGCTGCTCGACTATGTGATGGTTCGAGCGCTTTTATTCAACGCGTTGATGGCAACGTCATGAGGCGAGTGGCGGCATATCCCTATCCAGCACATCTCATTGGGGAAGAAACAGTTATAGATCGCGGAAGGATTTCTGGCCGGGCTATCATCGACAGGCAAACCATCCACGTCCATGATGTAGTCGCAGAAGTGCAAAGCGAATTTCCCGGAGGCAGAAACATTCAACCAGTAACTGGTACGCGCTCTGCTCTGGCAACACCGTTATTGCGAGAGGGAGTGGCAATCGGAGTCATTTTTGTCCGCCGCACAGAAATTCGTCCCTTCACCGACAAGCAAATCGCTCTTCTAAAAACCTTCGCCGACCAAGCGGTCATCGCCATTGAGAACGTCCGCCTGTTCAAAGAATTGCAGGAGCGCAACGCCGAATTGCGCGAAGCCCTAGAGCATCAGACGGCAACGGCGGAGGTGCTCGGCATCATCAGCCGCTCGCCGACCGACGTGCAGCCGGTGCTGGATGCGATCGTCGAGAGCGTGGCGCGTGTTTGTGGGATTGACGATGTGGTACTGCGCCTCCGCGACGGAGACGGGATGGTTGCGCGCGCTCATTTTGGTCCTGTATCTAATGTCCGTGTGGAGATCAGTAGTGATGATCCACGGTTTCACTGGATGCATGAACATGGCCCATTGCACATACCCGACGTACGCGCACAACACGATTTTCCAACATTAGCTTCAGTTACTAGCTTCCGAACCTACCTAGGCGCCCCCCTTCGTCACCGTGGAGAAATTATTGGAGGACTGTTCGCTCGTCGCACCGAAGTGCGCGCCTTCAGCCCTGTGCAAATAAAACTCCTCGAGACCTTCGCCGATCAAGCGGTGATTGCCATTGAGAACGTGCGGCTATTCCAAGAGCTGAAGGAGTCGCTGGAGCAGCAGACGGCAACGAGTGAAATCTTGGGCGTCATCGCCAGCTCGCCCACGGATATTCAACCTGTACTGGACGCTATCGCCGATAGCGCCGCCCGAGTGTGCAACGCGGATGACGCGGCGATTCGAATCGTGGAGGGTAATGTTCTTCATCTGGCGACTCATAAAGGATCGATCCCGTTTTTTATGACCGCCGAACTGCCGATTAGCCGCGGTTCGGTTGCTGGCCGAGCGGTCATCGAGAATGAACTGATCCACATCGAGGATTTGACGCTAAACGTAACCGAGTTCCCCGATGCGCAGGTTGCCTTAACCCGAGAGGGTATCCGAACCATACTGGTCGCCCCCTTAGAGAGAGAAGGGGTTGCGATTGGCGTAATTTTGATCCGGCGCACCGAGGTGCGCCCATTCTCTGAGAAGCAAATCGCCCTTCTCAAGACCTTCTCCGACCAAGCGGTAATCGCCATTGAGAACGTCCGACTGTTCAAAGAATTGCAGGAACGTAATCGCGACCTGACTGAAGCATTGGATCAGCAGACCGCAACCAGCGAAGTTTTGAAAGTCATAAGCCGCTCGACGTTCGATCTTCAGCCTGTTCTGGACACGCTGATTGAGAACGCTACCAGGCTTTGCGGGGCCGAGCATGGGTCTATTCACAGGGTGGAAGGGGACATGCTGCCGCTCGTGGCCGCCTACGGCCATACACCTGAGTTGCATGACTTCATTACACGAAATCCGCCGCGTATAGGACGAGAGGCGATCTCAGGACGAGCCGTTCTGGAGCGCCGCGTGGTTCACGTCCCCGATCTTAGAGCTGATCCGGAATATCATTATGTCCCGCAGCTCGTCGATTTCAGAGCGATACTCGGCGTGCCTTTGCTTAGAGAGGGTGTTCCGATCGGCGTCATTGTTATTTTCAGAACTGATGCGACACCCTTTACCTCCAGACAGATCGATCTCGTAACGACCTTTGCCGATCAGGCGGTGATCGCCATTGAAAACGTGCGGTTGCTTCAGCAGCTGCAGGAGCGTACCCGTGAGCTTCAGCTTTCTCTGGAGGAGGTGGGGGCCCTCAGCGAGGTAAGCCGGGCGGTCAGCTCTTCGCTGAATCTCCAAGAGGTGCTGAACACAGTAGCCGCCCACGCGGTGAATCTCTCTAAGTCGGATGGCTGCGGAGTCTTTGAGTTTAACCCAAACCGTCAGGCTTTCGATGTCGTCGCTAGCCATAACCTGAGTAACGCATTTCTAGGCGCAGTCCATAGGACGACCATTGATCTTGGCAAAACGACGATCGGTCAGTCCGCTGAGAGTGGACAACCCGTCCAAGTTCCTGATATGGCGCTTGCGCACGCTCACCCATTCCACGAGTTTACCCTCGAGGCGGGGTTCCGGTCCTTCCTGACCGTACCGATGACCGGCGATCATATGATACGTGGAATTGTCCTGCTGCGCCGGTCGCCTGGACAGTTTGACGACCGAGTGATCAACCTCCTTACTGCGCTGGCCAGCCAGTCCAAAGTGGCGATCGAGAATGCCCGGCTATTCAGCGAGATCGACGAGAAAGGCCGGCAGATCGAGGCGGCCAACCGGCACAAGTCGGAGTTTCTCGCCAACATGTCGCACGAGCTGCGCACGCCGCTCAACGCCATCATCGGTTTCTCCGAGGTCCTGCTGGATCCCTCGCTGAAGGTTAGCGAAGAAGAGCAATCGCAGTTCCTGACGGATGTCTTGAGCAGTGGAAAGCATCTGCTCGGCTTGATCAATGAAATCCTCGACCTGGCGAAGATCGAAGCCGGAAAAATGGAGTTGCAAATCGAGACAGCGCTTTTGCAAGATGTTGTCGAAGCGGTGTCGAATACGATGCGATCGCTGGCGGCAAAGAAATCGATCGACTTTCGGGTTGAGAGCGACGAACGTTTGAGTTCTTTTCCCATGGACGGTGCTCGGATCAAGCAGGTACTTTTGAATCTGGTGGGAAACGCGATCAAGTTTACGCCCGAAGGAGGACGGGTCTGGGTGCGGGCGGGAGCTAAAGACGGAATGGTCCGCGTCGAGGTGGGTGACACGGGACCGGGAATCCCGGCGGAAGATCAAGAAAGGATTTTCCAAGAATTTCAGCAGGCAGGCAGTGACGCCGGAAAACCTCAAGGCACCGGCCTGGGGCTTGCGCTGGCAAAGAAGTTCGTGGAAATGCACGGCGGCAGGATTTGGCTTGAAAGCGAAGTCGGCAAAGGCAGTCGGTTTTTCTTTACGATACCGACGAATCAAGAGTAATCTCGCGCAAAGAGCGCAAAGGACGCCAAGTTCGGAGAATTCGTTTTGAGGATGTTGTTTATGGAGTTTTTCTTGGCGGGATAAAATCCGAATCGGATAAAGATTATCTCGCGCAAAGGCGCAAAAGAACGCGAAGTTGGAATTTGATGAAAAGACCAGGTGGAAAAGGCGGGGCCTTTGCGAGCGTGGCGTGCTTGGCGCGATAAATGAATTTGGATCGTGATCGTGGCGCCTTAGATCTACAGCAATCCAAAATCGAAAATAGAGACTAATATGTCTGGAAAAAATATTTTGCTGGTTGAGGACAATGAGGTCAATCGTCGTCTCGCGGGATTCTTACTGCGTTCGCAGGGCTACCAGGTACGTGAAGCGACGACGGCGCTGGAGGCATTTGAAATGCTGAAGCATGACCGTCCCGATTTGATCGTCATGGACATTCAGCTTCCTGGGGTCATCGCCGTGACTTCGTACGCGATGAAGGGCGACCGTGAGAAAGCGTTGGCCGCCGGCTGCGCCGGTTATGTGACCAAACCGATCGACAAGAAGACATTCATCGAAGAAGTTGCGGCGCATGTGGGGAGTAAGTCGAGGATCGAGAATGGAGGATAGAAAATCGCGTTCCTTGATTCCGAGTAAGATAAAGGTCCATTGCGTAATCCTAGCTATATTTTTGTGAAATTTTTCGCCGAAATTTAGGATTACGAAA
>WNGF01023606.1_pt1 | contig 12213 bp, 10 predicted proteins | sample 5400641 | NCBI WGS metagenome assembly WNGF01 (sample SAMN13153371, study PRJNA577476) | soil metagenome | isolation source: 80 cm soil or saprolite under grassland replicate 2 | place: USA:California | collected 2016-06-15
TTCTTTTTCACAATCTCGATGACGTCCTGTGGCGTCCAAGCGCTCTCGTCTGCCATGATCGGCGTGTCGACGCGGCCCGCGACTTCCGCCATCTGATCTATGCCTTCGACGGGTTGTTCCATATAGAGCAGATTGTACGTTTCCATCGCTTTGATGATTTTCACCGCGATCTTCGCCGTCGGATAACCTTGATTGGCGTCAACGCAAATATTCAAATCCGCCCCGATCGCTGTGCGAATTTCTCTCACCAACTCGACATCGCGTTTCTGGTCGACACCGCCTTTGAGCTTGATGGTCTTCACGCCTTCAGCCTTCACCTGCACGGCTTCCTCTACGGCCTTGTCGATTTCCATCAATCCGAGGCTGTGCGCGATCGGCACGCGCTCGTGAAACAGACCGCCCAGGAGCTGATATGCCGGAACCTTGAGCGCCTTGCCGATGACATCGTAAAGCGCTGCATCGATGGCCGCTTTGCAGTAGGGGTAGCCTTTTACCGCTTTGTCCATCAACGCGTGAACCGACTCGAATCGGCTCGGATCCTGGCCGGCCAATGCCGGTGCAAGAATATCGTTGATGATGTGAACCGTAGTTTGCGGCGTCTCGCCAAAATACTTGCCGTGATCGCCGCCCCAATCTTTAAGCACCGGCGCTTCGCCGAGACCGATCAGACCTTGGTCGGTGTGAAGCTTGATGATCACGTACACGCCGATGGGCGTGGTGAGGCTTGCCCACTGGTGTACGCGACGCGTCGGCAGGCGAATAGGAATTGTCTCGATCCTGGTGATCTTCATCTTCGTTTAGCCCGCTCTCAACAGCGTGTCGGTTGGAGTATAGTCAGAGAGCAGCTCGCACCCTTTCTCGGTCACGCAAAACATGTCCTTGTTCTGCATGCCGAAGCGGCCGGGAATATACACCAGCGGCTCGAATGCGCCGACCATCCCGGCTTCGACGATTTCGTTGCCGTATCTTCCCATGTAAGGTTCTTCGTGCAGGTGCAGTCCGATACCATGCGCGACGAAGCTGATGGGCTCGAAACCAAGATCACTGAACTTCGCAAGAAACCGCTGGTAGATCTCAGGGCAGCTGGCGCCGGGCTGGATCAAATCCATTACGAGATACTTGCACTCGATCAGATTCGCCCAGATTTTCTCTTGCTCCGCGGTGGCGTCACCGACCACCGCCGTCCGGCAAACTCCGGTCAGATAACCGTTTTTCTGCCCGAATATTTCCATCCGAATAAGATCACCGTTTTGGAGCTTACGCTCCGTCGGCCCGACGTTGGGAAACTGGCTGCGCTCGCCGGAAGCAATAATCATCAGCTTGTAGCTCTCGGCGCCGCCGGCGAAGAGTGAAGTGAGGAGATTTCCCGCAAGTTCCATCTCGCTCATCCCCATCTTGGCGGATCGCAACGTGTCGCCGATCGCTTTGTCGGTGAGTTTGCTCAATGTGCGGAGTAGTGCCAGCTCACTGAGCGTTTTGATTTGTCGGGCTTTGTCAAATATCGCATCGGCGGCGACCCATTGGATGCCGGACAGGATCTTGTGCAGCGTGGCAAAGTCCCTCGCCGGCAGAAACTCCAGCTCGATACCTACCCTAGCGCGATCGAGGTCCAAATCCTTCAACACGTCGGCAATTTTCTCCATCGGATCATCGGTGAATTCTCGATAGATGCGGAGATCGTCGATGCCGGCATGCGCTTTGACCGTCGTCGCCTCCATGTCGATGGCCACCATGGCGATGCGACCGTCCGCGGTCAAAATACACGCAGCATGCCGCCAACGCATCAGCGACTGCGACGGCACAACAAAACCCGAGACGTAGGTGACATTTTCCGGGGACAAAGCAATGATGGCGTCCAAGCCTTCGCCAATGATGTGTCTCTTAAGGGATGAGATAATTTCTTGGTCCATGGCTCGGCTAGATATGAAGATGCGAGAATATCGGCTGGTTCTCAGAGCGTCAAGCCATTCTAGACCACGACCAGTGGACGATTGTTCGTGGATTCGTCACGCATGGTCGTTGAGCGTCCTCTTTTTCAAGGCGTCGTCGAGGGACTTCTTGTTAATACGAACTCCACCGGCGAATTACCTTGATCGTCCATAATTCTTAGTTGTATCGTATCAGCGCTCAGTTTCCCCTCATAACGATTTCGCCGCGGTCGCGTGGTGGACCCATAAATCTCTTCGAATGCGACGCTAAAAGAGATCATATCGCCGACTATTTTGCCGTCCTCGATGCCACGCTTTACTCCGAGAAAAGTCGCTGTGCCGAAGAGCTTGTCTCCTTCGGGTTGGAAAAGGAACTGTTCCGTATAACTGACTTGCCATGGATAGGTGACGTCTCCCTTCCACGACCCCGTAAAGGCCATCGCCTTCGACGTGTCGGTTTGCTTGGCGGTCGTCAATTGCGCCTCATTCTCGCGGCGCATTTGCCACCATACCGCCAGCGACATTAGCAAAAAAATCAGTGGAACCTTCCATACAAGCCGGCGCAGCAATTTCCTTCGCAGCTCCGCTCTCGAGTCTATGTTTTCCTTTACCGCTGCCTTTCGAAGACCTGGTGCCTTATCAAGTGCCGCGATTAACTGATCGACATCGCGCTGAAAATCATGATCGTTCAAAGTCAGCGCATTTCGCTTCGAAAGCGCCTTTAGGTCGGCTCGCAGTCCTTCCGGCTTGGGTATTGAGGCGCCACCGACTAGCACGGGAATGACGAGAACACTTCGCTGTAAGGCCAGCGACACTTCCAGGCCGACAAAATCGCTTGGATCGCTCAGGCGCAGCTGCCCGTCCGCGTTTCGCGCTGTAAGCCAATCTTTACCAATGACCACAACCATGGCGTCGCACGATCCGACTTTCGCGTCGATGTGCGCTGCGAAGTCGGCTCCGGGCGGAATATCATCGACGTCCATGAAAACCTGATCCGCTCCAAAATGCGCACAGAGCCGGTCATACAAACGCCCCGCATAGGGAGCGCTGTCTTCACGGCGGTAACTGATGAAGATTCCGGACATGGACTTTGAGAGATTCGGTGAACGATGAATGCCCGCACGGATACGTACTGAACCCGTGGAATAATTTGCATTTATGGCGGATTATACCGGCTTTCCGGATAGATTGCCCGTGAATAGTCGACGCAATAGTATTTTTGATTGCGTGATTAGCAATTCATTCCAGGCGCCCGGCGACCTGCCACAACCTACTTGCCGCTTAACTCCCGCCGCACCTCTCTCAGCAAGCGAAAGTCGACGACTTTTTCGATCGGGATTTCGCCGATATTCTTTTCGGTCCGGCGAATCATATCGAAGTGAACTCTTAGTTGCTTTTCGCTGATAATGCCGTCTTCATTGAGAGCTTTGACGATCGCGCGATAGGATTCTTTGGGATTTCAGGATCGACCTTCCACTCTTTTTGGATCACACCAACGGTTCCCTCGGGGTTTTCCTTGGCGTATCGAAGCCCTCTATAGAGCGCTCTCACGACTTTTTTGACTTCCTGCGGGTGCTCCTTGAGGCGTTGCTCGGTGGTGGTGTAGCCATTGCTCGCGAACTCAACGACGTCGCCGACAAACGAGACTTCGTTGAATCCTTCGCGCTTGAGGACGGCGACGGCAGGCACGGGAACGATAATCGCAGCGACAGAGCCGGCTCGTAGAGCGGCCATGCGCGTCCCCTCGGCGCCGATTTGAATTAACAGCGCGTCTTTTTCCGGTTCAACGCCATAGTGTCTGAGCGCCAGGCGCGCCGAAAGATCGGAAGTGCCGCCGAATTGGCTGACACCAATTCTCTTGCCTTTCAGCTCGGCGACTGTGCGGATATCTTTTTGCGCAACCAGATAATACATCGGCCGGTCGGCAGCGTAGAAGATCGCTTTCAACGGCAATCCTCGCGCCGCGAGCCGCAATCCTGAATCCGCAAGCCCATGGTAATGAGCCTCGCCGGCGATCAGCGCGTTGTGGGCCATCGCTGGAACAAGACGCGGCAACTCGATCTCGATCCCTTCATCCTTAAAGAATCCTCTGTGCACAGCGACAAAAAGCGGCAAATAGCCCATCGAGTTTCCCGGCAGGACGAACTTGACCGTATCGGCGCACAACCCGTTGTGGGAGTCGCCGGAAAAATGCAGCGCCAGAACGGTAGCAGCAACGAATAGATATCGTGATAAATGGTTTTGCATAGGTTGGATCTCTTAACGGTGATCGCCGATTAAGCTTTAAACGTTTTGATTTTTGAACCGAAGCGAGCTTCACAGGCCCTCAATGGAACACGCTTCCCCCATCCACCACGATGGTCTGCCCGGTCATGAAGTCGCTGTCCGATGAAGCAAGAAAGACCACTGTGCCCAATAAATCTTCAGGCCTCTCGAGACGTTTGATAGAGCGTGCCTTGAGTTGCAATTCCGTCAACGCCTTCGGCGCGTTTTGGCCTTCGTGTTCCACCAAACCCGGCGCGATGGCGTTGACACAAATGCCGTACTCGCCGACCTCGCGAGCCAACGAACGGGTCATGCCGATGAGCGCCGCCTTTGAAGCCACGTAATGCAAGAAATTGGGCGTGCCCCAGTAGGCGGTAGATGAAGAGATGTTTATGATTTTTCCGCTGCGCTGTTCTTTCATCTGCGGGAACACCGCCTTGGCGCACAAGAACGGCCCTTTGATGTTGACAGCAGAAATGCGATCCCATTCCTCGGCGGTGATCTGGTAAAACGGCCGACGCTCGATGTTAATGAAGATCGCCGCGTTATTGACCAGGATATCGATCCGGCCAAATGACTTTACCGCCTCTGCTGCCATCAGATTTGTGTCTTCTTCCTTGGAGACGTCGATCTTGAGCGCCAGCGCTCGACCGCCTTGCGAGCAGATTTCTTCGGCGACTGTCTCTCCATCAAGAATATCGGCGATGACGACAGCCGCGCCCTCCGCAGCAAGTTTGCGGCAATACGCCGCGCCGATATGCCGCGCCCCGCCAGTAACGATAGCAACTCGCCCCTCCAGCCTCATGAAGACACACCACCGAATTGGAGTACTGGAATATTGGAATAATGGAATACTGGAGTGATGGGTTCAATTTCCATTATTCCAATATTCCAGCTCTTCATCGTAGTCCCTCCAGATGCGTCTTGAAGTCCAACGGATTCCACCATGGCTTCATTCCCAAGGACTCCGCGATCACCCGCGCGGCGTTGTATCCCGGCGCGCCGGTGATATTACCGCCGGGATGGCACGACGAACCGCACATAAATAACCCATCGATCGGTGTCCGGTAATTTCCCCAACCTGGAAATGGTCGATTCTCCAACGCCTGATCGCCGGAATACTCACCCACCATCCAGTCGCCGTAGTACATGTTCTTATCATGCCGCTCGATATCAAGCGGGGTCGTCGAATCGGTCGAGAGAATATTGTTCTCATCGAGATTGGGCGCAAAGCGCTGCCATACTGCCAGCTGTTTATCAAACCATTCTTGGCGCGCTTTATCCCAGTTCTGCGGATTGCCCCAAAGATTGTAAGTCGCAAGCTGCCACATGAACGCCGTTGCCTTGCCTGGCGGCGCTTGCGTCGGGTCATGATGCGACGGCGTCGCACCGTTCATAAACGGCTTGCGTGGTAGTTGACCCGTGCGGCAGTCCTCGAACAAGTTACGTAATTCGTCATATTCTTCGAGGCCGACGATGTGCATGAACGAACCTGCCACCTCCGGATGTTTTTCTTCCGTGATGTACTTTGGCCGTTCGTTCAATGCCAGATTAACGGCAAAAATCGGCGTCGTCTTTGAAAAACGAAAATTGACAGCTAAATCGGCAAACCTGGGTTGAAGATTTTCCTGACCCACGAGTTTAATGAACGTCTCCACCGGATTGACGTTCGACGCGATAAACTTCCGCGCTCTAATCACCGTCCCATCTTCCAATACTACAGCCGTCGCTTGGCCGTTCTCCAAAAGAATCCGCTCTACGCCATTAGCTTCGATGTAGTCGATATGGTTGTGCGACATCATGTGGGCTAGATTGTCGCCGAGCGCATGCGACGTGCCGCGACAGAGCTGCGGGTTGACCCCCCAGGCAATCATTGCAGGAATCAAATATCCCGTCTGCGGCGCATCAAGCTCGTAGCCGCGCATCACGCCGAGAAAGCCGATGAACGCGCGCACGCGCGGATGCTCGAAGTGTTGGAGGACGAATTCCTCCGGCGTGGTCTCGAAATATTTCAGATACTCACGACCTTCGGGAATCCTTCCCAGCAGCGGCCGCTTTTCTTCGATGGGCAGCGGCACCGCGTACGTTTCAGGGAAGACGATATTTTTCACCACGGCCTGCCAGCGGGCCCAAATCTCCATGAAGGCTGCCGCGTCTCTTTTGGAGAAACGCTCGATGGTTTGCGCTGTCCGCTTCACATCGGCGAACCAGCCGAGATAGGTTTCGTCGAGAAAATGATGGACCACGCCGGGATCGGGCCGATAGTAATGAATGCCGAACTTTTCCACCAGATAGCCTGCGCAAATCATGCCGTTGTGGCCGGCGCCGATCACGACGCCGTCGTACTCAAGAATTTTCGCCATAACCTTCTTCGAACCAAACGGCTTGAACGTATTGAACTACTTGAACGTCTTGAACGAGTCTTGGTTCAAATCGTTCCAACAGTTCAAGCCGTTCAAATCGTTCGGAAAGCATCTAAAGCTTCAAGTCTTCCTTCATAACCTGCCAGCAGTTATAGCCCGAACCGGCGATCACCGCATCCGCCGGATGCATCGCCACTCCCACTTGGTATAGCCGTTGAATCGGCGTGCGGTAGTCGGCGATTTGCTCGATCGGCCGCCGCTGGCCCATCTGCGCCGCAATCTTACGCGCGACCCAAACAGAGCCGCGACGCATGTTCGGCCAGCGTCCGGAAATGTAGAATGGATCCATCGCCACCTTCATTTCGATGTTCTCATCGGTCAGATTCGTCGCGTAACGGCGCCAAGTTCCTAGTACCGAATCCATCAAACCATTCTTGAGTTTAACCCAATCCTCCGCTCTTTTTTCCTTCAACTGGAACGGCACGGGCACAAACACCGACGCAGCGTGTTTGGTTTTCGGCGCTTGCAAAGGGTCAAAAGCCGTCGGACAAATGGCGTGCAGGCAAATATGATCAGGAAATTCGCCGGCGCGAATCTCCTTCCACATCGCCTCGATATCCGCCGGCTGTTTCGGCCCCATATTCACGTTCATCGCCCGGCCAACCGCTGGATCGCCACCTTCATGCAGCGCATATCGCACCGACGCTTTGAGCGCGACGTGCACTTGAAAATAGGAAAACTCGTCTACTTTAATGTCTTTGACGCGTTCGAGAAAGGTACGCGGCAGATGCTCGTCGCCAATCATTTCAACAAACGTCGAATACGGATCGGCATTCGCTACGACAGCCAAGCGGGCTTTCCACTCTCTGCCATCGCGCAGCCGTACACCGACCGCCCGGTTATCGTCCACGAGAATTTTTTCGACATGATGCACGGCACGAATTTGCCCGCCGTTGTGGACGTAAGCGCGCTGCAGCACCTGGGCAATCGAATGGGAGCCGCCGCGCGCAAGTTCGGGCTTCTCGTCGCCTGCGATCATCTTCAGGACTTCGATGCCGCCACCGGCATAATCGAGACCGACGCCGCGCGGGATTGCCATTTGCGACAACACCAGCGTTTTGACCGCGTCGTTTTCAAACAGCTCGTCGGCTACCTGTCGCGGCGTGAGTTGCCAAAGCCGTTGGAAATCTTTGCCCGCAGGTTCGGCTTCGAGTGTTTGCAAGACAATCCCAATGTTCTGAGGCCGGGTGTAGTAGTAAGGAATTAGAAATTCTCTGATGACTTTATGGAACCGATCATAGGTGGCGCGCCAGGCGTCAGCATCCTTGTGCGACAGCTTTTCGATGCTCGTCACCGTGCTGTCGAGTGACTGGTGGTGGGAAATCGATCGTCCATCATCCAGCAACAGCGAACTGACCACCACCGGCGAAACAAACTCCGCGTGGTGGCCGTTCGCCCAGTTGAGATCCTTCCACACCGGCGAGACCTCGCGGTTGTCCTGAAAGTAAGTGAGCGTATTGTGCCAGTAACCGGGAATAGTGATTTCTTCGCTCGCCAGCCGCCCGCCATTCTCGAGACGGCTCTCACAGACCACTGTCTTCAACCCGGCCATGCCAAGGTAGGTGCCAAGAGCAAAATTGTTCTGGCCCGCGCCGATCAGAATGACATCCCAGTGATCATCTACCACGCGAGTCTCCCCATCTTTGCGCAAAACCGAGATTGCATTCTTTAAACGATTTGAACATTTTGACCGGCTTGAACATCTAGTTCTGCAAAAAGATCTTTTTATACTCGGTCATTTTTTCGGTGAAAGCTTTCTTGTCCATGTCGACCATGTCGACCAGCTCGATCTTGTCGGCATCCGGCAGCGGCGGGTAGATTCCCTTGCGCGTAACGAACTCGCCGATGCCGGACATGATGCGTAAGGACTCTTCGCCGAGGAAATAGTCGATGAATGCTTTACCTGCGTTTGGGTGCGGTGGCTTGGCGCCAAGCGTCACCGACTGATTATCGCCCATGAACTTGCCGAGCCTGACGTAATCCAGCGGTATGCCCTTCTTACCGTAGAAAACCACGTTCTTCAAAAACGCGATGCCAATGGGAGTCTCGCCGGTCGTAATGCGTTCACCGGCTGGCGTCAGCGACTCCACCAAGAGCGGTTTGGTTGCGGCTAAATCGCGAATAAACTTGTCCGCTTTTTCCTTGCCCATGATCCTATGCAGGCTGGCGAGCCATTGCGCCGTAGTCGTGTGCTGGCTCGGATCGGGAACAACGACCTTTCCCTTGTATTGCGGTTTGACGAGATCCTCCAGAGACTTTGGCGCGTCCGGCGGTTTGATGATTCCCGCATGATAGACAACGCCGATGACGGTGCTGCGGTAGCTCGGCCCAAGATTGGGATCGATGACCTCTTTGGGAAAGGCTCGCGCGGAAGGCGAATCGTACTTGGCCAAAAAGCCGTCAAGTTGGATCAACTTCATCGTCGATTCGGTCGTCAGCACGACATCGAAAAGCGGTTTTCCAGCGCGCGACTCTCCGGTAACCCTGTCGGTGACTTTGTTAGACGCGGCGCGCCAATAATCTACCTCCAATCCCGTTTTCTTCTTGAACGCAGCGGCAACGAGATCCATCGTGTCGTTCTCGATGGATCCGTACACGACGACCTTGCCGCCTTCTTTCTTGGCCGCCTTGATCAATTTGGCGTCTTGGGCGAGAACCAAACGGAGTGAAACGATTGTTAATACCGCAGATATTGCCAATACAAAGCTATTTTGCCGCATGACTAAGTCCTCCTCGAGCGGAATGACTTTCCTCAATATCGAAATGGGCCATGGTTGTCCATTGTTTGTCTATGGCGTGGTGCTTTGGTACTTTAAACTGGAAATACAATCATGACCACGCAAGAAAAGCTCAGAAATATTCGCGAAGAGCTCAAACAAATGTTCCTGGAGCGCAGCGATTTGATCGACGGCGCGCTTGCGGCTCTGCTTTCTTCGCATCACCTACTCATCATCGGACCTCCGGGGACGGCGAAGTCGATGCTGGCCGACGAGCTCTGCCGGCGCATCGAAGGGGCCGATTATTTTCAGTGGCTGCTCACCCGTTTTACCACGCCTGAAGAAATTTTTGGCGCGGTCAGCCTCAAGGCATTGGAGCAGGACGACTATCGCCGCGTCACGGCTGACAAATTGCCGGAAGCTCACATTGCCTTTTTAGATGAGATATTCAAGGCTAACTCATCTATTCTAAACGCAATTCTTACTTTAATTAATGAGCGGCTATTTCACAACGGCAAAGCCGTCACGCGCGTGCCTCTGTTAACATTGTTCGGCGCCAGCAACGAATTGCCGGAAGAAGAAGAGTTGACCGCGCTTTACGATCGCTTTCTAGTGCGCTTTGTCGTCAACTACATCACCGAAGATTTTCGCTTCTTGAGAATGCTTGAATCGCAGGCCCAGCCTTCACGTACCTGCATGACGTTGGTGGAATTAAACCAACTGCAAGGACAGGTGCGCAACGTTCCCATCCCTTCTCATGTGTATCGCGGCATCGCCGATATTCGCCGCGAGCTCAACAAGAAAAATATTCAGGCTTCCGATCGGCGCTACCGGCAGTCGCTTGCTTTGCTCCAAGCCCATACTTTTCTCCTAGGAGATAAAGAAGTCCAGGAAAAAAATCTATTTTTTTTGGAACATGTCCTGTGGCGCGACCCGGCGGAGCACGAACAGGTGCGAAACACTATCCGCGAGTTACTGCTGGGCTACGAAGAGGAGATTACCGAGCTGCTTTACGAATCCCGCGAGATTCGCGACTCGGCCCTCCAACCGGGCAGGAGCAGCGATGAGCGTGCCCGCGCCTTGATCGAGCTTCACACGAAACTGAGAAACATTATCACCAAGGTCGACCAAATAATGGAAAAGGCTAAGCGTCTCGGCCGCCCGTTGGATCGGGTGCACACCGTGCGTAACGAGATCGAGCAACTGCAGAAAGAGATGCTGGAGCAGTTCTAATGCCGCCCAAGCGCACGAAGAAAGCGCCGGTCAAAAGGCTTTTTCAGCCTCTGCCAAAAAACACTTTTTGGATTGAACACGACGCCTACGATCGGCGCGTATGGGGCCATCTCCGTTCTGAGTCGCCATCCCTACGTGAAGTGGAAGAGAAAGGAACCGCGCTGCTGCCCCATTTTGGCTCCTTGCTGCAGGACATCTTCTGTCTCCTATTCAAGTATAATATCAATTACCAAGCCGAAGCTGTGGTTTTACCTAGCGCACTGCTGAATGAGAAGTTTCTACGCGCAATCCACCAAGGCGCCCAATACGATTTCTTGCGTGAACAAACCTTGTTGAATGAAGCCCACGCCGGCCTGTCGACTTTAATACTCGGTGAAAGACTGCTCACTTTGGTACGCGAGGAGAAATTTCTCACGCGTCGAGACTTGCGCGATCTCTGGGACATTCAAAAACAAGAGGAGTTGGTCGGCGAAAAGATCGAAGAGTACGAAAACGCTGACACGATCCCACAAGATCAAATGTCCGAGGAAGGTAAAAAGGCATTACAAAAGGCCCGAGAACGTATGGGCGGCGAAGTCCAAGGCGCGGAAGCCTTGCTCCGCCACAAAACCCAGCAACTCAAGGAAGATCTCAAACAGATCGAATCTCAAGCAACCAACCGACTCCAGGCAGAAGCCATTAAGGTCGCTCAGGAGCTCCAAGACGCCACCGAAGAAGCCGAAACTTGGGGCAACACGATCGGCACGGGTGAGCGCACGCCGCCCGGCCAAAAGCTCGAGCTCGGTCGCCGGCTCGCCGGCAACGAAAAGCTCAAGAAGCTCGCGCGCATGGTCGGTCGCATGAAATTCCACGCCCAAGCGCTGCGCAAGAAAGTGTTCGAACGCTCCAGTGAAGAATTACTTGAAGTCGAGCAAGGCGACGCCTTGCATCGCCTACTGCCCCACGAGCTACTGAGTTTACATCATCCGATTTTACGACGAGATTTCTACCGCCGCTTTCTCGATCAGGAGCTGATTCAATATTCGCTACGCGGCGTCGAAGAAAAAGGCAAAGGCCCGATGATCGTTTGTCTCGACGGCAGCTCGTCGATGTCCGGTGACAAAGAGATCTGGTCGAAAGCCGTCACGCTTACACTGCTCGAAATCGCTCGCAAACAGCGCCGGCTCTTCCGCTCGATCTGCTTCTCATCGGCGGAAACACCGCTACAAGTCCTCGACATGAATCCGCGAGACCGCTATGAAGTCGAGACTAAGACCATCATGGATTTGGCCGAATATTTTCCCGGCGGCGGCACTGATTTTCAGAAACCGCTCGACGCGGCACTGGACTGTCTGCGCCAGTCGCGTTTCAAGAAGGGCGATATCATTTTTATCACCGACGGCGAATGCCAAGTCGAGCCGGAATGGGCCGAAGCGTTTCGCGAGCAGAAAGAAAAGCTCGGCTTCTCCCTGTTCTCGATCTTGATCGATATGGGGCCGGCTTCGTTAGGCACATTGAAAGAATTCAGTGATCGCATCTCGACGATCAAGCAGCTGACGGGCGATGAGGCGAAAGAGATCTTTGTGAAGTTTTGAGACAATGGTCAACTCGGTGCTGTTTTGGTTCGAGATTATACATCCCACTCTCCCGCGATGAGCCGTGGTATCA
>WNGF01010400.1_pt1 | contig 12212 bp, 10 predicted proteins | sample 5400641 | NCBI WGS metagenome assembly WNGF01 (sample SAMN13153371, study PRJNA577476) | soil metagenome | isolation source: 80 cm soil or saprolite under grassland replicate 2 | place: USA:California | collected 2016-06-15
ACAATCCGGGGTCCGTGAGGGAGTACACTCCCCTCTCGGCCACCTCTAAAAGCTCTTTCGAGATGTCCATGGCGTGCGCGCCGATTTTCAAGTCCGGTCTTGCGGAGCGGATTGCCCAGAGCACTGAATACACCTCGGCCCCACTGCTGCAACCTAAGAACGCGATCGTGAGGACCGAGTCCACGGCTATTCGATCGGCAAGATGAGGGATCAGGGTGAGTTGCGGGCGATTCCGAAGAAAGAACGTACCGAAATACTGCCGCCGGTCCGTGCGCGACCAAATGACACGATGCATGAGGTTCGCATAGGACCGCAGCGGCGCCGTCCTGGTCAGGGCAGGAGGCAGACGGTCCCAGACCCATTTGTTGTACCTGACGTACCTGTAGAGCGCAGATATCCACAGCCGTCTCATAGTCTGCGTGAGGTATCTGCGTGTATCATGGTCGGAAACGGCGGGGAGACCTCAGGACCTGATGTCAGCCGCCGCAGCGTGCCGCATGGTGAGAGGGGTCGCCGAGCCGATGGCGCTTGCCGTAGCACCCGCCGGGCGTTCGCCGAGAGACGCAACGCCGGGAGGCCGCTTCCATATCTCCCAGGGAGCATGTCCCCCCGAGTACAAGTCGTCCAGCATCTGCTTGTCCTTGAACGTGTCCATGCTCATCCAAAAGCCATCGTGTTCATGGGCGACGAGGTGTCTCTCCGCCACGAGACGCTGGAAGGGTTCGTGGAGGAGTTCCTCGCCGTCGCGCATGTACCTGAAGATGTCTCGACGAAAAATGAAATAGCCCCCGTTGATCCGAAGCCGAGAGTGAGTCACGTCCGCGATACGGTCCACCACCGCGTCGTGATCCGTCGAGACAAAGTGGTAGCTGAGGTTCGGTTTCACGGAGAGGAAGCTCGCGACCGTGCCGCGCCGTCGAAACTCGTCGACCTGCACCGGAAGGGGTGCATCGGTGAGGCCATCGCCGTAATTCGCAAGGAACACGTCTTCATCGGCAAGATACCGTTCCGCGTGCTTGAGACGCTGGCCGATATTCGAGGTCAAGCCCGTATCTATAAACGTGATCTTCCAGTCGTGGATGTCGCTGTTGAGCAGCTGAAGGTTCTTTCCGCCCTGTGAGAGGACGAAGTCGTTGGAGATGCATTCGCTGTAATTGAGGAAGTAGTTCTTGACGACGTCGGCGCCATACCCGAGGCACAAAATGAAGTCATGATATCCGTAGTAGGCGTAGTACTTCATGATGTGCCACAGGATTGGGCGATACCCGATGTTGATCATCGGTTTGGGGATGCGCTCGGAATAATCTCTGAGTCTCATTCCAAGGCCACCGCAGAATAGGACGACTTTCATGACGAGACCTCCTGATCGGTCAGCAGGCTGCCGACAAAGTTAAGTTACCGTGCGATCGGTTGCCACTTTCCGTAGCCGGCGCTCATACTGCTCGGGTGCCCCAGCCACCTCAATCGGCAGGAAACTCTTGGAGCGTGGGAACGCGGTTCGTGGATTCGAAGCTGCAACGCCTTCTCCGCGTCGACACCTCATCCGGCCGCGTCCTTGAGAAGTCCGAACTCCTACAGGATCGCCACCGCATGTCGGATGAGACCGAAGGAGCAACCGGACCACTCCGATGTTCACCATAGGCGTCGGGACGGTCTCCGAGTACTCCCGGAGTCGTGTGGCGAGGCCTCCGCAGAAGAGTACGACCTTCATCGCCTGTTTCCCCCTCCCAATGCTTCTAGCACTAGTAAGATTTGACCAGAGGGCGCATGCGGATCTCCGTGACCTCGGCCGTGCGCGGCAGGCGCAGGGCCGCCAGGACCATCTCGGCGACGTCATCAGGCTGAACCAGCAACTCGGGCGCATACGGACGACCCTCGAGGCTGAAGATCCGCGCCTGCCTGGCGGTCGCCGTGCGCCCGAGATACACAGTGAGGACGCGCACGCCGTCACTATTGACCTCCGCGCGCAGGGCATCCGCGATCGCCCTGAGCGCGTGCTGGGTTGACGCGTACTGCCCGAGCCCGGCTCTCGCCTGGAGCCCGACGGTCGAATTGACGAACACAATCTGACCCCGGGAGGCGCGCAGCAGCGGCAGGAGAATCTGGGTGAGGAGATACGGGCCCCGGACGTTCGTCCGGTATTGGCTGTCGAGATCCGCCACGTCCGCGGCGCCGAGCGGTCCCATTTCGAACACGCCCGCGCTGTGCACCAGGACGTCAAGACGACCCACATCACGACTGAGCGGAGCCGCAAGCTCCGTGACGGAGTCGTCAATGGTGAGATCGATCGGATAGACGAGGACCTTATCGGTCACGCTGCGCATGCTTTGGGCGAGCAGTTCGAGGGTGCTTGAGTCGCGGCCGAGGAGGCAGACTTGCGCTCCTGCTGCGGCCAGGCGCAGGCAGATGGCGCGACCGACGTCGCTGTTCGCTCCGGAAACAACGGCAACGCGCCGGGTAAGAGACACTTGGGTCAAGACGCTTCCTTCAGCAGCCCGTGGTCACGCAGCAGATCGACGGCACGCCGGACTTCATCGAACCGGAGGCCCGACCGCTCCGCTATGTCCAGAAGGCTATGCTGGCCGTCGGCGAGATTCAGGACCCATAGGATGACCATTTCGTTCACCGGCGAGTGTGCGAGGCCGCCGATCGCGTGGTAGATCCCGCGCTTCCCCAACTGCGGCTCGCACTTCTGGTTTCGGCTCATGTAGGTGCGGTCGTTCTCGATGACGTCGAGGATCGCCAGGCACGCTGCGAAGGAGGCCGCGAGTTTCGCGGGGCTGACGAAGTCGAGATCATCCGCCGAGGTGTGGTACTCGGGGAAGCGGCCATGTGGGGTGCGCGACAGCCGACCGACGGGTAGATTGAAGCCGGGGGAGCAGAACTGGCGCTCGTCGTACCCGTACGGCGAGAACTCGGCGACTTCGTGATCGCCCAACTGGCGGAGGACGTGGACCACCGCCCTGTCGATAATCGCGTCGCCGCGGCGGCTCTTCTTGTAGGTGAACACGCCCGCATCGCCGAGGCACGCGAGGACGAGGCCGTGCCGGATCCGCGGGACCACCGGCTCGCTTCGGGCGAGCCAGGTGATGGACCCGATGGTCCCCGGGATAAACAGCAACCGGTAGGAGTAGCGGAGCGAGACCCGGCCGAGAAACTGGCCGAGGTGCGCGGCGATCGCGACGCCAGACAAGTTATCGTTGGCGAGCGACGGGTGGCAGATGTGACAAGAGATCAAGACCTCGTCCGTCGAGTCGCCCGGCAGGTAGCACTCGCCGTACGTCAGGGAGCCCGGCTCGAGCGACGAGTCGATGCACACCTCGTACTCACCATCCTTGAGCGTATCCAGCTGCCGGTGACTCAGGCAGAACCCCCAGCTCTCCGTGTAGTACGACGTCCGGTAGGGGATCCAGTCGGGCAGGTCCGGCAGCGTGAAGAGGTGCGGCCTCAGCTGATCGAGCGACATGCGTTTGCGCACTGGGGTGCTGTAGTTGAGCACGTGCAGGTTGGAGTGCCTAAAGTCGATGATGCGCTCGCCACGCGAGTTCTTCACGTACGCGTCCCGGACGTTCCATTCCAGCGGCACCGTCCAGTCGAAGACCTGGGTACCACTCGGGACCTCGTGAACGCTCAGAGGCACCAGATGCCGCACACGCCGCAGCGTCTCGCGGACGCCGTTGCCTGTGATGCTGCGACAGATCGGATAGAGATCCGCGACACACTCGTACAGCTGTCGGCCCAGGGTGTCCTGGTCAAGGCTCGCGCGAAGATCCCCGATAGTCATGGGGCGGTGGCGATGGCCGGGCGAAAGTCGGGATAGGTCCGATCACGGTGGACAATCGTGCGGGCGTCGTCCGGCCATCGGATGTCGAAGGTCGGATCGTCCCAGCGAACGCCGCATGAGTGATCGGGTGAGTAGAACGCGGAGATTTGGTAGAAGACCTCGGTATCGTCCTCGAGCGTCTGGAAACCATGGGCGAACCCGATCGGCACGTACAGCATCTTGCGGTTTTCCGCGGTGAGGACGACCGCGAAGTGGCGGGTGAAGGTGGGCGAGTCCGGGCGGAGATCGATGATCGCGTCATACATCGAGCCCTGGGTGCACCGGACGATCTTCGTCTCCGCGAATGGCGGTGCCTGGAGGTGCATGCCCCGAAGGGTGCCCTTCGTCTTGTTGAACGACGTGCTGCATTGTGCAATTCGCGTCTCAAGCCCGCGCGCTTCGAACTCGCGCCGGCACCACGTGCGGGCGAACAGCCCCCGCGCGTCCTGGAGCGGCTCGGGCTCGATGACGAACGCTCCCCGGAGGGGCGTTTCAGTGAAGATCATGGGTAGACCTTAACGTCCGGGATCGGGACGAGGAACTGGCCGCCCCAGCTTCGGACGTACGCGACCTGTTCCATGATCTCGTCCTTGAGGTTCCAGGGCAGGATCAAGACGTAGTCGGGGCGCGTTTCCAGGATCTTCTCCGGCGGGTGAATCGGGATGTGTGTGCCCGGCAAGAATTTGCCGTGCTTGTACGGATTCCGATCGACGGTGTAGTCGAGGAAGTCCGTGCGGATGCCGCAGTAGTTCAGGAGCGTGTTGCCCTTGCCTGGCGCGCCGTAACCGGCGATCCGCTTGCCCTTCCGCTTCGCACTGATCAAGAACTCGACCAGCCGCCGCTTGGTCTCGTGGACGTGCCCCGTGAACGAGGCGTAGGTTTCCAGGCGGTCGAGGCCCGCCGACTCCTCACGTGCGCGGAGCTTCGTCGCCCGCTCGCCCACGGCCCTGGACGAATCCTCCGCATGGCGCGCGTAGATGCGCAGGGAGCCGCCGTGCGTGGGCAGCTCCTCGACGTCGAAGAGGGTCAGGCCGTGGGCCGCGAAGATTCGCTCGGCCGTCATGAACGAGAAGTAGGAGAAGTGCTCGTGGTAGATCGTATCGAACTGGTTCTCCGCCATCAACCGCATGAGGTGCGGGAACTCAATGGTGATGATCCCGCCAGGCTTCAGGAGGAGCTTCATGCCGCTGATGAAGTCGTTCACGTCGGGCACCTGCGCAAGCACGTTGGCGCCGAGCAACAGGTCGGCCTGTGTGCCCGCGGCGACGAGCTCGAGCGCGGTCTGGCGGCCGAACAGCTTCGTGACCGTGGGCACCCCCCTGACGACCGCGGCCTCGGCGACGTTGAGCGCGGGCTCGATTCCGAGGACCGGAATGCCCTTGGCGACGAAGTACTGGAGAAGGTAGCCGTCGTTGCTGCCGAGCTCTACGACCTGGCTGGCAGCGGTGAGGTTGAGGCGCGCGACAATCGTGTCGACATATGCTTTGGCGTGGGCCAGCCAGCTGTCTGAGTAGGAGGAGAAGTAGGCGTACTCGGTGAAGATCTCCTCGGGGCTGACATATTCCTGGACCTGGACGAGGAAGCACCGCTCGCACACATACACGTGAAGGGGATAAAACGGTTCCATCTGGTTCAGCTGCTCGGCGGTTAGGTAGCTCTCGCAGAGCGGCGACATCCCCAGATCCACGAACGTGTGGCGCAGCGGCGCCGAGCAATAGAGGCATTTCGCCATACTACGCAGTCCTCCAGCGCAGCGTCGCGTCCACACGCCCAGTGGCAAGAAGGTGCTTTAGGTGGTCGATCCGCTTGAACCGCGGCCCCTCGCAATCCTCGAGCACCAGGCCGGCCCGCCGGTACGCGGCGTAGAGCTCCTCCGCTCCCCGGCACGCGTTCCACTGCGGCTTGAAGTCCGGGAGCACGCGGTGGATCTTCCCGAAGTCCACCCGGTAGCACCTCGGGTCGGGCCCCCCGTCCTTGGCGTACTCGATGCGTGAGCTTGGGACGACCTGCTGGACGATCTCGGCCAGCTCGCGGATCCGATAGTTCTCCTCGGTCTGGCCCACGTTAAGCGCCTGGTTGTGAATCACCTCTCGCGGCGCAGCCAGAGCGGCCAGGAATGCGCGTGAAATGTCCTCGATGTGGACGATGGGCCGCCAGGGGGTGCCGTCGCTCTTGATGTGGACGCGGCCCTTCGCATAAGCCCAGGCCACCAGGTTGTTGAGGACGAGGTCGAACCTGAGCCGCGGCGAGACACCGTACGCCGTCGCGTTCCGGAAGAAGGTGGGGCTGAAGCTGTGGTCGGCCAGCTTCGCCACATCCTGCTCGACACGGACCTTGGAGATGGCGTAGGGCGTGATCGGGCGGAGGTCGGCGGTCTCGTCCACGAGGTCGTCCCCCGCCCTACCGTAGCTGCTGCATGAGGAGGAGTAGAGGAAACGTGACACGCCGGCGTCCTTTGCGAGCCGCACGAGGCGAACTGAGGCGGCGTGGTTGATGTCGTAGGTGATCTCCGGATTCAGGTCCCCCAGCGGATCGTTGGAGAGCGCCGCAAGGTGGATGACCGCGTCGAACCCGTCCAGGTGGGTAGGCTGGACGTCCCGGAGGTCGAGTCGCATCTCGGGAACATCATGGATCCCCGGACTGAACGTGCACTGCTGGAAGAGGTCGCTGTCGAGACCGACCACCTCGTGGCCGGCATTGAGCAGCATGGGCACCATCACGGTACCGATATAACCCTTGTGTCCGGTGACTAGGACGCGCATGCGCGTGCTCCTTCTGATTGGGCGTGAATCGCGCGCAGTGGACGAGGGCAGCCGGCTACAGCACGATCTTTCTGCAATAGAAGCCCTCGGCGTATTTCTCCGGCGCCCGCGACTCCATACCACGGAGCCTCAGCAGCGACCGGAAGACGTCCGGCGTAAACCAATCTTTATCTCGCTGAGTCTGAAAATGGGCCATGAGCAAACCGACCTTTTTCTCGCAGACTGCTTCGTCTAGGTGAACGAAAAGATTGGGGGTGCCCATATCGCCGTCGTACTTCGGGATCTCATATTCGAGGATGAGGTGATTCCGGAAAGTATTCCAGGTCAACTCCGACACCACCCGATGATCCTGGTGGAGATCGTTCCGATAATGCGTAAACACGACATCCGGAGATTGCTCGGTCTTCAGCTTTTCAAAGAACTCCTTGATCTCCTCCGCTCGATATGGGAAGAAGCTGGCCTTGAAGCCTTTGATGGTGATGTCTTTTTCGTCGGCATGCTCCAGGAAGCTTTCAGCACTCATCGCGGCTTCTCGGTCTCGTTCGCCGCTCGCGCCGAGTACGACCCAGTGGACTCCGGTCTCCGCGTATTCAGAGATCAGGCGTAAGACCGTGCCACCGCATCCTATTTCAATGTCGTCGCTGTGTGCGCCGATACACAGGATTCGGATGTGGCCTGGTTTCGCAACGGCGAAGTCGACGGTCAGCATTTTATGACCGCGAACGCGACCGGGGCGCGCATGGGAGACGTCGATGGAGCAGGAAGGCTCATGTCGTGAGACTACTCCGCCCCTCTCCCGCTCAGCACGGCGGGAATCGTCTTGAAGAGGATCTTGAGATCCATACCCAACGACCAGCGCTCGATGTAGTCGAGGTCCAGATCCAGCCATTTCGAGAACGGGAGGTCGCTCCGTCCGGAGATCTGCCACAGGCAGGTGAGACCCGGCTTGACGCGGAAGCGCTTGCGCTGGATTCCCCGGTCGAAGAGGCCCACGTCCCGCAGGGACATGGGGCGCGGTCCGACGAGGCTCATCTCACCGGTCAGCACGTGGAGGAGCTGGGGCACCTCGTCGAGGCTGGTCCGACGCAGGACGCGCCCTACTCGCGTGATGCGAGGGTCGTTCGCGATCTTGAAGATGGGCCCCTGGGCTTCGTTCAGATGCTCAACCTGCGCCTGTAGTTTGTCAGCCCCCGCCACCATCGTCCGGAACTTCAGCATCCGAAAGCGGCGTTTGTGAAGGCCGACCCGCTCCTGGACGAAGAAGACCGGACCGGGCGAGTCCAGCCTGATGGCGATGGCGATCAGGCCGATCAAGGGCAGCAGCAGCGGGACGACGAGGGCCGCGCTGGTGAGATCTATGAGCCGCTTGACGAGGAGTTTCCATTCTTCTTGCGCGACGGGCTCGAGGGTCAGCAGCGGAATGGGCCCGAGCGCGACGAGCCGCGTACGCGCAGCGTGGACATCGAAGACGTCGGCCATCAGGCACAGCTTGACACCTTCCTCTTCGCAGGCCTGCGCGATCTTGTCGACCTCTGGGATCATCGCGCGGGGAACCGCCAGGATGACCTCGTCGATCACGTTCTCCTTCAAGACGGAGCTGATGTCGCCGACCGTGCCCAGCACGGAGGACTCGAGAACGCGGTCGCCAACCCTCGTCGGATCCGGGTCCAGGTGCCCGACGACGCGGATGCCCCACTCCGATTTCTGGAGCAGCGTGTCGACCAGCCGCTGCGCCCGGGTGCCACTGCCGACGATCAGGACCTTGCGGAAGTATTCGCCTCGCCGGAGCGACCTGTGGAAGTACCAGACGGTGCCAAGGCGGATCCCCACGAGGGCCAGAAGATCCACGGCGGCGAATGTCACCATGACCGTACGGCTCACGTACTGGACCTTGAAGAGGAATAAGATGGTGAGCAAGAATGCGAGGCCGACCGCTACCCCGCGGGTCGCGGACCAGGCGTACTGGACCAGTGATGTCACCCGTGGGCTCCGGTAGGCGCCGAAGAATGTGAGAAAGAACATCCAGAGAGCCAGGACGAAGGGAAGGAGGGCGACGTGGGACAGGAAGTCGACCGGATGGTTGTCCAGGAGCGCCTTCCGGAGCCACGACGCGGCCAGGAACACGAAGACCGTCAGAGCGATGTCGAGCAGGGCTGTCACACGGTGGAGTTGCTCGGATCGCTCTTCAAACATGAGCCCGTACCCTTACCACGCCAACGAGCAACGCGAGCGGATCCGTCACGGGCGTTTCCTTGGCAGCAGTCAGCGCCATGTTGACATGAGGACATCGACGATGCGCTCGGCGGCGCGACCGTCCCACGGCGCCGGGAGGCGGCCGGCTCGCCAGCGACCGTGGCGGATGCGCTTCCAGGCGGCGCCGATTCTCCGTTTCGGCCAGGTCGCCGCCGTTCACGGGTGCCCCTCCCGGGCCAGCTCCAGCACTGCTCGGGCGACCTTGTGTGGGTCATGGCGGGCGAGTGGACCCACGCCGAGGAGATCCCGTGCGACAGGGCGGCACCCGAGCGCGCGAAGAAGCTCCATGTCCAGGGGCACCGGGGCGGCACCCGCGGTCCCGTAGTACTTGACCAGCGTGTCGGCGACTGGCGTCGTGCTCAGGAGCACATCATGAATGGGAACGTGCCGGACGTGTCGCCGGATGGCCACGATGTGGTCGGCCGCGGTGTAGCCGTCGGTCTCTCCAGGCTCGGTCATGAGGTTCATGACGATCGCGAAGCGTGCGCGGGAGTGCGCGATCGTTTCGGCAAGCCCCGTGACGAGCAGAACCGGGATGAGACTGGTGTACAGGCTCCCCGGTCCGAGCACGATCACGTCCGCTGCCAGAATGGCCTCGCGCGCCTCCGGGAGGGCTCGTGCGCTCTCAGGCTGCAGACGCACTCTCCGGATCGCGCCGCGGGCTAGGGCGATCCGCGATTCCCCCTGGACGGAGCTCCCGTCCGCGAACTCGGCAAGGAGTGTGACGTCGTCGGTGGCGGAGGGGAATACCCGCCCCCGCACCGCCAGCAGTTCGCCACCGCGCTGCACAGCCTCGAAGAAATCCCCCCCCAGTTCGTTGAGGGCAGTGAGGATGAGATTCCCCAGGTTGTGGCCTCCCACCTCGCCCTTGCCGTTGAAACGGAAGTTGAAGAGAGCGGCCATCATGGGGTCGCCGTCCGACAGGGCAAGGAGGCAGTTGCGGATGTCTCCAGGGGCCGGCATCCGGTACGCCTCCCGGAGACGGCCTGAACTGCCACCGTCGTCCGCGACAGTGACGATGGCTGTGAGCCGATCTCGATCCCTGACCGGGTCCCACATCCATCCCAGCGGAAAGAGAGCCTCTTTCAGTCCGCGCAGGAGGATAGGCAGTCCCGTTCCACCGCCGAGCGCGACCACCCGAGGGAGAGGCGGCACAAGGTGCTGGACCGCAGTCTCCGAGGGTCGAGGTTCAAGATGGCGATCCAATTCCATCATGCCGCCCTGCTCTTTCACCGTCTCTCCCACACGAAGATCGTCCGGCAGACCGCCGCGAAGAGCGCCGTTCCTTCCAGGAGGGCGCTGGTGACGGTGGGACGAACGAAGGCCTCGGGCACCTGCTGGCGCTCTACGAGCACCGTGGCGGTGGACCGGTAGAGGCTGGGCAAGGAGAGGATCACGCCGGTCGCGGCGGCGAAGGGCACGGCGAACAGCAGGATGGCGAGCCACTTCCGCCGGCTCCAGACGGCCTGGATCCGCTCGAGCGACACGCCCTTCTTCGTCGCGTCCTCCATCTCCGGCGTCCTCGGGGCGACGTTCATGGGCGCTCGGGGCCGCCCTGCTTGCCGTTGAGCCCCGCGTCCTTGATCTTGTAGAGGATGGACCGGTAGCTGATGTTGAGCAGCTTGGCCGCGCGGCGACGGTTCCAGTGGGTCTCCTCGAGCGCCTTCGCCGCGCGCTGGTCGTCGCCGTTCGCCGTCAGGGCGGGGAAGTGAGTCCGCGTCAGATCCGGATCGCGCAGCACGATCATGCGCTTGACCATGTTCTCGAGCTCGCGGACATTGCCCGGGAAGCTGTGCCGCGTCAGCCGATGCATCGTCTCGGGTGGCAGCGTGAATTGTGCACGCTGGAAGAGCCTCGCGTAGCGCTCGACGAAGTAGTTGGCCAGCAGCGGGATCTCCTCGGGCCGCTTCCGGAGCGGGGGGACGGCGACACGGATGACGTTCAGCCGGTAGAACAGGTCTTCGCGGAACTCGCCGGTCGCGACCGCCCGCTCCAGGTCCTGGTTGCTCGCGGCGACGATCCGCACGTCGACCTTGATGTTCGACCGGGCGCCCACGCGCGAGAACTGGCCGTCCTCCAGGACGTGGAGGAGCTTGGCCTGGAGGGCGGGGTGGAGGTCACCGATCTCGTCGAGGAAGATGGTCCCGTGATCGGCGGCTTCGAACTTGCCGACCTTGAGCTGGTGGGCGCCCGTGAAGGCCCCGCGCTCGTGGCCGAACAGCTCGCTCTCGAGGAGCTCGCGGGCGACCGCGGCGCAGTTCACCTTCACGAACGGCCCGTGGCGACGGGCGCTGAGGCAGTGGACGGCCCGCGCCGCGAGCTCCTTCCCGGTGCCGGTCTCGCCCGTGATCAGGACGGTGACGTCGATGAGGGCGGCCTCCGCGATGACATCGCGGACCTCCTGCATCAGGGGGCTGACCCAGAGCGCGAGTTCTTGCTGCACCCGGGCGGCCGGGTCGTCGTCCTTGCGCGCTCGGCGGGACGGCAGGCCCGTCGCTCGCGGCTCCTCCCCGATGGGTGCCAAGCTGTCGACGACCCCGAACACGTTCAGGTCCTGCGATGCGGGCTCCATCGCGACCTCGGGTTCCTTCTCGGCCACGCGGTCTAGGGCCATGACGGTCTCCTGCGTCGAGGGCGATATCGAACGAACGTTCCCGTTCCCGCCGCTACTCGCCACGGTCACGGAATGCCATCCCAGCTCTGCCGGCCGCCGAATTCGTAGGAGCAGATGGATCGCCTGGGGGCGGGGCTCGACGCGCACGACCTTGCCCTCGCAGGCGACGGGCACCACACCGGCGGGATCCACGTGCTCCAGCTCGAGGACGAACCTGACCGGCGCGCCGGGAAAGAACGAGCCCTGCGTCGTGAAGAAGACGCCGGACCCGCTGACATCGTGTGTCCACCCCTCGCCCTGTTCGAGCTTGACGGCGAGCGCGACGAGCAAGCGCGACGTCTCGCGCCTCTCGATTCCGTTCCACTCTCGCGATGGCATGGCCCGCACGGCCCCGACTATAGAGAGCCCAGGGTCCGCGCTCAATCGACGGAAGGGTAGATTGTCGTGTGCCCCGGCGGGGTGATCTGGAGTCGATCGAAGGGCATAGTTGTCTCTACCTGTCTTGAATGATCGAGGCTCGAGCGGTTCAGGCATCGGGAGCGGGCCCGGGTACACGTGGTGAGCAGAACCTTACCGAGGCAGAGAAACCGCAATGCATGGTTCCTGCAAGAGGCTGCACTGTGCACCGGTCCCGCCTTGCGGCGAAGAATCACGTTCCGGTCAAATTCGATCGTGACTTATCCGGATCGAGATTCACGGGTGCGCTGTCGGCCGCAGAATTGCATAGGTGCAGCTGGACAAGTTGCGGCAACCGGCGGAA
>WNGF01017244.1_pt1 | contig 12210 bp, 24 predicted proteins | sample 5400641 | NCBI WGS metagenome assembly WNGF01 (sample SAMN13153371, study PRJNA577476) | soil metagenome | isolation source: 80 cm soil or saprolite under grassland replicate 2 | place: USA:California | collected 2016-06-15
ACCTGGCCCCGGATTCTCCCTGGCTCCCGGTGATCACGTCCCTGGGCACCGCCCTGGGGGTGTACCGGCTCCCCAACACCCCGCCGGCCGGGGACTAGGGCGTACACTGCCCCCACCATGGGGCACCCCGACTGGAACCCCGGCTCGAAGGCCGGCCTGGACTTTCAGATCACCAAGCCGGCCAACCCGGGGACCAACGCCGACGTGACCCTCACCGTCCCCCCGGCCGAGCAGTGGCGGATCCTGTCCCTGTACTCGGACTTCACCGCCGACGCCAACGTGGCCTCCCGGACCCTCATCCTCCAGGTGGAGGATGGGGTGGCGGCCCGGGTGTTCCGGCTCCCCTCGGGGGTGGACGTGACCGCCGGCCAGACCCGTAATCAGGGATGGGTCACCGGGTTCGGGGCCCAGGCCCGCAACGCCGGCAGCACCATCGAGGTTCTGCCGGTGGGGGAGCTGTACGCCCAGGCCGGGTGGGTCATCCGGATCACCGCCACCAACAAGCAGATAGGGGATCGCCACTCCAACGTCCTATTGCTAGCCGAGCGGGTACGCTCCCTGAGCTGATCATGGACGCCAAGGCCCTCCCCGAGCTGGACCGGGACATCCGCCGGATCGAGGCGGGGTACCGGGACCATCTCAACGGCCACGTGTCCCCCGACGCCTTCCGGGGCCTGGCGGGGGCGGTGGCCGAGATCAAGGAGGGCCAGCGGTGGGTGGTTCGGCTCCTGGTGGGCCAGATCGTGATCCTGCTGTGCACCATCGTGGCCGGGGTGGCGGTGGCCCTGATCCTCCGGGGGGCGGGCTAGGTGGAGGCCCCCATGCCCCGGCACCTGGCCCGGCTGATTCGGTGGGCCGAGGTGGGCCAGGTGTTGGCCCTGGTCCTGGTGGTGGGGGTGGGGGTGTGGCTGGTCGCGGTGCTGGTCCAGCAGACCTCCCTCCTCCGAAGGATCAACCAGGCCCAGGAGGCCCGGGCGGCTGCCGACGCGGCCCTCCAGGCCCAGCGGATCACCGACCAGGCCGCGGTGCTGGCCCGGATCGACGCCACCGACGACCTGCTCCTCCGGGCCTTGAGGGGGACCCGGATCACCTGCCGGGGCAAGCGCACTCTGACCTGCCGGCTCCACGTCCCGGTGATCCGCCTGCCGGTCCCGGTCCCCTCGGCGCCCACCTCGGGATCGCCCACCGCCCCGGCCCCCCGGCCGGCCCCGGTCAGGCCCCGGCCGTCCCCCACCCGGTGCTGGAACCCCGTTCCCGCCCCGACCTGCCCCCCCAGGCCAGGGAGGTGACGTGGCCACCCGGATCGAGTCGTTTCGGGTCGTGGTTCCCGCGGGAACCCTGCCCACCGCCCCCCTGGAGACGGACGTGTCCTTCGAGCCGGGGGAGGTCCAGTACGTGGACGTGGTGATTCCCTCCGGGCACGCCGGCCTCACTGGGATCGCCCTGGGCCGGAACGGGGCCCAGGTGTGGCCTTCCCGGGTCCGGGGGTTCATCACTGCCGACGCGGCCACGTTCCGGTACAACCTGGAGCGGGCGGGCAACTCGGGACGGTGGTCCACGTTCACCTACAACGTCTCGGCGTTCGCCCATAGTTTCTATCTGTACTTCGCGGTGTACGACCCCCTCCCGGTAGAGCCGGGGTTCGCCCCCCTGAGCATCGGGGCGGGGACCACCGAGTATCAGCCGGGGGAGGCCCCCGTCCCCGAGGCCCCGCCGGGGGAGGCCCCGGGGGAAGGGGAGGCGGGGTTCGGTCCCACCGGCCCGGCCGAGTTTCCCCCGGGGTACGAGCCCACTCCCGGCGGGGGGGACGGCGGGGCCCAACCCATCCCCATTTACCCCGGGGGGAGGTGAGTCCGCACACCGTCACCCGAGCGGACTACCCGCTCCCCCGAGGTGACCCCGAGCCGGCCGGCCTGGGGGACTCCTACACCTACGATCAGCTCTTGGCCCTGGCCTGGGTGGTGGGCCTGCGGGGGAACGCCATGATCATCTCCGTGGCCATCTCCACCGCCGAGTCGGGCCGGCGGTACTGGGCCCACGGCCACAACGGGCCCACCCGGGGATGTTCCCAGGGGTCCATCGACCGGGGGCTGTGGCAGGTCAACGATTGCTACCACCCGGGTACGTCCAACCGATGCGCCTATGAGCCCCGGTGCAACGCCGGGGCCATGCGTCAGATCAGCTCCGGGGGGACCAACTGGCGTCCCTGGTCCACGTTCAACGTCGGGGTGTACCGGCGGTACATGGCCGAGGTGGCCACCCGGTACTCGGCCGGGCGGTGGCGGACCCTGGTCAAGACGTGGGGGGCGGTCAATCAGCCGATCACCGGGCCCCCTCCCCCGCCGGGGATCGCCGAGCTGGCCGCCATCGATCCCACCCCCAAGGTCCGGGAGACGGGGCGTAAACTGACCGCGGCCTATCGGCCCACGTCCGACGCCCTGGACGCGGTGACCGACCTACTGAGGAGGTGAACGAGTGAGCGCCAATCCGCAGGACATCGCGGCGTACTACCTGATTCCTCCGGGGGGTCAGAGAGAAACCACCGTACTGTCCCCCGCCGGGACCGGGTTCGACCGAGTGATCGAGGTGACCTACAAGATCATCGCCGGGCCGGCCGCGGGGACAGTGGGGACGGTCCAGGTCCCCGAGGAGACGTACACCGTGGACACCGTTCGGGAGGCGGTGGAGGTGGCCGTGGCCCGGCGACAGCAGGTGGCTTCCCTGGGGTCACCTAGCTAGTTGCTTGCCCATGCAATTAGCTCCAGGCTAACGTCGGGGGGCCCCGGTTTGTGCTCACGGTTTCGCCAGTTGCATATGGCCTTCAATCGCGTCAGGAGCCCCGTAGGCGGCCGCACCCCCCAGGGTGGTCCAGGTGGCCGTCCGGGGGGTCCCCGTCGATCCTGGGGCAAACGGGCTGGTAGAACGGGGTCGATTTCGGCCGGGGGGACGCCGTGATCAACTGGTTCCGCCGGGTGTTCCACGCGGCGGCCAACGTCCCCGAGCGGATCGCCCGGGCGGCCCTCCACGTGGCCGAGGCGGCCTGGCACAAGTTCACCGACCTGGGCCATCTGTCGGTCCACGCCTGGGATTGGATGATCGGGGCCGCAGAGACGGTTTCCCGGTTGGTCGTCCGGACCTCCCGGGTCATGGAGCTGTTCGCCCGCAACGTGATCCTGGTGCGCATCCCCCAGGTGATCCGGTGGGCCGACCGCCGGCTGGCCGAGGTGGCCGACTACGCCCGGGGGCTGATCCGGGAGGTGACCCGGTGGGCCACCCGGGCGGTGGCCGAGCTGTGGGACTGGGCCCACTCGGTCCCCCGGTGGATTTTCCAGACCATGGGGGACCTCACCGGGTGGCTGTGGGATCGGGTGTGGCCGTTTGTCCGGGACAAGGTGCTCCGACCCCTGGGCCGGGCCATCGACGCGGCCCTGGACTGGGCCCGCAAGGCCGTGGCCAAGGTGTGGGACATCCTGGCCCAGGCATGGCGGTGGATCACCGACGTGGGGGTGGTCATCGCCCACGTGGTCATGGGGGCCCTGGCCTGGCTGCTGTTCCTGGCCAAGCTGCCGTTCTCGGTGGCCCTGGCCGCCTATGAGTTCTTCACCCACCTCACCCCCCACGGGTTCCTGGCCTACGCCTTGAGGGCGTTCCAGCGGGAGGGGTCGGTCCTGGAGGAGTGGATCGCCCGGTGGCTGGGGGAGGATTGACCCGGTGATCGGGACGGTATGGCCTCTGGTGATCGCCCTGGGCATATGGGCCCTGGTGGTGGTGCTGATCCTGTACCTGTTCCGGGGAGCCGGCGGTGGGTAGGGGCCCTCCCACCGGGCACCCCCTGGGGAAGTCCCTCCGGTCCATTCTGTCCCGGACCCTCACCGAGCACGCCCAGGCGGTCCTGCCGGCCCAGGTGGCCGCGCGGTCCCGGGGGGTCCAGGCGTTCATGGAGCAGATGGAATCCGAGCTGGCCCCGGTGGCCGGGGGGCTGTGGGCCGAGCTGCTGGCCGACCCGGACACCCCGGAGGAGCTGCGGGAGCTGTACTCCCGGGCGGCCACCCCCCAGCGCCAGGCCGACCTGCTGATCCAGTTGGTCCTGGCCGGGTTCGCCGCCATCCCCCTGCTGTCCCAGTTGGGGCTGATCCAGTACCGGGACCTGATCAACAAGTGGAACGCCAAGTTTCCCACTCAGGCCCTGGACCCCTCGGTGGCCGCGGCGGCGGTGCAGCGGGGGTTCGCCGATGCCCAGTTCGGGGTGGAGGAGGCCCGGAAGGGAGGGATAGAGGGAACCCGGTTCGGCATCCTCCAGGAGTTGGCCAGGTCCACCCCCGGGCTGGAGGGAATGCTGGCCCTGTGGCGGCGGGGGGCCATCGACACCGGCCGGCTCCGGGAGGCGGTCCAGGAGGCCGGGGTGGGGCTGAAGTGGATGCCCGAGGTCCAGGCCATGGGGATCATCCCCCCCTCGCCCATCGAGCCCCTGGAGGCCCTGCTGGAGGGGCAACTGGACCGGGCCGAGGCCCTGAGTTGGTACAAGCGGTTCGGGGGGCTCCCGGAATACTTCGACATCTCCTTCAACACCCGGGGCCAGGCCCCCACCCCGGTGCAAGCCCTGGACCTGTGGAACCGGGGGATCATCCCCGAGGGGGGCACCGGGCCCAGGGCCACCTCCTACGAACAGGCCTTCCTGGAGGGGCCGTGGCGGAACAAGTGGATGGAGGCGTTCAAGGCCCTCCGGGTGTACCTCCCTCCCCCCCGGACCATCGTCACCCTGCTCCGGAACGATGCCATCTCCCCGGCCGAGGCCACCGACCTGCTCCGGAAGCAGGGGCTCACTCCCGACCTGGCCCGGGCCTACGTCCAGTCGGCCTCCCACGAGAAGACCGGGCCCGAGCGGGACCTGGCCAAGTCCGAGGTGGTTTCCCTGTACGAGGGGCGGTTCATCGACGTGCACGCCCGGTACGTGGCCTGGAAGATCGACGCCGATCAGGCACAGACCGCCCTGGACTCCCTCCACGTACCCCCGGCCCAAAAGGCCGACCTGCTCCAGGTGTGGGCCGCCGAGCGGGCCATCCGGGCCCCCGAGCTGACCCTGGCCCAGGCCCAGGGGGCGGTCCGCCGGGGACTGTGGGACGACGGCCGGCTCCGGTTGTGGTTGCGCCAGCGGGGGTATGATCCGGCCGAGGTGGACGTGCTGGTGGCCGAGGTGGCCCCGGCCCCCCGGAGGTGAGCGGCGGTGCCAGGTGGAATGAGTCCCGAGCAGGCGGCCCGACTGGACCACTTCCGAAAGCTGGCCGACTCCAGGCCCGAGCCCCGGGCGGTGGTCCGGATCGACGGCCGGGACTATCTCACCTGGCCCGAGCTGGCCCCGTTCTTCATCCTCCTGGCCGATATCAACGCCACCCTGGACCAGATCAGGGACCGCCTGGCCCCCCCGGAGGGGACGTAGTGCCCGGGCAGGACCCCGCGGGAAAGCTGAGGCGGGCCCTGGACGCGGCCGACCGGGCCCGGACAGTGGCCGCCATGACGGTGGCCGAGGCCCAGCGCAGGGCCAACGAGGCCCAGGCCAAGCTCCTGGCCCAGCAGGTGGCCGCCACCGTCGAGCCCCCCGAGGAGCCCTGAGCATGGGCCCCCTGCTGTTCCTGGTGGCGGTGATCCTGTTCGTGGTGAGCGTGTTCCACAGCGGCCACCATCTCCTCCAGTGGGGCCTGGCCGCTCTGGCCGCGGGGCACCTCCTGGGGGGCAGTGTGGAGGTCCCATTGCTCCGACGGAAGCCCCCACCCCGGTGACCGCCGAGCCGATCCCCGCCCCCTGCCACAAGGGGGAGGAGGCGGTCCACCACGGTGGTCCCCGTCCGGTGACCCGGTGGATCGCCATACATGCCGAGGAGGGGGGGACGGCCCGGGGAGCGGCCTCGTGGTTCGCCAACCCCCTCAGTCACGGATCGGCCCACCTGTCCGTGGATAACAAGGAGTGCTGGAGGAGCCTCCCGGACGAGGTGATCGCCTACCACGCTCCCCCGCTGAACGAGGAAGCCTGGGCCGTGGAGCTGGCCGGGTGGACCGCGTGGAAGTCGGCCACGTGGTTCCTCCACCGCCGGGAGCTGAACCGGGCCGCGTACAAGGTGGCCAGGCGGTGCAAGAAGTACGGGATTCCCGGACACTTCCTCACCGACGCCAACCTCAAGGCCGGTCATCCCGGGCTGGTCACCCACGCTCAGATAACCCGGATCTGGCATCGGTCCACCCACACCGACCCGGGCCTGGGGTTCCCCGCCCGCCACTTCGCCCGGCGGGTCCGGTTCTACCTGGCCCAGCTCTGATCGCCGTGCTACCCTCCCGGCGAGGGGCCGGGCCTCCTCCCGGTGGTCCGTCAACCCCGCTAGGTGCTCACCCGGCCCCCTCATCTCTCCCCCTCAAGGGGCCTTGACTCCCTGCCGATAGGGGAGGAGAATCGCCTGGACGGACCCCTAGCGGGAGGAGTGGGAATGAGCACCGAGTCTGAGCAGTGCGGATGGTACGTCGACGTGTACGACGACGCTGGCGCGTTCGTCCGATCCGAGGAGTGCGGGGCACCGACCGCGTTCGACACCCTGGCCGAGCACCGGGCGCACCTGGGTTTTCACCTATGGCGACCCAATGACCGCCCCAACGTGTTCGATCACCTGGTCGCTAGCTACGAAGCCGACCGGGGAACCGGCCACGATTACGACGACTTCGACCTGTCCGACCAGCGGGAGCCGTGGTGATCGGGGACCTCCCCCCCACCCTGGGCCCGAAGAACCCCACCACCGCCGAGGCCGAGTTGTGGGTGGTCCGGGTCCGGGCGGCCATCGCCGAGGCCGAGCGGGCCCTGGCCGGCACCCCTCCCACGTGGATCACCCCGGGGTGGTCCCTGGTCCGCCGGGAGCACCTGATCACCCTGGCCGTGGCTGGGGCCTACGTGGCCGACTACGTGGCCTCTCGTGCGGGCAGGGGGACCCCATGATCCTGGCCCAGTCGTCCATCCTGCTCCCCCTGGCCTGGGGGGTGCTGTTCATGGCCCTGGTGATCCGATTCCTGTGGCGCCGGGGGTCCCGCCGTGACTGACACCCTGTGGCAGGCCCTCCTGGCCGTGGCCGAGGCCCAGGCTGCGGTGATCACCGCCCAGCGAGAGCTGGACCGGCGGGTGGTCCACGCGGTGGAGAATCACGAGGCCACCCCGGACGACCTCAAGGCCACCCTGGACATGATCCTGGCCGCGGCGAGGAGGGCGTAGTGCCCTACGGCCGGTGTGAGCTGTGCGGCAAGCCCATATGGGCCCGGTCCGAGCGGGCTCCCATCCCCGGCGGGGGAGTCCGCCACGTCGATTGCATCCCCGGAGGGGCGGCCGGCCAGCCCGGGCTCCGGTACGTATCCGGCCGGCGTACTGGAAGGAGCACCAAGCGATGATCCGCAAGCTGGTCTACCTGGTGGCCGCGGCCGTCCTGTCGGGCGGCCCGGTGGCCCGGGTGGGGGCCATCGGTTGCACCCCCGCCTACTGCATCCAACAGCCCCGGAAGGTGTGCGTTCCCCACGACCGCCCCCGGCGGTGTTTCTACGTGCCCCACGGGGCCGTCCCCATCCTGTAGGGGGAGGCCATGGCCGACCGCACCTGGCAGTTCTACTTCCAGGGGGAGGACAAGCCCCTGGTCATGCCCGAGGAGCTGGTCACCGGGTTCGCCCCGGGAATCTCCGGGGTGAGCATGGTGGAGCTGGTGGACGGGTCCGTGCTGTGGATTCCGTGGACCTCCCTCCACCACGTGGCCAGTGTGCCCAATCACAGCAGGGAGGAGGTGATAGCAGATGACGAAAGCGACCGAGACGCTGGAGGTGAGGCGGCCGGCGGGACTGAGCGAGGCGGCCTGGACCAAGCTGGGGAAGGTGGAGCCGACCACTCGCCAGGTGGCGGTGGCCCTCCTGGAGGGGAGGGTTAGCTTCGACCTGGACCCGGAGGCCATCGCCGCGGACATCGCCCGACGCATCCTGGAGGCCCCGGACACAAACGCGGCCCTCCAGTTGGGGGTGGCCGTGCACGCCAGGGAGATCCTGGGCCAGCCCATCGTGATCACCGGGTTCCGGTTCCAGGAGTCCGGGTTCGACTCCGGGCCCGGGGCCTACGCGGTCCTGGACGCGGTGAACGATGACACCGGGGAGGGGTTCGCGGTGACCTGCGGCGGGGTCAACGTCATGGCCCAACTGATCAGGTTGGCCATGGACGGGGACCTCCCCAAGCGGGTCAAGATCATCGAGACGGACCGCCAGACCAAGCAGGGGTACTACCCCATGTGGCTGGTGCCGGCGTAGTATCCGCAAGTCCGAGGGGTCGGCCCCAACCGTACCGGGGAAGGGCGGAAAAGGGTCGGCCCCCCGGACCCAGCGAGGAGGTTGTCTCATGGCCAGGGTAGCACCTGCCCCCGTTCTCGGGTTCACCTTCTGTCAAGCCTGCGGCCTGTACCACCTCCCCCGGTTTCGGTACTGCCTGGGCCGGCTCCGGGTGGTCCGTGGCTGAGCCCCGGCCTCAGATCACCGACCCCACCCCGGACCGCCGGGCGGCCTGGGGGTTCGGCTACCGGATGGCCGAGCGGGACGACTACGTGTTCCCGGCCCTGGCCGATCAGCTGGCCGACCCGGGGAACCTGCTGACCCAACCCGAGGGGCTGGCCTGGGAGGTCCTGGGGCCGGCGGTGTGGTGGGAGTGGGCTCAGGCCGGGTGGCGGGCCGGTCACCTGGAGGAGGTCCCCGAGTGACCGGGCTGTGCATCGACCCGGTTTCCTACTGGCTGGGAGGGGCCGGATTCCTGATCACCGGGGCCGCCCTGGTGGCCGCGGTGTATGAATGGAGGGCCCATCGGCGGTGACCAACGGCCGCCCCCCCAACCCGGCCCGGCTGTGGGCCTCCCTCAAGGGCCTGGGCCTGGAGTTCGCCGGGACCCCCGGGCCCCAGCGGTTCCGGGCGGCCTGGGACGCCACCCGCCGGCTGTTCGGGGCCCCGGCCACGTTCTCCTCGTTCCTGGCCGCGTTCCTCCCCGCCTCCGAGTGGGCCCGGAAGACCCGGTTCGTCCAGGCCCAGGGCCCGGGGTACGTCCCAGGAGAACACGCCATCGTCACCGCCCCGGTGACCTACGGCCGGCGGTACGCCTACACCCTTCAGGTGGGGGGATCGTCCATGCTCACCGGGCAGGTGGGGGAGCACCACTACATCCTCACCACCGATCAGCTCATGCCCCTGGGCCAGGCCGTGGACGAGCTGCTGGGGCGGATTCAGGCCGACCCCGAGGGATACGACCTGGCCGACGCCTCGGCCCAGGTGGTGGGGGTGGAGTGGTCGGCCGGGGACGTCATGGCCCAATACGAGGCCACCCTGTTCGGCCCCGAGCTGGAGGAGTTCTAGGGGGTGGCCGGTGACCAGGCCCACGTGGTCACCATCACCTACGTCGGCCACCGACCGGCCGATGCTGCCCGGCCTGGAGCCCCCCCCGGCCCCGTATTCGAGCCAGCCTGCTCCTGTGGGTGGAGGGGCCAACGGGGAACCCGAGGCCAGGCCGAATTTCGAGCGTACTCCCACTACCTGGACCACCGGCTGTGAGTGCCCCCCGGTGGCCCTGGGGTGCATCGTGCGGGGCTGCGAGGCCCCGGGGGACCCCACCTATTGCCCCGACCATCTCCGGGCCTCCTGGGCCCTGCTGAGGGCGACATGGCCACCGGGCATTACCTGAGACACAACGCCTCCGAGTGGTCCCCGGCCCGGGTGGTGGTCATCGACACCGAGTCCCGGCAGGCCCCCACCGACGCCGGCCGGCTGCACACCCTCCGAGTGGCCTGCGGGGCGTTCATCCACCGCCGCCGGTCCAGGACCACCGGGGGGCCCTGGACCGGCGCGGTGACCACCACCGACCCGGCCGAGCTGTGGGCCTGGGTGGACGGCCACACCTCCGGGGCCGAGTCCACCTGGTGCTACGCCCACAACCTGGCCTTCGACCTGTGCGTGTCCCAGGCCATGATCGAGCTGCCCCGGCTGGGGTGGGAGGTGACCGACTTCTCCTCGCTGCCCCGGTGCACCTACGTGCGGTGGTTCCGACACTCGAGGACGTGCGATGGAACCTGCCGGGACCCGGCCCGGCTCAAGGCGGGAGGCCGAGCGTGTCATGGACGGCGGCTGGTCATGGCCGACTCGGCCTCCCTCCTCCCCGCGTCCATCGACCGCATCGGCAAGCTGCTGGGGCTATCCTCCGAGGTGGGTCCCGGGGACCCGGAGCTGGCCCCCGGGCAGGCCGCCCGGGCCCGGGACCTGCTCAAGCTGCCCATGCCGGCCGACGACGACGGGCTGGAGCGGTGGTCCGACTACTGCCGGCGGGACACCGAGATACTGGCCGAGGCGGTGCTGACCATCCTGGACTGGTGGGACCGAGAGGGGCTGGGACACTGGTCGATCACCGGGCCGGGATGCGGGTGGGCCGCCCTGCGTCACCGCCACCTGGAGGCCCCCGTCCTGGTCCACCACGACCCCGGGGCCACCTCCCTGGAGCGGGCGGCCTACTTCGGGGGCCGGCGGGAGGTGTTCCGGGTGGGGGAGGCCCAAGGGGGCCCGTTCCCCTACCTGGACTTCGAGGCCCACTACGCCCACGTGGCCGCCAGGGAGGCCGTCCCCACCCAACTGCTGTTCACCCTGGCCGAGGTGGACCCGGCCAGGCTGGTCGGCCTCCCCGATCACCTCGGGGTGATCGCCCGGGTCCAGGTGAGCACCACCGAGCCCCTGGTCCCGGTGCGGGGCCCGGACGGGGTGACCTACCCGGTGGGTGAGTTCACCACCACCGTGGCCGGCCCCGAGCTGGCCCTGCTCGCCGAGCATGAGGCGGTGGCCCGGGTGATCGCCGCGGCGGTGTACCGGATGGCCCCGGCCCTGGGCACCTGGGCCTCCTGGGTCCTGGACCTGCTCCGGGACCGGACCGACCCTCGGGCCCGCCTGGTGGGCCTGCTGGCGAAGGGGTGGTCCCACTCGGTCCTGGGCAAGTTCGGCCAGGTGGGGCGGACCAAGCGGCGGGCCTGGGAAACCATGCCCGACGACCACGGAACCACCCCCATCATCGACGCCGACTCTGACCGCCGGGGCTCCCTGACCTACCTGGGGGGGTGGGCCTGGATCACCTGGGCCGGGGGGGAGCCGGACAACGCGGTCCCGGCCATCGCCGCGTGGATCACCTCGGCGGCCCGGGTGGAGCTGTGGCGGCTCATGGAGGCCGCCGGGAAGGAGCGGGTGCTGTGGTGCGACACGGACGGAATCATCCTGGAGGGGCCCCCGGCCCCGAGCCCCAAGGAGCAACCCCCAGCACACTCAAACGGGACGGCAAGAGTCGCCACATCCTCGGAGACGCCAGCATCGACAACGACGACCCAGCACGCCTCTATCTCAGGTGCACCTGCGGCTGGACCAGCTCAGGGCCCGACACAACGTGGATCGTCAAGCGGTGGGGATGGCACTACGCCGATTCTCGACCCTGACTGGTGGCTGTGGCCGGGGTGGGACCGGCTGGTGGCCACCCCCCTGGTGGTCAAGGCGGTGTACTCCTCGGTCCGGTTCGACCTGCCCGGGGCGTACCGGGTGGACGGCCACGACGTGATCAAGGGGCTCCCCGCCGGCCGGCAGGAGGTCAGTCCCGGGGCGTTCCGGTACGAGCTGTGGCCCTCCCTGGGGGTCCAGCTCGCCGCCCACGCCGGCCGGGCCTTCGAGACGTGGACCCGGACGGCTAGCGTCCACGCGGCCTATCGGGCCGGCACCGTGGGCCCGGAGGGCCGGGTCCGCCCCCTGGTCCTGGGGCTCGTTGACGGGGCCAACCGGGCGGTGAGATCATCCCCCGGTAACGGCCGGGGCAGCGTGCCCCCCAACGCCGGCAGGCCGCGGGGGGACAGCCCAGCCGAAAGGGATCGAGCGGTGGGCCGGTCAGGAGGCCGAAAGGCCCGACCCGGCTACCGGACCCCCTCGGGGGCCGCGGGGCCGGCGAGGGCCGGTAGGTCCAGGGCCGACCCGGGGACCTAGGGCCCCGAGAGCACCAACCCGTCCCGGTAGGCGAAGCTCCCCCGGCCGTTACTCATTCCCCTAGCAATCCCGAGCTCGCCCCCCCTGTATGACGTTGTCCCTCGGCCTCCCCCCAGCGGGGCCCCGTTTCCTCGGCGGCGGCGAGGGGGCGGGGCGGTGCGCGGCCACA
>WNGF01010490.1_pt1 | contig 12209 bp, 10 predicted proteins | sample 5400641 | NCBI WGS metagenome assembly WNGF01 (sample SAMN13153371, study PRJNA577476) | soil metagenome | isolation source: 80 cm soil or saprolite under grassland replicate 2 | place: USA:California | collected 2016-06-15
AGCTCTGGGAGCGGCAGGCGCTCCTCCGCGCGCGGCACGTCGCGGGCGACCCCGCGATCTTTGCCGAGATCCACGAGAACGTCCTCGTCCCGGTCGTCTACGGCCGCCGCGAGGATCGCGCCGCGCTCGCCGCCGAGATCCGGCGCATGCGTGAGCGGATGGAGGCGGAGGTCGGGAGGGAGGCGTCGCGGGGGAAGAACCCCAAGACTGGCCACGGCGGCCTCGTAGACGTCGAGTTCGCGGCGCAGTTCCTCCAGCTCGCGCACGGGCACGAGCACCCGGCGGTCCGCACCGGCTCTACGCCGGTTGCGCTTCGCAAGCTCCGCCAGGCGGGGCTCCTGCGCGAGCCGGAGTTCGAGGCGCTCGCCGAGGGCTACGACTTCCTCCGCCGCGTCGAGCTGCGCCTCCGCATCGTCCACGACTTCGCGATCGACCACCTCCCGGAGGAGGGGTCCGCGCTCCGCCAGCTCTCGCGGCGCCTCGGCTACGCGGGCCCCGATCCGGGGAGCCGCTTCCTCGCGGAGTACACGCGCGTCACCCGCGCCGTGCGGCAGGCCTTCGACGCCGTGGTGCAGTGACCGTGACCCGGGCGCGGGCGCCCACGCGGCGGGCACGACCGGCGACGCGCCGCGCTAGAATCCCGCCGTGCCGCCCGACGACTCCCTCGACGTGCTCCGCGCGCTCGTCCGGCCCTTCGAGGACGCCGAGGCGGCGCTCGTGCGGGCGATCGTCTCCTCGCCAGCGTTCCTGTCAGACGCCGACGAGGCGGCGCTCCGTTACGCGCTGAACCTCGCGCGGACGTCCCGGATCCGGACGCCGGACGGGACGGATCTCGATGTCGCGGAGTTCCTCGCGCCGTACCGCGACGAGCTGCTCCCGGCGGCGGCGAGCCTCGCCGCCCCGCGCGGCTTCGCGCCGGCGGACGCGGCGCGGCTCGTCCCGAACGCCGTCGCCCATGCGCGCGCCTGGCGCGCGCGGGTCCTCGCCGCGTTCGGTGGAAGGCTCGGCGCGAGCGCGCTCGACCGCGAGGTGTGCGAGAAGGCGCTCGTCCTCGTCTGCGGCGGCGGAGGTGGCGTCGCCTGGTCGTACCTCGGCGCGTTCGCGCTGCTCGAGCAGTACGGGCTCGTCCCGCGCTTCCTCGCCGGCACGAGCATGGGCGCGGTGCTGCTCCTGTTCCGCGCGCGGCGGATCCGCTGGCATCCGGACGACGTGTCCGAGGCGATGCGCGGCCTCTCCTTCCGGACGCTCTTTCGCTTCCTTCACGGCGAGTCGCGCTACGGCCTCCCCGCGGCGATGCGGCTCTACCTGCGCGCCGGCATCGGCGAGTTCCTCAAGGGTCCCGACGGCCACCCGCTCACGCTCGGCCAGCTCGCGGTGCCGCTCGTCGTCGCGGTCACCGGCATCCGCAATGGCGCCCTCCCCCGCGACCCGAGCTACTACGAGCACCTCCTCGACCTCGGTGGCGAGGCGCCGCGCCCGAACGTCCTCTCCCGCATCGTGTCCGAGGTGTTCCAGGCGATCGGCGAGCTCATCGTGCAGCGCGACCGGTTCGCCCGCGTCTACCTCGGCGCCGACGACGAGACCCGCGAGTTCGACGCCATCGACGCGGTCGGCTTCTCCTCCGCGCTACCCGGCGTCATCCACTACGACGTCGTGCGCGACGACGAGCGGATGCACGCGCTGCTCCGGGCCCTCCTCGATCGGCACGACCTGTTCCGGCTCGTGGACGGGGGGCTCGTGGACAACCTGCCCGCTCGGGCCGCCTGGGGCGCCGTCCAGCGCGGGGCGATCGGGACCCGGAACGCGTTCGTCCTCGCGCTCGAGGGGTTCGGCCCGAAGCTCACCCAGCCGCTCTGGTTCGGGCTCGAGCAGCTCGCCGCTCTCGCCGCTCGACGTCGTGCCGGACGAGGCGGACCTGCAGCGCGCGATCCAGTCCGGCAAGGCGGAGCTCCAACCCGACATGCCGTTCGTCGCGCGGATGTGCCGGCCGTTCCCGGCCATCTGAGCTGTTCTACGGAGGTCCCGCGCCTTCGGGCAGCACCGGGATGCCGCCCGCGCCGAGGCGCGCGAGGCCGAGCGACAGGAGATATGACCGTTGCTTGCCGGGCTGGAGCACTTGGTCGAGCCACTCGAGCCCGACGAAGACCTCGTTCGAGTCGAGCGGCTGCCCGAGCCGCTCGAACCGCGAGCCGGGCTCGTTTGCGAAGTAGACGCGGCTCGGCCGGAGGTCGCTCTCCCACGCGATGAAATCGGCGATCCCGGAGGTCTCGTCCAGGATCCCGGCCCAGCGGTTCGCGCCGGGATCGACCGGCCCCTCGACGCGGACGATCGCGTCGCGGACCCAGCCGACGTTCCCCTCGGACGAGCCGAAGTGGCCGACCCACGGCTCGTCACCGTACGCGTAGGCGTAGCGGACGGGCCGGTCGCCGGCGTTCACGACGCGGATCCCGAGCTTGAACCAGGGCTTCCCGGCGACGAAATAGGCGAACCGGTCCACCCGGAGCGTGCCGCCGAGGACGGGGATCGCGTGCGAGCTCTCTATGACGACGCGCTCGGGATCGCGGATGACGACGCGCGAGCCGAGAAACGTCCACGACCCGGGGTACCACTTCTTCATCGCGACCATGTCGACGAGCATCTCGTTCACGTTGCACCAGACGTGGTGCCACCCGCGCGCGTCGTGAAAGCTCATCCCGCTCTCGTCCTGCACCATGCCCGCCGCGATGTCGGGGAGCGCGCCGCCGACGAACAGGCCCTGCGGGTTCTTGTCCTCGCTGTCGTCGTAGCGCGAGAAGACCGTGACGAGCTCGGTCTTGTCGGCGAGGTGATTGCGGACGACCCCGCTCCCGTCGGCGTCATCCCACTCGAGCTCGAGCCAGGCCCGGCCGGACGCGGACGCATCGCGCGCGAGGAGGCGCCGGAACCGCGAGAAGGAGACGCCGGCGACGAGCCGGGAGCCGTCGCCAAGGAAGAGATCGTCCTGGAGGACGAGCGGCCAGCTCGCCTTGCCGCGCAGCAGGAACACCCCCTGCCAGTGCCCCGAGATCTGGACGTCGGTCGCCGCCGCGAGGAGCGCCGCGGCCGCGATCGCACCGACGGAGAGCGCGAGGCGCAGCCGGCGCGCCGCGACGGAGGTCGTGTTCGGGGCGGTCGTGTCTTGGGACTGCACGCTTCCTCCGTCCGCCGACGCGCCGCCCGCGCGGCGCGGCCCTGCGGACCGCACGCGAGCCTACCGCGCTTCGGGCCCTGACCTTTTCGTTTAGATTGCGAGCGGTTGGGCAACAGCCGGGAACAAGAGGCCCTGCCTGGCCGTTCCCCGCTCAGAAGGCAATTTCGTTGACCTTTCGCGTCCCGTTCAGCTAGATTCCCCCCGCTTTTTCGCGCACTTCTGAAATTCCCAAGAAATCGCGCGGATTTGCACTCCCGACCGGGTCCACAAATCACGGGGACCGGCCGTTCGACGTAGAGGAGTTGCGAAGATGAGGACCCGTTTCGTCGACATCGACGACCGCATGGAAGATCTCGCGGACCGGATGCGTGCCGATCCGGAGCTGGGCGAGGAGTTCTACTCTCGGTACGAGCTGTCCTGGCTCTACCACGAGAACGCGCTCGAGGGCGTCGTCTACACCGGCCTCGAGCTCGCGACCGCGCTCGCGAACCTGCCGCTCGCCGACGCGACCTTCGTCGGCGCGCTCCACGACATCCGCAACCACAAGATCGCGATCGACCTCGTCCGCGACGAGTCGAAGGCGAAGAAGCTCCGCGTCAACCTCACGCTCGTGAAGAAGCTCTACGAGACGCTGGGCGCGGGCACCGACCGGGCCGTCACCGAGTTCCGGAAGGACATGCCGCTCCACCGCGCGTACTTCCACGAGATCGCGCAGCCGGCGAAGATCCCGGCGCTGCTCCAGAAGGTGCTCGAGGCCTGCGACTCCGCGGACTTCCGCAACGCGCACCCGGTCCAGCGGGCGGCGAAGCTGCACCACGGCTTCATGCAGGTGTACCCGTTCACCGAGAACTCGGGACGGGTGGCCCGGCTCCTCGCGAACCTCGTCCTGCTCCAGGCCGGGTACCGGCTGCCGTGCATCATCCACGCGACCGACCGCCAGCGGTACTACGAGTCCCTCCGGCTGCCCGAGGCGACGCTGCGCGACCTCACCATCGAGGCGCTCGACAACGCCCTCAACCAGGGCGAGAAGTTCTTCCGCGAGACGCCCTCGAAGTCGCGCAAGGCGGCGCGCTAGCACCGTCGCGGACGCCCGCCGCCGCGTCGCGGCAAGCGCTCAGACCCGTCCCTTGGACCACGCCGGTCATCCCCGTCGGGGGGGCCGGTCTGCGTCCGCGCGGCCTGCTGCCCGGCGGCCGCCCCGTCCTGGTGGCGCGGAACCGTTCGGAATCGCTCGCTATTCACCCGGCGTGCTGTCTCGTTTCCCTGGGCGTGGCGGCATGGTGGCCGGCTATTGTATAGGTCCTGCCCCCCATGCTGCTCGGAGCTCACGAAGGTATCGCCGGCGGGGTCTCGAAAGCGTTCGCCCGCGCCGAGGCCGACGGGGCGGATTGTCTGCAGATCTTCACGCGCAACGCCCGAGGCTGGGTGGCGAAGCCGCTCGAGGACGCCGAGGTCGAGGCGTTCCGCGGTGAGGCCCGCCGGACGGGCAAGCCGGTCGCCGCCCACTCCTCCTACCTCATCAACTGCGCCTCGGACGATCGTGAGATCCGGAAGAAGAGCTGGCAGGCGCTCGTCGATGAGCTCGACCGCTGCGAGCGGCTCGGCCTCCTCGCACTCATCTTCCACCCGGGGAGCCATGCGGTGGAGGCCGAGGGTATTCGCCTCGTGGGCGAGGCGATGACGCGCGCGATCGCGAAGGTTCCGGGGAAGGCCCGGCTGCTCGTCGAGACGACCGCCGGCCAGGGCGCTTGCCTCGGGTGGCGATTCGAGCACCTGCAGGCGATCCGCGAGGCGGTCCCGGGCGCGGCGCGCCGCCGCGTCGGCATCTGCGTGGACACCTGTCACGTGCACTCGGCCGGCTACGATCTCGGCTCGGACGCGGGGTACGAGGGCATGGTCGGGGAGCTCGAGCGGACGGTCGGCCTCTCGAACGTCCGCGCGTTCCACCTCAACGACTCGAAGAAGCCGCGGGGGTGCCGCGTGGACCGCCACGAGCACATCGGCGAGGGGACGCTCGGGCTCGAGCCGTTCCGCCGCATCGTGAACGACGCCCGGTTCGCGGAGACCCCGGGCTTCGTGGAGACCGAGTCGCGCTGGAAGGAAAACATCGAGGTCCTCCGCGGGCTCGTCCACCGATGAAGTCCCCTGCCCCCATGCGCCAGCCTGCCGAGGACGCGCCGAAGTCGCGGGCGCGCCGGCTCGTCCGCGCCGCGCGGATGTCGCTCTACCCGCGCTCGAGCGACGGGGTCCGCTCGAAGCTCGACCGGCTCGTCCACTACGCGAAGTCGCACGAGCGCGCGCTCATCCTCACCCACGACAACCCGGACCCCGACTCGATCGCGGCGGGCGTCGCGCTCGCGCACCTGCTCGAGAAGCTCGCCGGCGTCAAGGCGAGCGTGGCGTACGGTGGCATCGTCGGGCGCTCCGAGAACCGGGCGCTCATCAAGGTGCTGAAGCTGCCAGTCGTGCCGGTCGCGCGCGTCGTGTTCGACGACTACGACCTCATCTGCATGGTCGACACGCAGCCGGAGCAGGGGAACCACTCGCTCCCGGCGCGCCACTTCCCGGACGTGGTCATCGACCATCACCCCGAGCGGCCCGACTCGCACCTCGCGCCCATCGCCGACGTCGGGGGGCCCATCGGCGCCACCTCGACCCTCGTCGCCGAGTACTTCCGCGCGAGCGGCCTCAAGCTGTCCGCGGACGTCGCGACCGCGCTGTTCTACGGGATCAAGGCCGACACCCGCGATCTCGGGCGCCAGACGACGAAGCAGGACGTGGACGCCTACCTCTGGCTCTTCCCGCTCGTCGACAAAGACGCGCTCTCGGAGATTGAGCACCCGAAGCTGCCGGGGGAGTACTTCGTCCTCTACCACACGGCGATCGAGCGGGCGCAGGTGTACGACGACGCAGTCGTCTGCGACCTCGGCGAGATCTACGCGCCGGACATGGTCGCCGAGGTGGCGGAGCGCTTCATGTACCTCGAGGGCATGCGCTGGTCGCTCTCCTTCGCCGATTACGAGGACGCGCTCTTCTTCTCGGTCCGCACGAGCGACCGGCGCATGAACGCGGGGCGGCTCATCCGCGACGTCATCGAGGAGAGGGGCGGCTCCGCGGGCGGTCACGGAACCATGGCCGGCGCGCGCCTGCCGATGAAGGGCCTCTCCGTCGCCGCCCGCCGTCGGCTCCGCGAGGAGGTCGTGCGCGCGTTCCTCGATGCGTTCGGCATCAAGACGCGGCGCGCGCGCTCGCTCGTGTGACCGGGCGCGGGAACGCGCCGTGATCTACCTCGACCACAACGCGATCACCCCGGTGCGCCCCGAGGCGCGGGACGCCGTGCTCCTCGCGCTCGAGTCGTTCGGGAACCCCTCCTCGGTCCACCGCGCCGGGCGCGACGCGCGCGACGTGCTCGATCTCGCGCGGGATCGGGTTGCGCACGCGCTCGGCGCGCGCCCTGCCGAGGTGGTGTTCACCTCCGGCGCCACCGAAGGGGCGGCGCTCGCGATCCGCGGCGTGCTCGGGGCCGCGCCGGCCGGGCGGCGCCGGCTCGTCGTGACCGCGGTCGAGCACCCCTGCGTGCTCGCCCTCTCCCGCGCGCTCGCCGCCTCGGGCACGCCGCTCACGGTCGTGCCGGTCGACCGGCGCGGCGAGGTCGATCCCGCGGCGTTCCGGGCCGCGCTCGGGCCCGACGTCGCGCTCGCCGCAGCGATGCGCGCGAACAACGAGACGGGCGTCCTCCTCGACGTGCCCGCGCTCGCGGCGGCGGCGCGCGAGGCAGGGGCGCCCTTCCTGTGCGACGCCGTGCAGGCGGTCGGGAAGATCGAGGTCGACGTGAAGACCCTCGGGGCGGACCTCGTCCTCGCCACCGGACAGAAGCTCGGCGGCCCGCGCGGCGCCGGGGTCCTGTTCGTCGCCTCGGGGCTCCGGCTCGCGCCGCTCCTCGGCGGAGAGCAGGAGCGCGGACGCCGGGCCGGGACCGAGAACCTGCCCGGCATCGCGGGGCTCGGGGCCGCCATCGAGGTCGCCGTGGCCCGTCGCGGCGACGAGGCGGCGCGGGTGGGCGCCCTCCGCGACCGGCTCGAGGCGGGGCTCCTCGCCGCGGTGCCGCGCGCGCGCGTGAACGGCGCCGGCGCGGCGCGGCTCCCCGGCACCTCGTCGATCGTCTTCGAGGGCTGCGACGCCGAGGCGCTCCTCATGGCGCTCGATCTCGACGGCCTGTGCGCGAGCGCGGGGTCGGCCTGTCACTCCGGGTCGACCCGGCCGTCGGGCGTGCTCCTCGCGATGGGGCTCTCCGACACAGAGGCGCGCGCGACGATCCGCTTCTCGCTCGGCTGGACCTCCACCGCCGCCGACGTGGACGGCGCGCTCCGGCTCGTCCCGCCGCTCGTAGAGCGGGTGCGGCGAGAGGTGCAGCTCTAGCGCTGTTGGGATCAACCCTACGTGCGCGGCGCGATTAGAACCATATCTCGATCTGACCGCCCGCCGAGAGTCCACTCCGGTAGCTGGAGGGGAAGGCGCCATTGCCGATCGTGCCCGTCTCCGCGGCCGCGTCGTTCCAGCTCGCGTACGTCACGAAGAAGCGGAGCTCGGGGCGCGCAAAGTAACCGGGGCCCAGCACGACCGTCGGGGCGACGGTGAGCTTGAGCAGGCTCGGGGTACCGTCCGCGGGAGCGGGATTCTCGAGCCATATCGTCTGGAAGAACGCGTCCACTGCGAGCTTGAAGTGCTCGGCGAACTGGTAAGCCGGGCGAACCTCGGCCGAGAAGAGGCTCGAGCCGTTGCGGGTGGTCCCGGAGGTCGATTTGTTCTGGTACACGAGCGCGATCGCGCCGGACAATTGCGGGATGGGGTTCGCCACGAGCTGCTCGATGACGCGCCACTGCTTGTCGGCGGTTGTCCCGCCCGCGAGGAGCTGGCTGGGGCCGTCCCCGCTCTCGTGGGCGAACGCGCCAGATCCGTACTGAACGGTGATCGTGTTCGAGCCGCCGAGGACCTTGTCCTTTTTGTGCTCGATCGTGAACAGCGGGCTCACTCCGGCGCGGTTCGCCCCCAGGGCTCGCTGCTGGTCGAACGCGAGGCCGAGGTCGACGCCGATCTCGAGGGTGCCGTTCGGGTCCACGGCGATGCCGTACAGGCGAAGGTCGAGGACCGCGTAGGTGCCGCGAGCGAGGTTCTTGACCGTGTCGCCGCTCGGCGTGGCGTCGATCCGGATGAGCGCGAGGGCCGCCTTACCCAGGCGCACGTTGACGTCCTCGAGCCCGACGGCCGCGTTGCCTTGCGCCGGGTTCCAGTAGAACCAGTCGAGGCTGTGGACGTCGTGGCGACGGTAGAAGCGCCGGCCTGCCCAGAGCGAGCTGCCGCCCCAGCCGTCGAGCTTGATCTGGGCCCACATCTGCTGCAGGAAGAGAACATTGACCGCGGTGCCGTTCGTCGTGGGCAGGGATGAGGCCGGAGTGAACTCGACGCGCCATTCTGCGTCTCCGCCCACATTGCCGTCCTCACTCAGCGTCATCTCCAGATAGCGCTCGCACTCGTTGCCGAGACGGGCCTTGAAGTCGGAGCCGGGCAACTGGAAACAGGCCTGACCGCCCCCGCGGGAATTGAAGCCGTCCGAATCGCGGAAGTAGCCGTGAAGCTCGAGCGCCGAGGCGCTCGACGCGATCAAGGCCACCGCCGGGATGACGATCGCGCGCCCTGCGTTTCCGGCGAGGATCACGCGCACAGTCTATGCGCAGCGGACAGCAGCGCCGATGTGGCGCTATGGATGAGACCCCTCCGGGATGCACTCGGCCACCCTGAGTGACGCCGGCTGGTGCGCCAACGGCACCCTGATCGTGAACTCTGATCCGCGACCGAGCCCCTCGCTCGTGGCCGATACGGTCCCACCGTGCAGCTCGATCAGCCGCTTCGCGATGGCGAGCCCCAGGCCCAGCCCTCCCGGTGTCCTCGCGAGGCCCTGCTTCGCCTGAACGAACGGCTCGAAGAGCTGCTCCACCAGCGCTTGCTCCATTCCGAGCCCGCTGTCCTGGACGCGGACGACCGCTCCAGCGCCTTCCGCCTCGAGCGCGACGCTCACGACGCCTCCCGGCGGCGTAAACTTGACCGCGTTCTGGAGCAGGTTCCCGAGCGCCTGGGCGATGCGCGTCGCGTCAGCGTCGATCCAGACCGGCCCGGGAGGGAGGACGATGGTCAGCCGGATCTCGCGCTGCTCGAACAGCGTGCGGTGATCCTCGGTCGTCCGTTGCACGACGTCACGTGCGTCGAGGCGCTCGCGGCGGAGCTCGATCTTCCCGCGCGAGATGCGGGTCACGTCGAGAAGATCGTCGACGAGACGCGCGAGGTGGTTGGTCTGGTTCCGGATGATTTCCCTGGCGCGCGCGGCGGGCCCGCTGCCGGGCGGAGCGCGATCCAAGATGTAGATGCTGTTGCGGATCGGCGCGAGCGGGTTCCGGAGCTCGTGGGAGAGGACGGCGAGGAACTCGCTCTTGCGCCGGTCCTCTTGCCGGAGCGCCTCCTCGGTGCGCTTGCGTTCGGTGATGTCCACGCAGATCCCGATGTAGCGCACCACCTGCCCGCGGACGTCCCGCACCGGCCGCCCGCGGGCCATGAGCCAGCGGTCGGCGTCGGCGCCGTCGCGGCGCCACACCCGCCACTCCGTGTTCAGCTCCGTCCCGCTCCTCGCGGCCTCGTTCACGATCTGCTCTGCCCTGGGCCGGTCCTCCGGATGAACAGTCTCTCGCCAGGCCGCGTAGGAGGGTTCACGGCTGTGCGGCTCCAGACCGTAGAGCTCCCACAGCCCCTCGGACCAGAAGTTCTCGTCGCTTCGCAGATCCCATTCCCAGGTGCCGGCCTTGGCCGCGTCCAGCGCCAGCCGCAGCCGCTCCTCGCTCCTGCTCAGCGCCTGGATCGCGCCCTGCGCGTTGCGGTAGGCGCCCTGCAGGCCCGCACACATTTCGTTGAACGCATCGACGACCTTGTCGAGCTCGTCCGGCTCTCGCGGCGGGCGGCGGTCCAATTGCAGCGCCGGCGGCGGCTTGCGAACGTCGTAGCTGCCCACGAACTTGGCGAGGGCACTCAGGTGCCGGGTGAGGAGGCGGAAGAAGATGTAGATGCTGAAGAACGAGACGAAGAAGGTCTTCGCGCCCTGACCGATCAGGATGAGCAGGGCAATATGCGTGAGCTTGCGGTGGAGCTCGGCGAGGGTCGCCTCGATATAGAAGACGCCAATCTGCCGGTCGGCCCCGCGGACGCGGTAGAAGATGGGGTATTCCCGGCTGATCACCGCCTTGCTCGCGCGGCGCCCCGCGGCGGCCACGACGGCGGAGCCGGACGAGGTCTCGCGGACCTCGGCGGCGCGGATGTCGGAGAGACGCAATATGCCGTCGAGCTGCAACTGCAGCTGCTGCTCATCCAGTCGCCACAGACCCTCGCTGAGGCTGGCGAGATAGCTGTTCCTGATGTCTTCGAGCCGGCCCTCGATGGCCCCGACGCCCCGCTCGTACTCGAGCACGAGCTGGAGCGCCGTCAGGCCCACCGTCAGGATCCCGCTGAATACGAAGATGACCGCGAGGAGCCGGAGGGAAATGCTGCTGCGGAGGCGCGCAAAGAAAGCCTGCGATGCGCCGAACCTCGCCAGAAGCATCTGAACTCGCCTCACCATCGCGTCGCTGGTGGCGTGTGCCTCTCCTTCGGGCGAGGGGGTTCACCCTTCGGGGCATCGATCACATAGCGTTGCGGTCGGGAACTTGCTCCCGAATGCTGCCAGCCGATCGGTCAGGCTCCCGTTCCGCCGCATGCGGCAAGCCACCCGCCGGCCGCGGCATCACAACTCTCGCGTGCCGCTACGCAATGCACCGGGGTGGGGCTGCACGTCACGACCCCGATGGGTCCAGGGAGGTGGAGTCTTGCGCGCGGGGTGAGCCCGAGCCGAACTCTACGTAAGGGAAATGGCGCACGGAGGTGATGATGACGCAGCTGCTGATCGGACTGCTGATGTGGGCCGCCATGACGGGTTCCGCCTTGGCGGTGGACCGCGTCAAGCCACTGAAGGCCAAGGATTACATCGTCCGCAACAGGTATCCGTTCGAGCTCCTGGACGAAGTCCTGAAGCGAACCGCCCCCGAATGGGGTCCTTACGTCGAGGAACCTTTCACGGAGCCCATCTCCGTCGCCCGCGCCCACCAGGAGGCGCTGAAGGGCGACGTGGTCAACATCCTCGTCAGCGACGTCGGCCAGAAGATCCTCGACGAAGGCATGATCCCCGTGCCGTTCCCCATCGACAAGGGGCTCCTCGGCTATCGCGTGGCGCTGATCGATGCGCGGAACCAGCAGAAGATCGCCGCGGTGGCCAACATCGAGCAGCTCCGCTCACTGCGGGTCGGTCAGGGAAGCCACTGGGGAGACGTTCGGATCCTCGAGCACAACCGCGTGCCGGTCCAGACGGCGAACACCTACGAATCCTTGTTCCCGATGTTGTTGACCGGCCGCTTCGACCTCTTTCCCCGCAGCGCAATCGAGGTGGCGCTCGAGCTGGCGGAGTACGGTCCCCTCTTTCCGAACCTCGCGCTCGATCAACACCTGCTGATCCGATACCCCTACGCCCAGTGCTTCTACGTCAGCAAGTCCGAGCCGCAATTGGCGGCGCGCCTGGCGGCGGGGCTCACACGTATGGCCAAGGACGGCAGCTTCGACGCCCTGTTCGACAAGTACTTCGCCAAGTCGTTGCGCGAGCTCAGGCTCGACCAGAGGGTAGTCATCGACCTGGACAACCCGTTCCTCCCGGCGTGGGTGCCGCTCGACCGACCGGAGCTGTGGTTCCACATCAAGAGCCCGCACTGAAGCCGTCGCGCCGGCTCGGTAGCTGCGTCGTCGCGCGACAACTGACGAATGATGAGAGTCGGGGCTCATGATTCGTCACATCTCGGCGGAGCGAGGGGCCGTCGAAGCGTGCGTATGCGAGAGGAGATGAGCCGAAAGGTGACCGGAGTCGGGCAACGAGGAGTGCGGCGGCCGAGGCGTGTCCGCGAAGACGAAGCGCCGG
>WNGF01008358.1_pt1 | contig 12205 bp, 9 predicted proteins | sample 5400641 | NCBI WGS metagenome assembly WNGF01 (sample SAMN13153371, study PRJNA577476) | soil metagenome | isolation source: 80 cm soil or saprolite under grassland replicate 2 | place: USA:California | collected 2016-06-15
CGAAAGCTCGCGGATAATGCTTTCACGATCAATCATCGCCAGCAACTCGGCGTCGTCTGGCAGTCTCGCCAACGACGACCAGCCGCGACGCTCGGCAAGCGCCGCGAGTTTCTGCGCGCTACGCACGCGCACTTCGTCAAATCGCAGCTTCTTGATTTTGTCCCAGCCTGGCATGAAATGAATTAAGGTCGCCGATCAGTCTCCGCAGTTGTTGTTAATACTCCTTTGCGCTCAGGTCCCATTTGACCAGCCGTTGAACCGAGCGCCAGGTCGTGGTAAGCATCCAACCACTGATCACGAACAGTCTCCCACTCGTATTTCCGGCACTCCTCGCGACCCTGCTGGATCATGCTTTGCGCCAATGCCGGATCGTCAATCAAGCGCAACGCGCCGGCCGCAAGTTGTTCGTGAGCTCCTCTTGATACAACCAGCGCCGTCCTTTCGTGTGTAACCATGTCGGGTATGCCTCCGGCGTCAGTGGTGACGACCGGAAGCCCACAGGCAAATGCTTCAAGAATTGAGAGTGGCTGGTTGTCGATCTCGGATCCGTTAAGGAAGATATCCGCGGAATCATAAAGTTCGACTACTCTGTCGTGCCCAACTCTCCCAGTGAATTGCGCATTTTTCAAGCACAACTCGCGGGCTAATTGTTCGAGCGCAAATCGCTCAGGGCCGTCGCCGGCCACGATGAGTTCAGCCTCAGGAATACACTTTTGAACTATTGCGAAAGCCCGCAGGACGCGATCAACGCCGTAGTGTTTCTCGAAGTTTCGATTGCAAAGGAAAACGGGACGCACCGGCCGCCGTTCACGAAACCGAAAGCGATCAGTTTCGATCAGGTTGTAGATTGGTTTTGCCTCCAGGCCAACCTGGGCAAAGACTCGCACCAAATATGCCGATGGCACGATCAGGGCGTCCGCCAGTCGGATGGTAGGGATGGCTGAACGGCGCCAGCGGTGTAAATGATCTTCAGCTTCACCACTGTGATAGTTGAGCAGAAGCTTCTTGCCGTAAAGATTGCCGATAAGGAGTGCCGGCGTCGGCGCCAACACGAACGAGAAGTAAGAAGCGGAGAAAATGTGGATTACGTCGTACTTCCACACGCGGCTGAAGAGCGAGGCGAGATAAGCGATCGAGGTCACGACCGTGCGAACATATTTGATCGCCTGCAACTTTCGCAATACGCCCGGCAAACGAGGATTGACCGGCAAAAAGCCAACCTCGAGGCTCGGCTCCTGCCGCAGTCGGTCCAGCAAACGCGCCGCCTGAACAGCCTGCCCACCCAGGATGTCAAACGATGGAGCAACCATCAGCACGCGCAAGGGTTTTGGGCCCGCGTCCTTCCGCGAACTAGCGCGCTGTCTCTCGCTCTGGTTGTAGTGGTCCATTCGATTGCTACGCGTCCATCGTCCCTGCCCGCCGCCAGGTGGTCAGTAGTTTTTCGTATAACTTCTCGGTGTCTGCTAGTTGAGCTTCGCACGAAAACTTCTCTTCAACTACTCGCTGTCCGCGTTCACCCATAACACGTGCGCGTTCTCGATCCCTGAGCAGCGACACAATGCGCTCAGCCATCGTTTGGTAGTCACCGGAAGAAACCAGATATCCCGTTTGCCCTTCCGCGACGGCTTCGCGGGCGCCACCTACATCTGTCGCCACGACGGGTCGCGCGGCGGCCATGTATTCGAGAATCGCATTTGAGAAGCCCTCGGCTTTCGAAGTCAGAACGCAAACATCAGAAACTTGAAGCAGGGCGCCGACGTGTTCGCAGCGGCCAAGAAAGAATGTCTCCGCCTCGATACCCAATTCCCTTGCCAGCAATCGTAGTTGATCGGTCAGCTCTCCTTCTCCCGCCAGCAGGAACGCCGCCTCCGGCACTGATTGCTTCACCAGTCGGGCCGCATTCAGGAACATCGGATAGTCTTTAACTTCATGGCGCATATTGGCAACGATAGTAATAAAGCTTTTTCGGACCTCGTTTGCCTCCGACGGTAAGCCCAACAATGAAAGTATGTCCGGCCGCGATGCAGTTGAAGCCAGGCGAGTAACATCGAGACCGTTGTAAACCACTGTGACCTTGGTGGGGTCGATTCCCTGATCGATAAGTTTCTTCCGCACTGCCTCCGAGTTGGCAATAACGTGATGAGCAAGTCCGTAAGCAAAGCCCTGAACCCTCTTTTGTGCGCCAGTGCGCATGCCAGACGTCTCTCTCATTGATGCAATGCGCGCCGGGCGACGCGCAAATGAGCCTGCAGCCATGCCAAACACGTTAGTGTAAAAATCGTGAGTGTGGAGAATGTCAATTTGCTCCCGGCGCAGAAAAGCGATCAGCCGCCGAAGCTGAGCAAGTGCGTTGCGGTCGTAGAAACTGTTGAGGGGAAAAGAAGGGATTTCGCCCAGATTTAGTTTTTCCGCCGCCGCGCGCAGCGTTCCTTCGGGGCTGAGACTGGCAAGGCGAACATTGAAACGTCCGCTCTCACGCAGAAGACGGGTCAATTGGATCGCCTGCCGTTCAGAACCGCCTTGATGAAAACTATCGATCAATTGAAGAACAACTGGCTTCAACTAAACTCCGTCAACTAGACGACCTGAGGAACGAGGTTGACTTCCTGCCGCCGCGCGCGCAAACCGCTTTCATCTACGAATTGGCGGTGCCATAACTCCAGCATCAACAGAGCCCACAACCCCATCGAGTGGTCGCGACGGCCGCGTTCGTGCTCGTCAAGCAACACTTCCAGGTATGCAGGGTTGACGTAGCCGCGCTGGCGGGTGCGGGAATCGCTCAGGACGTCATGCATACGTCCTCGCAACTGCTGATTGATCCAGTCCTGAACGGGAACGCCAAACCCCTGTTTCGGTCGATTCAAAATCTCTTTTGGCACCAGGTCGCTCACGGCACGCTTCAGAATGTGTTTTGTCTCATCTCCGGCCAACTTCATTGACGCGGGTATATGGGTGACAAAATCGATTAGCTTGTGATCGAGCAAAGGCGCCCGCGCTTCTAACGACACAGCCATGCTCATCCGGTCTACTTTTGTCATGATATCGCCCGGCAGATACGTCTTGCTGTCGAGGTATAGTAGCGCATCAAGTGACTTGCCGGTGTCCACTTTCGCCGCCAGTTTGTGAAAGCATTTTGTGACCCAATCCTCATCTCTTAGTTGTTGTCGAAAGCCGTCTGTGTAGAGCGACTCCTTGTTGAGGCGGGTAAAAACAGAAACACTGTCCAGATATCGATCGATTGGATCGAGTGAAATGTTGTGGATGAAGTTGCGTCCGAGGGTTCCATGTGGCAAATGCGAACTGAGGGGTTGCATCAGTCCTTTTCTTACCAGTCCCGGCATACGGGAGAACGCGCTTCTGCCTCTATCGACAACGTAACGGGTATAACCAGCGAAAAGCTCGTCGCCGCCATCACCTGATAAAACCACGGTAACGTGTTCGCGAGCGAGCTTCGAAACCATGTAAGTAGGAATAGCCGAAGAGTCTGCAAAGGGCTCGTCAAAATGCCAGGCAAGCTCGTCAACAATGTTGCAGATCTCGGGAGTCACAAAAAATTCGTGATGGTCAGTGCCATACTTTTTGGCAGTGAGTCGGGCGTATTCAAGTTCGTTGTAGCTGTCCTCATGAAAACCGATGGAGAACGTCTTAACGGGCTGGCCCATGTGCCGGGCCATTAACGCCACTATCGTGCTCGAGTCGATACCTCCAGACAGGAAGGCCCCCAGGGGCACGTCAGAAACCAGGCGTAGTCGTACCGACTCATCAAGCAACGCGCGTAGTTCTTCTAGATACTCGTTTTCATTTTTGCTTTCAGCGGGGCTGAATTGAAAGTCCCAATACTGAGCGATGCGCACCTCTCCTTTGGAGAAGGTGAGATGGTGTCCCGGCGGCAGTTTATGTATCCCGCGAAAGATGCTGAGCGGATCGGGGACGTAGCCAAGTGTCAGATAAGCATCGAGCGCCTCCGGATCGGTCTGCCGAGAAACGCTCGAGTGTTGGAGTAAGCTCTTCAGTTCTGAGCCGAAAACAAACGTACCGTCCGGAGTAGTAGTGTAGTAAAGAGGCTTCTTCCCGACGCGATCACGCGCGATGAAAAGTTGCTGCGTCTTATCGTCCCAGATGGCAAACGCAAACATCCCGCGCAAATGGTCCACACACGACGCTCCATACTCCTCGTAAGCATGAACAATCGCTTCGGTATCAGAGTGGGTCCTAAAAACGTGACCTCTACTCTGGAGGTGTTGTTTGAGTTCCAGGAAGTTGTAGATCTCCCCATTGAAGACAACGGTTGCGGAGCCATCTTCGCCAGAGATGGGTTGCTGCCCTCCTGCGAGATCTATAATCGAGAGGCGGCGCATCCCCAATGCAACGCCATCCTTGATGAGCACGCCTTGATCATCCGGTCCACGGTGCCGAATGACCCGGCACATGACGTCAAGAACACGTGAGCGTTCTTGCTGACGACCCTTTGTGGTCCAAAGATCAATAAATCCAGTAATGCCGCACATCCGCTTCCTCTAGCAGTCGAAATTCTTGGTGAAGTTCAACGACGAACCTTAATACTAACGAGCCTCCAGCGGCGCATTTGGTTTCACGGGCCTTAAGAGGAGCAGCGTATCTCTTATGTCTCGCAGGGCCGACCTTCCGGAAGGCATTATGGAAAGACCCAGTATCATTGCGGCAACGATAAGACAAAAACATACGCTTATTCCAAAGACTGGGTTGACAATATTGAAGAAATGGCGAAAAAGAACACAGGATAAAATGCCTATCAGTGACGCAAAGGTAAAGGGAGCTAGCAATCGATAAAAATCACCTGTCCGAACAGGACCGGAGCGACCCACAAACCAATATAGCAGCGGATTTGTGATGAACACTCGAGAAAGAGAATAACAAGCGGCAACCCCTACGGCTCCCCAGGGCAGACCCACGGCGATCGAGAGTACGGAGATTGGAGCGTTGATTAGTGACCAGTAGAGCATGTGTCGGCCACGACCCTGCGACACCAATAACCATCCCCCAGTATTCATTATAGGTTGGAAAAGACCGGCGATGCCCATGAAAACCAGGATTGGACCCGCGCCCGTCCACTTGGAACCGAGGACCACTGAGATAATCCAGTCCGAGGAAACGATTATTACAGCAACGGCAGGCATGACTAACATCAAGACCTTTTCCATAATCCGCAGATATGCCTTGCGATAACGCTCAGGGGAATCAGCCAACCTACTCAACGCAGGAATAGCGACGGCTGTCAACGGCTCATTGATCTGATCGGTAGGAAGACCAACGAGCTGAGCGGCTTTGTTGTATAAACCTAGCTGTTGGGGTCCCCAGGCTTTTCCAATCAGCAAGTTGTCGGCATTCTTCGAGAAGTAATTAATCGTTGCATAGCCTGTAATGTTTCCTCCGAAACTGAGCATCGATCGAATACCGGAATTGCGTCCGGGCAAACCAGGGCGCCATCGACAGGTGAGCCAGACCAGTATTGCGTTCGTGATGAGAAGTCCGAGTTGGCTAAAAACGAGTGCCCAGAACCTCGCCCCATACCACGCGAAAGCAATACCCACGGCATAACCAATGACCATAGAAGCAACGGCAATTGCGCTTAGGGCCATAAACCTCATCTGCCGTTTCAACAGTGCTTCATGTTGAACCGTAAGACCTCCGACAACAAAACCGAAAGCACTGACAATTGTAATCATCGTAAGCCGCGAATCGCCGTAAAACCACGAAACAGCCGGAGCGAGCAATATCATGAGTATCATCGTAGCTACGCTTAGGGTTAGATTCACCCAGAACAGCGTGCTGATCTGCTCAACACTGATTTCAGATCTTTGGATCGTTGCCAATGAAAGGCCTAAATCTTTGAACATCGCAACGAAATTGGTAGCTACCGCGACCATGCCGATTAAACCATAATCCTGGGGACTTAGAAGACGCGCGAGGATCGCAGTCGCTACGATGCTGATAGCAAACTTCACACCGTGGGACAGCATTGTCACGCCGCCTCCCCGTGCCGTGCGGCCGCCGATAGTGCCCATCAAATGTTCAGTGCGAAAGAATCGTTCTGAACCATTTGTTGCTGATTGGTCCGGCCCAGATTGTTGTTGTGACATTTTCGCTCAGAGCCTATTATGCCCGGTTTAGAAGAATGGCAACTGTTCGCTCTTCGCTATCGCCATCAATGTACGTGCTTTCCGGGCCTACCTCGAAGTTTGTGAGGCTTCTGAGGTTCTCAAGACAGGTCTCAAAGTCCTTGTGTGTTTCGCCTTCGTGGCCTTCGTAAATCAAGAAAGACCACGGGATTTGCTTCAGCGCATCGAGCCAATCCAGATGGCCGCGTACAGCTAAATAAGAAATGACACAACCATCCAGCGAGGCTCTCACATGTACCGGCAAGTCATCTACCAATGCTCGCGACCTGGTAATATCAGTTCCGGTTGTCGAGAATCTTGTGCAGCCCAACGCTAATAGCATTCGCTCAGTATGAGGCGTTACAAACGGCCGGTCCCAGCCATGGCACCACTTGGCTCCTAACCTCAAATACTCAGCCATCATCATTCCAATATTGCACCCAACGTCCAACACAACCCGTTCAGTGACTGAGACCCTGGCCTTCTTGAGAAGCTCAGACAAGGTCTCCATCCGATTCGCCACGTTTCGTTTTCCGGGAAGCTTAACTCCAGGCACTGACTGGTAGAGATATCGCCCTCCGCGCAGTACGTTTGTATCTCCGAAATGCGATTTTTCGGCGGCCTCGGTAGCCAAATCCGTCAAAAACTTTTCGTAGTCTCCAAGCAAGAAATTTTGAAAATCTATGTAACTAAATCGGCCTGCGCTACTAACTAATGCGTTATTGCAACAGGTTGGACATTCAAACTCGGGATCCTCAAAACCCTCCGGAAGGATTACCCTGATAAAACCCTGGGAATCCAGTTCGCGCAGCCTTTGAAGCCCGGCCTCACACTCAGCAACCGTGGGTATTCTGCAACCAACATCTTCGACTACATAGGCAGTCCAAAACTGATCACCGCAGGTAAGATTGACAAGATCATAAAGGCGCGGCCCGACGCCCATGAGGTAAAGGAAATTAGCTACTAGTGAAAGATGACGATGCCCATGCACCATGCCAAGTTGAATCCTGCTGTCCCCCTTTGCCCTGCCAGTGAGATAGACGCCGTCCTCAACGCCGCCTTGGTTTTTTACAATCTTGATGCCAACGGTCGATGGATAATCATCTACCAACGATTTGAACAACGTGCGCTCAATGGACTGGGGCGATAGGTAAATTGCATGCGCGCCTTCAGAATATGAGGCCCCAATTCCGCGTAGATAATCCACCAGCGACTCAGTTGACGGTAAATTGATTCCGCTTAGACTAATTGTTCGGGGTGACTGAATCGGCAGAACCTCTTGCCATGGAGTTGTCTTCCCAAAGGCTTGCTTAAGAAGGCGAGATACACCGACTCTGCGAATGGTTCGAACTTCTGACGTGACCTGATCTTTAATTTTCCCAGCGGTGGAATAAGCACGCGGAAAGTGAACTGCGAGCCAACCTTGAGATGATCGTTCTCCCGCCTCGACCATTAGTCGTCGCGGATCTCGATAATCTTCGTAAGCTCTTTTTCCTTCAGGAGAGAGAAGCCACCAATGTTGGTTCACTACGAGCCAACCAGCTTTGATTGGGCCGACGCAGGCAAATGATAACTCCTCAAATGAAAGGGTCGCCTCCGATTGATTATTGCCTCCATCGGCTAAATCCTGATTAAGCCGCTCCCACAGCTCCTTGGTCGATAAACCTTCGGGGTGTTGCAGGAGTATCTGGAATAGTCGCCGTACGTGCTCTGCCAATTGTCGCTTTTTATTGATTGCGATCTTCATTGTGAACTTTCGGCGCTGCGAGCGGCTGCACCCAACTTCAAATCGTCTTCTACCAACGCCAGGCGCCTCAAACAAATTGAGTACGCTACTAAATAATACACGTACCACTGATAGGCTACCGAGGCGAAGAAACTAGACACCATAAATCCTATCAAGCTCGCCTGCAGTCCAATAGCAAGATATGAAGAATAGCTCCTTCGATCTTCGTTATCACGGCTGAGCTCAATCTTACGCAGGGACTTCAGTGGCGCAATAAGGAAGCCTATATAGAATACGGCAGCAGCTACTCCCAATTCCGCCGCCACTTGTGTGTAAGCGTTATGGGTCACTTTGCCAACGTTTGAGTAGAGAATGTAATTATCCATCCCTACGCCTGCCAAGGGATGTCGGATAGCTAGAAACAGTGATCTTTTCAGATCGTCAGTCCGCGCCAAGGCCGACTCGTCGTTAACCGTAGAGAGGCGATCTCTGTAAGCTCCCTGTGCAAAAATAATCACTGCTAGCAGTAGGGCCGCACCTCCGACAACGAACAGAATCCTGTTTTTCCGCGCTAGCTTCCAACCCAGTACGGTTACGGCACAAATCAGCCCTAAAAAACCGCCCCTTGAGAAAGTAGCTACAATGCCACAAACAAACAGAAGAGACATGCCCGCGTAAATCAACTTGCTAATTACGTTGCGCGATGCGAAACCAACGGCGATTGCGATCGGGACAATTGTAACCAGGTGAAGCGCCAGATCATTTGGGTTGTCAAACAGTCCGCCAATAACTCCCTCGATTCGGTCGCCCCTAAGGGCCAACCGACCTGTTTGGTAATCATTTATAGCAGCAGCGCCCAGGACGACACTGGCGATAAAAACCAGCCAGATCAAAGCCTGCAATCGCTTTTTGGTCCTCACAACATTTACCATTACGATAAACATCGCCACGACTTTCAGGTATTCCACAAAACTATTCCACGCGCGGAGCGGTTCAAGGGCAAATGGCACCGATAAGAGCGCCATCAGCGTAAGCAACAATATAAGATTCACCTCACGCGGGCGCGCCGTCAGGTTATTCTCCAAGCCTAGTTGTGTTGGAATGAAGATTGCCAACGTGAAGGCGGCGATCCAGAATGCACTTGATGATAGCCAGAATAAGGCCGAAGACCATTCGTACGGACGAAAGTAGACATCAAAAGTAAAGAGAAACAACCCCACAAAACTCAAAGAATGTCCGTGGGAGCGGATCCAATTTTCGCGCAGTCCTTTTGACGAAGGGGTCATTCCCAATGCGGATGCAGAAGCTGGTTCTTCAGTAGAGTAAGGTTTGTTGAGCCACCCCGTTCCAGCCGGGGAGTGGGATAAACTTTTCGAAGCCCTTTGAATCATAGGCTCCGGCACAGAGTCTGATGCCCCCGCCTTAACAAACGCTTTGACGCTCTTAACGCTGGAGTCCGAGTTCGGCGACGTACGAGCCAAGGAGTCCTCACTGTAGAGTTGCGAGGGTTCTGTTTTGGTCGCGTTTGAGCGCCTCACTGGATCATAGTCTGGCAATGGAGATTTTACCTTCATCGACAATGGGGTACTACGCTTTAATTGGTCCGCTCGAACGCTACATTTTAGAGACTTGCATCAAAAACCAAAAGAAGCTGCGGCGCCCTTGGCGTGGCAGCTCCAAATGCGGATCTTCTGGATTTATTAGTGGATCCAATCCCGCTAACTGAAAATGCTTCGTCCTAACTAGGAGACTGTCGGAAAAAAGCTTCGGAGTTTACACGGAGAAATGTGATTATTCCGATAGACTCCCTAAACCGCGATCTCTTTTTCGTCCACCGTAACCAGCGTCTTGACTCGCTCACGCAGCGCAATCTCAAACTGCCTCGCCTCGTCCAACTCAACGAACGACAGCGCCCGCAATTCATGCTCGATGCGACGGCGGTAGTCTGACACCAATGAGTCAGAAACACCTAATGAGGCCGCGACTTCCAGTTGTGTCGCCTGCTCGGGGCTCAAATAACAGTGCCATAGGGAAAAAAGCTTCTCCGTGATCTCCGTGCCTCCGTGGTGCATTCTTTTCTTAGGAATTTCAACACGGAGACACAGAGAACACGGAGTTTACACGGAGAAATGTGATTATTCCGACAGACTCATAGGAGACCCAGAATAGTAACTGCTCGTGGTTGCCGATTGCGTACTCACTCGTGATTTGGATGTTTCGACTGCTGCTGGGCTTTCGACGGCTGGGCTTTCAACACGGCTGGGCTTTCAACAATTGTCCGATGAATGGTGGCGTGGTATCGTTACAATTCTATGCGCCCACTAAGTATCGCTCGCAGGCGCCTCCACGAAGGCATTAGCTACCGTCTCCGAACGTTTGCCGGCGGCCGCCTGTCGTCTTACTGTCGACCAACCTCGATTGTTCTGGCCTTAACGGATCGGTGCAACGCCCGTTGTATTCATTGCGATATATGGAAAAATCGTGGCAAGGAAGACAGGCCATCGCTGTCTCAGTGGCGAGCCTTAATCGCTGACCTAAAAGAGTGGCTCGGCCCAGTACAGGTAACTTTCAGTGGCGGCGAGGCCCTTCTGAATCGTGACACAATCCAGTTGTTGTCCTTTGGCAGTTCGCTTGGCCTTTTCATGGAACTACTGACTCATGGTTTTTGGGAAGATCAATCAAAGATTGAAAGCCTGGCACTGGCGCGGCCGTCAAGAGTAACGGTTTCATTTGATGGCATAGGGGAAACACATGATCGGGTCCGGGGGCGTGCAGGATTCGTAAAAAAAACGGAAAGAACTATTCGAACGCTAAAGCGCATGCGCAAAGAACACCGTCTGGATATGGTCATTCGGCTCAAGACCGTAATCATGCGACAAAACCTTGAGGACGTCTGTGAGGTAGCACGCTTCGCACAACAAGAAAATCTTGAAGTCTTCTACCAGCCCATAGAACAGAACTACAACACACCGGAAGATGCCCGTTGGTTCACGCACAGCGAAACATGGCCTTCAGACACTGAAAAGGTGGTTGGGATAGTGAGAGAATTGCGAGAGCTGAAAAGGCAGGGCTTACCGATCTCGAACAGTCCGGGCCAGCTCGACGCGATGATTCCTTATTTTGCTAATCCCGCACAGTCGCGAATCGCTATTCAGTCACACAGCGCTCACGAGCCGCGGCAAGTCTGTAGTGCCTTGACGATGCTCCAGTTCCAGGCAAATGGGGACGTCATCGTATGCAATGCACAACCGGCGATTGGCAATATCAAAACCGCACCAATTCGCGAGATCTGGCAAAACAGACCACGGTGGTGGGAAGGCGGCTGCTGCCTGGAACGGCGCCTTAACGAATCTCACGACTCTCGATGAAGAAGGGCCGTCAGCGATCTTGAACGACATCAAGCGCTGGCTCGCGAACTCGGCGCAATGTGAACCGAGGAAGTTACCGATGTTTGGGGCGAGCAAGAACAGAACTGCAAGTTGCCGAACCAGATTGGTCCAGATTTGTAAGTAAAGCTGGTAGCTGATTCGGCAGTGTCAAGCGCCTTGGGCTGCTTGCTTGGGGGGTGACTCGATTAGTCCCTGGATAACCTGGGCCACATGAGAGAGGGGTTTAGGCTTCCTCAAAAATGCGTCGGCGCCACAACCTAGTGCCTCCTTTTCCATCTCGGCCGATCCATAAGCTGTAAGGACTATGATCCGGGTGTGGGGATTTTGCCCGCGGATGAATTTAATCAGCTCCAGGCCGTCCGGTTGTTGAGCCGGGCCCAACCTGAGATCCTGAATTACCACGTTATAGTCCGCAGCTTCAACCAGTTTTTCCGCCTCTTCCAAGTCCCGCGCAGTATCAACTTCATAGCCTTGCAAGGTGAAGTATTCTTTCATAGAAAAACAAATTGACTCTTCGCCATCAACGACTAAAAGACGGAGCATCTGCACTTCCTCTTCGGGTGTCCGGTCACGACCGGCCCATACTCGTCTCAGCTTACCCGAGACTTTTTTCAACGTTCCAATTCTGCTTTGCTTCACGCCATACCGGAGCAGCTCGAGTACACTGCGTAGCAACCCGCTGAATTTAAAATAAACAACTGGAACCTACACAAACAATAAGGTGAAACCTGTTGTGCCTGTTACGAAAGACCGGCTCGTAAGGGGGCGAGGAAGAAATTATCGTTGGAAAGGAACTGTGCTTCCACCCGCGCAGAAGTCACAGATTACCAAGTGAGAAAGCTATCTTCGCGAAGCTTTCAGGCAAAAGCGAGCGGCCTGAAGTAGGTGCAGCTTATGCGACGATGGGGATTCTCGAGTCTTGGCAAACCTTTCAACCCCCCTTGAGCTCGGTC
>WNGF01016955.1_pt1 | contig 12204 bp, 11 predicted proteins | sample 5400641 | NCBI WGS metagenome assembly WNGF01 (sample SAMN13153371, study PRJNA577476) | soil metagenome | isolation source: 80 cm soil or saprolite under grassland replicate 2 | place: USA:California | collected 2016-06-15
TTCCGCCGCTACCTGCCCCAGCTCATCCAGGAGAACAAATGGCGCGCGATGCGCGGGGGGATGGACGCGAAGCTCATCGACTTCGGGAAAGAGACAGAAGTGCCGATGCGCGACCTCGCGGAGGAGCTCCTCCTGTTCGTCGACGATGTCCTCGACCCGCTCGGCTCGCGCCGGGAGGTCGAATACCTCCGGACGATCGCGCGCGAGGGCACCAGTGCCGACCGGCAGCTTCGGGTGTTCGAGCGCACCGGGCATCTCCACGCCGTCGTGGACGCCCTCGCCGCGGAGACCCTGCGTGGCGTGCCCGAGGTCGTGCTGGCGTGACGCCGACCGAGGCGGTCGAGCGGCCCGTTCGCGCGAGCGTCCACCTCGGCGACGCGGACGTGGACGTGGCACGAGTGCGACGAGGACGGCCTGCGCTTCGCGCTGGTCTCAGGGCATCTCCGGCTCCGCGAGACGGCGGCCGCGCTCGCCGCCGCACGCGACCGCGCCAACGCGCCGCCGAGCGAGGCCGGGTGGATCCTCGCGTAGTTCCACGACGCGTACCGCGATCTCGCCGGTGCCCTCGCGGGCACGACCGAGGAGGAGCTGGACCGCGCTCCGGCGCCCGCGCAGTGGCCGTTGCGCGCGGCGCTCGCTCACGCGGTCGACACCGAGAGCGCGTTCCTGAGCTCGATCACGCTCGGGCTCGAAGCGGTCCGCGCCGGCGGGAGCTCGGAGCGGCCGGACGACGAGACCTGGCGCGCCCGCCGTATCGCCGGCGAGGAACCCGCCGGGTCGCGCGCCGACGCGCTGAACGCGCTCGCGCGCAGCCACATCCGGATCCTCCGCGGCCTCGCCGGCGTGACCGACTGGGAGCTTGATACGCCGTCCTATTTCTGGGAGGACGAGGCGTTCCCGATCCGCTTCCGGATGCACCGCTTCGAGGAGCATCTGCGCCAGCACACGATCCAGGTCGACAAGACGCTCGCGGCGCCCGGCCATCCGCCGACGGAGGCGGAGCGGTTGGTCCGCAACCTTCATGTGGCGCTGGCCGGCGTCGAGATGGGCGCATTCGACGACGGCCGCGAGCTGCTCGACCGCTGCGCGGTGGAGCTCGATGACCTCGCCGCCCAGGTGGAACGTGCCTCCCGTGGCTGAGCTCGACCGAGCCGCGCTCGCCGAGGGCGTCGTGTGGGACTACGAGATCGACTGGCTGCCGCGAGGCCTCGAGATCGTCGATCGCGCGGATCTCCTCATGTGGCGTCGCACTGACGGCCCGCGGGCCGAGCGAGGATGGGCGAACCGGGTGTGTTACGTGCGGACGACGCCCGCGCGCGCGGACGCGGTCATCGATGAAGCGCTCGCGTTCTTCGGGACCGAGACGTTCACCTGGGTCGTCGGGCCGACGAGCGCGCCCGCGGATCTCGCGACCCGGCTGGGCCGGCACGGACTCGTCGACGGCGGCGACGGCGACCTGCTGACCGCCGAGCTTCCGCTCCGCGGCCTTCGGCGCGCCGCGGGGCTCGAGGTCGCCGAGGTCGAGGACGAGCGACTCGCGCGGATCGGGCTCCGTCTCGCGCATCCCGACGCCGCCCGGTCCGAGCTCGAGGCCCTGCTCGACGAGCGGATGGCCTATCTCCAGCACCCCGCGCGCAGAGGCGGCTTCCTCGTCGCGTTCATCGGGGGCGTGCCGGTCGCGAACGCCGGCTACCGCTATTCGGCGGACGGCCGGACCGTCTATCTGAGCGGCGCTGAGACGGTCGACGCGTACCGCGGTCGCGGCGTGTACCAGTCGCTCGTCGCCCATCGCGCGGATGCCGCGGTCCGCCGCGGGTGCCGCTATGCGGCGATCCGCGCGCGCCGCAACACCTCGCTACCGATCCTGCTGCGCCGCGGCTTCATCGACCACGGCCACCTTCCGATCTTCACTCGGGCGGCGTGACGTTCCGCGGGCGCGGCCGATCTGCTATCAGGTACCGCATCCGACGCACGTATCGCCAGCGGCGCGGTCTCGCCGGCATCCGGCGATCCGCTCGAACTGGGTGAGCCGCTCTCGCCGACCGTCGGCGTACCGCTGCCAATGGTGGAGCGTTCGGTCATGCGCCGGCAGGAGAGCTGAACCTCTGGGCATGGCTTGGTCGGCGAACGAAGGGCGGACCCTGTTGACGACGACGCGTCGGTCGGCCGCATCCTCGCGAGCAGGATGCTGCTCGCGCTCGTCCGTCGGGCGGCCACCCGCCCCACGCGCGCCCACCGGTCGAACCCCGTCGTCGCCACCGCGGCGACGAGCGCGAGGGACGCGGCCCAGGGCGCGCGACGCGGACCGCGCGCGGTCGATGCGACTAGAGCGGGAAGATCCTCGTGCCGAGCTTTCTGTGCAGCGCCTTGTCGAAGCTGGCCACGGCGAGGCCGTCGGCCGCGGCTTTCTCCGCAACGTAGGCATCGACGAAGTCGATGTCCTTGAGATCGCGTGAGTGTTCGAGCGCGGCCACGACGATGGCCTGCTCCTCGAGTTCGACACCACGGGCGGTGACCAAAGCGAGCAACGCGTGCGCCACGTCGGCTTGACCTTGGCCGTAGACGTGGTGGAGGATCGCCGCCACCTCGCCGACAACGAGCGCGGAGATGCGGATTCCGACCTCGCCTTCGCTGACCTTCTCCATGAGCCTCCGGGCCCGGGCGTACTGGTCCGGCGGCTCGCGCACGAGGAAGCGGACCAGCACGTTGGTATCGGCCGCGACCGTCGGCATGCTCAGCGGCGTGCTGCGAGGGTCTTCGCTCGTCCGGCCGCTGCACGGCGGCGTAATTCACGGATGTCGAGCGCACCGAGGCGCTTTCCCGCCGCGAAGGCGCCATCGAGCGCGAGCACGTCTCCGCGGCGCACGGGGGTCACCAGATAACCCTGTCCCTCAGCGGGCGCAAAGCGGACCTTGTCCCCGGGAGCGACACCCATCGCCTCGCGGACGGCCGCAGGCAGGGTGAGCTGACCCTTGCTCGTCAGGGTCGCGTCGACCGCAGCCCGGCCCGGCCGGACTCCCTTGCCCACGAACCACTCCTTACTCTTGTGTTCTCCTTACATAGCGTACCGTAAGGCGCGCGGGTCGCCGACCACGAAGCGATCACGACGGGCCGCGAGCCCGGCTCAGTTCGTCGCGGCGAGCTCGAGCACGGCCTGCGTCGCGACGCGGCCGGCGACCTCGAGGTGTGCCGCGGTCACGGTGTCGAGCTTGTCGCGGACGGTGTGGAGCGGGCCGAGGTCGGTCCACGAGAGGATCGCCGCCGGGACGCCACGCCGGACATAGGTGACAGGATCAGGATCTAGCGGTTCGGATCGTCCGCGGAACTACGCGGGCCTCGTTCTTGATGTGCTATACATAGCACATGAAGTCGATCGGGGTCCGAGAGCTCCGGCAACAGGCGAGTCGGTATCTTCGCGAGGTCGAGCGCGGCTACGCGATCGAGGTGACTGACCGCGGCCGACCTGTTGCTCGGCTCGTGCCGGTCCCAAGGGCTGGCCAGGCGGACGCGCTCTTGCAGAGCGGCGCGCTTTCGCCGGCGATCGGAGATCCGCTTGAGCTGGGCGAGCCACTGCCGCCGGTCCCTGGCGTGCCCCTGCCGAGCGCCGAGCTTGCGGCCATGCGCCGAGACGAGCGTTGAGCCGTCGCACATACTTCGACTCCTCCGCCCTCGTCAAGCTCGTCGTTCGTGAGCCCGAATCAGCGGCGCTGCGGGCGTTCGTTCGGCGCAGGACGGGGAGGACATCCTGCGCACTCGTTCGGGTCGAGGTCCTCCGCGCCGTACGCCGGCACGGTCCCTCGACGGTCGGCCGGGCACGACAGCTCATCGAGCGCTTCGAGCTCCTGCGGATCGACGACGCCCTGCTGGACGCGGCCGCGCTGCTACCCGTCGATCAGGTCCGGAGCCTCGACGCGATCCACCTCGCCGCGGCACAGCGGCTCGGCAGCGATCTCGCGGTGCTCGTCAGCTACGACGAACGGATGCTCGAGGCTGCTCGCGAGCTCCGGATGAGGATCGCGAGCCCCCGCTAGTTCGTCGCGGCGAGCTCGAGGATCGCCTGCGTCGCGACGCGTCCGGCGACCTCGAGGTGTGCCACGGTCACGGTGTCGAGCGTGTCGCGGACGGTGTGGAGCGGGCCGAGGTCGGTCCACGAGAGGATCGCCGCCGGGACGCCGCGCCGGACATAGGTGAGGTGGTCGCTGCCGCCGGCGTTCGGCGTGTAGCCGAAGCCATAGCCGAGCCGGTCGGCCGCGGCGGCGAGCCGCGCGTGCATCGGGAAGCTCTCGTCCGATGCCGCCAGCATGTCCCCGCAGCAGCCGGAGACATCGAGGTTCACGAAGGCGATGACATTCGTCGGCCGGAACGGCGTGACGAGCGATCGATCGAGGAACGCCTCCGATCCCCGCAGGCCCTCCTCCTCGCCCGCGAAGGCGACGAACAGGACGGAGTTCTTGAGCAGCTCACGGTGTGCGGCGAGCACGCGAGCGACCTCGAGCATCACCGAGGGTCCCGATCCGTTGTCGTTCGCGGCCGGAAAGACGGTGCCGTCCGGATCCTTGCCGATGCCGTCCAGGTGACCACCGACCAGGACGAGCTTGTCGGCGCGCGCTGGGTCGCTCCCGCGCAGGAGACCGACGACGTTCTGCGCGACGACGTCGTGGACCGGACCGAGCGGCACCGAGAAGCGCACGCGCGTGTCAGTGTCGAACGAGATCGGCGCCGGGACCTCGCGCTGCAGGCTCGGCCGGTCGCGTGCGCGGCGCAGCCGGTCATCGAGCGTCTGGCGCAGGTCGGCGATCCGCTTCCCGCTCGAGGCGATGAGCTCGTCGGCGACGCCTTCCGTCACCGTGATGACCGGGATCGTCTCCTGCTCGAACGCCGCGATGTACGAGGGCTTGATGATCTCGCCGCTCGTGACCTGGATGACCCCCGTCGCGCCTTCGCGCCGAGCGATGTCGATCCGATCGCCGCCGAGGCTCGGACCGGCGATGAGCACGACATTGCCGTCCGGATGGACGCCGGCGTAGTCGCTGTAGTCGGCCGTCTTGTTGCCGCCGCCCACGTAGACGACGTTCCCCTCGGCCGTGCCGCCGCCCCGGCGGCCACCGACGCTCTCGCTGAAGTCGACCCGCGCGACGTAGCGCTTCGGATCGCCTCCAACGCGTTCGAGGCTCGGCATCGCGGTGAGCCCGACGTCGGTCATCGTGAAGCTCTGGAGGTAGCCGCCGGCATCCCCGGCGGGCTCGATGCCGACCTCGCGGAGCCGGTCCGCGACGTACGTCGCCGCCTCCCCGTAGCCGCGCGATGCGGTGTAGCGGCCCTCGCGCGCCGGATCCGCCAGATACGCGAGGTGCCCTCGCGCGCGCTCTCCGTCGAACTGCCGCGACACCCCCGTGAGCATCGCGGCCGCGCCGAGCGCGGGCGACGTGACGCGGACCACGAGCAGGACGGCGCCGATCACCGCCGCGGTGCGCCACGTCAGCAGCCTCCCGAGCGCGACCGGCGCGCGCTCGAAGAAGATCCGGAGCCCGTGCCCGGCGAGGTTGAACGCGAGCACGGCGCTCGCGAAGGCGAGCGCCGGCATCAGCGCGATCCACGACGCGCGGAACAGCTCGAAGCGGCCCTGAGCGAGGATCGCGCCCCACTCAGGCGTGGAGAAGAACGACACCTGGCCGCCGCCACGCTCGTCGAGCGGGATCGACGTGCCGCCACCGAGGACGTAGCCGAGGAATCCGAGCTCGCCGAGGACCAGGACGATCGCGCTCGCCTCGAGCGCCGCCGTCACCGCCAGCAGCGGCAGGAGGTTCGGGACCGCGTGGCGGGCGAACGTCGCGAAACCCGAGAGGCCCAGAGCCTTCGCGGCCTCGAGGAACGGGCGGCCGCGCAGATCCACGAGGGTCGACCGGGTCACCCGACCGAAGACGTGCCAGCCGGTGATCGCGAGCGCCGCGGCGAACGCGCTGATCCCGGATCGGATGTCGAACGCGAAGATCCACAGCACCGCGAACAGGAGCGTGGGAAAGGCCGCGAACGCGTCGATGAGCGCCGAGACCGCGCGGTCGACCCAGCCACCCGCGAACCAGCCGGCGATCGCGCCGAGCGTCACGCCGATCGCCAGACGCGCGAGGAGGACGACGATCGCCAGCGTGAATGTCGACTGCGCCCCGTACATGATCGTCACCCAGAGATCGCGGCCCTGGCGGTCGGAGCCGAGCGGGAAGCCGAATTGCCCGGGCTCGAACGGGGCGGGGACCGAGCGTGATCCGACCTGGATGAAGCTGTGCTCCTTCAGTGGATCGACCGGGGTGAGGAGCGGGGCCGCGAAGGCGATGGCCACCCAGGCGACGATCAACGCGAGCCCGACCGCGAGCTGCCACGTGATCGCGCGCCTCATCCCGTGGCGCCCGTGGCCCGCCGCGTGAAGCCGGCGGCGATCGCGTCGAGCCCGAAGCGCACCGCCGCGATGGTCACGGCCAGGGCGCCGAGCAGCGTGCCCGCAGTCGCCGCGTCGAACCGGCGCACCGCCTGCAGCAGCGCGAAGCCCAGGCCGGGCCACGAGAAGAACACCTCGACCACCGGCAGGGTCGAGAGCGCGATCGACAGGCCGGTCGCGACGGCCCCGATGATCGGCACCGCCGCGTTCCCCAGCGCGTGACGCGACACGATCACCGACTCGACGAGGCCCTTCGCGCGTGCGGTCCGGATGAAGTCGAGGCGAAGGACGTCGTCGGTCGCGACGTACGCGATGTTCGCGATCTGCGCGAGCGGCCGAGCCGCGAGGACGATCACCGGAAGGATGAGGTGGCCATCCCAACCGAAGCCGAAGCTCGGCCAGAGCCGGACCCCGGTGCGCGCCGTGACCTCCGAGCCGAACAGCACGAGCGCGATCGCGAGCAGGAACGACGGGATCGAGATCAGCAACGTGGCGAACGTGAGGAGGGATCCGCGCGTGCGAACGCTCCGTGCCGCCGCGGCAAGCACACCGAGCACGATCCCGATCCCCGCGCCGGCGAGCATGGCGAGACCGACGAGCGCCATGCTCTTCGGGTACGCGTCGAGGAGCAGCTCGCCCATCGCCCGCCGCTGGCCGCCGAGGATCGAGGTCGATGTGGCTTCACCGAGCGAGCCGGCGGCGAGGCTGCCGAAGTAGTCCTGTGTCCCTTCCCACGCCTGCTGCGCGATCGTCGGCAGATCCGATCGCTCGATCCGCGTCCGCGCCGACACGAGCGCGACCTGCGACAGGACGACGATGAGAACGAACGTGAACGCGATGAGCAGGACGCGAATGAGCATGGCCAGCGACGCGCGCGCGGCCGTCGAACGTCGTCTCACTCCATGGGGTCCGACCTACAATACCGAGATGCCGGGCCGGAAGTTCTACGTGACCACCGCGATCGACTACGTGAACGATCGCCCTGGTCTCCATCATGGTTACGAGAAGACCGGTGCCGACGCCCTGGCCCGCTTCCATCGCCAGCGCGGCCGCGAGGTGTTCTTCCTCACCGGCAACGACCGGGCGGCGAAGGCGGAGGGCATCCCCACCCGCGAGCTCGTCGACCGCCACGCCGGCGAGTTCCGGCAGATGTGCGATGAGTGGTCGATCTCCTACGACCGCTTCATCCGCACGACCGACCCGGATCACATCCGCGGCGTGCAGGAGTTCGTCCGGCGCTGGATCGCGAACGACGACATCTACCTCGCGACGTACGAGGGCCTCTATTGCACGCGCTGCGAGGCGTTCTACGAGGAGGCGGACCTGATCGACGGCCGCTGTCCCATCCATCCCGACAGCCCGGATGCGATCCAGCGGCTCAAGGAGGAGAACTACTTCTTCCGCCTCTCGAAGTACGAGCAGCGGCTCAAAGACCTCTACCGCGATCGTCCGGACTTCTGCGTCCCGGAGGCCCGCAGGAACGAGGTGCTCGGCTGGCTCGATCGCGGCCTCAAGGACATCAGCGTCTCGCGGCGCAACCTCACCTGGGGCATCCCGTTCCCGGACCATCCCGACCACGTCGTGTACGTCTGGTTCGACGCCCTCATCAACTACGTCACCGGGATCGGCTTCGGCACGGACGAGGAACAGTTCAAGAAGTGGTGGCCGTGCGACGTGCACGTCATCGGGAAGGACATCACGCGCTTCCACTGCCTGTACTGGCCGGCGATGCTCATGGCGGCGGGCGTCGAGCTGCCGCGCCAGGTCTTCGCGCACGGCTTCCTTGCGATGGGCGAGGGCCGGCTCTCGCGCTCGAGCGGGAACATGATCGACCCGCTCGCGGCGGCCAAGGAATGGGGGAGCGACGCGATCCGCTACCTCGTCCTGCGCGACGCACCGTTCGAGAAGATCGAGGACTCGCCGGTCAGCCCGGACCAGTTCAACGCGCGCTTCAACGCCGACCTCGCGAACGGGATCGGGAATCTCGTGTCGCGGACGATGCGGATGGTCGAGCAGTACAGCGGCGGCAAGGTGCCGGACCGCGGGACCGAGGGGGACTCCGAACGCGAGGTCCATCACGCCGCCGAGCGCGCGATCGCGCAGCACGACGCGGCCGCGGCGGAGCTGCACTTCGCCGACGCGCTCGGCGCGGTGTTCTCTCTCGTCGACGCGGCGAACAAGCACTACCAGCGCACCCAGCCCTGGCAGATCGTGAAGGATCCGGCGCGCCGGGCCGAGGTCTCGAGCGCGCTCTACGCCGGGCTCGAGGCCGTGCGCATCGCGGCGCACGCGCTTTGGCCGTACATGCCGAAGGTCGCCGACGCGATCGCGGCGCAGCTCGGGCTGCCCTCGCCGGAGCACGCCGGCTGGTCCGAGGTCGCCCGATGGGGCGTCCTCGAGCCGGGCCGCGGCGTCCACTCGGGCCCGCCGCTCTTCCCGCGCCTGGAGACGCCCGGCACCGCGCCGCCGGGCGCGGCCGAAGCTGCCCCCGCCGCGTCCCGCTCGACCGCCTGATCGACGCCCACGCGCATCTCACCGATGCGCGTCTCGCCCACGACCTCGACGAGGTCCTTGCGCGCTCGCTCGCGGCCGGCGTCGAACGGATCCTCACCTGTGGCGAAGACATCGGATCGAGCGAGGCCGCCGTCACGCTCGCGCGCGCCCATCCGACCGTCCGTGCCGCGGTCGGCGTGCATCCGCACCGCGCGGACACCCTGGACGGCGCCGCGCTCGCGCGGCTCCGGGAGCTGGCCGGCGATGGACGGGCGGTCGCGATCGGCGAGATCGGGATCGACCTCTCCGGCCGGAGCGCGCCGCGCGAGATCCAGGAGCGCGCGTTCCTCGCCCAGCTGGACCTCGCGGACGCCCTCGGCCTGCCCGTGGTCGTCCATGTTCGCGACGCGGGCGAGCTCGTGCGGTCGCTGCTCCATGGCCGCCACGTTCGCGGGCAGCTCCACTGTTACAGCGAGGGTCCGGAGGAGTTCCCGCTGTGGCGCGCGCTGGGGCTCGTTCCGTCCTTCGCCGGTACCGTCACCTATCCGAAGAACCGCGCGTTGCGCGACGCCGCGGGCGCCGCGGACGCGCTGCTGATCGAGACCGACGCGCCATACCTCGCCCCGCAACCGCAGCGTGGCCGGCGCAACGAGCCCGCGTACGTCGCCGTCACGTACGCCGCGGTCGCCGCTGTCCGCGGCGTCAGCGTCGACGCGCTCGCGGAGCGGACGGCCGCGACCGCGCGCGAGCTGTTCGGGGACCGCTGGTGATCCGCCTGGTCCTCGCGGCGCTCCTCGTCGTGGCGACCGCCTGCTCCGCCGACACCCCCCGCAGCCGCGTCGACCGCGCCGTCGAGGCGATGGCCCACCTGCGCGGCGTCCGCTTCTCGCTCGTCGCGACGACCCGCGCGACCGGTCAGGCGCCATCCGGCGGGGAGCTCCGGACGACGCTCCGCGCGACCGGCGAGCTCGTCCCCCCGGATCGGCTGCGCCTCGCCGTCGACAGGGGCGGCGGGACGGTCGAGCTCGTCCTCATCGGCGAGCGAGCCTGGCGGGATGGCCGGTTGGTCGCGGTCGGCGCGGAACGTAGTTTCGATCGGCCGCTCGCCGCGCTGAACGCGGTCCGGGGCTCGGGCACGGTGTCCGCCGCCGGCGCCGGCCTCACCCGCGGCGCGGTCACCGCGCGCTACCGGATCGATCTGGGGCCGATCGAGCTCCTCGAGCGGCTCGGGCCGGGCGAGGAGGTCGACGGGGCGGCCCGTGGCTCCATCGAGGTGGAGCTCGGGCTCTTCGACGACCTCATCCGGCGGCAGACCTTCACCGTCAGCGAGCCCGTCGAAGGCGACGGCTCGGGCCTTGACACGGTCGCGACGACGTACGTCATCGAGTACTGGGACTTCGACACCGCGCTCGAGGTCCGGGAACCGAACTGACCCCTCGCTCGTCTTCTCGGGCAAGACCGGCATGAAGGCAGGTGTCCGATGAAACGGCTTGGGTGGCTCATCCCCGCGATCCTGTTCCTGGCGGCGTGCTCCGGCGGCGCGGCGACGAGCGCCGGGGGCTCCAGCGCGTCGCGACCCGCGGCGGGCGCTCCGGAGGTCGGGCTGAAGGCGCAGCCGCCCGCGGCCGCGCCGGGCGACCAGAGCACGTCCAACAACGTGCCGGTGCCGCAGGCGTTCGATCCCGACCGCGCGCTCATCCTCACCGCCTCGATCGCGATGCGCGCGACCGACCCGTGGGCCATCTCGGACAAGGCCCAGCAGATCGCGACGAGCCTGGGTGGCGACGTGATGGGCCTTACTCAGAGCGGCACGAAGGACGACCGTGTCGCGAACCTCACGCTGCGCGTCCCGGCGGATCGCTTCAATGACGCGCTCCGGCAGCTCCGCGGTCTCGACGCCGAGGTCGTGTCGTCGAGCGTCGACGGGAAGGACGTCACGGATCAGTTCGTCGATCTCAAGGCCCGCCTCGCGGCGAAGCAGTCCGAGGAGCAGCGATACATCGCGCTGCTGGCTCGCGCCGACAAGATCGACGACATCCTGAAGATCGACCAGTCGCTGTCGGTCGTCCGCACGCAGATCGAACAGCTGACCGGGCAGATCAACTCGATCAGCGCGCGAACCAAGTACTCGACGATCACCGTCGCGATCACACCCGCTTCTGCCGTCACCTCGCCGGACGCCAAGCCGGCGTGGGATCCGGGGCGTACCGTCGCGCAGGCGATCGCGGCGCTGGCCGTGCTCCTCCGCGCCGGCGCCGACCTCGCGATCTGGCTCCTCGTCTTCGGTTGGATCCCGCTCCTCGCCCTCGCGGTCGCACTCGGCCTGACCCGCGCGCGCCGCCCGGCTCGCACTGCCGCCTGATCCAGGTCATCAAGGGCACCCCACCCCGCGACCGGGCGGGCCCTCGAGCCCGCCCGGTTTGCGTCGTAGCTATCGCGCGTACCGTCCGCGCGCTCAGCCCCGATCAGATCGTGTAGCGGAGCCCGAACCGCGGTGGCGCGACGCCCCGGGTACGCCGGTGCCGAGCCCCGCCGAGCTCGACGATCTCGTCTCGCTCCTCGCATCGCACGGCAAACGCTGGGGGCGCTCAGCAGCGCGCGTCGGCCGCACCGAGCGCGCGCCGCAGCCGTTCGGCGAGCTCGGGCGCGTTCCACACCATGAGCATCGCGTTCCCGGAGACGATGAAGGCCTCGGGCGCCGCGGAGTCGATGCCGTGGACCCGCTCCTCGCGGATCAGCCGGTAGACGTAGCGTCCGGCCGGCGTCTTCTCGCCGCACGCCCGCATCGCCGCCGCATCCGCGGCGTCGGGAAAGAAGAGCGCCTCGATCGCGCCGTCCCCGAGCACCAGGAAGCGCGCCGGCGTGTCGGGGCCGAGGAACGAATCCATCTTCGACGACCGGACCTCGGCGACTTGGATGCCGCCGCGACGCAGGGCCAGGAGCAGGTCCCGCTCGCCTGGCGCGAGCGCGAGATCGGCCGGCCGTGGCGGACCGGCCTCGGTCGCCGGCTCGGTCGTCACCACGAGCGTCGCCTCGCCGATCCTCCGGTTGCCGGCGAATGCGTCGATCCGGTACGACCCCGGGCCCGTGAAGAGCAGGTAGCCGCCGTACGCGACGGTCCCGGTCGGCTGGGCCTGGAGCCGGGGAAGGACGGCGCGGACGTCGCCGGTCGACCGCATGACCTCCTCCGGCACGGGCGTGCTGGTCGGCCCGAGCGTCCACGGCGAGCCCTCCTTGTCGAGCCAGAACCGGAACGGCGCGCCGTCCCCGCAGTGGAT
>WNGF01008363.1_pt1 | contig 12201 bp, 7 predicted proteins | sample 5400641 | NCBI WGS metagenome assembly WNGF01 (sample SAMN13153371, study PRJNA577476) | soil metagenome | isolation source: 80 cm soil or saprolite under grassland replicate 2 | place: USA:California | collected 2016-06-15
CGCCAAGCGGATCGCCGAAGGCAAGAGCCGCCGCGATGCCACCCGCCTACTCAAGCGCTACCTCGCCCGCCACCTCTACCGGCTGCTGCAACACCAGGAGCCGCTGATGGCTTGACAAGTCATAGGAGCATCATTCGCGCACGGTGGCTCACCCCGACGTCGACCGGCCGTGCGGCATGTTCCCGCGCGCTGGGCCCACGGGAGCAGAGCGACTCGGGCTATCCGCAGCCCTTGCTCGGGTAGCGGCCTGTGCTCGGGTTCTCAGCCTGCCGACACAACGCGTGCATGGAGACCGCCACCTCTTAGCTTCTCCACTGTTGCGTCTTCGTCGTCAGCGTCCCACAGGACGAACTGTGCATCCGGAGCCTCGCTGACGAAGTAGCGTTCATCCGGCGGATCGCTAGGAAGGTACATAGGATCGCGGTTCAGCGTTAGCTTGAGCTCGCTTTCCGGCCAGCCGCTGTAGTAGGCGCCGCGGACACTGCTGTCCCGCTCGCGTAATGCCACGCCCAGAAGCCGGCTCACTTGGCCAGCGACTTCTTCAGGCGACCTGCTGCTCTCGACCACGATCACGCGGGAGGGATATTTACCGAAAGGATCGGGGTCAGGTCTTGCATTTCGCGCGTCAGGCGCAGGAGCCTGAGAAAGCTCGCCGGGACTGAGCCGCCGCGCTTTCGCCAGCCGAGGCGGCGTTAGCAGCCCTATCCGCGGCGCCTTCAGGCGCTAGGGCTCAGGCGTCGGCGCTGACTGCCGCTGCGAGCTCCCGGACCTCGCCGGGCTGGAGGTACCGCTCGAACCACTCCAGGATCAGCTCGAAGCGCATCACCCGGTGCGCGGGCGAGCCGGAGCGGGTCAGCTCGTGTGACTCCGCCGGGAAGCGGACGAGCTCCACCTCGCGCTTCAGCAGGCGCAGGATGGTGAACAGGTCCTCGGCGTGCCCGACGGGGCAGCGGAGGTCCTCCTCCGAATGGAGGATCAGGAGCGGCGTCGTGATGTTCTCCGCATACGTAGAGGGGGAGATCTTCAGGTAGACGTCCGGCGCCTCGAACCAGTGCGCGCCGACCTCGCCCTTGAACGCCCAGCCGATGTCGCTCGAGCCGCCCTCCATGACGAAGTTGTTGACGGCCCGCTCCGAGCAGCCGGCGCGGAAGCGGTCGGTGTGGCTGACGATCCAGGAGGTCATGAAGCCGCCGTAGGAGCCGCCCAGCACGCCGAGCCGGTCGGGATCGCAGAAGTCGTAGCGCCGCAGGGCCTCGTCCACGACTGCGATCAGGTCCTCGTAGTCGACCGTCCCCCAGCCCGGCCCGCCCTCGACCGGCCCCTTGATCGCCCGCCCCCACTCCTCCGCGTAGCCGGACGAGCCGCGTGGGTTGGCGAAGAGAACGGCGTAGCCGGCGCCCGCGAACACCTGAAACTCGTCGAAGAAGCGGTTTCCGTACTGCGCGAACGGGCCGCCGTGGATGTTCAGCAGGACCGGGTAGCGCCGCCCCTCCTCGAACCCGAGCGGCCGCATCAGCCAGGCGTCGACCTCGGCGCCGTCGGGCGAGACCGCGGTGAAGCGCTCCGGCTCCGCAAGCTCGACCTCGCCCGTCAAGACCGAGGCGACCTCTGTCAGCCGGCGCTCGCCCGCGAAGATCTCGGCCGGAGAGGTCAGCGTGCTCGCGCTGTGCACGATCTCCCCACCGACGAAGTCGAACGCGCTCACCCAGAGCTCGCCGCCGAGGACGACCTCCGGGGCGCCACCGCCGTCGGCCTGCGCGCGGTAGAGGTGGTTGTTGCCGCCGTCCTCGACCACGAACAGCAGCGAGTCGCCGTCCCAGACAGGCTCGCGGATCTCGGGATACGGGGAGCAGTTGCGGTCGAGCGAGGTCGTCAGCAGCCGCTGCGCGCCGGTCGAGACGTCGAGGACGGCGATCTGCCCGTGGCGCGGAAAGTCGAAGCCGCCCGGCGTGTAGCGGCAGGCGATCTGCGAGCCGTCCGGTGACCAGGACGGGGCCTCGTACCACGCCTCGCCGTCGGTGAGCTGCGCGGGCTCGCCGCCTCCCGCGTCGACGAGGTAGATGTGGCGCTCGAGCTCGACATCCCAGTCCTGTTGCCGCAGTGAGACGAACGCGATCTTCTTACCGTCCGGTGACCAGGCCGGGTACTGGTCCTCGTAGTCGCCGTCGGTCAGCTGAGTCGCGGCCGCTGAGCCGTCCGCCGGAACCGTGAACAGGTGGCGACGGCGGTCGCCGATCCAGCCCTCGTTGTCGAGCTTGAACTGCAGCCGCGTGAACCGACGGGGTCTCCGCTTCTTGTCGTCCTCCTCCTGGTACTCGGGGTCTCGCACGCGCGCAGAGAAGGCGAGGCGTGTGCCGTCGGGTGACCAGACCACCTCGGTCACGTCCTCGTCCAGCTCGGTCAAGCGCTGCGGCTCGCCGCCGGTCGCGGGGATCACGTAGAGCTGCTTGGCCTTGTCGTCGTCGCGCTTCGAGGCGAAGGCGAGCCGGCTTCCGTCCGGCGACCAGCGCGGCGCGTGGTCCTGTTTCGTCCCCGCCGTGAAACGGCGCGCGGGATCGGATCCGTCGAGCGCGACGAGCCAGATCGCGCCGATGTAGTCGTTCGCCTCGCGGTCGAGGCGCCACATCACGAACGCGACCGCGCGGCCGTCGGGAGAGATCCTGGGATCGTCGGCCCAGGAGAGGCGGTAAAGGTCGTTCGGGCCCACGGAGAGCGAAGTAAACCAGTAGCGCCGTTTCCATCGCGGCAGGGCCGGGAACACGCGGTGCGAGCGACGAAAGGACGACATGGCCGAGCTTGTTGCCGACTTCATCCTCAAGCGCCTGCACGAATGGGGCGTCAAGCGCATCTACGGATATCCCGGAGACGGGATCAACGGCTTCCTCGGCGCGCTCGACCGCGCCCAGCAGGAGATCGACTTCATCCAGACGCGCCACGAGGAGATGGCCGCCTTCATGGCCTGCGGCCACGCGAAGTTCACGGAGGATGTCGGCGTCTGCATGGCCACGTCCGGGCCAGGGGCGATTCACCTCCTGAACGGGCTCTACGACGCGAAGCTCGACCACGTCCCCGTCGTCGCGATCGTCGGCCAGCAGAAGCGGATGTCGCTCGGCGCCGAGTACCAGCAGGAGGTCGACCTGCAGGTGCTGTTCAAGGACGTCTCCGAGTTCGTCCAGGTCTGCATGGAGCCCGCGCAGGCCCGGCACCTCGTCGACCGCGCGCTTCGCATCGCCCTCGACAAGCAGGGCGTCTGCACGCTGATCGTCCCCAACGACGTGCAGGAGGAGAAGGCCGTCGAGTCGCCGCCGCGCGAGCACGGCGCCGTCTTCTCGAGCGTCGGCTACGCGCGGCCGCGCGTCCTTCCGCACGAGGAGGACCTCGAGAACGCGGCGCGGCTGCTGAATGAGGGCCGCAAGGTCGCGATGCTCGTCGGCCAGGGCGCCGCCGGCGCGCGCGACGTGCTGATCGAGACGGCGGAGCTGCTCGGCGCGGGAGTGGCGAAGGCGCTGCTGGGCAAAGACGTGCTCCCGGACGACCTGCCCTTCGTCACCGGCTCGATCGGGCTGCTCGGGACGACCGCGAGCTACGAGCTGATCAAGGGCTGCGACACGCTCCTGCTCGTCGGCACCAGCTTCCCGTACTCGGAGTTCCTGCCCAAGGAGGGACAGGCCCGCTGCGTCGAGATCGACCTCGAGGCGAGCCGGATCGGGATCCGCTACCCGGTGGACGTCCCTCTCGTCGGCGACGCGAAGGAGACACTGCGCGCGCTGCTGCCGAAGCTGGAGCAGAAGCAGGACCGCTCGTGGCGCGAAGAGATCGAGAGCCAGGTCGAGGAGTGGTGGCGCGTCGTCGAGGACCGCGCGCTCCAGGACGGAGACCCGATGAACCCTCAGCGGGTGGTGTGGGAGCTCTCCCAGCGGCTGCCTGACGACGCGATCGTGACCGCCGACTCCGGCTCGTCGACGAACTGGTTCGCGCGCGACCTGAAGCTGAAGGAGCGCAACCGCGCCTCGCTCTCCGGGACGCTCGCGACGATGGGCCCGGGCGTGCCGTACGCGATCGCGGCCAAGTTCGCCCACCCCGGGCGGCCGGTGATCGCGTTCGTCGGCGACGGCGCCTTCCAGATGAACGGGATGAACGAGCTGATCACGGTCAAGCGCTACGAGGACCGCCTCCGCGACGGCGGGCTCGTCTTCTGCGTCTTCAACAACCAGGACCTGAACCAGGTCACGTGGGAGCAGCGCGTCCTCTCCGGCGACCCGAAGTACCCCGGCACGCAGTGGATCCCGAGCATCCCGTACGCGAAGTACGCGGAGCTGCTCGGTTTCACGGGCATCTACTGCGAGAACGGCGACGAGGTCGGCTCGGCCTGGGAGCAGGCGCTCTCGGCCGGCGGGCCATGCCTGCTCGAAGTGAAGGTCGACCCGGAGATCCCGCCGCTGCCGCCGCACATCACCCGGATGCAAGCGGAGAAGATGGCGAAGGCGATGGTCAAGGGCGACCCGGAGCGGGCCGGCGTGATGCAGAAGTCGCTGCTCGGCAAGCTCGTCGAGTTCAAGGAGTCGCTCCCGGGCCGGAAGTGAACACTGCGACTCGGACCGAGGTGGGCGTCGATCGGCTGGACGTCTCGGCCTACGAGATCCCGACCGACGGGCCCGAATCCGACGGCACATTGGAGTGGGACTCGACGACGATCGTGGTCGTCGAGGCGCACGCGGTCGGCGAGACCGGGCTCGGCTACACGTACGGCCCTGCGGCAACGGGGAAGCTCGTCGAAGAGAAGCTCGTCTCGGAAGTCGAGGGCGCCGACGCGTTGGCGCCGGCGGAGACGTGGGAGCGGCTCGGCCGCACGCTGCGGAACGCCGGGCGCCCGGGTATCGGCTCGATGGCGCTCGCGGCCGTCGACACGGCGCTCTGGGACCTGAAGGCACGGGTGCTCGGCGTGGCCCTCGTGGACGTGCTCCCGCGCGCGCACGACGCGGTGCCCCTGTACGGCAGCGGCGGCTTCTGCTCGTACTCGCTCGAGCGGCTGCGCGAGCAGCTCGGCGGCTGGGCGGCTCATGGGCTGCGGGCAGTCAAGATGAAGATCTCACGCGAGCCCGATCGCGACCCGGAGCGGCTCGACGCGGCCCGGGCAGCGATTGGGGACGACGGCGAGCTGTTCGTCGACTCGAACGGCGCGCTCGGTCGCAAGCAGGCGCTCGACTGGGCGCACCGGCTCAGGCGCGAGTGGGGCGTCGCCTGGTTCGAGGAGCCGGTCAGCTCGGCCGACTTCGAGGGGCTGCGGCTGGTGCGGGAGCAGGGGCCGGGCGGCCTCGAGATCGCGGCCGGCGAGTACGCCTACGTCCTGGCGGACTTCCGCAATCTCATCGGCTGCGTCGACTGCCTACAGGCCGATGTCACCCGCTGCGGCGGCATCACGGGCCTCCTACAAGCGGCCGGCCTGGCAAACGGTCACGGGCTGGAGATTTCGGGGCACTGCGCTCCGCAGCTCTCGGCACACGCCCTCTCCGCCGTGCAGAACCTCCGGCACCTCGAGTACTTCCACGACCACGTCCGGATCGAGTCGCTGCTCTTCGACGGCGTGCTCGAGCCCGAAGACGGTGTGCTCCGGCCCGACCGCTCGCGCCCCGGCCACGGCCTCGAGCTGCGCCGCGCCGACGCGGGGCGCTACGCGGCGTGAACGTCCCGGCGAAGACCGCTCCGGGAGTCCGCATGCGCCAGGTCGCGAGCGAAGAGGTCGACGTGCGCTCACTCGAGCACGCGCTGCGGAAGACGATCGAAGGCGAGGTCCGCTTCTCGCCCGGCGACCGCGCGCTCTACTCGGCCACGGGCGCCAACTACCGGCAGCTCCCGATCGGCGTCGTGATCCCGCGCACGGTCGACGACGTGATCGCGACCGTGACCGCCTGCCGCGACCACGGCGCGCCGCTCCTCTCGCGCGGCGGCGGCACCGGCCTCGCCGGCCAGACGACCAACGTCGCCGTCGTGATCGACTTCTCCAAGTACCTGAACCGCGTGCTCGAGATCGACGCGGAACGGAAGCTCGCGCGCGTCGAGCCGGGCCTGATCCTCGACCACCTCCGTCACGCCGCGGAGCAGGAGCACCAGCTCACGTTCGGCCCCGATCCTTCGACGCACGAGTACTGCACGCTCGGCGGGATGATCGCCAGCAACTCGTGCGGCGTCCGCTCCGTGATGGCGCAGTTCTACGGGCCGGGGCCTCGCAGCTCCGACAACGTGCACGAGCTGGACATCCTGCTCTACGACGGCCGGCGGCTGCAGGTGCGGGAGGGAACGTCGGGCGATCCGGAGATCGACCGGCGGCTAACCGAGCTTCGCGACCGCTACGCGGACCGGATCCGCGCCCGCTACCCGGACATCCCGCGGCGCGTCTCCGGCTACAACCTCGACGACCTGCTGCCCGAGAAGGGGCTCAACGTCGCGAGGGCTCTGGCCGGGACCGAGAGCACCTGCGTCACCATCCTCGGCGCCACCGTCCACCTCCTGCACAGCCCACCGGTCCGCTCGTTGCTCGTGCTCGGCTACGGGAGCGCCGCCGACGCCGGCGACCACGTCATGGACGTGCTCGAGCACAAGCCGCTCGGGCTCGAAGGCGTCGACGAGACGCTGATCACCGACATGACGATGCTCGGCAGGCACAACGAGGACCTCTCCCTCCTGCCCGACGGCCGCGGCTGGCTGCTCGTCGAGTTCGGCGGCGAGACCAAGGACGAGGCCGACGAGAAGGCGCGCAAGCTGATGGCCGAGCTGAAGAAGAAAGGCAGGGACGCGCCCTCCGGGATGAAGCTCTACGACGACCCGCCCTCCGAGCAGCACGTTTGGCAAGTGCGGGAGTCGGGTCTCGGCGCGACCGCGTTCATCCCCGGCAAGCCGGACACCTACGAGGGCTGGGAGGACTCGGCCGTCCCTCCGGAGCGCGTCGGGCAGTACCTGCGCGACCTCGGCAAGCTCGCGGGCAAGTACGGCTACGAGAGCGCCCTCTACGGCCACTACGGCCAGGGCTGCATCCACGCGCGCTGGAATTTCGACCTCAAGACGGCGGAGGGGATTCGCAAGTACCGGAGCTTCGTCGACGAGGCAGCCGATCTCGTGCTGAGCCACGGCGGCTCGATCTCCGGCGAGCACGGCGACGGCCAGTCGCGCGCCGAGCTGCTGCCGAAGATGTTCGGCCCGGAGCTGGTCGAGGGATTCCGCGAGTTCAAGTCGATCTGGGACCCCGACTGGAAGATGAACCCGGGCAAGGTGGTCGATCCGTACGGGATCACCGAGAACCTGCGCCTGGGCACAGACTTCGCGCCGGCGCGCGTCAAGACGCATTTCTCCTTCTCGAAAGACCACGGCAGCTTCGGCCACGCGACGACGCGCTGCGTCGGGATCGGCAAGTGCCGCCGCACCGAGGGAGGCGTCATGTGCCCGAGCTACATGGTCACCCGCGAGGAGAAGCACACGACGCGCGGGCGGGCGCACATCCTCTGGGAGATGCTGAACGGCGAGGAGCTCGAGCTCTGGCGGGACAAGGAGGTCTTCGAGGCGCTCGACCTCTGCCTCTCGTGCAAGGGGTGCACGCACGACTGCCCCGTCAACGTCGACCTGCCGACGCTGAAGGCGGAGTTCCTCTCGCACTACTACGAACGGCGGCTGCGGCCGCGCACGGCCTACGCCTTCGGCCTGATCGACCAGGCGGCGCGGCTCGCCTCGAAGGTGCCGGCGCTGGTCAACTTCGTCACACAGACGCGGCCGTTCGATGCCGTCGCGAAGGCGGCGATGGGCGTCTCGCAGAAGCGCCACATTCCGCCGTTCGCCTCGCCGACGCTGACGGACTGGTTCGCCCGTCGCCCGCAGCGCGACGGCGCCGGCGGGCGGCGCGTGATCCTCTGGGCCGACACCTTCACGAACTACTTCCACGCAAAGATCGGGGCCGCCGCCGTCGAGGCGCTCGAGGACGCCGGCTACTACGTCGTGATCCCGCAGTGCGCCGGGCACCTCTGCTGCGGGCGGCCGCTCTACGACTACGGGATGCTCGACCTCGCTCACCGCTACGCCGAGAAGGTGATCGACCACCTGCGTGACGACATCCGCGCCGGTACTCCCGTCGTCGGGATCGAGCCGAGCTGCGTGGCCGTCTTCAAGGACGAGTTCCCGAAGCTGCTGACGCTGGACGAGGACGCGGAACGGCTCGCCAAGCAGGCGTTCCACTTGAGCGAGTTCCTGGCGCAGGAGGGCTACGAGCCTCCCCCGCTGCCGGGCAAGGCGCTGCTGCACGGGCACTGCCACCACAAGGCGACCGGCGGGATCTCGCCCGAGAAGAAGCTCCTCGAGCAGATGGGGCTCGAGGTCGAGGAGCTCGACAGCGGCTGCTGCGGGATGGCCGGCGGCTGGGGCTACGAGCCCGACCACTACGAGGTCTCGATGGCCTGCGGCGAGCGGGTCCTGCTCCCGAAGGTGCGCGAGGCCTCGCCTGAGACGCTCGTCGTCGCGGACGGCTTCTCCTGCCGCTCCCAGATCGAGCAGGGCGGAACGGGACGGGGCGCGATGCACCTCGCGGAGGTGATCAAGCTGGCGCGCGAGCAGGGCTCGATCCCGCCGTACCCGGAGCGCGCCCTTTCCGCGCCCAGCCGTAAGAACGGCCGCGTCCGCGCCGCGGCCGCGCTGCTCGGAGCGAGCGCCCTCGCTACCGCGGCCTTCGCCTACCGCTCGAAGTAGCCTCGTCTTCGGTGGGGCCTGATGTCCTCTTCATCGGTGGCGGCACCGGTGGCGGCAAGACGACGCTCGCCCGGACGCTCGCAGCGAAGTACGGATTACGGACTCTCTACGTCGACAGCTTCTGGTACGCGCACGCGGAGGGGCCGGCGAGACGTCGCCGCCGCCCGACGTGCAGTGGCTCGAGTGGACGCCGGCCAAGGACCGACTCTACGCCGACCGTGTGGCAGCGCTCGCCCGCGAGCGCGGCTTTCTCGTGCTGGAAGTCGACGGCGCCAGGCGGCCCGAGGAGCTCCTTGCCGAGTCGAAGGCGAGTTTGCTGAGCTGCTAAACGCGAGCGAGCCGCTCGAGCTGGCTTCGGTGCGGCGCTGGGAGAACGAGAACCTGGCCCGCAACCTGCATGCGTGGATCGCTTCCGGCGACGTGCGGGAAAGCGAAGCCATGCCCTTCAGCTTCGCGTGCGAGTGCGGCCGGCTCGGCTGCGCGGCCCGAGTAGCGCTCACGCTTCCCGATTTCGATGCCCGGGGACGCGTGCTCGCCCGCAGTCACGCCTCCGGCGGGAGGTCGTGCGAGAAGTAGAGGCCTTCTTCTTGCAGGAGCGACGGCGAGCGGCTGTAGACGGCCACCGTTCGCTCGTCCACATACTCGACGGCGTCTATGCCGGAGTGGGCAGCGGCCATCAAATACCGAGCAGGCGCATCGGAGCGGTTCAGGACCTGATGCGCTCCGGCCGCGCCGACCGGGAAGTGCACCACCTCGCCGCGTGAAAGACGGTGCTCTCCGTCCGGGGAGCGAAGGGTCGGCTCACCGTCCAGGACGAGTAGGAGCTCCTCCGTCGCGTGGTGCAGGTGGTACGGCCCCGAGGAAGCGCCCGGGTCGAGCTCCCAGACGGCACCGACGAGCCGGGTGCCTTCAGGCCGCTCGAGCAGGCGTGCGCCTTTCACGCCGTCGGCGATCGCCTCGAGCTCGACGTTCCAAACGTTCGTCGGCGCGGTCACACCTTCACTCGATCCAAGGCCCGCGAATGTCTATCAAGTCTCGCCACACGGAGAGCCGGGAGGCCTCGCGCCTCGGGAAAAGAAGAGCCCGCCGGCGGTCGGCGGGCTCTGCACGGCTCACCTCGTCAGAGGTGCTACTGGCTTCTATATCGTAACACGAAGTGTTTTAGGCGCCGCTTCCCGGTTAGAAAAGAACCCGATGAGTCTCGGTCAGGCGATTGGCCGCTGGCCGGTGCTTCGGCAGCTACGCGAGGGCGACCGGCTCGGGCTCGGACGCGCCGCCCGCTCCGAGCGCTCCCGCAACCTGAAGCCGCGGAGCGACGAGGCCGACCACGTGGTGCAGTCGATCTGTCCCTACTGCGCGGTCGGCTGCGGCCAGCTCGTCTACGTCAAGGACGGCGAGATCACGCACATCGACGGCGACCCTGCGAGCCCGATCTCACGTGGGCGCCTCTGCCCCAAGGGCCAGGCTTCGAAGTCGTACGTCCAGAGCCCGCTGCGCGAGTACAGGGTCAAGTACCGCCGGCCGTACGGCGCTCGCTGGGAGGAGCTGTCGCTCGACGAGGCGATGGAGATGATCGCCCAGCGGATCATCGACACGCGCGCGGAGACCTGGCAGGAGAAGACCGAGGACGGCAATTCGGCCAACCGCACGATGGGCATCGGCAACCTCGGCGGCGCCACCCTCGACAACGAGGAGAACTACCTGATCAAGAAGCTGTGCGTCGGCCTCGGCATCGTCCAGGTCGAGAACCAGGCCCGCATATGACACAGCTCCACGGTCCCCAGTCTGGGGACCTCGTTCGGGCGAGGCGGCGCCACCACGTTCCAGCAGGACCTGCAGAACGCGGACGTGATCACGATCATGGGCTCGAACATGGCCGAGAACCACCCGGTCGGGTTCCAGTGGGTGATGGAGGCCAGGGAGCGCGGCGCGCGCGTCTTCCACATCGACCCGCGCTTCACCCGCACGAGCGCGATGGCGACGGACTGGATCGGGATCCGCGCCGGCTCGGATATCGCCTTCCTCGGCGGCGTCGTCAACTACATCCTCGAGAACGGGCGCTACTTCGCGGACTACGTCAGGCACTACACCAATGCGCCGGCGATCATCGACGAGGAGTTCCAGGACACCGAAGATCTCGACGGCCTCTTCTCGGGCTGGGACCCGGAGAAAGGCAAGTACGACCCGACGAGTTGGCAGTACGCGGGAATGGGGGCGCACGGCGCGGCCGGCCAGCGCGAGCAGGGCTTCAAGACCCGCGGTGAGCAGTCTGGGCACGGCGGGCACGGCGGCGGGCTCGAGCACGGAGAGCCGCCCGAAGAGGACGTCACGCTTCAGCACCCGCGCTGCGTCTTCCAGCTCCTGAAGAAGCACTACGCGCGCTACACGCCGAAGCTCGTCTCCGAGACGTGCGGTTGCTCCGTCGAGCAGTTCGTCGAGTACTGCGAGGCCGTCTGCGAGAGCTCAGGCCGCGAGAAGACCGGGGCCTTCGTCTACTCGGTCGGCTGGACCCAGCACACGGTCGGCGTCCAGTACATCCGCACCGCCGCGATCATCCAGCAGCTGCTGGGCAACATGGGCCGCCCCGGCGGCGGCGTGATGGCCCTCCGCGGTCACGCCTCGATCCAGGGCTCGACGGACATCCCGACCCTGTTCAACATCCTGCCCGGCTACCTGCCGATGCCGCACACGGAGAAGTACGGCGACCTGCACGGGTTCATCGAGGCGAACACGTCGCCGACGGGCTGGTGGGGCCACTTCGACGCGTACTGGGTCAGCCTGATGAAGGCCTACTTCGGCGAGCACGCGACCGAGGAGAACGACTGGCTGTTCGCAGACCTGCCGCGCGTCGACGACGACAACTCCGCCTACTGGACGGCCCTGCAGATGCTCGACGGCAACGTGAAGGGCTACCTCATCGCCGGCGAGAACCCCGCCGTCGGCAACGCGAACTCGAAGGCGCACCGGCTTGGGCTCGCGAAGCTCGACTGGCTCGTCGTACGGGACGTTGTCGAAATCGAGTCAGCGGCCTTCTGGTACGACAGCCCCGAGATCGAGACGGGCGAGTTGAAGACCGAGGAGATCCCGACCGAGATCTTCTTCCTGCCGGCCGCCACGCATACCGAAAAGGACGGCTCGTTCACGAACACGCAGCGCTTGCTCCAGTGGCACTGGCAGGCGATCGAGCCGAAGGGCGACTGCCGCTCAGAGCTCTGGTTCTACTTCCACCTCGGCCGGATGATCAAGCAGAGGCTGGCCGACTCGGAGGAGAAGCGGGACGAGCTGATCAAGGCGCTCCGGTGGGAGTACCCCACGCATTCGGCGATCCAGGAGCCGGACGCGGAGGCGGTCCTGCAGGAGGTCAGCGGCTGGGAGATCGCTAGCGGCCAGTTCCATGACGGCTATCCGAAGCTCAAAGCCGACGGCTCGACGCTATGCGGCTGCTGGATCTACTGCGGGTCCTTCAAGGACGGG
>WNGF01009274.1_pt1 | contig 12199 bp, 7 predicted proteins | sample 5400641 | NCBI WGS metagenome assembly WNGF01 (sample SAMN13153371, study PRJNA577476) | soil metagenome | isolation source: 80 cm soil or saprolite under grassland replicate 2 | place: USA:California | collected 2016-06-15
TGATGACTTTGACAGCTTAGATGCGAGCGAGAAGGCCGCCGTGGAAGCCGCGCTGAATAGGTGTCGCGGGCTCGCGGGCCAAATTGAGAGCAAACTGCGTAGCAAGAGGCCCGAACACTTCGTTGACGAATTTTCGTTGGCAGACTTTTTCGCCTCTCTTCAGCGCGCTGCCGATGTCCTCGACAGAAAAGTCGACAACACACCTGCTGCCGCGGTGAAGGGCCCGCAGGCGCGGGGCCGCCAGCGCCATCGATAATTGTGGGCGCTCCTCGTTTAGCAACTAATTTCCACGCTCTTGCGGGCGTGGACCGGAGGCGTCGCTTATTTTGAGAGCGGAAGCGGCAAACTCGAGATAAAACAGAAGTTCGGCCGCCGATGAGACATTGACGAAGGGCTTTTCCACGGAAAGCCCGACATTGATTTGGTCTATGAGCGCACGACAGTTTTCGAGCGCGGCCCTGGTGCCGATTTCCTTGATCATCGTTGCCCCCAGCCAAGCATCGCCTATTGAGGCTTAATGAGGCGGTCAGAAGCAAGGCTGATTTTTTGGACTCCAAACGAGATCCCCGCCCGCGTGATTGGGGGCCGCCACGGACGGCGTCTCGGGAAACCTCATGATGTTGCCATCGAGAGATCGCAACCGCGGGGCTGATTGGTGCCTTGAGATAGCATCGGAGCGTCTAGAGGAACAATCACTTTGGACCTTGAAGCCCCGGTACAGAAACCGGGGCTCTCTCTAGATAGATTCTGTGCCAGTCTGCGGGTTGCCCGGCGGATGCATCACCGTTCGGCAGAACACTGAGCGGTGATAGTGACGAGGCCGCGCACCGATGTCGAGGCCGACGTCTAGCAGCCGCAAACGCCGCCGCCACTCGAATTGCTTGAGGCATCCCTTCATGGCTGCATAGAGGCCATCATGCTAGCGCACGGGTTCAAGATCGAGCTGCTGATCGACCTGGCGCGGGCCGGGCTCGCGACCCGTCTGTGCCGATCAGACCGCCGACCGTGAATACGACAACCACCACATGTCAGATCAATGGTGACACACGGGCAATGACCTGTCAGAATTCCTGCACTCCGACCACGACGCCGATGACAACCCGTTGCTCGAGGAATGGGGCGGCGCGTTCGGCGTGCCCCCCTTCGGCCGGATCAAGCCGGACCATTTCCGGGAAGCCTTTGCATGCGCATTTGCTGCGCATGCGGCTGAGGTTGCCGCCATCGCAGGCAATGCCGCCGCCCCGACCTTTGACAACACCATCGCCGCGCTCGAAGCGAGTGGACAGGCGCTCACGCAGACGGTCAACGTTTTCAATTTGTTGGCCGGCGCCCACACGAACGATGCTATCCTCGCGATCGAGCGCGAGCTAGCACCACTCAAGGCCAAGCACTGGGACGGCATCCTCATGGACGAGGCCTTGTTCGGCCGCGTTGACTCGCTTTATCAGATGCGTGACCGGCTTGCGCTTTCGGCGGAGCAGCAGCGTGTGCTGGAGCGCTACCATGTGAAGTTTACCCGCGCGGGCGCGGCGCTGGACGGTGCGGCAAAGGAGCGGCTCGCCGACATCAACGAGCACCTTGCCACGCTGGGCACTAGGTTCAGCCAGAATCTTTTGGCGGACGAGCAGAGTTATGCGCTGGTGCTCGACGGCGAGGACGACCTCGCCGGTCTTCCTGATTTTGTGCGCGCAGCGGCGCGCGCGGCGGCCGAGGAGCGCGGCTTAGCGGGCAAGCACGTCTTCACCCTCTCGCGCTCGAGCGTAGAGCCGTTCCTGCAATTCTCCACGCGGCGCGACCTGCGCGAGAAGATTTTTCGCGCCTGGATCGCGCGCGGCGACGGCGGCGGCGCAACCGACAACAAAGGGATCATTGCCGAGATGGTGACGTTGCGCGCCGAGCGCGCGCGGCTGCTCGGGTATCCGAGCTTCGCGCATTATCGGCTGGACGATACGATGGCGAAGACGCCGCAGGCCGTACGCTCCCTCCTCGATCGGGTCTGGGCGGCAGGCCGTCGCCGCGTGATGGCGGATCGTGATGGCCTGCAGGAGCTGGTGCAGGCGGAGGGAAAAAATTTCGCGCTTGCGCCGTGGGACTGGCGCTACTACGCGGAAAAACTGCGCAAGGCGCGCTGCGATATCGATGAAGCGACGATCAAGCCGTATCTCCAGCTCGAGCGCATCATCGAGGCGGCGTTCTACACGGCAAACCGCCTCTTCGGCCTGACGTTCAAGCCTCGCGACGACGTCCCGGTATGGCATGCCGACGTGCGGGTGTGGGAGGTGCGCGACGCCGCCGGGCGCCACCGCGGCCTTTTCTTCGGCGACTATTTCGCCCGCCCGTCGAAGCACAGCGGCGCCTGGATGACCAAGCTCCGCGACCAGGAAATGCTCAGGGGCGATATCCATCCGCTCGTCGTCAATGTCATGAACTTCTCCAAAGCGGGCGAGGGGGAGCCGACGCTGCTTTCGGTCGACGACGCCAAGACGCTGTTCCACGAATTCGGTCACGCATTGCACGCTCTCCTCTCCGGCGTCACCTATCCGATGATCGCCGGGACGAGCGTCCTCAAGGATTGGTCGGAGCTGCCTTCGCAGCTCTACGAGCATTGGGTAGAGCGTCCGGAAATCCTGCGCCGCTTCGCCCGTCACTATCGCACCGGCGAGCCGATCCCGGAGGATCAACTACGCCGGCTTGTCGCGGCGCGCACCTTCAACAAGGGCCAGGCGACGGTGGAATACGTCGCCTCGGCGCTCATCGATCTCGACATCCACCTTCAACCTGTGCCGGGCGAAGCCTTCGACATCGGCAACTTCGAGCAGGCCGCGCTCGCGCGCATCGGCATGCCGGATGAAATCGTCGTGCGCCACCGGCCCACCCACTTCCAGCACATATTCGCGGGCGACGCCTATGCCGCGGCTTATTACAGCTATCTGTGGTCGGAGGTGCTCGATGCCGACGCCTTTGCGGCATTCGAGGAGGCCGGCGACATCTTTCATCCCGGCACGGCGAAGAAGCTCCATGATCATGTCTATGCCGCCGCCGGCTCGCGCGACCCGGTCGAACTCTACACCGCCTTCCGCGGGCGATTGCCGACGCCTGACGGGTTGCTCAAGCGACGGGGATTGAGCAACGACGCCGCTTAGATTGCTCTCGCCTTCTCGCATCTCGGTGTCGTCGCCCGCCAAAGTGGCCGATCCACGGTCATGAGGTCGTATCCCAGCTGATGGTGTAACTCGGCGGAGCAAGCCGCGAGCGAGCGCGCCCTAAGTTAACGCGGTAGCGGCGAGCGGCTTGCGGAGCCGCGTCGCTTAGCCGAGAAGACCTTGGCGGCGGTGGTGCAGGAGATGCTGATAGCCCATCAAACGGAGAGTGACTGGTTAGGCTATTTCAACACGATTATGGGCAGGCGGCATTGGCCATCTCCAAATCAATGGCCACCGTTCGTGGTGGTGGACCTCAATTTTTTGGATCCCACTTGCACCCGTAACGACCCTCAAATATAGACTTTTACGTACCTCCCGGCGCTCTCCCCATTCCCCTTTGACAACGAGTTCGCCGGCAGCCCCGCTATGACCGCATCGGGCATGGCGGGGCACTTCATTTTGAAGAACACCATCGGTTAGGGTCCGCGGAAAGGCGTTCGCTCGGCTTGGTCGGACCTGTGCCGAAGCATGAGCCCTTGCCTTAAGCCAGAGTCTTTAAGCCCGTGGAGGAATGTCAGCTCTAGGGCGGGGCGATGCTGGTTCGCTGAAGGCTCGGCGAACTGTGGTCAATGAGTGCTATCGTCTGTTTTACCGAGGTGACGACAAATCCGTATGCCTCGTCAGTGAGGTTGATATCTGAACCACATAGCGGACAGACGAGTTTTTGGGCCTCTGCTATTTTTCGTAACGTAAAATAAAAAGTCTGGTCACAGTCAGATCGAGTTCGGCTGGTACAGTCAGGGTCGTCGTAGTTGAATCTGATTGCACGCGCCCTCAAACGAATTAATCTAGCGATCTCGGACCGCCTAAAGCCTTATGACCCTCCGGATCAACCTTCCTGACCGTCGCTGCCACTGCCGAATGAACCTGTTGGAGAGAGATATGCGCAAGAGCTGCAACGCCCTATTCGGCATTCTTGTATTGACTTTAGTGTCCGGAGTAACCACGCCTGTGCCGACTGAGGCGGCAGAATTGCATGTCCGCAGCGCTTACAAGGCGATGCCGGCGCGCTTGCTTAGCTACCCTTACGGCGGCACTTATCTGAGAGTTGATTACGCGAGACGCAGACTTGGCTATCCCTACACTGGCTTCTACTACGGAAACTACTATGCTCCCGACTACGCGTATTCCTACGCTCCCCCCTACTGGAATTACTATGACCCCTTCTACCCGAGTTACTACGGCTACAGCAGCAATTGCTACCGCTCGCGCCCCTGTTGACACGCTCTCTCTAAAGCGGTCGATCGAGGTCCACATCGGACCTAGCGCGAAGGTCCACGCATTACCGATAGCGACCAGATGAAGACATCGGCAGGTCGAGGTCATATCTGGTGATTGGGGAGTCGGCCTTCGACATCAGCGCTAGGGCGGGGTGACTTTGCCACGGATAGGCGCAAGCACCTTTAAGCCTTCGGTCTCATCGAGGTGAGGCTGCTGAGCAAGCTCCACCCGGAACCGTTCTGCAGTCCCGTGCGGCACGAGAAATTGCTGCCACGGCATGTGATGTTCTGCTCGCGTCTGCGTATCGTCCAGCACGACCAGCACATCGCCCGTGGCGAGTCGGTCGCCCTCCTTGACCCGTAGCTCTTTGATGATGCTGCCGTCGAGATGCTGCACGCTTGCGGTTGCTCTCGATTTCACAAAGCCGTTGGCAACGAGCGCACCATTGAGGGGCGCGGCAATCGGCTACGCACCGAAAACGGACAAGGATGGCGATAACCGACGACCCGCGATCGCGGCCGAGGGCATAGAATCGCTCACGCCCTGCCACCTCCGTTAGCCGCAGGCGCAGTTGGGGCCCTGGATGTCGAGGAGCACCGGTTCCGGCCAGGCATGTCGGGGCAACGTCCGCCTCCGCAGTAAAAGTGTTCTTTTGTGATGGCCATCACATCGGGAACCCCAAACAGTCGCTCTACTGTCGGCTTGGAAAGGGTCTTGTTTCACTGAGACCGGCGCCCAGCACGGGGAGCAGTTTCACAACCTGGACCTGTAGAGTTGCGCAAATCGGCGGAGTAAATCATGGTTCCAAAGGCAGCCGTAGGAATGACCCCCAACCGAAGAAAGTTCAACACCTATGTCAAAGACCGAGAGCGGATGACAAAGCAAGCTCTCTCTGCCATTCAGAAAAAAGGACCTGCAGCTGCACTTGAAACGTGTCGCGTGCTCGCAAAGGAAATCGATTCCGACCTCTACGGCAAGAAGCCTGAGCATTTTTTCGATATCTCCTGGTTGGCAGAGTTTCAGGTTTGCCTTGAACGCGCTGCTTCCGTCCTCGACAAGAATGTGAGACAGGTTGCAAGTGGACGGGGGGCTCCAGGAAACGAGGTCGAACATAGTCGACCACGGGATTCTGGCCAGGGACGGGCGGCGTGATGTGCATGATGGAGCAATTCTCCGCCCATCGTGCCGATACTCATCGCGTTTCGTCAGATAACTTAACTTACACGTCGCGATTGGCCCCGCACAGGGCCGTTACGGGCGATGCCTAGCGGAACCATAAGTGCGCGCCCATAGCAAGGGGCCTGTTCGCATTCACAATTTGCACCCAGCGCTCTGAACGCAAGCGCCGCGCTATTTCGCACCTTGCCCTATGAACCTTCAGGACACACCATCAAGGATCGTTTGCGACATCTGCCCGCGCCACACACATTCCATCAAACTGTCTAGGTTGCTCTAATGTTTAAACCCGGTTTGTCTAAAATATTGAGGTTGACTGATTTGGACTGCTGAGATTTGGTCATCTTGGTGGATATGCAGTTTTGTTATCGGATTGTACGGAATGCGGAAAGATCGGAGTTGTTCTCGGTAGCGACACACCGGACGCGCTTAACATAACGGGCACGGACCCCTCACCAGTCCTGACATTTCGGCGATAGGACGTCGCGTCGTTCGAGCGATCGGCGCAGGCGATTCCGTGGCCAGTTGGGGCGGCATGTTCGGCTTTAAGCGCAGCAAAATCGCCCACCGAGAAGTAGCTAACGTTCCACGTCCTTTGGCCTCAGAGAGCAAATGTTTGGCGCAGAGTAACAAGTCCCCGGACGGGCTAAGCGACTAAGAAGTCGGATTCGAACCTATACCCGTCGCACCTCACCGCACTTTCAGACTGCTGAAGCCGTTCGCACGATATGGCCAATTTCACGCTCACGGTTGGTGCTGACACGGTGGCGGGTGGTGCAGCAGATGACACGGTGAACGGGACGGCGGCGACGCGCGAGGGTGATCCCGTCTTCCAGCACGACACGATCGAGACCGCAGCCGATGGCGCGGTCGGCATTACATTTAGCGACGGCACCGCGTTCAATCTTTCCAGCAACGCCCGCATGGTGGTGAGCGAATGCATTTGCGTCCCGAATGGGACCTCGAATTCGGCACTCCGTAGTCTTGTCCAAGGCGCCTTCAGTTTCATTGCTGGCAAGGTAGCCAAGACCGGTGGCCTCCGGATCGATACACCTGTCGCAAGAATCCGAGGCACTGCGCAACACGGTGGAATGGGCATTCTGACGCTCGCGGCATTGACCTTCTCGGTCATGAAGGAAATCCAAGCTGCGGGCCGGTCCGATGCGTTCTTGGACGATGACACCATAACGTACAAAGCCTTAGAGCACGGTACATTCGAGATCACGACCAGGGATGGCAGGGTCATCGTGGCGGATGACCCGGGGGAAACAATCCAAATCACCCCGGACGGGGATGTGACCCGCACCCCAAAAACTTCTTCGCAAGTAGAGCAGGGGGCGGCGCTTGCCCAGCAAGTCGCGAGCTTGTCGCTGGGTCAAGGCGCGGCGCCGGGCGGATCGAGCACACCTACTTTCGATATTCCGCTTCAGCCCCAACCAATCAACTTTAGTCCGCCCGCAAACAATGACGCGGCGCCGCAACCTGTCACCATTAATATTACTGCGCAGAGCTCAGGGTTCGTTGAAGTCGCCCAACCCAAGCCGCCGCCACCAGTGCTTGTGGCTGATGCCGGGTTGCACACGATCACTGAGGTCCACAACGTCACCGGCAGCACGGGGCTCGACACTGCCTCCTCCGCCGCCCTTAGCTTCATAGACTTGAAGCTCAGCACGGTAAGCGCGAGCCTGGCCTCGATCACCTGGTCGGGCGGCGCCACGCCGAGCGAGGTGGCCGCGGTGCTCGCGGGTGCACTCTCGGTCACGGCGGAAACCACGGGCTTCGACGCTGGGTCGATCACCACTACGTTCAGCGCGACCGACAAGAACTTCGATTTCCTCGCCGCCGGCGAGACCCTCACTATCGTCTACAACGTGACGGTCACCGACAATAACGGGGTCAGCGTGACTCAGCCGGTGACGATCATCGCCACCGGCACGAACGACGTGCCAGTGCTGGCAGCGGATACCTCGGGTCCGTACACCGTGAGCGAGGGCCTCAACACGACTGGCACGCTTACCTTTACCGACGTTGACCTGAACGACCAGCACACCGTGAGCACGAGCGTGACCTCGGCCACCTGGTCGGGCGGCGCCACGCTGCCGAGCGGGCTGGCGGCGGTACTGGCAGGCGCGCTCTCCACGACGACGACGGACAGCACGGGCTCGGGTTCCGGCTCGATCGCCGCCACGTTCAGCGCCGCCGACAGCGCCTTCGATTTCCTCGGCGCGGGCCAGACCCTCAAGGTTACTTATGACGTGACGGTCACCGACAATAACGGGGTTGGCTCGACTCAGCCGGTAACCTTCACCATCACCGGCACCAACGACGCGCCGACGCTTCAGCCAGTAACGGGTCCGACTTACACCGACACGGGGGCGCTTGACCACTTCACCGCGGTGACGGGGACGCTATCAGCGACCGATGTCGACCTTCCTGCCCAGACGCTGACTTACGGGATCGTCGGCGGCAGCGCGGACAACTCGCTCACCGGCTACAACGTCTCTCTGACCGGTACCTATGGCACGCTGTACGTCAACAGCACGAGTGGCGAGTATATCTTTGTTCCCAACGATACGGCGATCAAGGCACTGTCGGCGACCACCACGACCCAAAACTTCACCTTCACGGTGTCGGACGGCTCGCTCTCGGCCGCGCAGGACATCGTCGTTACCATCAACGGCGCCAACGATGTGACCTTTGCGATCCGCTCGGCCTCTGAGGCTACCGGCAACGACAGCCCGACGCAGTCGGCGACGATCAGCGAAGAGAACACGAGCGACAACGCCGGCACGTTCACGATCAGCAAGGGCGGCGATGCGCTGACCGGGTCGGACACCGCCTCGCTGACGGTGACGATGAGCGGCACGGCAACGGACGCCGACTTCAGCAGCGCGGTGATCGCGGCGGTTGCGGGCGCGGCGACGACGGCCGGTCTGACGGTGAGCGGGGTAACGGCGACGAGCCTGACGGTGACCTGGGTTGCGGGCGATCCGACCAGTTTCAACGTCGACCTGACGGCGTTCAACGACCAGCTGGTGGAAAGCGGCGAAACGCTGACGCTGGCGCTGAGCGGCGAGACGGTAGCGAACGGCTTGGCGACGCTGGTCGCCGGCCAGAGCGCGGCCAGTCTGACGATCACCGACATTGACCAGTCGATCGTGTTCAACGTTACGGTGAACGACGCCTCGATCAGCGAGGAGGGCCTGGAATCCGCGACCTTCACGATCTCGCATACCGGCGGGCCGCTCAATGCCGGCAACACGGCGACGGTGACGGTGGACGTCGCGGCGCTGGGCACGGCGACGGGTGATAGCGACTACACCGACGACATCCTGAACGCGATCGCGACCGCGGCGACGGCGGCGGGCGTCGGCTTCAACACCACGACCGGGGTGCTGACCTTTACCTCGGCGTCGGCGACCACGTTTAACGTGACGGTTTCGGCGCTCAACGACGACCTGCTCGACAGCGGCGAGACGGTGCAGATCAACCTGGTGGCGGGCTCGGCGACGATCACCGAGGGCAATGCCACGATCGGCACGGGCAGCGCGAGCACGACGATCACCGACATTGACACGGCAGACTCAAACGACTTCGACAACAAGGTTCCGGGTATCAATACCCCGCCGTACGTCTTTGGGACTACGGGAGCCGACACCATCACGGGAGGAGGTAACAGCGGCCAAGTTATCTATGGCGGCGCTAGTGCTGACACCATCAACGGCACCGGTCGGGATGATTTAATCTTCGGAGGCTCCGGCGATGACACGCTCAAAGGCAATAATGGCGAGGATATAATCTTTGGCGGTTCCGGGATTGATACAATTAGTGGCAGCAACGATAACGACGTTATCTATGGTGGATTTGGCGCTGACATTCTCACGGGCAGCAATGGCAACGACTTTTTCGTTTATTTGTCCGTAGCCGATTCTTACGGAGACCAGTTCGACACCATCACCGATTTCACCTCGGGTGACAAAATCGATTTAACGTCTTTCGGCGCAACTGCATTGACGAACGGCTTCCAGCCCGGCATGTTGGTCACCGCCACCAGTTCCGTCGCACCGCATACGATCGCATGGTACTACGATAGCGCAAACAACCAGACCATCGTCTACGCCAATCCGACCGATGACCCCTCATTAAATGGCGGCAGTTTCAGCCTGGTGGAAATCCATTTGACCGGCGTTTCATCGGTTCAGTTAAACAATTTCTCACTTGCAAGTTCAAATCCTTTAATTGGGGGTTCCGGAGCTGATACAATTATCGGCACTAGTGGGAACGATACTATAAATGGCGGATTTTATGCCGACACTCTCATGGGCAACGGTGGCATCGACACTTTCGTTTACTCGTCTCTAGCCGACTCTCGCGGGGGCCTTTTCGACACGATCACGGATTTCACCGGAGGCATCTCAGGCGACAAAATCGATTTAACGGCTTTCGGCACTGCATTAACCACTTTCAAGACCGGCGGGTTACTTACCGCAACCGGTTCCGTCGCAGCGCATACGATCGCATGGTTCTACGATAGCGTACACAACCAGACCATCGTCTACGTCAATCCGACCAATGGGGCCTTGAATGGCGGCGTTCCCGATTTGCTGGAAATCCATTTGACTGGCAACATTTCCTTGGTTCCAGGCAATTTCTCGACGCTAAATGCTTTGATTACGACAGCGCCCGCGGGGATAGCCGGCGAGCCGATCAATCTCGGCCTGAGCGCGCTGTCGGCAGAGGGCGGCGCCCTCATCACCGTGGCGATTGCAGACGTTCCATCCGGCTGGACTGTCAATGGCGGCACGCTCCTCAACGACGCCACCTGGACGGTGCAGACGAGCGACCCGGGCGCATTGACGGTGACGTCGCCCGCGGACTTTACTGGGGCCATGGTGCTCAACGTCACAGAGACTTGGACGCAAGCCGACGGCAGCACCGTGAGCATGAATTTTGCCGACAACGTTGAGGTCTATCCGGTCGGCTCGCCGATCTTCGCCTTGTCGGACAACGATTTCCTGACCGGCTCCAGTGGCAAGGACCTGTTCGTCTTCTCGCAGCCGATCGGCAACGATACGATCTACAACTTCAATCCCAGCGTAGATCAGATCGACCTCATTGGCTATGCCGGGTTTGCCAGCTTCGATGACGTGAAAAGTCATTTGACCGCGGATGCAAACGGCAATGCGGCGGTCACACTGGCAAACGGACAGACGATCACGCTCAACGGCGTGGCCGCGGCCTCGCTCGCTGCGGGCAACTTCGTGTTCGATCAAATGCCGGTTACGAACAACGCTGGCACCATGACCATTAGTGAGGGTGCCGTGCTGCCGCTGAGCGGCATCATCAACAACACGGGAATCATTGCGCTGGATTCGATTGGAAACGATACCCATCTGGAACTCATCCAGTACGGCATCACACTCCAGGGCGGTGGACAGCTCATACTGTCCGACAGCGGCGAGAATTTCATCTCTGGTACAATTCCGAGCGTCATGCTCACCAATGTAGACAACACGATCTCCGGTGCCGGCCAGCTCGGGGCTGGGCAGATGACGCTCGTCAACGATGGTACGATCGTTGCTACCGGCTCCTATGCCCTCGACATCGACACTGGCGCAAATGTCGTGACCAACATCGGGACGCTCGAAGCAACCGGTACCGGCGGGTTGATTGTGAATAGCGATATTTCGAATTCCGGGCTGATCTGGGCGTACGGCGGGAACATTACCATCAACGGCGCGGTCACCGGCTCCGGAACCGCCATGATCAACGGAACCGCAACTCTTGAATTCGGCGCGTCATCATCAAACGACGTCATCTTCACGGCGGATGCAGCGGGTACCCTGATACTCGATCATTCTCTGATGCAACCATTCAGCGCAGTGATATCCGGATTGGGGGCGGACGATGCCATTGATCTTAAGGACCTTGCTTTTACCAGCGGGCACATGACCGCAACGACCTCGTTTGCAAACGGTAACACCACGCTCGTCGTGTCCAACACTTCCACGAATCAGTCCGTTACTTTCGCGCTCGCGGGCGATTACACGCATTCGACGTGGGATTTCGCGCAAGATTCCTTCGGCGCCGGCACGATTTTCCACGATCTGCCCGCGACCGACGTGGATGCAGAAACCGTCTCGGGCTCGACATCGATGGATCTGACGCTGACGGTCACCGCGGCCCTCACGCTCGACGGGACCTCGGATCAGTTCACGTTCCAAAGCGACAGCCAGAGCGGCACGCTGGCCGGTGACTTGTCCGTGCTCGCGTCCAAAGACGATGCGAGCCCGATTGATGAAACGACGTCCGATACGGCCTCGACTTCCTCCGGCGATAGTTCACCGACTGCCACGGCGAGCACGTGTGCAGACAGCAACATCGCAACGAACACTCAAGCGGTAACAGACGGCTTGCAAGCCGGCACGGATATCCAGACGGTGGCCGCGTCGCCCGCAGCTCCTAGTGGATCGAATCTAACACTTGGTGCCCTCGTTTGACGGCGGCGATGATCTTGCCAGGGTCTTTTGTCCAGATAAATGGCTTTGGGTTGGCATTGGTATCGGCGATGAAGCTGTGGATTGCGTCCGTGAGTTCCT